>Ga0082335_1000069_pt1 | contig 313274 bp, 329 predicted proteins | sample Subgrocontami58m_FD_72375 | JGI IMG/M metagenome (GOLD analysis project Ga0082335, IMG submission 72375) | Subsurface groundwater microbial communities from S. Glens Falls, New York, USA - GMW37 contaminated, 5.8 m (SPADES assembly) (version 2) ... | reverse complement strand
ATTACGGCGCCTACAGTCCTTCAACTTGCACCTGGGCATGGAATGGAACATCGCAATATACAACTGGGGGGCAATGCACCTATTCAAGTCTTTGTAGAGTACAAACAGGGCAGGCCTGCACCAGCCAAGGGTGCGTGGAAGGAGTACTGCCTAGTGTCACAATAAGAACCCTTTCTGGTCAGTGGCGCAAGGATAATTCCTTATTCAACGTGGATGCTACAGATAATGTTGCTTTGCAGAGTGTTAAATACCAAATAGACAATTACACCGCAGATCAAAACGGTACACCAGTTACCAGTGATGGTTCTTCACCGCTTGCCGTCATTAGTGCGGCTAATCAGAATTTCTATATTGTTTCAAGCGATTCTGATGCCGTAGCTGATTCTTGGGACGATCTTTCAGACGGCGCCCATACTATTTTTGTAAAAGCCATTGATACCTCGGGCAACTGCACGGGTTGTATTGAAAGTACGAAAAAGTCCTTCACGATAAAGAAAGATACAGTTGCGCCTACTTCTACTCCAAACATTGCAGGCGCCGCATCTGGTTCGCAGAGAACTTCTGGGCCAGATGGAAGGATTAATACCGCAGATGATGTATTTGTGCCTTGGTTTAAGGCGAGCACATATTCTATTGTTGTGACCGATAGAGACATAGATCAGAACGGAGTAGCCGCAAACGCGTCTGGGATTGATCCAAACAGCTGCTATTACAATGTTCGAGATTTGGTAAGATGTCCATTGGGTGTAGATCCCAGCACATGCAGTAGTACTTCATATACATCTGGGTTTAGGACTTGCGGTTCTGCAATTCCTGTGACAGTTGGTCCTGCTGCAAGCGGAGCTATCTGCCAAACGCAGGGACAAGATTCTGTCACTAAACTTGGTTATTGTCGTGTTTATGCATTAGCGTATGATAAGGCAGGAAATCTATCGATAAATCCAGAAATAGTCAAAAATCTCAACATTGACTATACCCCTCCTTCTGCGCGGTAATTGTTTTGAAAAACAAAACAGGTCCTTCGTCGTCTAGATGGCTTCTAGATACGAAGGACCTTGTCTGCTATTGTGGCAGAGTGGCTTGACGCCATCCACCATCATTACCTCCTACCCCATAAACAAAGAGGGAGATGGAGGTTTTAGTTTGTCTTACTCTGACTTCCCAGGGTAGCACCAGGCCCAGAGCAGGACCTTGAGTAGACATGTAGGAAGTGGTGGGTAATTGGATTTCGCGCCAGGTTTTCTCGCCGTCTACAGAGAGGACGAGGCGACCATCGGGATTAAATGACCCGATGTCGAAACCTGCCAATACAACCTGCTTGTTGTCTGGATCACGTGCAACAGCGCAGATCGCTCCAAGATAAGGGGTTTTCACCCAAATCTGTTTTGCGTACGACCCACACTCCGCGCTTCCAGTAGCCCCGTATGGTGCGTTCTGCATCGTCCCCTTATAGAACCCTTCTTCTGCTGGCGGCAGAATTGAGAGATTCATAACAGGAGTCCACGTAACCTGTATCACAGGCCATGTTGTGGCAACTGGAGCAACCACCGGTACCTGCTGCACTGGCTGAAAGTTCTGAGTAGCAACGAAGGGCTGTGCAACCGGTCGTTCCACCGCCAGAACTGTTGGCGTGCTGGTGTTTTGAGAAACAATCCAGCTCACGCCGAGTGCGAGGACTCCTGCAACGATCAGAATGATCGTCACGAGCAGAGTTTCTTTCCAGGGCATTTGGAAGCGCCCCGGAAACCTACGAGTTCCAGTTCCCACCGCACTAAAGCTGAATCCGAACATGGGACGCCTCCTTTCTTGCCTCGCCGTAGTCCTGTCGAATGACGGGACGAAGGCGGGTCTATTTTGCCTTTGACTTGTTAAGGCAGGAAGATTATATAACCTCCTGCTGTCCGCCTATATTATATCCTCGTTAAAGCCCTTTGTCAAGTTTGCTTTAGAATCTTAACTAGATACCCCATTTTTTGTGTATAATTTAGTTAAACTAAGTTTTTTGGTTAATATGTATGAGGCTGGTCTCCGCATATCTTTTTGAGATGGCCGTCCTCAAGATATATGTGAAATGCGTAAGTCCGACTTGCACGAATCTTGCTTTTGTGCTGCAAACTTAGGGTGTATCACATGTATCTAAACCTAGATACTTAATGAGATTAAGTTTTTAGTTTGGGGATTTTTTCTTTGATTGTGTTTGTAAAAGAAGGTAGAATGGAATAATTCTCGATGATACCCGTGTTATCTAGAAAGAGTTTGCTCTTCCTTTTGCTAGGAGTTTTTGGGTTGCTGTTTGGATTTGCAGGAGAAGTTTTCGCAATTCCAAGCGTTACTACGCCTCGCAATGACAATACTCCTACTTGGACATGGAGCGCATTCACAGATACGGGAGGTTCGGGGTTGGCAGGATACATTGTGCAGTGGTGCAGTGGTGGCGCCTTTCCTAGCTCTTGCGATGCCAATACTGCAACCACATCAGTCAATTCCTTCACTTTTCCCTCATCCCTAGCAGACGGCACGTGGCATTTTAGGGTGAAGTCAATAGACAACGCGGGCAATGAATCTGCCTGGTCTGAAGCTGGTTCTGGCACGATTGATACTGTTGCGCCGGCACTTGCAGAGATTACTGCCGTGTCGTCCCCCACGAACGACACCACTCCAGACTATATATTCAGCTCAAATGAAAGTGGAACTATCACGTACGGGGGCGATTGTTCTTCAAGTACAACTGCAGCAACCCAAAACAACAATAATGCAATAATCTTTGATGCTCTTGCCGCAGGAACCCACAGCAACTGTACCATTATAGTCACTGATGCTGCCGGTAATCAAAGCGTTGCTTTGGCCGTTAGTTCTTTCACTATTATTATTGATATCATAGCCCCCACCGTCACTTCTTTTACCATTAACGGAACTCCTTGCAGCGGAAGCCCATGCACGGCAACCATTACCGCCCGCTCTGCAATTACCATTGCATGGTCTGCAACTGACACAGGAGGTTCTTTGCTAAAACACTCTGAACTTTGGATTGGCACAGATACTACTAACGACGGAACCTCTGCTCCAACTAGCTGGTCTGAAGTTGATGGCGATCCTAATACAGATGGCATTCAGCACGCCACATCGTCCTTTTCTCATAACCCCGCAGACGGAACCTACTGGTATGGCATTCATGCTATAGACAACGCCTCAAACTGCATTATGGAAGATGGCGGGCATTGCGGAGGAGTGGGTTCTGACTCTTATGACTTTGCTCCTCTCGGTCCAAGAATCGTGCGAGGACCCATAAAGGTGATTGTGGATAAGATAGCGCCTGCGGCAGTTAGCATTGTTCTTTCTGACGCAACTTCAAGTTCAGTAAAGGTTTCTTGGACTGCGCCAGGCGATGACGGCTCAAACGGTACAGCCGCAAGCTATGATTTGCGATATTCTACATCGGCGATTACTTCTAGCAATTTTGATTCAGCAACGGCAGTGACAGGCGAGCCTACTCCGTCAGTAGCTGGCACCACAGAGTCCATGAGCGTTACCGGCCTTTCAGCCAGCACCACATATTACTTTGCCCTCAAAACTTCAGATGAAGTTCCGAATACTTCGGCGATATCCAATGTGCCAAACCTTGCAACGACTGCCGCTGTTGTGGTGAACACTGCGCCCACCGTAAGCGATATTGCGAACCAGACGATCAACGAAGATGCAAATACTGGGGCACTGCCCTTTACCATAGGAGACGTGGAAACTGCCGTAGCAAACCTTACGCTTACCGGGAGTTCTTCCAATACAACCTTGGTGCCGGCCGCAAGCATTGTGTTTGGAGGCAGCGGAGCGAGCAGAACGGTAACTATTACTCCAGCGCCAAACCAGTCTGGAACGTCAACCATTACGGTGACGGTGTCAGATGGGGCATTAACCGCGAACGACACATTCGTGCTTACCGTGACCGCGGTGGATGACGCGCCTGCCGCAGTAAACGATAGTTACAGCGTGCTGGAAGAAGATATTTTAACTGTTGCTGTCCCCGGTGTTTTAGGCAATGACACGGATATTGATAGTTCTTCTCTACTCGCGGTATTGGTCTCCGGACCCAGCAATGGCACCCTAACTCTTAATGCTAACGGTTCTTTTACGTATGATCCAAATGCAAACTACAACGGCGCAGACTCTTTTACCTACAAAGCAAACGACGGAACAGCAAATTCAAATACTGCCACTGTAACCATTGCCGTGGCTGACGGCACTGCGCCCATTGTAAGGATATTCTTTGCTAAGGGACCATGCAGCGGGGATGCATGTAACTCACCGTTTACTGTTTACTCCGCATTTGACATTACTGTGACAGTTTCTGATGTTGGCGGCTCGCATCTGAAAAGCGTAGCAATACTTAGGGCAGAATTTACGAGCGGGGACGGGAAGTGTCACAATACCGACAAGTCGGGATGTCTCTGGAGTTCGCTACCAAATGTTGTTTTAGATAAAACACAGGGCTCTGATTTTTGGAATGCTAAAGCCACAGACAATCCCGCAAATGGCACCTATTGGTATGGCATTCATGCAGTAGATAATACATTAAACTGTATCACAGAGAATACGGGTGAAGCAGGTAAGGGCCATTGCGGCGGCGTAGCCTCCGATAGATTTGATGATACCAATGCTAGAAGAGACCGTGGGCCCATTAAGGTGGTTATGTTGCATGATGCGAACGTCCCCTCTGTAACTATTAATAAGGCAACTGGGCAAGCAGATCCCACCAATGCGTCACCTATTAACTTCACTGCGGTTTTTAGCGAGCCGGTTTATAATTTTACCTACACCGACGTGACGATTGGGGGTACAGCAGGAGGCACAAAGACAATCACAGTGACTGGAAGCGGTACCACCTACAACGTGGCAGTAAGCGGAATGACGAGCAGCGGTATGGTTACTGCGACCATTCCAGCTAACGGAGCAATCGATGCGGCAGGCAACAGGAACACCGCCTCTAACACCGCTACTGCAACGTATGACATTAGTAAACCCAAAATACATGTCTTTGATGTTGTGCCAAAGACTCCTGCATGGGTCAATGCTTCAACCGCGAATGTTAAAGTTTCTTTTGAGGTTTCAGACGTAGGAGAAGCTGGCATCAAGGACGTTGAGATATGGCGTTACGATCCCGACAACAATACTCCGCCAAATAACGCAGTAGGTTGGGGCATAATTCAAACAATCACTGCAAGTAGCCTTGCTCTTAAGTCAGGAAGCGCCACAAACTATGAAGGTTCTTACAACGATACTGTCTCTAACCTTCAGGACGGCAAAACATACCAGTATGGCATTCACGCGAATGATAATGCTGGAAATATGTGCCACGAAAACGATAGCCCATGCGGAGATACCACGCAAAACAAGACCCCCAAAGACGCTACAGACCAGGTTGTTACGCTTAGCGTTCAGGTAGATAAAACTGTGTCTGGAACACCTGGTACTCCAACCACAACAACTCCAACCACTGATACCACCCCAGCATGGACGTGGACAGCTTCAACCGGGAGCCCCACTTCGTACACGGTTTACTGGGACACCACTGCAGGCGGCACAACGAACTCTGCTTCTGTGACTGCAAACTCTTTTACCCATACCACCGTATTAGCTGAAGGAACCTGGTACGTGAAGGTAAAGGCGTTTGATGCCGCAGGCAATGCATCAGCACTCTCTGGCAATGGATCGGTGGTGATCGACACACAAGCGCCTGTTGTTTCCACCTTTATCATTGATCCAGAATCGCCAGCATGGACGAATAGCAGTGTTTCAGTATCATGGATTAGGCAGGGACCAAGAACAGGAATTACGGAGGAGTCCGGAGGTTCAGGTTTAAAGCAAATTGAAGTATGGCGCGCGTGGGATACCACTGGCAATGGGCTGCAGTCAGGAGAATGGGATGACAGTAGTCCAGATTTTGGAACACAAACAAACCCTATTTATACAAAAAACTCCAGCTTTAGTAGCAGTACCAGCGACGATGGGTCGTATACAGATATTACTGACACCCTTACTACCGGTGTATACTGGTATGGTCTTCATGCTAAAGATAAAGCTGGCAATATTGGGTATGAGCCGTCTTCAAAGAAAGCGCTGGTGGATAAGGATAAACCTACTTCTCAAATTCAATCCCCTAGTGCAGGGTCGTTTCAAGAAAAAGATTTTGCCGTAGCTGTTGCAGACGTTGATACTGGCGGTTCCACATTAAATACAAATGGATGCAAATACGCAGTTACCGATATAGGCATTGTGGGCAGTGCGAGCGCTAGTGGAACTTCTACGACATTGATAGATGTGAACCGAAATGAACCTGAAGGGTTTTGGACTGGGGGCTTATTAAAAATGACTAGTGGCCTAAATGAAAACCAAAGTAAGCGGGTGAGCAATTTTACCGTATTAAGCCATACCATTCAGGTTTCTTCAGCGTTCCAATACCCTATTGCCTTGAATGATAGTTATACAATATATAGGAATTCGAATATTGCGTTGAGTGATACTTCTAGAACATGTGGTGCAAATAGTCCTCTTATTCCCGTAGGTTCGCAGTCAACTAAGGTATGTTCTACAGAGGGGATGAATATTTGCCAGGTCATTATGAAGTCAAATGATAATGCAGGGAACAGCAACTCCATATCAGAAACAGCGAAAAGTCTTCGACGTTTTTCCATTGATTTCACCCCTCCTATTGTTGGGCCTATTTCTTGCAGTACAAATCTTAGCGAGCCGTGCATAACCGTACAGCAAGGTAGTTCTACTGCGATAAAATCTTTGGTTTCAGACAATGTTCAAGTAGCTAATTGCAACCTTCAATGGAAAACGCCAAGCCAACCTGGAACTTGGCAAGATATTACTCTTGGAAGTAGTAATTTTACCACCATTCCAATTTCATTATGTCCATTAGGGAGAGGGAGCAATTGCCTTGAGATTTCCAAGGATACGGTTTTTAGCGAAGCCGGTACCTATAGAATGCGCGCGCAATGTTCGGATGCTTTTGCCACTGTCATAGGAGATGAGACTGTAATTTCTGCAGATACTCTATCCGTAGTACTGGGGGTAGTTCCTTCATACGGTTCCGTAAACACGCTTTTTGATCTTGTCGCAGATACTGCTGGCAGCACCATGTCTGGAGACACTACCTATGGGTTTGACTGTAGGATAGATACCGGGGATTGTACGGCAGACGGCAATTTTGCAGATTGCGATTTTTCCATAACAACAAACGCAACGACATATACCGCAAATAATCTTTGCCAGTATCCAGTTACCGCCGGCACCTATACCGCAAAAGTAGCTGTGCAAAGAGGAGCGGGCACAGCAGAAGATACGGCTAGCATTGGCCCTATAACCACAAACAGCGTCCACACTACTACGAATCGTTCGGTTGATGCTGCAAACCCAACTGATTACTGCGGAAGCGGAGCGATCGGATTTCCACCAGTGAGAGTACGCTGGGCATTCTCTGATGATGATGGAGACCCGCAAGGGGCGTATGAGATTAAAGTGTTTAAAGATGAAGTTGAGATGTTTACTACGGGGAAGAATCTAGATCCTACGGACTCCGTGCGAAGCTATATGTTCCAGGCTTCGGGAGAACAGCTTCTTTGGAATACAACCTATACCTGGCAGGTACGGGTATGGGACAGCCCAAACGATGATGTTTCCTCATTTGTTTCGGGACCCCAGTTCACAACCTCTGCTCATCATTATCCTATTCCAGAATTTACAAAGACTCCTGCCTTGCCTGGGGCGCAAGAATCAGTGCAGTTTACCGATCAGACAAACTTTGATGCAGGAGGCGTTAATAATAGTCAGCCAAGTATTAACCGGAGTTGGTCTTGGACATTTGGAGATGGCGGTTCTTCTACTTTGCAGAATCCCGTCCATACCTATGCCCAGACCGGAGCTTTCGGAGTAACGCTGCAGAGCGGAGATAACGTAGGGTCGTGTTCTAACTCACAAACCGTAAATGTATCTGTTCCATTCCCTGAATGGCAAGAAATTTCTCCTTTCTAAAAAGAAAGAGGTTCTGGGTCCTATGTATCGTAGGCATTGTAGGGATACTTGTTGTATTCTTTTTGCCAGCGCAAAAAACAGAAGAGCCGATTTCTTTGCATGGCGTTGGCGGAGGCGACTCCATCTTCCCCGTCTCACAAATTGTCCAGCCTCATGAGAATGCAGTCATGGGAAGAAATTTCTCTGTGGCAGTAAGAGACGTAGACGCTGGAGGTTCTGGCATTGCAAAAGATCAATGCCGCTATTCAATATATGACTGTGGTTCTTTTCCTTGTGTTCAGACTGTTTCAGACGCGCAACGAACATGCAATGAGTCTTTCTTGGTTTCTCTGGGGAAAGATAAGGCGTGCTCTACGCAAGGCAGGGATGCCTGTAGAATAGTTGTAAAATCGCAAGACCTTGCAGGGAATAAAAATATGCAATCTGAAGCGCAAGGGAGTATCAAAACCTTTGGAGTTGACCTTATTGCTCCCAAAGTGACCATGGAGCTGCCTTTTTTTGAAAGGGCAAGCCTCGGAATTTCTTTTGAGGCTAGCGTTACAGATAATGTTGAGGTGAGTAATTGCAATGTAACGATTGGGAAAGATGGCCAGCATAATCTTGCGCTCCTTCAATTTTCAGCTCATTCTTGTACGGAAAAAAATGAGAAGGCGTGTTATCTGGCTTCTGGATCTCATATTTTTTCTGTGTCAGGCACCTATGAGTTTTCTTTGGGTTGCTGGGATTTAGCGGGGAACACTGGGAGAAGCGAGACATATAAGATTGAGGCGATACAAAACCGCAGTCCCCAGGTTTCCTCCTGCAGAGTTACGCCTACTCTTGGGACCGCTGCCGCAGAATTTCTTTTTCAAGGAGAAGCGTCTGATCCAGATGGAGATGCTATGATATATAAATGGGAGTTTGGAGATAATACTACGGCACTAGGGAGAGAAGTATCGCATCAGTATGAGGCATTGGGAGTATATACTCCCCAGGTGACGGTTACAGATAGCTACGGCGCAGAGGAACGTTGTTCTACCGCTTGGGTGGTAGTGGGGGTGGGAGAAACCAAGGAATAATGATATAGTTAAGCATATGCAAAGGAGTTATCTTCTAAATCTGTTTTTCTGGGGAATTCTTTTTGCACTTTTGCCAGGGATTTCTCTGGCGCTTTCTGCACCCACGAACCCTTCTCAATTGATTGTAGAAGAAGAACATGATTATATTGCAGTAAAATTTCAATGGGATAAAAATACAGAGTCTGGAGTAGCATGGTATCATCTTGTATATCAATGCAAGGATGGGCCTTGTTTTCAGGCAGACGCAACGTGGGTACCGCAACCCCTTGGAGCCGGACCTATCTCCAAAGTTATAGTAGGAGGATTTGATTTTTCTCTTCCTGCACGGGCAGTGACGTATCAATGGAGAGTGGGAGCGTGTTCCGCGCAAGATCTTGGAGCTTGCGCGTATACTTCTCCAATAGAGTTTGAAACTCCGCTGCAGCCCGCTTCATCAGAGGATGGTGATTCCGATGATGGAACTTTTGGCGTAGACCCTGCAGGCAAGCCGTTTGATAATCCCATTTCTGCCCAAAATATCACAGGTCTGTTCAACAAAGTATTCAGTTTTATGTTCGGCCTCGCGATCTTTATCATCCCGGTCATTGTTATCTATGCGGCGTTCCTTATGCTCATGGGTGGAGGAGATCCCGTAAAATTGCAGAAGGGGCGCATGATTTTAATGTGGACCGCCATTGCTTTTATTATCATTCTAATTTCAAGGGGTCTCCCGGCTGTGTTTAGAAGCCTCTTGTAGGTATGGGTTTTGACAGAAAAGAAAGAATCTGCTATCCTATTAGTAGGGATATTAATATGATAACAATCCAATTGTTTTATTACGCACATGAATTTACTTATCCTAGTGGCGGGAGGAGTTTTTTTGGTATTCGTCGGAGCAGTCTTAGGGTACTTTGCCAGGCAATCAATAGCAAGACGCCAGGCAGGAACTCTTGAGCAGAAGCTCTCGCAGAAAGTTGCGGAAGTTCAGAAAGAAAGCGAAACTCTGTTAGCCAAGGCTCGCGTGGGCGCAAAACAAATCCAGGAGGCCGCAAAAGCGGAAGAAGATGCAAGAAGAAAGGCGTTCTTGGAAACGGAACAGGTTCTCTTAAAAAGAGAAAACGTTCTTGATCAGAAGCTTTCTGTTTTTGAGCAGAAAGAAAAAGAGCTCGCCCTTAAGGGAGAGCGTGTTGTGGCAGAAGAAAGCAAAATTGAAGAATTAAAGACCAAGGCGCTACAGAAGCTAGAAGAAGTGGCCCAGCTTTCACAAGAGCAGGCAAAGGAAGGGCTTCTTTCGCTTGTGCAAACAAGGTATGAGAAGGATATTTTGGGAAAGATGAGAAAACTTGAGGCAGAAGGCCAGGAGAGGTTTTCTTTGCGGGCTAAAGAGATAGTAGCGTATGCCATTCAGAAGACTGCGGTTCCTCAAACCCAGGAAGTAACCACTACTACCGTGGCGCTGCCCGCAGAAGACATGAAAGGCAAAATAATTGGGAAGGAAGGGAGAAATATAAGAGCGCTGGAACGAGTTACGGGTGTTGAGGTTATTGTTGACGAAACCCCAGAAGCCGTGGTTATTTCAGGCTTTGACCCGTTAAGAAGGCATATTGCAAAGGTTGCTTTAGAGCGTCTTATCAAAGATGGAAGAATACATCCGGCTCGCGTGGAAGAAGAAGTTGCAAAGGTGCAGGCGGAGATCGAACAGCAAATGAAAGAAGCAGGAGAAACTGCGGTGTTTGACGCCGGCATAGTGGGGCTAGATCCAAAACTCATTCAAATATTGGGGCGGTTGAAGTTCAGGACTTCGTATGGCCAGAACGTGTTGCAGCATTCTATGGAAGTTGCATATTTGGCATCTGCGTTAGCGGCAGAGATTGGAGCTAACGCTACCATAGCTAAGAAAGCAGGCCTGTTCCACGATATTGGGAAGGCATTGGATTATCAGGTGGAGGGGTCTCACGTGGATATTGGCGTGAGAATTTTAGAGAAGTTTGGAGTTGAGCAGGCAGTGATTGTTGGCATGAAATCTCATCACGAACAGTATCCGTATGAGTCTATTGAAGCAATACTCGTGCAGACTGCAGACGCAATTTCAGCTTCCAGACCGGGAGCAAGAAAAGATAGTCTGGAGAATTACTTAAAGCGCATAGGAGAATTGGAGAATGTTGCCAACTCCTTTGAGGGAGTAGAAAAGACCTATGCCATTCAGGCAGGCAGAGAAATACGGGTGTTTGTGAAACCCGAGATTATTTCTGACCTGCAGGCGCAGACGCTTGCCAAAGACATCGCAAACCGCATTGAGGAAGATCTGCGCTATCCCGGGGAGATCAAAGTTACCCTTATTCGTGAAAACAGGTTTGTAGAGTTCGCCAGGTAAAGCGTAGGAGGGTCAGACCCTCCTACGCTTATTCAGCTATTTTGGGGTCAAGCCCAGTTTTATTAGCTTTCCAGCTAATCCAATCTTTTATTGCCTCCCTGCATTTTTGTGAATTTCCAAAAAAGTTTAAGAAAAATTCTCGTTGTGTGGCCGTAGGGAAAGTTGAAATATCACTATAATCTCTATAGCTTGACCATTTATAGATTCTAAGATACTCAATGGCCTTTTTCATATTTCCTACTTTAGAATTTTTCCATCCTGGCTCTATGAGCTCTATTGGGTTTGTGTGAACATATGCGAATACTGCGTGGAGCTGAATATCATTTTGGATTGGTACAGATTTATAGCGCGACTGAAAAAGAGGACCAACTCGATTATATTGTTTATTAAAGTAAGTTGTGTAACCACCAAGTTTTTGCATGAAGAGTGAAATGCCGCCAGGAATAATCTCTCTCAAGATTAGATGGTAATGGTTTGGCATTAAAGTAAATGCAAGCAATTCCACGAGATATTTTTTTGCATCCTTCCTTTTTATTGTAAGCCGCTTTTCAAGAAGTGCGGGACTAAACCTTTCTATAATTTGCCAAAGATCTGAAGAAGCATGGTCATTAAAAAATTCAAGCGCGAGAATAAATCTTGAATAATCTTGGTTTTTAAGAAATATTTTGCGTTTCTCAACCCCACGATTTATAACGTGGTAAATTTTATTTACTTCAAGTAATCTTGGTTTGCGTGGCATCTTTTTTATTCTATCATAATCACAGAAAAAGCGTAGGAGGGTCAGACCCTCCTACGCTTTTTCTCCTTCTCCTACGCTTCCGACCCCACTACGCTTTTGTCTTCGGAAGGCGGTTTTCTGTTTTCTTTAGTATACCTTTCCTCCAAGAGGAATATCTTTGTCTGGAGAAAGCAAAATACATTCGTGGTTTTCGTCTGGAACTCCCAGGGTGAGAACCTCTGAAACTTCAGGACCAATATTCTTTGGTGGAAAGTTTACTACGCATACTACCTTTTTTCCTTTCAGCTCGTCTTTTGAGTAGTTCTTGGTAACTTGGGCGCAGGATTTTTTAATACCAATTTCAGGGCCAAGATCAATGGTAAGTTTGTACGCGGGTTTGCGCGCTTCCGGGAAGTTCTCTACTTCGATAATCTGTCCTACTCTGATGTCTATTTTTTGAAAGTCTTCGTATGTTGCCATGGAGCGGGCAAGGGGAGTCGAACCCCTGTCACGACTTTGGAAAAGTCGGGTAATGCCGTTATACGATGCCCGCGTTGCTAAGCTATCTTTTCAAGGATTCCCTCTATCCATCCTAGTATTTTTTCAAATAAGATACCGCCTTGCCTTACTCTGATATGAAGCGTTCCAAATGGGAGCGTACCATGCTTGAATTTGGATATTTTTTGTCTTGTATCTATAATAGTTTTTTGAAATTGGGATTTTGATAAATGGGTTATCTGTGACCAGAAACGGATTGCTTCAGCTTCTTTGATATCTGGGTATATGTGTATACTCGCTACAATGTTTTTGTGCGGGGTTTTACAGACCTCCAGAAGCCAACGCATCGCTATTTTAATAACTCGAGGGTCAGAATTGCTGATCTGTATCTGCCTTTGTTTTTTAGTTCCTTCCGCCAGATACAGCATAGTCCCTATGTGCCATAAGTTTTCTCTGGTGATATGAGAAATTTCTGATTTTGCGTCATCTCGAATCTTCCTACGCTTAGACTGAGCTTGGAGTGCGCGTTCTTGGGTTCGGATAATAAATCGGCGCCTTGCTTCGCTGATTCGTTTGATGACTTGGCCATTCGGCGTAAAGGGAATATCTCTCAACCATGCGCTAAGTGTACTCTTAGTTACCTCAATATGCTCTAGGATCATTCCGTAAGAGTAACCCTGTTTGCGGTATGCTATTGCGCGCTCCTTGATAGTTTTTGATTTCATAGTGTAAAAAATGAACCCATGTTCTTACACTACCACAATCTACCCATTTGTTCAATTATTAAGAGCTTCTTTGTCGGGGAGCCGAGAATCGGACTCGGACTACATGCTCCCAAAGCATGCGTACTGCCACTATACGACTCCCCGGTATTTTTTATTGTAGTCGTCTTTGGCGACCCCTGGGAAACCTTTTATTTATAGCGCTTCGCGCATTAAAATCAATGTAGGTTTCCCGCCAAAACTCAAGCAGTTGAGTTTTGGCCCCAAAGCACTCGTACTGCCGGTATATGACACCCCGCCTTCGCCAAGGCTTCGGCGGGCAAGCCCGCTATCCTTCTCTATCATTTTCTATGATATAATTCAACAATGGCGATTCGAGAGATTGTAGCTGAATTTAATATTGTTGCGCAGGCTCGCAAATATGGCATTCCCTGGTGGCAACATCCCCAATTCCTGTTCTTTGTCTTGGGATCGGTAATCGCGTTTTCCAGCATTCTCTCGTATGCCCTGGGAAGACAGTATATTGATGACCCCCACGTGATAGCTCTTTTGATCATTGTTTTCACTGGAATTTCTCTTGCCGTTGCGTTCCTCATCACAAAGAGTTTTGAACGGCTTGCCCAAGCAGCAAGGATCAAATCAGAGTTTGTAAGCATTGTGTCTCATCAGCTTCGCTCTCCCCTGTCTAACCTTGTGTGGGGGCTGGAATTCTTAATGTCTGGCAGGGCAGGAAAGATTGAGGGAGCCCAACTGGAATATTTCCAGATCCTGAAGGAAAACTCAAGCCGCATGCAAGAGCTGGTGAATGATCTTCTTGTGGTATCCCGCATTGACGAGGGAAACCTGCCTTGGGAACAAAAGGAGTTTTCCTTTGAGGGGTTGCTGAACACAATTCTCAAAGAGTATGAGCCGTACATGAAGGCGTCTAACATTCAATTCCAGATGCAGGGACAGCAGAATCTCCCTAAGATTATGGGAGATAGTTCCCAGCTTCACCATGTGATTTCCAATCTCTTGGAAAACGCAGTACGATATTCTTGGAAAGAGCACGCAAATTCAGTCCCGGCGAAAGAGCGAGAAAGCCGTATTCAGATCCGCTATCAAAAAAAGGGGAAGAACCTGTTTTGCGAGATCATTGATAACGGAGTAGGCATTCCAAAAGAAGATCAGCGCTACATATTCTCTAAGTTTTTCCGTTCTTCCAACGTTTTGAGGCATGAAACCCAGGGGTCAGGGCTTGGCCTCTATATCGCCAAATCAATTATTGAGCGCGGGAAAGGATCTATTGGGTTCCGTTCGAAAGAGCATGTAGGGTCGACATTTTGGTTCATTTTACCATTCCAACATTCTAACAATCTAACATGAAAACAATACTCTTAATTGAAGACGAGTCTGCTCTACAGAAAACTATTGGAGAGGCGTTGAGCCAAGAAGGATTTTCCATTGTTTCAGCGCTTGACGGAGAAGCGGGATTGCGGCTTGCTCAAGATAAGCGCCCTGATGTTATTCTTCTAGATCTTATCTTGCCCAAGGCAAATGGGTTTGAAGTGTTAAAGTCCCTCAAAGAGCATGAAGGAACAAAAAATATTCCCGTTGTAGTGCTAACGAACCTAGAGGGCATGGAAGATATTCAGAAAGCCTTAGACCTGGGAGCCGTGGCCTATCTTGTGAAATCAAATTATACGCTTCAAGAAGTTGTGGAAAAAGTGAAGCAAGTATCATGATATGAGAGTTGAAGATCAACAATTAATGGCGTTTTTGCTGGATGCAGGGCTTGTGGAGACCAAGGAATTGCAGAACGCGGTAAAGAAGGCAAAGAAGCTGCAAAAACGCTTGGCAGATGTTCTTGTTGCAGATAATCTCTTATCGCAGGAGGAGCTTATTAAAATGGAGGCATATATTCTGGGTATTCCGTTCGTGAACTTGGAGAAAGAAACGCTAGAGCCTGAAGTGTTAAAAATTATTCCAGAGCCTATTGCCAGATCACATAACATTGTGGCATTCCGCAAAAAAGGCCAGGATCTGGAGGTTGCCATGCTGGATCCGGAAGACTTAGCCACCATTGATTTTATCAAGAAGAAGTCAGACCTAAAGATCCTTCCCCGGCTTACCACCCCAGAAAGCATGACGCAGGCGCTGCGCCAGTACTCCAAAACCCTGGAGGCCGAGTTCGGAGATATTATTCAGCAAGAGGTTGGGGGCATAAAAGCCCAGAAGGAAAACGAAGGAGAGGAAAACCCTTCGACAGGCTCAGGGCAGGGGAAAGAAGAATTGCAGAAGGCCGCAGAAGAGCTTCCTATTATACGAATTGTAGACACACTGCTTAAACATGCAATTCTACAGCGTTCTTCGGATATTCACATTGAGCCTACGGAAAAAGAAGTGGTTGTGCGATACCGCATTGATGGAGTGCTTCACGACGCAATGGTCCTTCCTAGGGCTGCCGCCTCTGGTATTGTTGCGAGAATAAAGGTTCTCTCAAGCCTCAAGCTTGACGAACACCGCCTGCCTCAAGATGGGCGTTTTAAGGTAGAAACAGACGAATATAAATATTCTGTTAGAGTTTCCATACTTCCCGTGTTTGACGGAGAAAAAATAGTCATGCGTCTTCTGGCCGAAACCGCAAATGCATTTACCCTAGAGCAAATAGGATTGCGCGGGGAGGCCTTGGAGCATGTTCAGCGCGCGCTGAAAAAACCAGTTGGCATGCTTTTGGTTACAGGACCCACGGGATCTGGAAAAACCACGACCCTGTACGCCATGATGGAGATCTTGAGCACTCCCCAGGTAAATATATCTACGGTTGAAGACCCCATAGAATACCGCATGCCCCGGGTGAACCAAACCCAGGTGAATCCTAAAATAGGGCTTACCTTTGCAACAGGATTGCGCTCTTTGGTGCGGCAGGATCCAGACATTCTTATGGTAGGAGAGATCAGAGACGAGGAGACCGCTTCCCTGGCTATTAACGCCGCGCTAACCGGCCACCTTGTGCTTTCTACCTTGCATACTAACAGCGCGGCAGGAGCAATACCCCGATTGATTGATATGGGAGCTGAACCTTTTCTCATCTCTTCAACATTGAATATTATAGTAGCGCAGCGTCTTGTGCGCCGCCTTTCCGAAGAAAAAGAGAAGTACGCGCTTTCTGACAAAGACATTGCAAACTTCTCTTCCTACTGCAACATAGAGAGGATTGTAGATATCTTTAAAGACCAGAAACTCTTGAAACCAAAGGAGAAACTTGGTGATCTCTCTTTCTGGAGACCGAAAGCAACCAAGGACAACCCCGAAGGGTACAAGGGGAGAATGGGAATTTATGAAGTGCTGCCCGTAACAGAAACCATAAAGTCGCTTATCATCCAGCGTTCTTCGACAGACGCGATCCAAAAGCAAGCCGAGCAAGAAGGCATGGTGACCATGGTGGAAGACGGATTCATAAAAGCAGCCCAGGGCATTACTTCCATTGAAGAAGTGCTCCGCGTCATCACTGAATGACGCGAAATTCGAAGCACGAAATCCGAAATTCGAAACAAATTCAAATGGCTGAAATTCAAAATTCAAAACACTATGATTTAAAAGCATCCATACTATGAAAGTCATTCTTTACATGGCAATAACGGTCAATGGGTTGATTGCGAAAGAAAATGACGATACCAGTTGGATATCAAAAGAGGAGTGGGATAGTTACAGTCTAGCCGTGCGAACAGCTGGAAATGTTATCGTTGGGCGTCGAACATATGGCATCCTTACTAAACAGCCGGAGTTTTCGGAGTTCAAAGATGTAAAGCTTGTTGTTGTAACTGAACAGGATTTTCAAACTCTAAGCCCAAATCATTTAGTTGCTCATTCACCAAAAGAGGCGCTAAAACTTCTGAACGGATTTGGAGAAGTAATTATAGCTGGCGGTGGCGCGCTCAATGCTTCTTTTCTTGAGGAGAATTTGATAGATGAAATTTATCTCGATATCGAGCCAATAGTGCTCGGCAAAGGGATTCCGCTTTTCAAAGAAAAAGATATTGAACGCAGGCTAAAATTTGTAGGACAAAAGAAGATAAGCGACAATGAACTTCAAGTTCATTATGAAGTTTTTAAGTAGCTTTTTGATTTAGATATTGTTTCGGATTTCGATGTTCGAATTTCGAATTTAAATATTGATGCCTCAATATTTCTACACTGCAATTTCTCTTCAGGGAGAAAAAATAACAGGGAATGAGAATGCAAAGAGCGAGCGAGACCTTGCGCGCTCTTTGCATGAAAAGGGGTACGTCCTTACAAGGGTGGCTTCAGGGCAGAACGCAGGCGCCAAGCGCACATTCTCACAGTTGTTTGAGGGTCTTTTCCCTGTTCCTCTTTCAGAGAAGCTGCTGTTTATGAGAAACCTGAAGGTTATGGTGCAGGCCGGAGTTCCCCTACCCAAGGCCCTAGATATTCTTGCTCTACAAACAGGATCCAAGCAATTAAAGAACGCTACAGAAGACATGCGAGAGAAAGTTATGCAGGGAGAAACGCTGTCTTTGGCAATGTCTAGGCATCCTGCAGTGTTTTCCGATTTGTTTATCAATATGATCAAGGCAGGAGAGGAATCTGGAACCATGGAGGTAGTCCTTTCTCACTTAACCCTGCAGTTAGAACGGGAGCATGATTTGAGATCTAAGATCCAGGGAGCCTTGATGTATCCCGCGGTTGTTGTTGTTGCCATGATTGGAGTTGGGATTATTATGCTGGTGAGCGTAGTTCCCAACCTGACAAAAACGTTCAAGGAATTGGGAGTGGCGCTGCCCCCAACAACCAGATTCATTATAGGTCTGGGAGACTTTCTCTCTCACCAGTGGTACATAGCCCTTCTTGTATTTTTGGTTGCTGCTTTTGCGCTGTACCGCGTTTTGAAAAGCAAGAAAGGAAAATGGGTTGTGGACGGGCTTATGCTACGGCTTCCCCTCTTCTCCCCGCTTATTCAAAAGATCAACTCTGCCTTTTTTGCCCGCACCTTGAGTTCGCTTATAGGAGCCGGCATTCCCATAGTGAAATCTTTAGAGATTACGAGTACGGTGTTGAATAACGGGCGTTTTCGAAAAGCCTTAGAGGACGCGGCAGAACAGGTGCGAAAAGGAGCGAAACTTTCCCAAGGATTAAAGGGTTCAGGGAAACTATATCCTTTGGTGGTGCTTCAGATGCTGGAAGTTGGAGAAGAAACGGGGCAGACAGGAGAGATCTTAGCCAAGCTTGCCGATTTCTTTGAAGAGGAAGTAAACGCCATCACCAAGAACATGGCTGCCATTATTGAGCCCGTGCTTATGCTGTTTATGGGCGGTGCGGTTGGGTTCTTTGCGGTATCCATGATCCAGCCCATGTATAGCATGCTCGGGTCTATTAAATGACCTTGTAGGCACTTGACAGAGCATGCTGGTGTGTATATACTAAATGTATATACGTTGATTCGTTCCGTTTCATGACTACAAAAATACAAAAATGGGGGAATAGCTTGGCAGTACGTCTGCCCAAAAAACTCATAACCCGTCTTGGATTGAGAGCGGGGAGTGAAGTTATGGTAGACGAGCGCGAGCAGACTGTACTGATTAAACAGGTGAGCTTGCCGGCAAAAACAATGGGGAAAAGAGAATGGAAACAGTTTTGCATACCAACGAGCAACAAGAAGGAAAATGTAAGTGGAAAGATAGATGAGATTCTTTATGGCAAGCCTTATTGACAGTTCAGTATGGGTGGCTCTGTTCCTTGATTTTGATACCCAGCACACAAAAGCGGAGCGTCTTTTTTTAAAACTCAAAGGCAAGATCTACCTTCCGTATTGCGTGTTCAGTGAAGTGGCAACGGTTCTTGCGTATAAACACTCAAAAAAACAAGCCAACCAGTTTTTGAGTTTTGTTGAGGAAAACCACGATATTAACTTTCTAGAAGACAGTTCTGCTGAAGAAGTATCATTTTACAAGTCGCAAAGCGCAAGAATTTCTTTTAGCGATGCTGCTCTTCTCTTGTTCATGAGAAGGTTAAAGACAAACCTTATTACGTTTGATAAACAACTTGAGCGTCTCGCGCGGGAGATTTGAATGAGATGTGTTATGTGCGCAAAAAACCTTAAACAAAAGAAAAGTGATGCTGGGTTTACTCTGGTGGAAGTTTTGGTTGGCGCAGCGCTTATGCTCATTGTTTTTTCTGGGATTTTCGGAGTGTACCAATTAGGGCTCAAGGTTGTGAGTCAGTCTGAAGCACGGATGACGGCCACGGCTTTGGCGAACCAAAGAATAGAAGCGATACGGAATGCAGCATATCAAGACGTTGGCACTGTTGGAGGAGTTCCTTTCGGGGCGATAGCGCAGGAAGAGACTATTCTTCAGAACGGCGTGCAGTACGCCATTTCAACAACCATTGTATATATTGATGACCCTTATGATCTCATGGCTCCGGCAGACGCTCTGCCTACCGATTACAAAAGGGTAAGGGTAGAGGTTTACTGGCAAGGCCGTTTTAGCGGCAGTGTTGTTCTTATAGGCGATGTGGCGTCCAAGGGTGTAGAAACAAGCGTTGAGGGCGGAACCCTTTTGGTAAATGTTTTTAACAGTCAGGGTGTTGGCGTCAGCCAAGCTGATGTGCATATTGTAAACGAAGACGTGAACCCTGCAATTGACGCAACCTATCAGACTGACAGCTATGGCAAGTTCATGGTTCCGGGAGTCCCTCCTAGCCAAGAGAGGTATAAGATCACCGTAAATAAATCTGGCTGGAGCCAGGAGCGTACATACGGAACAGATGAGATTGATACTCCGGCAAAGCCACACGCCTCTGTGTATGAAGGTCAGATAATAGAGATGAGCTTCTCCATTGACGAAACAAGCACCATAGTCATTGAAAGCCGAGGAAAATCTGGGCAGGGATATCCTGTTGCAGGCAGTATTCCCTTTACCGTGATTAGTTCAAAACTCATTGGTGAAGACGAAGGAGAGTCTGTGTATAAATATTCAGAAGTAAGCGTTACCGATAACGCAGGAAACCTTACGCTTTCCAATATGGAATGGGATTCGTACAGTTTTTCCGTAGATAAACAGCAGACAGGCCTTGACTTGATCGATGTTCAAGTTCCTCTGGGAATGAGCGTTGCGCAGCCAGTTACCCTTTTGCCCGATGCAAACCTAAATGTTCGGCTTGTGGTGAAAGCAGAGCGCAGTCTTTTAGTAACCGTGAACAATGAGGTGACTTCCCAGCCGATTTTTGGCGCAGCAGTACAACTTTTCAATGCTGCGGAATACGATGAAACGCGTCCAACCGATGAGAACGGCCAGGCTTTCTTTATTCCTTTAGAGAGCGGTTCGTATACGTTGGAGGTTCGCATGCCGGGGTATCAGCCGAAAACTGCGGCAGTTTCAGTCTATGGAACTACTTTTAAAACCGTGTTGCTTACACTTCAATGAAAGGAATCACCATTATTGAAACTCTTGTTGCGGTTGTCATACTAACCCTGGTTTTAGGCGCAGTTTCAGCTTTTATATTCTTGGGATACCGAGCCCAGAATTATACATGGCAGCAGTCCATTGCCATGAACGAGGCGCAGAAAGGCATAGAAACAATGATCCAAGAGATTCGAAAGGCGCAAAGCGGAGATGATGGTTCCTACATAATTGAAAAAGCAGAGGATTTTCAATTTGTTTTTTTCTCCGATATCAACAGAAATGGCAAGGCGGAGCGAGTGAGGTATTTTATTGACGGATCAGATTTTAAAAAAGGAGTCATACAGCCAAACGGCTGGCCTATTAAATATAATCCAGTAAGCGAGCAAGTCTCCGTGCTTTCACAATACGTTCGGAATCTGCCTCCTATTTTTAGATATTTTGACGGTAATAACCAAGAGCTTTCAGCTCCAGCCCGCCTCAACGATACAAAGCTTATGAGAGTGCGCTTGGTCGTTAATGTGAATCCAAATAGATCTCCCCAAGATTTTGTTCTTGAAAGCGATGTTCAGATAAGAAACATAAAGGTAAACTTCTAGCATGAAGGTTCAATGTTCTATGAAGGGATCTGTTATAATGCTGACATTGGTATTCGGTTCTGTGTTCCTCATTCTCCTTTCTGGTTTGATAGGGTTTATTGTGCTCCAATACCGGCAGTCAATGCAACGTGTGGGCTGGAACGAATCTTTGCATATTGCAGAAGCCGGCTTGCAGTACGCCAGATGGCATTTGGCTCACGCCCCAGAAGATTATGCTTTTGGCGGCGTGTATGATTTTAAAGATCCTGAAGGAGGTTCCGTAGGGAGCTATGAGTTGAGCATCACGACTCCTTCGGGTTGTGATTCGTCTGTGCGCATTGCGTCAACCGGGTGGGTCCTGCAGTTTCCCAATACGAAGCGGACCGTGCAAGTGAAATATGCCAGGCCTGCCTTGGCCAGGTACGCATTTCTTGCTAATTCTAACGTGTGGTTCGGTGAAAGCGAAACGCTGAAAGGCCCTGTTCATTCAAACGGAGGCATACGCATGGATGGAACACAGAACTCCCTTTCTACATCAGCAAAACAGACGTATACATGTGGCGAAGAGCAGGGTTGTTCTCCTTCTCAAGAAAAGCCCGGAATTTGGGGCGAAGGAGAAGGCCAACAAGAAGGCCTATGGCAGTTTCCTGTATCGAATATTGATTTTGACGGCATTACCCAGGATTTGTCTGTTTTGCGGGACAAAGCGCAGGCCTCTGGCATTTACCTGGGCCAGCTTGGCCTTGGGTATCATGTGAAGTTTAAGAACAATGGCACCATTGATGTGTATAGGGTAAAGAGTTTGAAGCAAAAAGTATGGGGGTGGGACTCGGTAAAATGGACCAACGAGTCAAATGACATTAACTCGGAAGAGTTTTACCAAAATTATCCCTTGCCAGTTAACTGCGCCCCGATTTTTATAGCAGACAATGTGTGGGTAGACGGCGTGGTGCAGGGCAAGGCAACGCTGGTTGCCGCCAAGATTCCGGAAGTTTCCAACAAAAACGCGAAAATTATTATCAACGGGAACATCACGTACGCGCAAAGCGATTCTGTTTTAGGGCTTATAGGCCAGCAAGATATTCTTATTCCTCTTTACTCTCCCGACCAATTGCAGATCCATGCGAGCCTTCTTGCCCAAAAAGGCCATGTGATACGATATTACTATCCTGCGTGGAGCCAGGAGCCATACAGGACATATTCTTTGAGAAATTCTATTGAAACCTACGGGTCAATTATCACCAACACCATGTGGGCATTCAACTGGGTAGAAGACGACGGGGATATTATTTCCGGGTACAGGCAGACTGAAATGAACTATGATGCCTATGCGACACAGAATCCCCCGCCGTATTTTCCGGTTTCAGGCGAGTACGAGTTTTCATCCTGGGAAGAGCTTTGACTTGACTTTTTGAGCAATAAAGCTATATATAAGGTAGTTCGTAGTTCTGTATGGAGGTGAAAGGTGAAACGGATTCATAGGCGTAGGGGTTGGGGTATGCGGGTTTACGGTCTGGGCTTTTTTCTGGTTATGCTGGTTGTTTCCATGGCCCTCTTGTTGGCTACGAGTGGAGCAGGAGCTCCTCCGCCGCCAGGAGGTCCCCTGCCACCTGCGGCTGAAATCGTAAGTGTCGGGCCCGTTGGAGTGCCCCAGGTCAGCTCCTCGGTCATAGACCCGGGCAGCTCCTGGATTGAGTGGCAGACGGGGTGGGGGGGAGAACGTCCGTTCATCCGTTCTTCTAGCCCTTCTACGTACGAGGTGATTTTCCGAAGCGGCGCGCTCGGGAAGGTAATAGTGGTGGGAGAGAGGAAGGGAGCGACGTTCTTTGCGCAGGATTATTTTCCTTCCGTTCTTCTCCCCTCGTGGCAGAAGGAGTTCTTCGAGGATCCGCCCATGCGCGTGGAGTTTCTTCCCGGCGTCAAGATCTCCGTGCTCACCGCAACGGGTTGGAGACTTGGATCATTAGAAGACATCGAGGGATCTTTCTCGATCAACGAGGGGATTCCGACTGCGCAAGGTATTATCGCCTTGCGGGTCAGCGTTCCATAAGTTCCATAAGCAGGCAAGTTCCCCCTTTGTGCGGCAAGGGGGCTTTTTCTTTTGTGAAAGTACGGTACAATAGAGCAATGAGTTTGAATTTTAATTTTCTTTCGTTGCATCCAGACGCCTTTGGACTGGACATTTCAGATTTGTCTGTTAAGGCGGCCCAGCTCAAAAAGAGCAAGGGAGGATTTTTCCTGTCTTCATTCGGGGAATTCCCTATTGCTAGCGGCATTATAGAGCGGGGGCAGATAAAGAAAGAAGAAGAGCTGGCAGAGATCCTCAAAGGAGTAAGGTCTAAGATTAGGGGGGAGAGCATTAAAACCCCATATGTGGTTGCTTCTTTGCCAGAAGAGCAGGCGTTTTTGCAGATTGTCCAGCTTCCCCGCATGAGCAGCCAAGATCTTGAGAGCGCGGTGCGTTTTGAGGCGGAGAATTATGTTCCCTATTCTTTAGATACCATGGAAATAGATTTTGAGCAGGTTGTCCCAGTCGTTGATCATTTGAACCATACTGACGTTTTGTTAGCTGCGCTTCCCAAAGCAACGGTAGAGTCGTATGTTGCCGCGTTAAAAGCAGCAGGATTGATCCCTCTTGCCTTGGAGATCGAATCTTTAGCGGTGACGCGAGCCTTGATTCTGCGCGAGACAGCTCCTGTTCCCGTTTTAGTAGTGGATCTGGGAGCAACCCGTACAAGTTTTATCGTGTTTGCAGGATACAGTTTGCGCTTCACGGCTTCCATAGCCGTTTCTTCTTTAAGGTTTACGCAGTCTATCTCCGAGTCTTTGAATATAGAGTTCCAGGAGGCTGAATCCTTAAAAATACAATACGGGCTTGAAGATCCGTCTGGTGTTTTAGGCAAGAGAGTGTTTGAAGCGCTCGTTCCTCCTCTGACCGATCTGGTTGAACAGATCAAGAAACATATTAATTATTATGAATCTCATGCGGGGCATGAACACTTGGAGCATCCGGTTTCCACCATACAGAAAATCATTCTATGCGGAGGGGGAGCAAATCTGAAGGGCATTGCGCAATTTCTTGTGGGAGAACTGCGCAAAGAGGTTGGCATTGGAAACCCATGGGTGAATATCCTGCCAACTTCCTTAAAAAAGCTCCCTCCCATTTCTTTTGCCGAATCCTTGAGATATACAACTGCATTTGGGTTAGCCTTGAGAGCTGCGAAAACATATGATAAATCTCCTTCCCCAAAAAGCTAAACAAGAGTTGCGGAAGGAGCAAAGATTCCAGCTCCTTCTTATTCTTTTTCTCATGTGCATGGTTGTCTTGGTGTGTTTTGCGTTGATGCTCGGGGTCATCAGGGGCTACATTATTGGATCTCTCTTTGCGCAAGAATCAAAAATAGCGCTTCTTCAAGAGCGTTTTTCCAAGGATAATCCTTTGTTAGCAGACATCCAGGAGTTTAATGAAACAATCGGCCAGGTTTTTCGATTTATCAAGAGTCGCAGCGCGGTTTCCTCAATTATTGGATCGCTTGAAAAGATTCTTCCTAGTGGTGTGTATTTTACCTCTTTTGATTATGACCCTCCTGGAACTCAAATAAAAGGAGGGGAGGTGCAGCAAGTGAAAGCTCGGATTTCTGTAATTGGGAACGCCAAAACACGGGAGGCATTGTTTTTATTTCGAGAAAGCCTTGCGAAACACCCTCTTTTTTCTGAACTTTCTTTCCCTGCTTCCAACTGGGTCTTGCCTCAAGATATCCGTTTTTCCTTTCAAATAAACATTGTGCCATGACACCGCATCAAAAAACAATTGTAGCATTGGGAGCGTTTGCGGTCACACTGCTGGTGTTCACCGCGTTTATTCTTTTGCCTCTTATGCGGGGCATCAAATCCGATAGCGCCAGGGTTCTTGCCGCACGGCAAGAGTTAAGCCAGGTAAGCATGGTTGAGGAACAGATCAAGAGATTTGAGGCATTATCAAAAACGCGGGAAGGAGATGTGACCTTGTTCCAGAATCTTTTTGTGGATCGCAAAACGCCCATTGCATTCATTGAGTTTTTAGAAACATATTCTCAGAACTCCCAAGTTTCCTTAAAGATTAATCCGGTTGAATCCGCAAAATCAAAGGAAGACGCGTGGGACTCCATAGATTTTGAACTCACCGGAAAAGGAACCCTTCCCAGCGTACTGTCTTTTATGAAACAAGTGGAAAATGCGCCGTATCTTCTTGAGTTCAAAAATGTTATGCTGCAACGGCTGGTCTCGCTTCGCGAGATCTCGCGAAGCGAGACAACTGGCGAAACAAGTTTCTCATTTCTTCTAAAGGTGTACGCAAAATGATCCGATTAACCATACTGAAGGCTTGGAATACCATACGGCAAGGAATGATGCGTTTTCCTCGGATTGCCGCGGAATATGCATTTCCTTTCACGCTGCTGCTGATAGCTGCCGTTGGAGCGCTCTCCTTAGCTCTTTTTTACGCGTATGGATTTTCCGTGCAGACAAAACGCATAGAGCAGTTAGCGTCTCTGTATGATGTTAAAGAGGAGCTTTTTCTTGATACGCTTGTAGAATTGAAGGATCGTGAGCGCAACCTTGAGAGTGTTGGCGGAGAAATCTTTAGGGATATTTTCAATCCGACCGAGTTGACTGAAGAATAAAAAACGGATATAAAAGAGCAGAGCCTCCGTAGCTCAACGGATAGAGTAGAGGGTTTCTAACCCTTTGATGTAGGTTCGATTCCTGCCGGAGGCACAAGACCGAGCATGCATGGAGGCTATGGTGTAATGGCAGCACAAGAGTTTGTGGAACTCTCAGTGGCGGTCCGAATCCGCTTAGCCTCCCCAAAACATATGGAACAGGAATTCATCACAATTGCAGAGGCGGTACGATTAACTGGGCAGAGTGATACTGAATTGATGCGTTTTTTGAAAGACCGCATGGAATCGGGCGGCTTTGACATAGAAAGTATTACGAAAAAAGAGCAGAGGGGTAATCGTATGATGTATTTGATCAGTAAGACCTTCTTGCTTAAAGAGTTTACTAAGGAGGAGAACTTCCATGAGGATGTTCCCCATGAAGCAGTTGCAAAAGAGGATGTTTTGCTTGAAGCAAAGAATGAAATGATTACCATCCTTCAGGGGGTTATTGAAACAAAGGATAAACAAATGGATGGCTTGAGTAAGAAAATTGACGAATTGATTGAACGGGACCGTGAGACCAATTTTCTTTTGCGGGGTCTTCAAGAAAGGATTTTTGCTCTAGAGGGTCCCAAGAAAGAGGTATCTCCAGAGGAGAAGAAAGATGAAGCAGTGAAAGTAGAGAAACAGAAGCCCGCTAGGCAGACTTCAGAGAAAGAATAAAAACAAAACCTCCGGCGAAAAGCCGGTGGTTTTTTATTCTCCATATTTCTATTTCTCTTCCTCTATACCGAAGTCGTCGTCGGAGTCTTCGTCGTCATCAGACTCTTTGGTATCGTCTCCCTCCAACTCGTCATCTTCAAGAGGATCAGACTCCTCGTCTGGCTCCCCGTCTTCTTGAAAAGAAGGGAGCAAAATTTTTTCTTCAAATATCATACAAAACTCATTATAGACACCAAGCATATCTTGTCAACCCCATTCTAGGGAGTTATACACAGGCTTGAAATGAACGTGTCTTTATGATACTCTTGAACGGTAGTTCACCTCCGTCAATGCTCCCGTAGCTCAACGGATAGAGCAGCTCACTCCTAACGAGCAGATAGGGGTTCAATTCCTCTCGGGGGCACATAATGGTACGGGCCCGTGGTATACCGGCAACACATTTGCATGGCATGCAAAAGTAGGGGGTCCGATTCCCCCCGGGTCCACATAGAAAAAAGGAGGCGTGCGAGAGTGGTTGAATCGGGTAGTTTCGAAAACTGCTATGGTCGTAAGACCATCGAAGGTTCGAATCCTTCCGCCTCCGCAACATAATGCATTTGTAATATATGATTTCTTTTTTTAACCAAAACAAAAAAAGTCCAGCTACCGTTTCGAAAGAATCTTTAAAGCGTATTGAACAGCTAGAGAAAAAAGTTCTTGAGCTCTCGACAAGTCTTGAGGAACTGCAACATGGCATGAAAAAGGCGCTTGTGAAGGTTGGTGTGGTGAGATTTAATCCGTTCCATGAGACCGGAGGAGACCAGAGTTTTGCCATTGCATTGCTTGATGAGTACAATACAGGAGTTGTGGTTATGAGCCACTACATGAAAGACCATAACCGCGTGTATGCAAAGCCCATAATCAAGGGAGTTTCAGAATATATGCTGTCTGAAGAAGAAAAGGAAGCAATGGCCAGAGCTATAAGCTCTGGAAATCCGAAACACCCCGGGGGTGTAAGGTGACACCCCCGGGGTGTTAAGTGGGTTTCTACTATGGCAACTTCAAATACACAACATACTGACGCAGACCATGGAATACAAACAAGACCTCCTGTCGTGGTAGTTTTGGGGCATGTAGACCATGGAAAGAGTTCTCTGCTTGAAGCGATACGAGAGGATTTTAAGATTACCTCAAAAGAATCAGGAGGAATCACGCAGCACATGGGAGCATACGTTGTTGAGTATCAGGGTAAATCAATTACCTTTCTTGATACTCCCGGACACGAGGCTTTTTCTGCAATGCGTGAGCGCGGGGCAAACGTAGCAGATATAGCTGTGCTTGTGGTTGCCGCAGACGAGGGTGTGAAGCCTCAAACCAAGGAAGCCATAGGGCAGGCAAAGAAGGCCGGCCTTCCCTTGATCGTTGCATTGAACAAAATGGATAAGCCCGAGGCAAACCCAGAACGCACAAAGCAGGAACTCGCGCAGGAAGAAATCTTTGTGGAGTCGTTTGGGGGAAAGGTTCCTTGCATAGAAACATCAGCTACAGCAAAGAAAGGCATTTCAGAGCTCCTTGAGATGATTCTTTTAATGGCAGATCTTGAGCGTAAAAGCGTAGATCTAGACAAGGTAGGAGAGGGCGTGGTGATTGAGTCGTCTATGAGCGCAAGGCGTGGGCCTTTAGCTACGCTTTTAGTGCAGAATGGAAGTGTAAGAATAGGAGATGTTGTAGGAACCAGGTCGGCCATGGGGAAAGTGAGGACGCTGCAGGATTTTCAGGGAGAATCTTTAGCGGCAGGTTTTCCCGCAATGCCGGTATTAATAGTTGGGTTTGAGGAATGCCCTCAAGTTGGGGAAACATTTGGAGTATTTGAGAGTGAAGAAGCAGCGCGGGCGCAGTTTGTAGTTTCTCCCTTGGGGCGTCCTACCCAGGCTATAGATATTCCCCAGGGAGCTAAGACACTTGATCTTGTGTTAAAGGTAGACGTGGCAGGATCTCTTGAGGTGTTAGAGAGTACGCTTCTCTTGTTGCCCCAGGAAAATGTGTTTGTGCGTCTTGTTGGCACTGGCGTAGGAGTTATAGGAGACAAGGACGTGAGGCTGGCTCAAGGAACTCACGCCCGCATCATTGGTTTTCGTGTGCAGACAGATCCAACCGCAGGAGACCTTGCCCAACGAGAAGGCATTGTTATTGAAACGTTTGATGTTATCTACGACTTAATCCAAAGGGTCAGAACGTGGATGGAGCAAGAAATAGTGCAGGAGCTCGTAACCGTGGATCTAGGTACTCTTTCTGTGCTTGCGGTATTCCGTACGGAAAAGAGCAGGCAAATCATTGGTGGCAAGGTTACAGAGGGAGAGGTTCGCAAAAAGAGTCAGATGAAGATTTTCCGCAGCGAAGCAGAATTGGGGACAGGGAAGATTATAAATCTTCAGAAGGATAAGAAAGATACAGAGGTTGTGCAAAAAGGAGAGGAATGTGGCATTCTCTACGAGGGCCCTGTGAAAATACAGCAGGGCGATGTTATTAAATTCTCTATTCAAGAATTATCCATTCGAAAAGTCTCAGGATGAATCCTCGCATTCCTAAAGTTAATCAATTAATCCAAGAGGAACTTGGAGAGATTCTTCTACGGGAGATTGAGTTTCCTGATGGAGTGTTAGTTACAGTTACCCGCGTGGATGCTTCAGGCAACTTGCAAGAAGCAAAGGTATATATTAGTGTGATGCCAGAGGCAAGTAGAGAAGATGTTTTTGCAGTTTTAAACAGAAATGTCTATGGTGTTCAGCAGATGTTGAATAAGAGATTACATATGCGGCCAGTGCCTCGTATCGCATGGGTTATTGAAACAAAAACCGCTGAAGCTCAGAGGATAGAAGAATTGCTAGAGAAGACAAGGGAAGAGAAGTAGGTGGCGCCTTGGCCGAGCGGTTAGGCAGAGCTCTGCAAAAGCTCGTACGGCGGTTCAACTCCGCCAGGCGCCTCAAGGAATTGGTAGACGTATGAATTATGTATCGTACTCATCTCTACCATATGGTATAATTGGTTTATGCCAAAGAAAAGGACATGGACAGCTAACCAATTAAAAGAGGCTGTTGCAAATTCGGGAAGTTTTAGGCAAGTTTTAACTAAGCTTCATTTACGGGAAGCGGGCGGGAATTATTGTCAACTGCAGAAGTATGTAAAGGAGTACAAATTTGATATTAGCCATTTTACTGGTAGAGCATGGAATCGAGGGATGCGAGGAATTGGCATAGACCGCATCCCGTTAGAGAAAATTCTTGTTCAAAACAGTACCTATCAGAGTTTTAAATTAAAGAAAAGATTATTTAAAACAAATCTAAAACCGAGACAATGCGAGGAATGTGGGTGGGCAACAATGTCGGGTGATGGTTACTTGCCACTCGAGTTAGATCACATTAATGGAAATCGGTATGACAACCGTTTAGAAAATTTAAGAATACTCTGCCCGAATTGTCATAGTCTTAAACCTACGCATCGAGGGAAGAATCGCAGTAAAAGCTTAAAAAAGATTTTTGTTTAAAATCCAATTGCCCAAGTGGCGGAATGGTATACGCGCGACGCTTAAAACGTTGTGGTCGCAAGGCCATGCGAGTTCGACTCTCGCCTTGGGCACCAATGAAATAACTATGCAAACGGAATCCCCAAAGGTAATTCTATTTGATGTCTATCAAACTCTCATTGATATAGATATCAATAAGGATAACATAAAGAGAAACGAGGCAAATGCGTGGGAAAATCTTGCAAAATCCCTTGAGCGATATGGCATACAGGTCAGCCCAGCAAAACTCATTGAGCTGAATGAGAAACAGCAGGAAAGTTTTTATACAGGAAAGGATAAAAAACTTCAGCACCATAATTTTTGCAAAATCTTAGCACAGGCGCTGAAGGATGATTTAGGTGTTGCATTGCCTGAAGAGAAGATTTGCTTTTTAATATACGAGTATCATAAGATTCGTCGTGGATATGCCCGTTTATATCCCGGAGTCGTAGAAACTCTTACTCGGCTTAAAGAAAAATATATACTAGCGGTCGCTAGTTATACGCAAGGATGTTTTACTAAATCTGAACTGATAGAGCTTGGCATAGATAAATATTTTTCTTATTTTGTTTACACTTCAGATATCGAATTCCATAAAGCGTCCCCTAAATTTTATGAAAAGTGCTTAGAAATTGTTGGGGAAAAAGCAGAAAATTGCGTGATGATTGGCGACAACTATGATGTAGATGTCCTTATCCCTCAAAAATTAGGCATTAAAACAATCTGGGTTAAAAATTCACTTACAGCGCCTCAATATACCAATTTGTTTGACCAAGAACCAAAAAACATGATTAACCTTGAAGAATTTACTAAACTGCCAGAAGTAATCGAAAGGATTTTTAATTGATTGGAACACAAAACCCGCCGATGAGGCGGGCTTTGTTTTGCCTGCACTGAATGTATTGAAGTGTCCTAGTTGTCCTATCCTTCTATAACCTGAATATTGGTGTACTTTGCGCCAAAGTTTAATGCTTCAGAATAGCTGGGGAACCAGATGTCTACTACGTATTTTTGTCTTGGATGCATGCGGTCTTCTACTACAAAGATTTTGTCTCCATATAGATCAGGAAGCTTAATCCTGGTTCCTATGGGTAGGAAGTTTGCGGCAACCACTCCTTCTCGTACGTTAGTTCCAGAAGCTGTTATAAAGGGAGAATCATCTGTTTGCCATGTTGTGGAAGAGTATGCCGTAACTACCACCGAAACAGTGCGTATAACGAGGTCTGGACCCTTTGGAGGGGCAATAGGAAGAAGGCTAGACCCCTGGGAAGTCGCAAGATCTTCAAAATCTGGAGCTTGGACAAGAAAGCCCCCTTGTTTACCGTAGCTTTCATGGATAAAGTCAGGCAAAAGGGCAAATGTTAGTATGCCCAGGGTTAGGACAAGCAGTGTTTTGTTTGTTGTCTTCATAAAAAGCCCCTTTTAAGGGCGCTTATAGTATACTCGAAAGGAGGGGAAAAGTCAAGCCCCTCGACTTCGCTCGGGGTCAACTACTAGCATAGAGAAGCCCAAGTTCTCCACAGGTGGCTATTTGACAGCGCATGGCGCAGTGCTAAAATTCAATGTGCAGTTGGCGTTTTTTTATTGTACAGTACTCTTAACATAGTATACAATATATTGATTAGTTGAGGCATGAAATGTCCTGTTTGTCAAAGTTCCACCAAGGTAACAAATTCAAGGGGAGCAGATCACGGAAGGGCTATTAAGAGGAGGCGCGTATGTCTCCATTGTAAGAGGCGGTTCACTTCTTATGAACGCATTGAGTTAGTTGGATTAACCGTAATAAAGCGCGACGGGTCAAAAGAACCATATTTGCGTCACAAGATAGAATTAGGGCTTCGCAAGGCGTTAGAGAAGCGTCCTATCATAGAAGAGCAGTTCTCCAAGCTTGTTTCTGCTATAGAAAACGATATCTTTAATCTTGAAAAGGACGCGGTTTCTTCTGAGCAGATAGGGCATATTGTACTTTCGCATCTCAAGAATTTTGATCAGGTTGCATACCTTCGTTTTGCTTCGGTGCACCGCAATTTTAAGAGCGCGCGGGCGTTTGAAAAAGAGATACAAAAATTAGAAAAAGCAAAATGATCACACTTGCCAAAAAGGAGAAGGGAGCCATCAACAGACGATTTTCAGACAATGCGCTGCGCATGATGAAAAAGCGCTATCTTGCGCAAGATGAAAAGGGCAATCAAGAGACTCCTGCAGATATGTTTTTGCGCGTGGCAACTGCGTTAGCAAGTGTGGAAAAAGACTATGGAAAGAACCAGGCAGCCATAGACAAAATCACCAAAGAGTTTTTTGAGGTTATGGCGTCAAAAGAGTATACGCCAGCAGGGCGCACCCTCACGAACGCAGGGGGAGAAACTCCGTTAATAGCAAACTGCATTGTGCTTCCTATACACGATTCGATGGAGAGCATCTTTCAAACACTGAAAGATGCTGCTTTGTTGCAGCAGGCAGGATGCGGTCTTGGTTTTGATATATCTGAAATGAGGCCCGCAATGTTTTCAACCAAGAGATCTCGTGGGAACGCTTCAGGTCCCGTTACTTTCCTGAAGGTGTATGACACATGTTTTGCGACAGTTAAGCAGCAGGGAAGGCATGGAGCAAATATGGCAATGATGAGGGTTGATCATCCAGACATCCTTGATTTTATTTCTTGCAAAGAAAAAGAGGGCGAGTTTCGGAATTTCAACATGTCTGTAACCGTTACCGATGAGTTTATGGAATTGCTTGAAAAAAAACCAGGAACCCGCTGGATGTGCGCATTCAACGGCAAAGAATATAAGCCAAGAAGAGTGCTTCGCCATCCCAATGGTTCTGTATATGGCGCGGAAGAGATAGATATCACGGTTAAAGAGCTTTTTAATACTATTGTAGATCATACGTGGCTTAATGGAGAACCTGGCATTGCGTTTATTGATACGGTCAACGCAACCAATCCCCTGCCTGGGTTGGGTAAGATTGCGTCTTCTAACCCATGCGGTGAGCAATTTCTTCATGCGTATGATGAGTGCAATCTAGGCTCCATTAACCTTGCAGTATTCGTTAAAGACAAGAAGGTTGACTGGAAGAGATTGAGGTTTGTGACGAGAACCGCAACTCGGCTCATGGATAATGTCATAGACCGTTTTGATTTTCCTGTTCCCCAGGTGACTCAAATGGCAAAAAGCAATAGAAGAATAGGGTTGGGGATTATGGGATTTGCCGATATGCTCTACCAGTTGAGTATTCAGTATAACTCAAAAGAAGGGTTTGCCACGGGAGAGAAAGTAATGAAGTTTATTACAAATGAGTCTCGGAAGATGTCTATGGAATTGGCAAAAGAGAAGAGCGTATTTCCAAATTGGTCAAAGAGCGTTTTTGCCAAGCAGAAGTTAAAAGTGCGCAACGCGGCCTTAACCACGGTTGCTCCTACGGGATCCATTTCCATGATGTTTGATATTTCTTCCGGAGTTGAACCTAATTTTGCTTTAGCCTTCATTAAACAGGATAAAGATGGCCAGCAGTACCGGTATCTCAATGCGCACTTTGAAAAAGCATTGAATGCGTTGAAGATTACAAAAGAGGAGAAAGAGAGGATCATGGCAGAGATCATGGAAAAGGGTACTATTCAGCATGTAGCCGCCCTTCCTCAAAAGCTAAAAAATACCTTTGTGGTTGCCATGGATATTCCCGGGCTAGATCATATGGAAATGCAGGCTGCGTTCCAGCGGCATGTAGATAACTCTATTTCAAAGACTATTAATTTTCCTAACTCCGCGACGAAAGAAGAAATAGCCCAGAGTTTTGTAGCGGCGTGGAGGTTGGGCTGCAAGAGTTGCACTGCGTATCGCGACGGGAGCAGGGTTATTCAAATTCTCAACGTTGGATCGGGAGAGAATATCATCGCTCCCACAGAGGCTCTGGCGCAAGATGATAAAAAAGAATTGCAGACAGCAGAGGCGGGAGGCGTTAGGCCTCGTCCCAGGCCAGAGGTTATGGCGGGCAAGACGTATCGCGTGAAGACCGGCTATGGGAAACTCTACGTTACCATTAACAACGATGAGAAAGGCATGCCCTTTGAGGTGTTTGCAACCATAGGAAGGAGCGGAGGGTTTTTCCAGGAGCAATCAGAAGCAATATGCCGTTTAATGTCTCTTGCCTTGCGCGCAGGAGTAAGGGTGGAAGAGATTTCAGATGAACTCAAGGGCATACGAGGACCCATGCCAACCTTTACCGATAAGGGCACCATTCTTTCTCTTCCCGATGCGTTAGGAAAAATCTTGGAACAGCATGTTACCACCGCGGTGCAGATTGAGGAGGTTATCGCGCGCCCAGAAAAACAAGAAGTGCTACCCTTTATTCCAAAGATAAAAGAAAGGTCTGTCGCTGATTTTGGATTCATGCCAGGATGCCCTGATTGCGGTTCCCCGCTTCTTATGCAAGAAGGGTGTATTTCTTGCAAGACATGCGGATTCAGTAGATGCAGTTAGAGCTCGACAACAAATTATAAAATACCGACCCTCAAAATTTCCAGCGAAATTTTTGGGTCTGCGCTCTCGACAGTTTGTCCCGCTGCGCGGGAACCATGCCAAACTGCCTCCGAGAGCTATTTTATGAATTTGCTGTCTCGCTCTCCGAAAGAGATGACTTTATTCTATACTAGAAGAGGAGACAAGGGTGAATCTTCCATTGGGGGTAAAAAGTATCCTAAAGATTCTTCCATTGTAGAAGCATTGGGAGATTTAGATGAGTTGAATTCTCTACTCGGAGTGGTAAAAACGCAAATACGAAAGTCCAGGCTCGCAGAAAAACTAGAAGTGATACAAGAGAACCTTTTTATCGTTCAAGCGCGAGTAGCCTGGCTGATGTATCCAAAATTTCCTTCGCCGCAGATGACCAAGGAGAAGATTAAAGCAATGGAGCAAGAGATTAATGTTATTGAAAAGAAAATACAGCCAGCTCGTGGCTTTATTATTTCAGGTTCTGACAGTGTTGCGTCCTGGCTAGATATGCTTCGCGCGGTTTCAAGGAGGGCGGAGAGAAGGGTTGTGAAGCTCCACAGAACTCGCGCGCTACCCCAAGAGATCCTTACGTATCTAAACCGCCTTTCTTCGTATCTATACGCATTGGCTCGAGCAGAGGTTGCGGTAAAGAAGATACAAGAACCTCGTCCAGTATACAAATAAATGAACACTCGCTTCCTTTTGGGATTTACACTTGTCGCCTTAATCGCTGCTGTGGCAGTACGGCTCTTGCCTCATATCCCCAACTTTACTCCTTTGGGAGCTTTTGCGCTGTTTGTAGGGGTATTTGTGGCAAGAAAGCATTGGTGGGGGTTACTGCTTCCGCTTTTTGCAATGTTTCTTTCTGATCTCTTTATCGGATTCTACGACCTTAAATTAATGGCAGTTGTGTACGGAAGTTTCTTGGCGTACACCGCTTTTGGCATGCTGATTTCAAGGAGAAAGAACATTGCCACAGTATTGCTAGGAAGTATGGGAGGGGCGGTGCTGTTTTATCTTACAACAAACTTTGCCGTATGGCTGTTCTCTAGCTGGTATCCCCATACGGTTTCAGGTCTAGTGCTTTCTTATACTTTCGCCCTCCCCTTCTTTAAGTATACCCTCCTGGGAGATCTCTTTTTCACAAGTATTTTGTTTGGAGTGTATGAACTTGTCGTTGCCTTTTCATATCACCGCCAGTTAAAACTTAACCGAGCTTAGTTATTCACAGCTAAGCTCGGTAATGGACGGAGTTTTTTTCATCTCTTTGCAGAGCGGGCAAGGGGAGTCGGACCCCTTTCTCTTCCTTGGCAAGGAAGTATAATGGCCGTTATACGACGCCCGCAGCGTAATAATTCACTATTAGTGAATTAAACGCTGCTGGAACGTTTAAGTTTCTCAACAAAAACTTATTACGTTCCGCAACGCTGTGCCGCGGGTCAGAATCGGACTGACGACCAATGGTTCTTCAGACCAATGCTCTTCCACTGAGCTACCGCGGCATAATATGTTAGGTACTCTGTGGACGGCACAGGACTCGAACCTGTAACCCCTTGGATGTAAACCAAGTGCTCTGCCATTGAGCTAGTCGTCCTTTTGGTGCCCAGGATGGGAGTCGAACCCACACAGCCTTGCGGCCACTACCCCCTCAAAGTAGCGCGTATAGCCAATTCCGCCACCTGGGCATTTTATTTGTCAGTTGCTAAGATCTTTCTTATTTTCTTGTACTTTCTCATAAGGCGAGGGGTATTTCTCTTACTATATAAACGTTTGATAACGATTTTTGATTCACGCTTTGCGTATTTTAATTGCCATATTATCTTTCTTCCATCGTGGCATACATGTCCTTTCACGTCTATAAGACTATGTAGTGTTTTCCGTAGCCATGCAATATGGTCTAAACTTGCTGAATTAAATGTAACATAGAACATGAAACTACTTTTCCATCTTGGATCCCAGTAGCTAAAGCATGAGCCGTCTCCGTCAAAATGACCTCTGAGAAAATCAAAGAAGTATCGATCTGGAACTTTTAGTATACCAATAGTTCTGCTTTTATTTGGAGTCAGTCCTATCCCCAGTAGCCACCTATAGAGGACGACATCTCCAAATTGCACAACGTAGTAATCTTTTTTACCCGTATAGCCACCCCTCTTCCTACTTATTTTATTATCAATTCCTAGGCAGTGCTTAAACGTTATTATTTGTTCTTTATCTTTTGAAACAAAAATAATATGTCTGCCGTCAGGCGATAAATTCCCATCTGTTGCGATGAGGCCTACCGCATAAGCAAGATTAGAAGACCATTTTATGTCTCCCCTTCTTAAGGATTTCATACTTCTTTATTGTATCAGATTTTCAAAGAACCCTCAAACTGAAAGTGTATACCAATCTATAATCTTATTTTGCAGGCTCTGTTTCTGTTATCGTCTCTTTCTGTTCTTGCACTGGCTGTTCAAGGTTGAATTCCTTTGCCTTCAAGCGAGCTTTCTTTCCTTTTAGAGATCTTAGATAGTAAAGTTTTCCATGGCGGACTTTGGTCTTTCTTGCTACCTCTATTTTCTCAACTAAAGGAGAATGCAGGGGGAATACCCGTTCTACTCCAATACCTTGGCTTATCTTTCTTACCGTAATGGTGCCGCCAATTCCTTTGCCATGTTTCTTGGCAAGCAAGACACCCTCAAAAACCTGGATTCTTTCTTTGACTTGCCCTGACTTTGCCAAAGGGTCCTGCTCTTTTACCTTCTGGTATACTTTTACAATATCTCCTGCTTGAACATCAGGAGTCCCGGCTTTTAATTGTTGCCTATTGAACGTCTCCATTTTTGTTTCCATATGTTTGCTTTCGCTCATCGCTGATTAACGCTGATATTTTTTAATACAATTTTTAAATCTTCTGGGAGCTCTGAGGTAAATTCTTGTGTGGTGCCGTCAGGGTATCCAATGCGTATAGAGCTTGCGTGGAGAAAGTGCCGTTGAAGTCCTGGCAGAACCTTTTTGTTCTTGAAACCGTAGAGTTTATCTCCTGCAATGGGATGTCCCAGAGAAGCAAGTTGTACTCGCAATTGATGCTTTCTTCCTGTTTTAGGGAACATTTCCAAGAGAGTATAGCCAGCATATCTTTCTTGCACTCGGTATTCTGTGACTGCCTCCCGTTTTCCAGCAGATCTTGGCTCTCCTGCGAGATAAACTTTTTGTTTTCTCTTATCGCTTAAAGACCTTCCTAGCAGTGTTTCTATTCTTCCCTTTTCTTCTTTTACATTCCCTTCTACAAGGCAAAGGTACTTCTTCTGAACGGCGCGATCTTGGAATTGTTTCTGGAAAAAGGAGAATGCGTCAGAGTTTTTTGCCACGAGCAGGATGCCCGAAGTCTCTTTATCGAGCCTATGGAGTATTCCATACCTTCGTTCTTCTCCAAGGGCTTTTTGTGTGGGAAACTGCTCTGCAATAGCATCCCCGATCGTTTTTCCTTCCCCAGGTCCTTCTTTCCATACCGCCATTCCTGCAGGTTTTTCTACAACCAGCAGTGTATCATCTTCATAGATAATTTTCAAGTTCACCCCGTTAGAAATTTACCGTGTATTACAGAGCGCAGTGCGCGCACCGAATAGGTGCATACTGTCATTGGCGAAGCGCTGCGCCCATGAAAGGATGTGGCTATTCGCCACTCGCGCTTCGCGTGTATAGACCTTTGTAAATTTTTTACGGGGTTCATAATGGTGGACGCACCCCGGATCGAACGGGGGACCTTCACAATGTCAATGTGACGCTCTAACCAGCTGAGCTATGCGTCCATGGTGTGGGCCAGGGTGGACTCGAACCACCGTTCACCGCTTTATAAGAGCGGCGCTTTTGCCGCTAAGCTACTGGCCCCTATTTCTTCTTCCCTATTAACTTCTCAAATTCCTCCCGTTCTATCGTTTCCTTTTCTATAAGAACTTTGGCTATCTTTTCAAGCATGCTCCTCTTTTGTCTTAAGATCTTTTCTGCGGTTTTTTGCGCGCCAAACAAAAGTTGAGCAACCTCCTTGTCTATTTGCGCGGCAACCGTGTCAGAGTAGTTTTGATATTCCCCTCCTCCCTGATTTAGAAACATCAACTCTTCTCTTGTTCCAAACGTTACCGGACCCAGTTTCTCTGACATGCCATACTCTTTTACAATTGCCCTAGCGATTTCAGAGGCCTTTTCCAGGTCGTTTGAGGCTCCTGTGGTAATATCTTTGAATACCACTCGTTCTGCAGAATATCCTCCCATAAGTACTGCCATTTCATCAACAAACTCTTTGCGGGTTTTCAGGTGTTTATCTTCGGTTGGGAGCTTGAGGGTGTACCCTCCTGCCCTTCCCCGAGAGATAATAGACACTTTGCGTACAGGGTCTGTATGGGGAAGAGATGCTGAAACCAATGCATGCCCTGCTTCATGGTATGCGGTAATCTCCTTCTCTTTCTTTGAAAGCAAATGGCTCTTTCGTTCAGGGCCCAGCAGAACCTTATCAATGGATTCCAGAAGTTCTTCTTGGGTGATAACGGTTTTGTTTTTGCGCGCCGCAAGTATAGCTCCTTCGTTCATAAGGCTTTCCAGGTCAGCTCCAGAAAACCCAGGAGTCCGTTCTGCGATTTCTCGCAGTTTCACCTGTTGAGTCAAGGGTTTTCCTCTCCCGTGGATTTTAAGGATTTCTTCTCGGTCATTCACATCGGGAAGGTCTAATACAATTCTTCTGTCAAATCTGCCAGGGCGCAAGAGCGCGGAATCAAGAACGTCTGGCCGGTTTGTTGCGGCGCACACGATAACCGTAGAGTCTCTCTCAAATCCATCCATTTCCACTAAGATCTGGTTGAGAGTTTGCTCTCGTTCTTCATGGCCTCCGGTAAAGGCAAGGCCACGCGCTCGTCCAATGGCATCAAGCTCGTCAATAAAAATAATACTGCGTTCTGCCTTCTTTGCAGTAGTAAACAGATCTTTTACTCTTGCTGACCCAACTCCCACAAACAGTTCTACGAATTCAGATCCCGAGGCAGAAAAGAAAGGCACCCCTGCTTCGCTTGCAACTGCTCTTGCTAGTAGGGTTTTTCCGCAGCCAGGAGGCCCTACAAGCAATACTCCTCTGGGGATTTTTGCTCCCATTGCCAGATATTTCTTAGGGTTCTTCAAAAAGTCTACAACCTCTGCAAGCTCTTCTTTTGCTTCCTTGAGGCCAGCTACATCCTTGAAGGTGACAGTTTGTTTTGGATGTCCTTCTGCTCCGAATAGTCTTGCTTTTGCCTTGGTAAAATCAAATGCTTGCCCAAGACCGGCTTTTGCCTGGCGGAACATGAGGAAAAAGAAGAAAACGAAGAAGAGAAGTGGGAAGATGATAAAAGAAAGAGGACCTAACCATGACATAATTCCTGTTTCTTCTTTTGCCTCAACGTCTACTTTTGTGAGCTTGTCTTTTTCTATCCCAAAGTTTGCAAGCGATTCCCCAAGAGAAACTTCAGGCTCTTTCCTTGACTGTTTTTCACCGTTTTCTTGATACAGAACGGTAAGAATGTTTCCAGATACAGTAATCTTTTGCACCGATCCTTGGTTTATATCCTGTACTAGTTGCGTGAGCGTGACGACCTCAACCTTCTTGAACGGTTTTGCGAACATGGAAAACAAGACCGATACGGCCAGGAGGATGAGCACCACAACTATAAAATTCTTGGAAAGATTCTTCATCCCGTACGAGATGTTAGGTTAATGATGTTTGTCATACTCTCTTGTATATGCGCATTGGTATTCCCGTTGTTTATACTATACTGTATGAAATCTCGTTCGGGATTCATGGCAAAACCAGTATATCAGAATAGAGGGGAAATTCAAGGCGTAGCCCACTCATGAGTTTACGTTTTGTAGAGTGCTTTTGAGAGAGTAGAAAGCAGCATTGCTTTATCTGGCTGGACTTGCGAGCTTGATTCTCCAATAGATCCAGGGAAAATAAGCTTAAACAAACTAGGCACATTATCTATTACAGGTTTCCCGAGTCTTGGCATAGAGTCAATCATAAGGAATTCAGAAGAATTTTTGAGTTCCCACGTAAAAGCACCTTCCCTTTGAAAGGTAAGCGCTTGCTTTTCTGGATTAAACGAGTATACCCCGGTTCTCAATTGGAGTTTCATCTCTTGAACCCCCTCTTGTAAGAGAAAGATATGAGAAACGGGTAATCGTTCTTTCAGCGCGGAGTTCACCGCAGAGAAATCAAAATTTTCTTTAATTCCCAAATGCGCCAGGAGATGGAAAAAATCCATGGGTGGTACCCGGGTCTTGCCCATGACGGCAAGAGAGTATATATGAACATCTTCTGGAAATTGAGGAATGCATTCTTGTGCGAAGATCTCATTTGTTTGCTGATTGTAGAGAAAATTGATGCCAAAAACTCCCAAGAATCCTTTGGCAGACAAAAACTTTCCTACCTGCTCTGTAATTTTTTGAGCAGTAGTTTCTATTTTTGTATCCCATTGGCAAAATCCAAGATCATATCCCAGGAGAATTCCCAACGGTGGTTTGTCGTAAAGTATTTCTGGCACATCTACAAATTGAAGTTGGAGCGAGGAAGTGAGAACCCCCTGATGCGTTACGCATCCTACCATTGCAAGAGAAAGTCCCTTTGAGAGAGGAGAAAGTTGCACTTCAGTAAAGTTTTGGTCGAGAGATAAGGCCAGCCGCATATTCTCCCAGTCATCTTCCTCTTTGATAAAGAAAGGATTCTGCTCAAGACCTGTTTCTGAATACACCCGTTGGGCAATAAAGGGAGGCTGGCATTGTTGAGATACCTGGAGGAAAGTATTTTTTGAAAATTCTTCTTTTGAAATGCGAGTACTTGCAAGACAAGGGAGGTTCAGTTTTTTGAGCAGAGCATGGAAATCTGCCTTCAGAAGTATATCTTGGAAAGTCTCTGGTTTATTTCCGATCCAGTCTATCTTGAGGTCTTCTAGCTTTTTGACTATGGGGGCGGTTGTACGATGCAGAAGAAGACGAAACGGATAGTGGCGGGATTTCAAAAACGCATGGAATGCATAGTTCCCTAGAAGATAGCTTGCCGCATGAATTTTTGCCGCAGCTTTTGGAAATTTTTCTTCAAGGCAGAAAATCTTTGCATGGGATCGCAATACATCAAGGTCGGCAGTGTCTTTCACCGCGTACGCCTCATAGTTTTTTAAGAATAGCGCCGGGACAATCCTGGGATATGGCACCATGCCAAACCCAATAAGAGTTTTTTCCTGCATGAGCTCCAAAACTCTTTTGAGATTCGGAACCACGGCTTGCCACGAGGCAGAGAAGTTAGGCTGCATTTTGGTCTTTTCTTAGGAGTGTAGATAACCCAGTAATAAGTTGACCGATATGAGGATCAATGGAGAAAGAAGAGGATGCAATGGAGCGCGGGAAGATAAGTCGAAATAGTGTAGGCGTATCTTGCGCTACTTTCGTGCCCAAGCGCGGGACAGAGTCTATCATGAGGAATTCTGAGTCATTTTTTAGATCCCATAAAAAAGCACCAGGTCTTTCATAGCGCAATGCAGGGTTTTCTGGAGAGAAGGAGTAGACGCCCGCAGCGAGATTTACCTTCATCTCATAAATTCCTTTCGGCGTAAGAGAGATATGCGAGAGAGGGATTCTTTCTTTAAGCCCTTCATTGACGGCATGAAAATCAAAGTCTTCTTTAATATCTAATTGCGCCATGAGGTGAAAAAATTCAATGGGAGGAACTTTATTGATACTCGTTGTCATAAGTGAATACATGGGAAGGGCTGCAGTAAAACGGGGGTTGCATTCCAAGGGGAAGAGCTCGTTGCGTTCTGGGTTATACACAAAGTCAATGCCAAAAACGCCGCGGAAGCCCTTTTTTGCGAGCGACTCTCCAATGGATTCTACAGTTTGGCGCGCGATTTCTTCGGTCTTGTCTGTCCATCCTTGGAATGTCCAATCGTGACCTAGGAAAACCCCCGTGTGGAGTTGGCCGTGGAGGGCTTCTGGCACATCAATAAGTTGGAGTTGGAGGGTTGATGTCAAAACGCCAAGATGAGTGATGCATCCAAGCATGGAAACTGAATGGCCCTCTATTAAGGGGCATATCTGTACCTCTGTATACCTGGTATCTTTTGAGAGGATTTCGTAGGCGTGGTGCCAATCTTCTTCTTTCCTAAGGAAAAAGGTACCTTGCTCTCCATTTACATCAAAGTCCGCTCTCTGCACGACCACAGGACTTTGCCAATGCTGGTGGAGCTCCTCAAAGTTTTTTGTGAGAAACTCCTCTTTTGAGAGTTTCCAATCTGGAAGATGGGGCAGTTCAAGTTTTTTGAGCAGCTCTCGAAATTTTCCTTTTAAGTACACGTCTTCAATGGTTTCTGGTTTGTTGCCAAGCCACTCGACTCCCAGCTGTTCTAAAACCTTAACGACAGACTGGCTAAGCGCCTGGTAAAAGATCAAGCGAAATGGATTGTGTCGAGATTTTAAAAATGCCTGAAAGGCATAATTGCCAAGAAGATAGCTTGTGGAATGAATTTTTGCTGCCGCCTTGGGGAACTTTTCTTCAAGAGAAAATATATTTGCGTAGTTTCGTAAAAGATCATTGTCAACAGGATCTTTCACTGAATAAATCGTATAATTTTCTAAAAATAAAGCGGGGGTGATGCGCGGATATGGTGTTCCACCCACGGCAATGATTGTCTTTTTTTGCATGCGCTCCAGTATTGTTTCCAGCCCGGGTACGGAGCGTTTCCAAGATCGTACAAAGTTTTGGTCCATATAGGTTGTTCTACTATAGCAAAATAAAAAATCAACAAGAAATGAATAGGACCCGGGGGAGACAGCGATATGGCATATCGTCTCTCCCTTACGGGTCCTCTTTGGTTTTTCCCTTAGGCGGCGGCGGGCTTGCAGGATTTGACGGGTGGGAGGGATTGGCCTTCTTTCTGCTCGCCAGGACGGAAGTAGACCGGCGCCATAGGTTCGAGCATGTGGACGGGTCCCGCCATGTCCACGAGGTTGTTTCCCCAGAGGAAGTAGGTTCTACCATCTTCCCCGAGGATGTGGCCCGTGTTTGTTATTGGACAGAAGAAGAGGACGTGGCCTCTCTTCCAACCATTCAGCGGTTTCACTTTCCTAGGTTCCCACACGGCTGGCGTGGGTTCCTCGAGCGGCGCCTCCATGGTCTCAAGGACGCCGTGGACAACCCTTGCCATGGTGGCTAGGACCCCACCTCTGCCCTTCCATGTAGTCTGATAGTTTGCGCCGGGGTAGGCGTAGGCCGGGTCGCTGGGTATGAAACGGACCTCGTTGTCTACGACCCGTATCCAACCCGCATACACTTGTTGGACCATGACGCAGAATAGTGGGCCTCTCCGGATGAGCAAGGAGATCTGGACATCAGAGACGTGTAGGTTGCCGTCGATGGCTAGGACGTTCATGAAGTCCTTTTCGCCCTGGTGGCGTGTGTGGGGGATCCAGATTTCCCCCTGCTGAGTCCAGGTCACGGGCACCTTCAGGTCGAAACTGAGCTGATCCGGGTACTCGACTGGCTGCGTCTCGTAGACCGCGATTGGAGTGACGCCATTCCCCTTTGCCCTCACCTGTAGGGTGATGTCCCCAGGCCTCCCCTTACTTTCAAGGAGGCACATAACTGCGTACCTCCCGAGAGAGACCTGTTTTCCTTGGGGCCCTTGGGTATGGACAGCGCTGCCGAATGCGTTCAATGCGTTCACGGCACACCTCCTGTAAACTCGAGAGTTCCTCGCTCTCGGCTAAATTAGCTTATACCATTTTATTCCAAATTTGTCAACTCCGCATAACGGTTCAATGCCTTTACGCTGCCCCGTGATATACTGGAGTATGAGAACATTTTTCGTGCTTGTATTACTTTTTGTTCCCCTTTCGGCGTTTGCTCAATCCATTGTTATTAATGAAATCGCTTGGATGGGGAGTTTTTCTATTGATGGCGTTGATCCAAAGCAGTGGTGGAGATACGAGTGGCTTGAACTTTTCAATGCAAAGGACGTTCCTTTGCAACTAGAGGGATGGAGTATTGAATTATATCGTGGAGATGAGCTGTATTTCCAAATCCCCGTAGCTGGGACAGTCCCAGCTCACGGATATTTCCTTGTAGGGGCATCAGACAAGATTCCTGGAGTTGACATAAACTATTCAAACCTTGGGGGGAAGTTTTTGAACACCGGTCAAAGAGTTGTTTTATCCAATGCTTCGGGTGTGGTTGTTGATGAGGTTGACGCAACCACGAGTTGGCTCGGAGGAGACAACAAAACCAAACAAACTATGGAGCGTATCCCCAAAAGCGTAGGAGGGTCAGACCCTCCTACGCTTTGGCAGACATCAGTGAAGTCAGGAGGAACTCCAAAAACTCCCAACAGTGAGGGCATAATTCAACCTAGCGAAGGCGTTGCGAAAGAATCTCAAACTAAACCGAGTTTAGTTAAGAACGAGGTGAAACTTAACCGAGTTAAGGATAAAACAGAAAAAGACTCTTTCGAGTCTTCATCTTTATCTTCTTCTGTAAATTCTATCACCCTTCTTGCGGGGTTTCTGGCTCTGGGGTTTTCTGGGGTTCTGCTGTTGGTAAAGCGTTCTCTTGCCCTTCGACAGAGGCGAAGGACTTGAGCCGTAAGCTCATGCGGTGCTCGGTTGGGCTTATTTCCAAAACCTGGAACGCATAGGTTTCTCCTTGTTTTAAGAGTTCTTCCATTCTCTTTCTAGTGCCAAACTCGGAGATATGACAAAGGCCTTGGATCCTAGGCTCAATTTCCACAAAGGATCCAAAGGGATTCAGTTTAGTTACCTTGCCTTGCACCTCGTCAAACTTCTTCCACCTCTTTTCTATCTCTTTCCAAGGGTCTTCTTTCAAAGCTTTCAAGGATAAGGAAGCCCTTCCATTGGAAAGGTCAATTATTTTTGCTTGCACATTGTCTCCTATTTTCAAAAAGTCTCCAGGATTCTCAATTATTTGCCAGTCTATCTCTGAAATATGGATAAGACCCTCTATCTCTTCTCCTTCTTTTCCAAACTTCACGAACGCGCCAAAGTCCACAACTCCAGTGATCTTTCCTTCCACTATGTCGTTTATCTTATACAGAGCAAGTATTTCTTTTATTTTCTTCCGTTCCTTGGAGCGTTCAGAAAGAATGATCTTTTGATCCGTGGGATCCAAGTCAAAAATCTGCACCTCCATTTCTTTGCCCATAAACTTCTGCAAAGCCAAGAGTATCTTGGTGGAATCCCCGTCTTCTACCTTTGGATAATGTTCTTGGGAAAGCTGTGATACCGGAAGAAAAGCGGGAATTCCCAGCACTTCAGCAAGCAAACCTCCTTTGTTAGCTCCAATGACCGTAACCGACAGAAGTTCTTCTTTGTCTTTTTGCTCTTGGAGCTTGTCCCAGGTGAGTTCTTTACCAGCTTCTTTTAAGGACATCTCAATGTATCCTTCGTCGTTCTCTAATTCAATGATCTTGCCGGCTATGCGGTCTCCTATCTTTAGGGGCTTGAGAGATCTTTTTTCGTCTAGGAATTCCCTCCCATAGATAATGCCTGTTCCTTGGGGGCCCAGATCAAAATACACGGCAGACCTCCCAGTTCCAACGACTGTGCCCTCAACAATATCCCCCATTTTAAGGGGTTTTTGAGTGTCTGTTTTTTGTATTGGGTCTTGCAAGAGGGCTGTTGGCATATCTTGCAATATACACGGCAGCGGTATTCATGTCAATGGACTTCTCTTCTGTTTTGCTGTATAATGGTGGTATTATGCAAATCTCTTGGAAGGGTCAAGCTTGTTTTTATATGGTTGTTTCTAGGGGGAAAGACTCCCAGGTTAAGCTGGTTGTCGATCCATTCGGGGAAGCAACCGGATTATCTTTACCCAGCATGGAGGCAGATGTAGTTTTGGTTACGCATGACCATGAAGACCATAACAATAGGAAAGGGGTAAGGGGCGAACCCTTTGTTATCTCTAACCCGGGAGAGTACGAGGTGAAAGGCGTGTTTGTACGTGGTATACCGTCTTTCCATGATGATGTTTTGGGAAAAGAACGGGGTCAAAACACCTTATATGCCATTGAAGGAGAGGGAATCAAAATATGCCACCTTGGGGATTTTGGTCAAAAAGAGCTTACTCCAACGCAGATGGAGGCCATTGGAGACGTTGACATTCTCTTGATACCCGTTGGAGGAGTGTATACCATTAATGGAAAGGAGGCGCAGAAAGTGATTGGCCAGCTAGAACCCAAAATAGTCATTCCCATGCATTACGCCTTGCCGAAGTTAAAGTATAAACTAAATTCGGTTGATGATTTTTTGCATACCATGGGAGCAAAGAAGGTGGAGCCGCAAGAAAAACTTGTGATCAAGGAAAAGGATTTGGCAGCAGAGCGTGAAGAAACAGAAATTGTGGTGCTAAACCCCTAACGTGATGGATAATAGCAAAAAGGAACAAGCTCTATCGCCCATAGGAAAGATAGAGGGCAGGGAAATTGTGGAGGAAATGAAGGCCTCCTACATTGACTATGCCATGTCTGTTATTGTGGCGCGGGCCCTTCCCGATGTAAGAGACGGTTTAAAACCCGTGCACCGGAGAGTGCTTTTTGTTATGCACGAAGAGGGCCTTACTCATGGCGCGAAATTCAGAAAATCGGCAACAGTTGTTGGGAACACGCTAGGACGCTATCATCCGCACGGCGACATTTCTGTGTATGACGCTTTAGTGCGTATGGCGCAGGATTTTTCCTTGCGTTATCCCTTAATTGACGGCCAAGGAAATTTTGGAAGTATTGATGGAGATCCTGCTGCGAGTATGCGCTACAGCGAGGCTCGCATGTCTCATGTGGGAGAAATAATGCTGCAGGATATTGAGAAAGAAACAGTAGATCTTGTAGATAACTACGACGGCACAAGAAAAGAGCCCAGTGTGCTTCCTTCTCCTGTCCCCCAGCTTTTGTTAAACGGAACATTGGGAATTGCGGTTGGAATGATGACCAATATTCCTCCCCATAACATGGGCGAGGTGCTTGACGCCCTTTTGTATATTATAGAGAATCCTAGGGCAACCGTAGAAGACCTGTTCCAATTTATTAAGGGACCAGACTTTCCCACGGGTGGCATTATCTACAACAAGCAAGACATTATTGCGGCTTACTCTCAAGGAAAAGGCCCCATTGTCATGCGCGGAAAAGCAGAAGTGGTGGAAACCGAAAAGCACAATCAGATCATAATCACGGAGATCCCTTATGAAGTGAATAAGTCCACGCTCGTGGAACAGTTCGCGAATCTTGTGCAAGAAAAGAAAATAGACGGAATCCGAGACATCAGGGACGAGTCTGACAAAGACGGATTGCGCATTGTGTTTGATTTGCAGAGAGACGCCCAGCCCCAGAAGATTCTTAACAGGCTATATAAGTTTTCAGACCTGCAAAAGACCTTCCATTTGAACATGCTTGCCCTGGTAGACGGCATACAGCCCAAAGTTCTGGCGTTAACCGAGGTGCTTTTGTATTTCTTGGAACATCGGAGAAAAGTGGTAGAGAGGAGAACGGCATACGAACTCAAGAAAGCAAAAGAAAGAGAGCATATTTTAGAAGGATTGTATAAGTGTTTGGCTAAGATTGACGAGGTTATCAAGATAATTAGGGCTTCCCAAGACAGAGAAGACGCTTTGCATAATTTGATAAAGCGTTTTCGCCTTACCGAGATCCAGACAAACGCTATACTGGATATGCGCCTGGCGCAGCTGGCAAAGCTTGAAAGAAAGAAAATAGAAGACGAGCTAAAAGAAATACAGGCAAAGATAAAGGAGCTTTCCGCTATTTTATCTTCTCCAAAGAGAATTGACGAAGTTATCAAAAAAGAGTTTGCAGAGATCAGGCAGACATTTGGAGACGAAAGAAAAACCAAGGTTCAGGCGCAGGGCATTGGAGAAATCGCAGAAGAAGACCTTGTGCCACAAGAGGAGACCATTCTTACGCTTACGCAAGGAGGGTATATAAAGCGCATTAACCCCGCAACCTATAAGCTCCAAAAGAGAGGAGGGAAAGGAATAATGGGCATGAAGACGGTTGCGGAAGACATTGTGGAGCATTTCCTCTACTGCAATACCCACGATTCTTTGATGGTGTTTACCGACTCTGGCAAGGTGTTTCAAACCCCTGTGTATGAAATTCCAGAAGGCACTAGGGTGGCAAAGGGCAGAGGATTGCTGAACTTTATTGAATTAAGCGGCCAAGACAAGGTTCTTTCTTTGTTTGCCTTTGGCAAAAAAGACGCGGAATCTGGCGTAAAGTATCTTGTTATGATCACAAAAGACGGTATCATCAAAAAAACTCCCCTTGATGACTTTAAAAATGCAAGAAGGTCTGGGCTTATTGCCATGTCTTTAAAGAAAGGAGATCTCTTGCGTTCTGTACAAAAGAGCACTGGAGAAGATGAGCTGATCATAACCACGAAAAAAGGACAGTCCATTCACTTTAGAGAAAATGATGTAAGATCTATGGGAAGGCCTGCCGCAGGCATTCATGCCATGCGCTTGAAAAAAGGAGACGAGGTGGTTGGTATGGATGTTATTGCAAATTCGAAATCCGAAGCACGAAATCCGAAACAAGCAGAAAATGCAAGACACCTGTTTATCCTTATGGAGAACGGGTATGGAAAGAGAACGGATGTAAAAGAGTATCGCCTTCAGACCAGGGGAGGGTCTGGGATTAAGACGGCAAATGTTACTCCTAAAACAGGAAATCTCGTGTATGCAAAGGTGCTGAAAGGTGTTGAGGAGGATCTTATTGTCATTTCAAGAAAGGGCCAGGTCATACGCACGCCTGTTGACGCCATTCCCAAGATAAGCCGTTCAACGCAAGGAGTTCGCATTATGCGGCTTGACGAAGGAGACAAGGTTGTTTCTGCCGCGTGCATGTAATATAATTGGTTTATGGATGTAGCAAGACATTGGAGAGTTTTTTCTCTCGGGATTCTCGTGGCAATTCCGTTTCTTTTTGTTGCGGTTCTTCCTGTGCAGGCCGTGCGTAGCGATATTACCGCTCCTTCATTGATTAGCCCCTCTAACGCAGGAAGCGTTGCAATGCCTGCAACTTTAACGTGGAGCGAGGTGCAATTTTCAGTATCCCTTCGCAAGGAGTATCTTGTTGAATTCAAACAGTCTGGCGCAGCCCCAGTAAGCGCTTGGGTAAGTATAAGTACGAATTCCTATACGATTCCAGCAGTTTTTCAGCAAGAAGTTGTTGCATATGAATGGCGGGTAAGAGCCTGCGATACAAGTATCAGAAGGCCAGATAGCCCAGAAAACCAAGAGATCTTATGCGGCCCCTGGAGCAGCCAAGGGGAATTCTGGAAGTTTACTGCGAGTTCAGCGTGGCCATACGGCAGAAACGATATTTCTGCGCCCACTTCTCCTTCTCCTTTTGTTGGCCAACTTGCCCCCTTGCCGGTAACGCTTAGCTGGAATGCGTCAAATTTTCAAATCACCGGTACCACGCAAGAGTACATCCTTGAATTTGGATTGGAAGGATCAGATATCAACAACGAAGCGATTTTGAAATCTTCTACTCCTTCCTTTACGCCTACGGTGGATATGAAGGCCGGGAGTAACTATTTATGGAGAGTACGTGGTTGTTATGCGAACATAGTTCCCACGCCCAAGACAAATGATGAAAAGTGCGGGCCATGGAGCAGTGGTGGAATTTTTTGGAAGTTCACCGCCACCCTTGCCAAGCCCGGACTGCTTTCTCCGCAGAATAATGCAGCAGCCTTTCTAGAACTTAGTCCCGATAGTTTGATTTCCTTGAAAGTGGCGTGGAATGAGGTTAAAGGCGCAAGCGCCTACAGAGTAACTGTTACAAAAACAGCTGGTTCGACCCCGTATTTGACTGTACAACAGAATACAGACAAAACTTTTTTATGGCTTTCTGTTGAGCTTCTTGCCTCCTATACATGGAAGGTGACTCCTATTTATAGCGGTGTAGAAGGGCCTGTTTCAGACACGTGGGCATTTAAGGTGTTTTTAGCTTCGCCAACGCCGGTTTCCCCCGTAATAAATGCAAATGTAGTTGACCCCATTAAGGAATTTAAGTGGAGTCAAGTGTATGGCGCGAATTCTTATATACTTCAAATTTTTGGTCCCGATAATAAACCAGCAGGGTTAAAAATTGTTTCAGGCACAGCTTATGAGGTACCAGAAGGAGAACGAGATTTTTTTAAACAATTCGGTGTACCCTATACATGGAAGGTTTATGCATGCCAAACTAACATAGGAACTAATTGCGGGACTCCAGGCGGCCCCTGGAACTTTACCATTGTTCCTTCAGACACCATATGGCCAAAGATCATATCTTTTACAGCGACACCCACATTGGTAAATAGCACCAGTCCGAATACCGTCATATCCTGGGAGGTTTCGGATTCCGGAGGGTTAGGTTTAAAACAGATTGAGGTATGGCGCGCCTTTGATGATAATCCAAAGAATAATTTTCCCAATGCTGAAGAATGGGGCCCTATTTTTACCTATACTGGGCCGTTTGATACTGTGAATAGCGATTCTGGTACATACACAGACAAAAGTCTTGCAACGGATGGTACATATTGGTACGGAATCCACGCAGTGGATAAAAACCCCAACTGCATTACTGAACAAGCAAGAGATTGCATTACAGAAAAGAATCCCGCAGACGGTGTTTTAAGAACACAGTTTTTTCCTATAAAGGTTCAAGTAGATAAAACTTCGGTTATAGACAAAACCGCGCCTACCATCACCAACGTTTCTTCCGACAAACCGAATGGAAGCTATACCATCGGAGCAGTCATTGACATCGATGTTACATTCTCGGAAGCAGTTACTTCAACTGGCAATGTAACCGTGGCCCTAGAGACGGGTACGACTGATCGAACATGTACCTTTACTGTCTCGGCCGCCACCACTGGAACCTGTAACTACACCGTTCAAGCTAGGGACACTTCTCCTGACCTAATTGTTTCTACCATCTCTGGCATCATCAAAGACATGGCATTAAACGCCATGACGAACTTTGTGCCAGCAACCAATCTAGCTGCTAATAAAGCCATTGTGGTTGATACCGTTGCACCCCCTGAGCCAACCTGTAAACCAGGTAACATCACATTCAATAAATCAATTTCTGTAAATTGCAGTAATAGTGAGGCAAGAGTTACAATGCGCAATACCACAGATGGGACAATCCCTGTTGCCGATTCAACTGACTATCTAACGTATTTTAGATTTATTACCACAACAACTCTCAAAATAGCTGCATGGGATGCTGCAGGAAACAGATCCGATGTCCAAACTTATACATATACTCTTATTAACAATCCTCCAGTCGCAAAGGATGATACCCCTTCTCGACACGCCCAGGAGGAAACCTCATTCACAATTCAATATAGCTTCTTACTTTTTGATGATATCGATCAAGACGATGATCTTCTTACCGTGAGTAGCCTCGCAAGTCCAAGCAATGGAACAGTGGTTGAAAATGCAGAAAAAACAGCCGTAATTTATACTTCAAGTCGTAACTTTTTTGGTACTGACAGTTTTCAATATACCATCAGCGACGGCCGAGGAGGCACCGACACTGCGACAGTCACTATTATTGTAGACAATGTGAATGACACGCCCGTTGCTAGCAATTTTACTTTTCAGAGAATGCAGTATCAAACTCCCCTTATCATTGATGTGTCGGCGAGTGATCCAGATGGGGGTACTCTTACCGTGAACACTCCTACGATAAAAAGTGGTCCTGGTGCAGTTGCTGTAGCACCTGATAGACCACTAGCCGTTCTTTATACTCTTACTGATGACGAAGCAAAATTAATGACAGAGGCCACAATTGAATACACGGTGACCGACGAAAGCGGGGCAAAATCTGCTCCTGGCAACATAACCATACAGGCCGTGCCGCCAGGCACTCCTGGAAGTTGCGCCAAGTACTGTGTAACGCTTGATCGGGCACACCTGCCTTCGGGTACTGCAGTTTGTATTTGCAATCCCTTAACGACCATGAAGTTTACCGATGTGGTAAACAGAATTCTTAATATAATCTTCTTTATTTCCATAGCCGTGGCTCCTGTTATGATTATTGTGGCTGGGTTTAAGTTCTTGACTGGAGGAGGAGATCCAAAAGTCCTCGCTTCAGCCCGCCAAATGCTCATCTGGACAGGAATTGGGTTTGGTATTATACTGTTATCAAAGGGTATTGTGGTTATATTGAGGGGTGTTATAGGGTTTTGACGCTTTGACAGCATGATTGGCTTGTGAAACAATTAAAAAAGGTCGAATCTTTCTCAAATAGTCGTATAAACAAATAAGTAAAAAATAAGATTAACACATGAAAAAGTTTTTCGCAGTATTCTTGATGATGTCGGTTCTTGCGGTTTTAGCGCTTCCTGTGATGGCAGCAGTAGGAGTACAAGAGCAGCCGCCTTCAGACAAAACTTTGCCAACAACCCCTCCAGCCCAAACAGGAGGTCAGCTTTTGACTCTTGTTGACACAGCTACTAACTGGCTGTTTGCGATATTTGCTGTTCTCGCAGTTATTTTTGTTCTTCTTGCGGCATTCCAGTTCATTTCCGCAGGAGGAGACGCGGTAAAACTGGGAGAAGCGCGCCAGAAGCTCATTTGGGCCGCAATTGGTATTGTTATCGCTTTGGCTTCAAAGGGATTGGTTCCGGTGATTCGGTCTATTATAGGAGCTTAGGGAGATTTTATGAAGGTTCTTCTTGCTCAAGCTGATGTATTTCCAGAGCTTCCTTCCGGCCCCCAAACAGGCGCCCAATTACTGGTAATCATAGATACGGTGACAAACTGGATTTTTGCTGGATTTGTTAGCCTTGCCGTAGTCATGATAATTCTTGCCGCACTCCAGTTTGTTACTTCAGGGGGAGACGCAGTCAAGCTAGGAGAAGCGCGCCAGAAGCTCATTTGGGCCGCAATAGGCATTGGCGTTGCCCTACTTTCAAGGGCGTTTGTGCCGGCCATTAGGAGCGTTATGGGAGCGTAAGCATTAGGTATAAATTATATGTCTAATAAATCTTTACTAATTTGGTTGTTTGCAGGTTTCTTTGTGTTTTCTCTATTTTTCCCCGCACTTCAGGTTCAAGCGGCGGCTGTTGTGGGCGATACGTGTGCTTATAATAGCAGTACTTGCGCTCCCTATTCTTGTTCTGGCTCTGCTCCTGCTATTGGTACCACATCTGCTAAATCTGGAGTGTGCACAGGGCCTTGTACAACTGATACTGGATGCGATATCTTAAAGACCGGGGTGCTTGGCTGGGGAGGATCAAAATGTACTGGAAGTGTCACCTCTCCAGGAGTATGTTTGGAATTGCCTCGTTCGGAAAGCAAGCTGCCAGATACTGCGCCCGCAACAAGCGGAGCAGGATTGCTGGGCATTGTTGACACAGCAACAAACTGGCTGTTTGCGATATTCGTTGTCCTTGCCGTTATCTTTGTTCTTCTTGCCGCATTCCAGTTTATTTCCGCAGGCGGAGAAGCCACAAAACTAGGAGAAGCGCGCCAGAAGCTCATTTGGGCGGCCATTGGCATTATCATAGCCCTGCTGGCAAAGGGATTGGTTCCAGTGATCAGGAGCATTATTGGAGCGTAATTCTCTGTAATATTGTAAAACACACGCCCCCACACTCATATTTGAGTCGTGGTGGTTGTTGTTTTTGAGGACTTATGGTTAACTTAGAATCATGATGTCGGAGTGGCGGAATGGCAGACGCGCTGGCCTTAGGAGCCAGTGGGGAAACCCGTGAGAGTTCGACTCTCTCCTCCGACACAAACAAAAACTGCCCCCTCTCGGGGCAGTTGTATTTCAGCTTCGGACTTTTATCTTCCTTAATTTCTTGCGTTCTACCTTTGGGATTTTCAAGGTGAATATCCCGTTTCTCATACTTGCTTCTGCCCTGCCCCCGTCAACCTCTGAAGGAAGGACTATTTGCCGTGAAAACGCTCCCCAGTAGCATTCTTGGTAAAAGTAGTTCTTCCCTTCTTCTTCCTCGGTGTTCATCCTTTCTCCAGTAATGGTTACTACATCATTCTCAATAGATACATTAAGGTCGTCTGGGTTTACCCCTGCTATAGTTGCCTGTATGGTGATATCATCTCCTGTTTCGTACACATCTACCGCAAGCTCCCCTTCCGGTTCAAACCAGTCGTCTTCCTGCTTCTGGGCAACGTGAGTTTCTTGCTTTGGGCTAGATCCCTTCACAGGAATCTTATTTACCACGCTTTCCTTGCCCGCCGTAGCCTTGGCGGAGGAGGGTTCCTCCATTTCAATACCCATGCTGTTCTTTAACTTTTCGAAAAAGGATGCCATCGTCTTTGGAAAGTAAGTCTTTTTAATCTCTCAAAGAAGAAAGAAACAATAATTGCTAGGCCCGCGAGCAAGGCAAGCGGGAGAAGAATTCTTGCAGTTCCTTCTAACTCCAGTATAGCGAAGTTGAAAATGGCATGCAAGAGCGTGGAAGCAAAAAGGCCTATGGCAAAATATCTAAAACCTTTTGCTGGTTCTAAAAACGCGCGCGCAATAAAGTATCCAAAGAGTCCGGAAGCTAGCGCATGCAAGAGCGTAGCTCCCACAAGCCTTACCGCGCTCAAGGCTACAATGTTTGATACCGGGGAAAAGGGGCCCAGGCCAGACAGAAGAAGGATGTTTTCCAGCGCGGCAAATCCCAGGGCGGAAATCATCATGTAAATCATGATATCAACTGGTTCGTTGAGCTGGGGCCTGTAGAAAACAAAAGCTCTTACCACAATATATTTGAGCAGTTCTTCCACGAGCGCAACGCCGAAGAAGAAGTAAGAGATAAGTTTGAGCGTTTCGCCAAGAGGAAGGCTGAAGATAAGCGACCGCAGGGAAAGCTCAATGCCAATGGCGGGAATTGTGAAAAGCATGCCCCATAAAAATATTTTTCCCAAGAGTTTCTTTGGTTCAGGATGGCTGTCTTTGCGCAGGTAAAAAAGAAGCCATATAATGCTGGGCGCTAATCCGAAGAGGAGAAATAAAGGATAGTTCATTTTCCCGTAGGCCAGTGTTCAATCATTAATGATTCCATTCTATTTTTCACAGGAAGTTGCTGGTAGAGTTCTTCCGTCACAAAGGGGATAAAAGGATGTAGGAGCTTTAAAAGTTCAGAGAAGATTGTAAGCAAGACATATTGCCTTGAAGCCCTTGTTTTTGGATCTTCCAGAACTTTTTTTGATTCTTCTATAATCTTATCTGCAAAGGTATGCCAGGTATAATGGTACAAGGTTTCTGCGGCTTGCGAGAGACGGAAAGACTCAATATTCTTGGTAACTTCTTTCGTGATTTTTAAGAAGTCGTTAAGGAGCTTTTTGTTGCCCTTGTTGATAGATGGTTTTCCTCCGAAGTCCTGGGTGTTCATGGCAAGGAACCTGGATATATTCCATATCTTGTTTACAAAATTCCGGTAGCCTCGTACTTTGTCTTCCGAAATCTTAATGTCGTTTCCTGGGGCAGCTCCAATGATGAGAGACAGGCGGGTTGCGTCTGCCCCGTACTTCGTGATCATATCCAAGGGATCAATGATATTGCCCAAGGACTTTGACATCTTTCTTCCCTTATCGTCTCGCACCAATCCGTGGAGGTACACCGTTTTAAAGGGAACTTGTCCTATAAGATATGTAGTCATTAAAATCATGCGGGCAATCCAGAAGAACAGAATATCATATCCCGTTTCAAGAACAGAGGTAGGATGATATGTTGCCAAGTCGCTATTTTTTTGTGGCTTGCCCTGAGCGAAGTCGAAGGGCCAGCCCATGGTTGAGAACGTCCAAAGCCCAGAAGAGAACCAGGTGTCTAGTGTATCAGTATCCTGCGTCCACCTCTTCGAGCTCATCGAGTCTGAGACTCTCAGAGTCGAACGACCTGAAGGCTCTTCAGAGCCTGAACGGCCCCCCTCTTTAGGGGCTTTAGTGCCTACGTACGTTTCTTTGCCTTTGTACCATACTGGGATTTGATGCCCGAACCAAATCTGGCGTGAAATGCACCAGTCCCGCAGGTTGTCTATCCAATGAAAGTATGTTTTTTCAAAGCGCTTGGGAAGAATTTCTATTTCTTTCTTTTTCACAACACGCGCCATGAGTTCTTTTAAAGAGATGAATTCTCCTTTTTTAACGGACTTCAATCCTATATGGGGAAACGCAAAGGGCTTGCTGACGTCAACAAACCATTGGCGCATTATCTGAGGCTCTATAACCCCTCCCCCCCTGGAGTTAATGGCAATGCGGTGAATATAGTTCTCGTCTATTTTCTTTACCAGCCCTTTTTCTTGGAGTTTTTGGATGATAAGGGGGCGGGCTTTTGTAATATGCATGCCCGCAAATTCTTTGGCAATAGGCAGAAGTTTTCCTTTCAAGTCTATGATTTGCTCTTTATCTAAGTTATGGCGTCCTGCAATTTCAAAGTCTGTGGTATCGTGCCATGGAGTAATGGTCATGACTCCAGTTCCAAACTCCATATCTATTGCTTCGTCTTTGATAACGGTGGCAGTGACTGGGCCCGAGATCCACTCCAGTTCTATTTTCTGCCCATGAGTGTATTCTTTATACCTTTTGTCTTTGGGGTGCATGACCACGTATTTGTCTCCAAACTTTGTTTCAGGCCGCGCAGTGCTTATCACAAATGGCCCGTACTGCAGATAGTAGAAAGACGCTTTTTCTTCTTTCCATTCTATCTCGTCGTCAGACACGGTGGTTTGCATTTTAGGGTCCCAGTTTACAATGCGGTCACCGCGATAAATGAGTCCGCCTTCGTGCATTCTTTGAAATGCCGTGGCTACAGCATGATTCCTTTCTTGGTCTAGCGTGTATGCCTCGCGGCTCCAATCTAAAGATGCGCCCATCTTTTTTATCTGATGGAGAATGGTGTCGTGGGATTCTTTCGCGAATTGCTCTACGCGTTTTAGGAATTCAGAACGTCCTAAATCGTGTCGCGTTTTCCCCTCTGTTTTGTAGAGCATCTGTTCTACCTTGGATTCCGTGGCAATGGCAGCGTGGTCTGTGCCAGGGAGCCACAAGGTTTTGTAACCTTGCATACGGTGGAAGCGGATAAGGATGTCTTCGGTGGCAAGCATGGCAGCGTGACCCATATGCAAGGTTCCTGTTACGTTGGGCGGGGGAAGTACAATGGAAAAGGATTTGGCATTTTTCTTCGTGATCCCTTTCTTTATGCAGGTATCAGGATTAGCAAGATCGTTCTTTTCCCATAAGGCCAGAATTTTATCTTCCGCTTCTTGTGGGGTGTACGCTTTTGGGATTTCCATAGTGTTCTCCCATTATAGGGTTAAATTGGGGTTCGCTTCAATATGATGCTGCTTTTTGAATCCTGATCGAAGCCATACTGCATATCCTGCGACCGCGACCATGGCTCCGTTATCTGTGCATAGCTCTTTGGGAGCAACAAGAAAATTCATACCCATCTTTTTAGCTTCTTTTGATAGCGTATCTCGGAGCATGGCGTTTGCTCCCACTCCTCCCCCTAGAACGATAGTGTTTACGGAGTTTCGCTGCGCAGCCCGTAATGTCTTTGAGGCAAGTACCTCAATAATGGCATTTTGAATTTCCTTTGCCATTTCTTGTACATACTTTGCGGACTCCCTGACTTTTTTTGGTCTTGACTTTGCATCGTAGAGTACAGCTGTTTTCAATCCAGAGAAACTGAAGTCGTAATTTTTTGCAGTTATCATGGGTCGAGGCAAGGTGATGCCTAAACTCGGTTTAGGAGATCCTAAACCGAGTTTAGGCAGAGCTGCAAGTTTTGCAATCTCTGGGCCGCCAGGATACGGAAGACCCAGGATCCTTGCTGTTTTATCAAAGCATTCTCCTGCCGCATCATCCCGCGTTTCTCCCAGAAGTTTGTATTTTCCCAACGTAGTGACAAGAATAAGCTGTGTATGCCCCCCAGAAACCAGAAGAGCAATCGCAGGAAATAACGTTTCGGATTTCGGATTTCGCCTTCCTGCCGGCAAGGCAGGGATTTCGGATTTCTCATCTCCTTGGGAAAACAGGGAGATGAGCAGGTGTCCCTCCATGTGGTTTACTGGAATGATAGGAATGCCCCATTGCCTTGCAAGCTCTTGAGCTTTATTGATGCCCGTCCATAAGCATGGAGAAAGACCAGGACCATAGGTTATAGCAAGCGCGTCTAACTTTGGATGCAAGGGGTTGAGTTTCGCTTTTTTTAGCGCCTTGGCAATGGCTATGGGTAAGTTGGTTTCATGTTCTCTTCTTGCCACATTTGGGTATACTCCTCCGTATTGCTGATGAATCTTTATTTGGGAAGCTATGATGTTAGCGAGGATATGAAAAGAGGGGTTTTTTCTTCCCTTAGCTTCTATAATACTTATGCCTGTGTCATCGCAGGATGTTTCGATTCCCATGATTCTCATAGTACTTTAGCATAAGCGAAGGATTGATTTTTTGCAATTTGTAGGGTATACAAAGGAAGTTGGCCTTGTCGTCTAGTCTGGTCTAGGACGTCGGGTTTTCATCCCGAAAATCACGGGTTCAAATCCCGTCGAGGCCGCCTCATGCCCCAAGTTTACTACGCGAATGTTTCTCGAGCTTCAGATCTCAAAGATCCGAAAGAGCGTTTTCTCTATCGGTGTTTTGAGATGCTTCCGGGATTGCTGTCCTTTGGCAGTCTGGTGATTATAGTGTTGTTCTCTTGGCTTTTCCCCATGTTGGTGGCCTTTTTTGTCTTTGGGTTTATTGTCTACTGGCTGTTGCGTACTGTCTATTTCTCATTTCATCTGCGTTCAGGATACAGGAAGATGGTAGAACATGAAAAGACAGACTGGGCAAAAAAGCTTTTGAATATTCCAAACTGGCAGGACATATGGCATCTTGTTGTAATTGTAGCGTATAGGGAACCTTTCGAAATGGTGCGAGAGTCTCTTCGCGCGGTAGCAAGTTCAGAATATCCTGCAGGTAAGCTTTTAGTGGTGTTTGCCCTGGAAGAGCGGGCAGGAGTTTCTATCAGAGACATGGGAGCTGTCCTTGAAAAAGAATTCAGCGGTTCGTTCTTTAGATTTTTGGTGACCTTCCATCCTGCTAATCTCCCGGGAGAAATTGCGGGGAAGGGATCAAACGAGGCATGGGCAACAAAAGAAGCCAAAGAAAAAATCATTGACCCCTTGGCGATTCCATACGAGCGTGTTATCGCAACTTCCCTGGATGCAGACACTATTATTTCTCCAGGGTATTTAGGCTGCCTTGCTTATCACTATGCTACCGTGCCGAATGCTCAAAGGGCCTCATTTCAGCCCATCCCCCTATTTGTTAACAACGCATGGCAGGCAGGAGCCCTGTCTCGCATCTTCTCTTTTTCCGCAACCTTTTGGCAGACTATGAACCAAGAGCGTCCAGAGAAACTTATCACCTTCTCTTCGCACTCCATGAGTTTTAAGGCTTTAGTTGACGTGGGATTTAAACAGAAGAACGTGGTTGCCGACGACTCCCATATCTTCTGGCAATGCTTCTTGCGCTATGACGGAGACTACAGGGTGTACCCTCTGTATTATCCGATTCGAATGGATGCAAATATGGGTAAGAATTTTTTGGAAACTATGAAGAATATGTACCGGCAGCAGCGAAGATGGGCGTATGGAGTGAGCGAGATACCCTATTTTTTGTTCGGGTTTTTGAAAAACAAAAATATACCTTTTTTGCGCAAACTTTCTTTTGCGTTTGAGTTCATTGAGGGGCACTGGTCGTGGGCAACAGCCCCCATCCTTATATTCCTTGCGGGTTGGCTTCCTCTATGGCTAGGGGGCCCAGTGTTCTCTGCAACTCTAGTTTCATACAATCTTCCTATCTTTACATCCCGTCTGTTAACCCTTGCCATGCTTGGGCTGGTGCTGTCTGCGTTTATCAGTATTCAGATACTTTCTTCCATGAAGCCAGAATATGGGAAATGGCGCTTTGCAACAAGCGCATTCCAGTGGGCGCTGTTTCCCTTTACCATGATCTTTTTTACTGCGTTTCCCGCGCTAGACGCTCAATTGCGTTTGCTTTTGGGGAAATACATGGGTTTTTGGACTACTCCTAAATTTAGAAAATTCGAAGCACGAAATCCGAAGCACGAAACAAATCCAAAATCTTAATATTTAAAGTTTTAAACATTTTGAATTTAGCTATTGTTTCGAATTTCGAATTTACTCCAAATGCAATCTTTCCCTCAATTCTTCTACTCTTGCCTTGAGCAGAGGGTATTGTTTTAATGCGATATCCTTTTCTAGGATTTCTTGCGCAGTGTTTTTTGCTTCTTGAACCAGAGCAAGATTGGTAAGTTGTTCCATGGCAAAGTCTGGGATGCCCCATTGTTTGGTGCCAGCAAAGTCACCAGGACCGCGGAGTTTCAGGTCTCGCTCTGCCAACGCGAATCCGCTGTCTAATTCCAATAGGGCGCGAAGGCGCTGGTTTGTTCCCCGTGATGACTCTGCGAAAAGAAAGCAGTACGACTGCGCATCCGATCTCCCAACCCTTCCCCGGAATTGATGGAGCTGGGCAAGTCCAAAACGGTCTGCACCCTCGATCATCATGACTGTTGCGTTGGGAATATCTACCCCAACCTCTACAACGGAAGTGGATACCAAAATGTCTATTTTTCTGAACTTGAACTTTCGCATGACCTCTTCTTTTTCTTTTTGTGCCATTTTTCCATGGAGCATTCCAACTCTGAGATTTGGGAATATGTCTTGAGAAAGTTTTTTAAATTCTTCCTTCACGCTTTTTATTTCCTGTCCATCCGGTTGTGGCTGTACACCCCCGGGGTGTAAAGCGTACTTTACACCCCGGGGGTGTACTTGGGATTCTTGGGATTCAATGCGGGGGCATATGACAAAGACCTGTTTTCCTTTTTTTACCTCCTTTTCTATAAATCGGTAGGTTTGCAGGCGTTCTTGTGGCGTGACTATCTTGGTTTCTATTTTTTTGCGTCCCTTGGGAAGTTCGTCAATAAGGGAGAGATCAAGGTCTCCGTATATGGTCATTGCAAGGGTTCTTGGGATTGGAGTTGCCGTCATCGAAAGCAGATGTGGAAGAAGTTTTGCTTGCCCGCCGTAGCTTTGATGGCAAAGGCGGGCGCGTTGCTTCACGCCGAATCTATGTTGTTCGTCTAGTATCACAAGCGCAAGATTCCCGAACTTCACCTTGTCTTGTATTAATGCATGGGTGCCAATGAGAATGTTTATCTTTCCCTCTTTTGTTTTTTCTAGAAGCTTTGCTCTGGAGATCTCAATAAAGTCATTGGGGAGTTTGGGAGAAGAGAAGCGGTCGGTCTTTCCAGTGAGCAGTCCAATGGTAACCTTGAAAGGAGCCAGCAATGGCCCCATGGTTTTAAAGTGCTGCTGGACAAGGATTTCCGTGGGAGCCATACACGCAACTTGGTATCCTGCCTTTACTACGGATAAGGCTGCCATTGTTGCTACTACTGTTTTTCCAGACCCAACATCCCCCTGTAGCATTCTATTCATGGGACGGGGATTTTCAAGGTCTTTGAGAATACTCCACGCAGATTTCTTCTGGGCGGCAGTCAAGGTAAAAGGGAGTTTGCCAGTGAATCGCTTCATAAGCTCTGTGTCTAAGGGAATGGGAGGAGCCTTCACTGAAGCTATTTTCTTTCTTTCAGACAGGACAAAAAGAGATATAAAGAGGAGCTCTTCAAACGCAAAGCGCTTTTGGGCAAGCTCTGACGCTACCATAGAATCTGGAAAATGTACTTGCCATAATGCCCGAGAGAGTGTGGGGATTTTCTTTGTTTTTATGAGATCTTCTGGCAAAGAGTCTTTTATATCTCCCAAGCTCGCCAGTGCCATTTTTATAATAGAGCGCAGCCACCTGGAAGAGACTCCTGCGGTTTCAGAGTAGGTTGGGATGATCCTTCCAACATGTGTAAGCTCACCCCGGTACTTTACACCCCCGGGGTGTAATGTGGGTTTTTCGTATGCTGGGCTTGAAAAGTATATGCCGTCTTTGTCTCGAAGAACCTTGCCTGCAACGTAAACCTGATCCCCAGTCTTCAGTGAGTCTGCAAGGTATGGCTGTTGGAACCACACGATCTTTACGGCTCCTGTGTTGTCTTGTAGTAAGGCCTCTGTTACCGAAAATCGTTTCTTAAAAGTTGTTTTCTGTTTTATGTCTAGAAGTTTGCCTGAAGCGCAGTACGTATTTCCTTCTTGTATGGTTTTAATGGGGGTGATAACAGAAAAATCCTCGTAGGAACGAGGGAAATGAAAAAGAAGATCGCGAACCGTTGTGATCCCGAGATTTTGCAGCCGTTTTTGATATACCGGCCCTACCCGGGGAACTTGCGAGAGAGGAGTTGTGAGATTCACCCCGTACGAGATGTTAGATTGCTAATCTTTGTCATACCCTGATGCATATACGCATTAATATTCCCGTTGTTTACAAGCATTGGCATGAAATCTCGTTCGGGGTTCATTGTGTCCCCATCCAGATTCGAACTGGAATTTTAGCCTTCGCAGGGCTACGCTCTATCCATTGAGCTATGGAGACGGGCGACCTATCTTGTATTTTACTCAAAACGAGATATAATTCAAGTTATTGGAGAGGTGGCTGAGCGGCTGAAAGCGGCACGCTGCTAATGTGTTAGGGGCTTTAAAACCCCTCGAGGGTTCGAATCCCTCCCTCTCCGCTTTCGAGGAGGCGTCGCATAGCGGTTTATTGCACCGGTCTTGAAAACCGGAGTACCGCAAGGTACCGAAGGTTCGAATCCTTCCGCCTCCGCTTATGAGAAAGAACTACACCAAAACATACCATATTATCTTTGACGCGTTTGGGGTTAATGCAAAGTTGCTTAACAGCGAAGAGTTTGGGCTTTGTCTGCTGCTTGATATCCCAAAGCTTGTGGGAATGAGAATTCTCTCGGGCCCCAATCTGGTGCGAGACTATGAAAAAGGACACGAGGGTATTACAGGGTTTGCGATTATTGATTTTTCACACATTTCTCTTCATACCTTTGTAAAAACAAAGGAGATCTTTGTAGACGTGTTTTCTTGCAAACCATTTGATTATGCAAAAGTGCGTTCCTATCTGTACAAAAGCCTGAACGTGAAACCGTATCAGGTAGAAACTCTAGAGGTAAAGTATCCCTGGGAGTGACGGCGCTGAGCCTTTTTCTTTTCCATTGAGATGAGTTATGATGAGTGCAATAATATGCGTATAGGCATTGCATTAAATTCTTGATATAATGAAACTACTTGGTTCTTTTAAATTCCTGCCCCGCAGTTGTGTGGGCATTGACATTGGCACCTCTTCTTTAAAAGTGGTGGAGCTTTCGCGGTGGGGTTCAAGAAAATCACTGAAGAATTACGGAGAGATCCAGGCGTCCCGGCTCTACGACAAACCATTCAGGACATTTGAGAAAAACACCCTTATGCTTTCCAGCCAGGATATTGCGAGGGGAGTTCGCGCCATTTGCCAAGAAGCAAAGATAGAAACAAAAGAGGCGGTATTCTCCATTCCCGATTTCTCCTCTTTCTTCACCTATTTTGAACTTCCAGCAATGAGCAAGGAAGAGCTGCCCCAAGCAGTGCAGTATGAAGCGAGAAAGCATGTGCCGCTCCCTTTTGCCGAAGTGACCTTTGATTGGCAGATTATAGAGAAACCCGTTCCGAATGCCAAAGAGCCCTTTAAAATTCTTCTGGTTGCGGTGCCCAATGAGGTGATAAATCAGTATCAGGAGATAGCAGAGCGCTCAGGACTCAAATTGTCAGCGCTTGAAGCGGAAGTGTTTGGTCTGATACGCTCTTTCTTCAGAGACGAGAAATCCCCTGCCGCCGTGCTAGATATTGGAGCGCAGACCACTACCATTAATGTTGTATGGAAGGGGCAGCTGCGCAACTCCCACGGCATAGATATTGCGGGGAACGGATTCACGGAACGGATTTCCCAATCGCTGCTTGTTGATTTTTCCAAGGCGCAGGAGTTAAAAAGCCAGAAAGGGCTGCAGAGTCCTGATATTGTGAGCATTCTTTCTCCTCTCATTGATATGATAGTTACGGAAGTGCAGAACATTGCGCAAAACTTTGAGGAGCGGGAAGGAGCAAGAATAGAAAAGATTGTTCTGGGCGGGGGATCTGCCCGTATGCCAGGGCTCAAAGCATACTTTGAAAAGAATCTTGCAAAAGAAGTTGAGATCTTAGACCCGTTCTCCAGTTTGTTTGCCCCTCCGCTTTTAGAGGAAACCTTAAAAGAGATGGGTCCTTCGTATGCCGTAGCAGTAGGCATGGCATTACGCGGGCTCGAATAATTGTATGGCGGTTACTATTATCCCAAAGCAAAAATTAGAGTATCCCATTTGGACCCAGGCTCTTTTCTTTGGCTCTATTCTGTTCTTATTGGCTGTCATAGGAGGATTTTTCTTTATGTTGCAGCTTCAAGGCGGGGCGCAGAAAGAATTAGAAAGGATCCAGGGAGTTTTGGCGCAAGGGAAAACGCTTCAAGAGGCGCGCCAAGAGCAGTCGGTATTTCGCTACAGAGATAAGTTCAATGATTTTGCGGAGATCGCGGCAGCAAGGAGTGACGCGCGCCCCGTGTTTGATTTTCTAGAAGCATATACGCATCCTCGGGTTGTGTTTACAACAGTGAATCTAGAGCCAAAACTTCGCAAACTTAAACTCGCAGGTTCCACTCAAGACTTCAGGACGCTGCAAGAGCAGATGGTTATTTTCCAGAACAGGGAAGAGCTTATAGGGTTGACGCTTTCTAGCATAGTATTGGGAGAGAAGGGGCAGGTCGGATTCCAGCTGGAAATGGGATTTCAACTATGAATAGACTCTTTCTAAGCATATTTCTTATTGGAAGTTCCATCATATTTGGAGTATTTGTGGCGTTGCCGCGCTTTCAAGCGTTTTCCGTAATACAGAAAGAGCTGGACGTAAAACGAGCAGAGTTAGCAAGCAAAGAAAGTTACTTTGCGCATATAAAGGATGTGCAAGGCCGTATTAACGCCCAAGCGCTGGTTGCAAAAATAGATGCAGCTATACCGAACGACGCCCAGCTTCCGGCGTTCCACGAATTTATGCAGTCAATAGCCGCAGAATCCGGTTTGTCATTACGGTCTATTACAACCTCGCAAACTCTTCCAGCGCAGGGGACTCGCTTGTTGCGCATTGGCGCTTCTTTGCAGCTTGGAGGGTCGTATGAAGGATTAAAGGTGTTCCTTTCAAACTTATTGCGCGCTTCCCGCATGACCGATATTGATTCTATCAGTTTTTCCAGTTCTCAATTGGGAACGGGATTCGTGTTTAACGTCCGCACCGTTTCATACTCATATTAAAGTACATATGGTATTTTCATTTTTAGAAAAAAAGAAGCAGCAGAAAATCCTTATCCTTATTCTTGCCGCGGTGCTCTTGATCATGACAACGGTTCTTTGGCTCGGGTATTTTAAGAAGGAGCCGGCCGCCAGTACCGGGTCTCAGGGAGCTGTGATGCCAATACCTCAGCAAGTAGAGGTGAACTTTGGGGTGTTGTCGCTCCCTATCCTGCAGGAATTGAATGATCCCGCAGGATCAGTGCAAGAGCCAGAACTCAAGGGGAGGAGCAATCCGTTTATTCCTTTCTGATCGATGAATCCCGAACGAGATTTCATTCATACAATGTATATCAACAACGGGAATACCAATGCGCATATGCACAAAAGTATAGCAAAAATTATTAATCTGACATCTCGTACGGGATGAATATTATTCAAATCTTAGTACAAAAGAATATCATTGACAAAGAAAGGGCCGGTCTTTTGCTAGAGGAAGCGCGTTCGTCTGGATTGCGCCAGGAAGAGGTTCTATTAAAAGAAAAGATTGTCGCAGAGGATTTTCTGTTTGGGTTGAAGAGCGAATCCTTGAAGGTGCCTTTGGTTCAAGTGGCGCCAAAGGATATTCCCTTAAAAATATTGGAGCTTATCCCAGAAGATTCAGCAAAATATTACCGCATGATCCCTTTTGCAAAACAAGAGGGCATATTGGATGTTGGCATGGTGTATCCAGAAGACCCCAAGGCGCAGGAAGCGTTGAAGTTTCTTGCAAGGCAGGGGAACTTTTCCTCCAGGGTTTCTCTGATCATGCCCTCAATCCTTGATTCTGTCTTGCGCCAGTACCGGAGCCTCAAGGAAGGAGGTACGCAAGCTTTGCAGGAATTGGAGGAAGAAATCAAAAAAGGATGGGAAGACCGTGTTCCTTCGGGCCCTGCCGAGCTTCAGCGTTTGGTTGAGGAAGCCCCTATCACAAAAATGGTTGCGGTTATTCTGCGCAATGCGGTAGAAGGAAAAGCGTCTGATATTCATATTGAACCGACAAAAGACAGCTTGCGAGTGCGCTTTCGTTTGCTGGGCGAATTATATTCTTCTCTTATACTGCCAAAGCGCATTCATCAGGCCATTGTGTCTCGTGTGAAGATCCTTGCGAATCTCAAGATTGACGAGACGAGGGTGCCTCAAGACGGAAGATTTTCAACGGCCATAGACGGGGAAACCATTGATTTTCGCGTCTCAACCTTTCCCACCGCTTTAGGGGAGAAAGTTGCCATACGCGTTCTGGATCCTAAAGCGGGTTTAAAGAGTTTTGAGGAATTGGGTTTGGAGGGAACAAACTTGTCGTGGACAAAGGAAGCCATACAAAAGGCGTTTGGGCTTATTCTTGTGACCGGCCCAACCGGATCTGGGAAAACCACAACCCTGTACGCAATTTTACGCGTGCTGAATAAAGATGGGATGAACATCGTGAGTCTGGAGGATCCAGTAGAGTATCTTATTGAGGGCATGAACCAGTCCCAGGTAAGGCCGGAAATAGGATATGATTTTCCCCAGGGGCTGCGCCAGATCTTAAGGCAGGACCCTGATGTCATTATGGTAGGAGAGGTGAGAGATGCCCAAACCGCTTCTTTGGTTATCCATTCAGCGCTTACCGGGCATATCGTGCTTTCTACACTGCACACGAATAATGTTATTGGAGTTATACCAAGGCTGCTTGACATGGGAGTTGACCGATACCTTATCTCACCCTCTTTAAGTCTTGCCATATCCCAGCGATTGGTCAGGCGCCTGTGTGATAAATGCAAAGAAAAGAAAGAAGCCGTGAAAGAAGTCGCAGACCTTATTGAAAAAGAAATAGAGAGGGCTCCATTGAATACCCAAAAGAGGGCGGCGATTGTTCTTGAGCCCAAGGCGAAAGAAATATCTGTTTTTATTCCAAAAGGATGCAAGGAATGCGGGGGGTCTGGGTTTTCAGGGCGTATTGGGATCTTTGAGGTTTTAAAGATGACCGCGGAACTGCAAGAGATCATCCTGAAAGATCCTTCAGAATCAAACATTGCAAAAGAAGCTAAAAGGCAGGGAATGGCAACCATGCGCCAGGATGGCATTATAAAGGTTTTAGACGGAGTCACTACCATAGAAGAAGTATTAAGAGAAACAGGAGCATAATACTATGTCTACAAAAATTGTTTTAGTTGAAGACGACCCGCTGTTGATTGATATTTACTCTACAAAGTTCAAAGAGTCTGGTTTTGAGGTTTCGGTGATAGACCGGGGAGACATGGCGCCGGCATTCATTGCTAAAGAGAAGCCCGACCTCGTGGTTCTAGACATTGTGCTGCCCCAGAAAGACGGGTGGGATATTTTGAAAACCATAAAATCCAACGAGAAGACAAAAGGCATCACCGTGATTATTCTGTCTAATCTTGGTCAGAAAGAAGAAATTGAAAAGGGCATGGAGCTGGGAGCCGCGGGCTACCTGATCAAGGCGCATCACACGCCAAGCGAGGTTGTTAGGGAAATTAAGAAAATTCTTGCGGGACCACAAACATAATGGCAAATGTACCAACGCCAATACAAGAGCTTTTAGAGCTTTCACTTCGCGAGAAGGCGTCAGATCTTCATTTATCGGTGGGGCACCCGCCGGTATTGCGCATTGCGGGGCGTTTGGTGCCGCTGGTCAAAAAAACCGTATTTTCTTCTCAAGACATTGAACAGCTTGCATTCTCTTTGATGACCGATGAACAAAAAGACCGTCTTATTCGGGAAAAGGAAGTTGATTTTTCTTATACCTATAACGAGAAGGCTCGTTTTCGCATCAATGTATTTTATCAAAAGGGAGTATTAAGTTCCGCGCTTCGGCTTATACCGGCCCAGATAAAGACCATAGATGAATTGAGCCTTCCCAATATACTGCATCAGTTTGCAAGCGCAACCCAAGGATTTATTTTAATCACGGGCCCCTCGTCACACGGAAAGTCTACCACCCTGGCTGCGATTATAGACGAGATAAACCATACGAGGGCTGATCATATTATTACTATAGAAGACCCCATTGAGTATGTGTTTAAAGATGACAAAGCTATCATTGACCAGCGGGAAGTTCGCCAAGACGCCTTGAGTTTTCCAACCGCGCTCCGGGCAACGTTCCGCCAAGACCCCGATGTTATTATGGTGGGAGAGATGAGAGATGCTGAAACCATTGCCACCGCTATTACTGCGGCAGAAACAGGGCATCTTGTATTCGCAACCCTCCATACCAACTCTGCTTCACAGACTATTCACCGCATTGTGGATTCTTTTGCCCCAGAACAGCAGGCGCAGGTGCGCTCGCAGCTTTCTGGTTCGTTACTTGGAGTGGTGTCTCAACGTTTAGTTCCGCGCATTCGAGGAGGGCTTATCCCGGCAGCCGAGATCATGATCTCAAATCCCGCGGTAGCCAATCTTATACGAGAGAACAAGATCCACGAGCTTCCTCTGGTTATTGAAACATCAGCTGAAATTGGAATGATCTCTTTGAACAGGGCCTTGGTAAATTTGGTGCGCGCAAAGGAAGTAACCCTAGAAAACGCGCTCACCTATTCTTTGAACCCGGCAGAGCTGCGCGCGTTGGCTAGGAGCTAATATGAAATTTAACTATCAGGCACGAGACAAAAAAGGAGAAACCCAGACAGGGATTATTGAGGCCTCTTCAAGAGATGCGGCAGCGCAGCTTCTTTCTCGGCATGACCTGTATGTGACGCTGTTAGATGAAGAAAGATCGGCGCCCGCGTACTCAAGGCGTTTGGCATTTTTTGATCGGGTTGCGGTGCGAGACATCATGCTGTTTTCACGCCAGCTGTCCATTATGTTCCAATCGAGAGTTTCTTTAGTAGAGGCATTGCAGGTGCTAGGGTCCCAGATGAAGAACGCAAGTTTTAAAGAGAAAATCTTTGAAATTTCAGAGAGTGTAGAGGGCGGAACCGCGTTTTCTGCAGCCATTGAGAAATACCCTTCGCTCTTCTCTTCTTTTTATGTGAATATGGTGAAGTCTGGAGAAGCGTCTGGTACGCTTTCTGGTGTTCTTGATTATTTAGCAGACCATTTAGAACGCGAGTATTATCTCTCAAACAAAATAAAAGGGGCGCTTATGTACCCTGCGTTCATTGTGTTCATAGCCGTAGCGGTGCTGTTCTTAATGATGTATTTTGTAATTCCTAATTTAAGCAAGGTGTTGGAATCAACCGGAACAGAACTCCCCGCCATTACCAAGGCAGTTTTGTGGCTCGCTGGATTTACCAAGGCGTGGGGATGGCTTTTGTTCTTGCTTTCTGGCATCGGGGCGTTCTTTGTATACAAGTATTCAAAGACCAAGGAAGGGAAGAGATTTTTTAGCATACTGTATCTGAAAATCCCCTCTCTGAACCAGTTCCTCCAGATGATCTATATTTCCCGTTTTGCAGAGAACCTCTCTACTCTTATAGGAGGAGGCCTTCCTATTGTTCAATGCTTAGATATTACGGCAAACATCATTGGGAATGACGTATACAAAGATATTATTGAAGAAGCCATGGAAGGTGTGAAGAGAGGGAGTAGAATTAGCCAGGTACTCCAAAAGTATCCTTCACAGTTCCCACCAGTATTCACGCAGATGGTCTTTGTGGGGGAGAAGTCTGGAACCTTAGATAAGAGCTTAATGAGCGTTGTGCGGTTTTACCAAAAAGAAGTGGAGGGAGCCGTGGAAAAGTTATTATCCGTGTTAGAGCCTGCCCTTATTGTGGTGCTGGGGCTGTTGGTGGGAGGCATGATGGCTGCGGTCATGTTGCCCCTGTATAATATGGCGTCATTTTGATTGTGCTTGACATGGGTTCATTGTATACTATGAGAATGCGTACCCACCGGGGTTTTACCTTAATTGAGCTATTAGTGGTGATCGCGATCATTGGGATTTTGTCTTCCACTATTTTGGTTTCTTTGGGAGGAGCGCGCCAGAAGGCAAGAGACGCAAAACGCCAGGCAGATTTAAGCCAGCTTGTGCTTGCTATGGAGCTTGATTATTCAGATGACGAAAAGTACTCTCAATATACCCCTGAAGAGTGGGCAACGGCAGGAACAAAAATTCCAAAAGATATTGGAACATATCTGGATCCTGTTTCCCGTGATCCCTCGGGCCCTGCCTACGCCTGGATTAATAACGCGATTGGAGCTACTACGGGATGCGGAGACCAGCAGTATTGCGTATATGCTGATTTAGAGGAGGCTGGATATTTTGCCGCGTCTCCCAAGGGGGCAAGAAAACTCCCCGCCGCTCCTACCGCATGCCCATGTTGGTGAATCCCCACACTAATATATTAGTTGTGGGGGCTGGTAACAATAAAGAAAACGTCGTAGAATATAATAAACACATAATTCAAGGTCGAAACGTGACAAATAACAAATGACTAATGACCAATGACAAATAATCAGTAGTCATAAGTCATAAGTCATAAGTCATTAGTCAAAAGTCATATGTCATCAGTCAAAAGTCAAAAGTCGGGGTTCACCTTAATTGAGCTATTGGTGGTTATTGCAGTTATTGGCATGCTAGCTTCTATAGTACTGGTTTCACTTGGGCCGGTAAGAGCAAAGGCAAGAGATGCCAAAAGAATTGCAGAAGTAAGGCAAATGGCCCTTGTACTGGAGCAAGAAGCTGCTGACGAAGGAGAGGCTATTGGAGTATGCACAGCCGATCAGGCAGATGTCACCACGTGTACAATTGGCGGGGTTATCACATTTGCCAATTTTAAAGATCCTTCTTCACCAACAACGCCTTTATGTAAGACTGCTGGAGATACTGGTACTACCTGTCAATACTCTATCGCGACCAATGCGGGAGCAATAAACGCGCGGACCAATGATTATCAAATTTGTTTTAAGCTTGAACAAGGAGTAGGGACGGCAGGATTATTAGCGGGGCTCAATCAGATTGAAACTGGCGCGAACTTCAAAACTGGGTGTGAATAAAATATCCTAAAGGTCGTGTATAAGTATTCTTGAATCTTTATTCTATGATCCAAACAAAACAAAAAGGATTTACGTTAATTGAGTTGTTAGTGGTCATTGCCATTATTGGTATTTTGGCGGGTATTGTGCTGGTTTCTCTTGGGGGAGCTCGGGCAAACGCAAGGGACGCGAGGAGAAACGCAGACATGCGTCAGTTTAGTACGGCAATGGAACTGTGCTATGACGACCAGATTTGCGGAGGAGCTAATGATGCATACATTACGTCAGCTAATTTCCCAACTGTTATTAATACCTTTATGCCTGCGGTTCCAACCGACCCACAGGCTGGTGCTAGCTATGGATGGGTAGATAACTTAACTACCCCAAATAACCAGGATTACTGTTCGTATGCTATTCTGGAAGGAGGAGACACAGTAACCACCCTTCAGGCGGTGTTAGCAGGGCCTGGAGGAGTCAGAGAGAAAACCATTGCTGACGCAGATAACAACAGAGTTCCAGACGCAGGAGTTATTACCCTTACAACCTGCGAGTAGTAGGGTGTAAAGCTTAGCTTAGTTGTGCTAGGTTCGACCTAGTTTTCTAAATGAAAATGCCCTATTAAAGGGGCATTTTCATTCACATAGGAGTATAATGAAGGAATGATTTCTTTTATGGTGTTTGCGTTCGGACTAGCAATAGGGAGTTTTTTGAACGCTTTTATCTATCGTCTTGAAGTTCGGCAAGGGCTTGTGCTTACCAAGGGTAAGCACAAGGGTAAGCACAAGCCCTCTGTTCTTCGGGGTAGGTCGTTTTGTCCGCATTGCGGTCATACTCTTGCTTGGCAGGATCTGATTCCCCTCTTGAGCTTTCTGTTTCTTAGGGGAAGGTGCAGATACTGCAAACAAAGGATTTCTTTTCAATATCCATTAGTAGAACTCGCCACTGGCGTAGTATTTCTGTTCATTTTCAATTTTCAATTCTCAATTTCCAATGAATTTTCAATTTTACAATTTTTCAATATACTCTATCTTTTTATTCTAGCAAGCTCGTTGATTACGATATTCGTATACGATTTAAAGCATTATCTTATTCCAGACAAGATTTTATATCCGGCTATAGGTTTGGCGTTCTTGTGGAGGATTTTTGAGTTTTTGAATTTAGGATTTGCCCAGTCATTCGACTGGGCACCCGGTCGAATGGCCGGGTGGATTTCCATGCCGCTTATTCAAGCAATTCTGGCTGGCATACTCGCAAGCGTCTTTTTCTTTGCCATATACCTTGTCTCAAAAGGTAAGTGGATGGGTTTTGGGGACGTGAAGCTCGCGTTCTTGCTGGGATTGTTTCTTGGATGGCCTTCTATCGTTGTGGCGTTGTTCTCTGCGTTTTGCCTTGGAGCGGTTGCGGGGATTGCTCTTATCGCGTTCAAGAAGAAAGGCCTAAAATCAGAAGTGCCCTTTGCCCCCTTTTTGATTATTGGGACCGCCATAGCCTTTTTCTTTGGCTCGGATATTATGAGTTGGTATCTGGGTTTATTCTTGGTATAATTTTTGAATGAAAGCATCTCGTGGATTTACAATCCCTGAACTTCTGATCTCTGTATTCATTATCGTTCTCATGACCGCAATTGCCCTGCCAAACTGGCGCTCGGGAGAAACAACATTGGCGTTAGACCGCGCGGCTCACAAGCTTGGCCAGGATATACGGAAGGCAACGGAATTAGCCCAGCGGGCCCAAGCTCTTACCCCGCCACTTACCTGTGTTCCCGGGACTATTTCGGGATATGGCGTGTACTTTTCTATTAGTACTCCCTCTTATTACGTCCTGTACGCAGAGTGCGAGGGAAATGAGGATTATGGCGCAGGAGATACGATTGTTCAGACCATTATGCTTGAGAACAAGATACAGCTTGCGTCTACAACAACCCCCAGCTCTTTTTCGGTGCTTTTTGTCCCTCCAGTTCCTACTATAACCATACAGCCAGCGGACCCAGAAAATCCCGATAGAGCGCGGGTTATTCTTTCTGTAGAAGGAGATCTCGCAAGATCCAAAACCATTACTATAACCACTAAGGGCATCATTGATATTGACTAGCATATATAGAATAATTTCCAATTTTTAATTTACAATTTCCAATCAATTTTCAATGAAACAATTTTCAAAGGCGTATGATCTAGAAGAAAGAACAGCTCACTTCGGAGAGGGTATTATTGCGCTTTGCAGAAGCGTCAATCAAGACGCAATCATAAAACCAATCGTAAGCCAGTTTGTAAGATCTGGTACAAGTGTAGGGGCAAACTATATGGAAGCAAATGGAGCTAGTTCTAGGCAGGACTTCAGAAACAAGATTTTTATATGCAAAAAAGAAGCACAAGAAACGAAACATTGGTTGCGGATGCTGGCGAATTGTATTCCAGAAAAAACCGATGCAATGCGAATCTTATGGAAAGAATGCCAGGAATTAACTTTGATTTTTCAAAAAATAACCATGTCGCTTTCCCAAAAACAATAAAGAGCGTTTGATAATTGAAGTTTTGAAAATTCAATGAAAATTAGAAATTGGAAATTGAAAATTAGGAATTGCGGTGGATTCACCTTAATTGAAGTGTTAGTGGCGATGTTCGTTTTGGTCATGGGGGCCTTGGGGGTTTTTGGCTTGATAAGCCGCACCATTACTTTTAACTCTTCGGTGAACTCCCAGCTTGTGGCCTCGTATCTTAGCCAAGAGGGATTAGAAATAGTGAGGAATATAAGGGACGCTAATTTTCTCAAGATACATAAAATACCGGGATGGGAAGGCGCGTGGAACGATGGGTTAACATCCTGCGCTGCGGGATGCGGAGCAAATTATAACTCGATATCTCTGGATCCTGCCCTTGATCTCGAACCCATTGTCTTTAATGGGTCGTTCTATGTACATGACGCTGTGGCAGACTCTGGGTTTATGAGGGTCATAAAGGTTATACCAGGGGGTGGCGATCTTGTATTATGTCCTTCAGGAAACGATGAGAAGATATGTGTTTCTGTGGATGTTTCGTGGCAGGATAAGGACAGCACGCGTACTGTTACAGGAGCAACCGAATTATATAACTGGTTAACGCCCGCCCCCTAGGCAAATTTTCAATTTTTAATTTACAATTTCCAATCAATTCTCAATGAAACAATTTTCAAAAGAATACTATTTAGAGGAAAATAGTAAAGAGCGTTTGATAATTGAAGTTTTGAAAATTCAATGAAAATTAGAAATTGGAAATTGAAAATTAGGAATGGTGGGGGGTTCACCCTTCCAGAGTTACTCGTTTCTTTGTTTATTTTCTCTTTGGTTATTATGGGAGCCGGAGGCCTCTTGATTTCTGCCATAGGCGCGCAAAGAAGGGCCGGAGCCCAGCAAGAACTCATGGATCAGGCCTCGTACCTGGCAGAGTATATGAGCAGGGCATTGCGCCAGGCACGAAAAGAGATTGACAGCCCCCCGGCATGCCTTACGGTTGCGGGACGAGGGTTTAACTATGAAATTACGCAAGGAGGACAGGGCATAAAGTTTTTAAATAGATTAGGCCAGTGCCAGGAGTTCTTTCTTGACGGCCAAAGAATAAAAGAGAGCATTGCTCCCCAAGAATCCTTTATCACATCAGACAATCTTCAGGTGACAAAATTAGTATTTTACATATCAGGAGCGGGTCAGGAAGATAATGTTCAGCCCAAAGCAACCTTTGCCATTGAGTTGAATGGGGAGGTGCGAATACAAACGACTGTTTCGCAAAGGGATGTTGATGTACCAAAATAGAATGCTAAAAACTAAAAACTACTCCGACAAAGTCGAGAGTCCTCGACAAAGTCGGGACAAACTAGAAACTCAGCGAGGAGTATCGCTCTATATGGTTTTTATGATCATGGCCATGCTTTTGGGCATTGGATTCGGCATGAGCGCCTTGCTGTTGACTCAGTTAGATACTCTGCGGGGAATTGGGTATTCCGTGCTTGCGTTCTACGCTACAGATGCGGGGATTGACCGGGTGCTATACATTGATCAGAAAGACTGCGCAGATGATCTAGATCGCGTCAGCTGCCTTCAGGGCGCCGCTCCTTTAGGAAGTCAGCCTTTAAGCAATGGAGCAAGCTATACTGTAACCATTGAGTCGCCAGAAGGGGCGTGCACGGCATTTACCTATTGCGCAAAGTCCGTGGGAACATACCAACAGGCCCGCCGCGCAGTCCGCGTAGGAAGGTAATGCTATGAATAAAGCAGAAGTAAAAAAAAGAATAGACAAGCTAAAGTCGCTTATCAACAAGCACCGGTTTTTGTACCATGTTAAAGACACGCAAGAGATACAAGATTCTGCTTTTGACATGTTAAAGCATGAGCTTTTTTCTTTAGAACAGCAGTATCTAGACCTTATCACTCCAGATTCCCCAACGCAGAGGGTGGGGGGCCAGCCTTTAGATAAATTCCGCAAGGTTCCGCATGCGCTTCCTATGCTTTCTATTGAAGATATTTTTACCCAAGAAGAGTTGGCAGATTGGGAAACGTATGTGGCCCGCCTTCGCCAAGGTCTTCGACTCCGAGGCTCAGACTCGAGGAGCTACGGCGGGCAAGCGCGTCTTGAATATTTTGCAGAGTTAAAAGTAGACGGATTTGCGGTGAGTTTGCGGTATCAAGATGGCGTGTTCCAAACTGGAGCAACCCGTGGGAACGGAACCATTGGGGAAGACGTGACCCAGAATCTTAAAACTATAGAGAGTATTCCTCTGCGTTTGGAAGGGGTTGCAAAAGGCGAGATTGAGGTGAGGGGGGAAGTATATATGGAGAAAAGAGATTTTGAAAAATTCAACCAAGAACGAAAAAAGAAAGGGGAGGAATTGTTTGCAAATCCACGCAACCTTGCGGCAGGGTCCATTAGGCAGTTGAATCCAAAGCTTGCTGCTTCACGTCCACTCAAGTTCTTAGCGTACGATATAGTATCCAATCTTGGCCAGACAGTACATTCACAAGAACATGCAATGCTGCGGTCTTTCGGGTTCAAGACAGATCCCACGGCAAGGGTGTGTGATACTATTGATGAAGTCGTTGCTTACTGGAGTGCCATAAAAAAGAAACGAGATTCTCTTCCGTTTATGATTGACGGCGTGGTGGTAGTGGTAAATGACAACAAGATATTTTCAGAGCTTGGGGTCGCAGGGAAAAGCCCCAGGGGCATTCGCGCTTTCAAGTTTTCAGGGCTGCAGGCAACAACCCGCGTGTTGGATATTCAGCTTCAGGTAGGGAGAACTGGAGCTGTTACCCCCGTTGCAATTCTGGAGCCCGTGCCCCTAGCCGGAGTTACGGTATCTCGCGCAACACTGCACAATGAAGACGAGATCAAGAGATTGGGGGTGAAGATCGGAGATACGGTTATTGTAGAACGCGCAGGAGATGTGATTCCTGCGGTCCAGAAAGCCCTTTGCGAGCTTCGTGGGGGCACAGAGAGGGTATTTCACATGCCCACTCGGTGCTTAGCGTGCGGGGCCAAACTTGTGCGTCCTGCCAGAGAAGCTATCTGGAGATGCCCGAATAAAGAGGGATGCCCTGCTCAAAAGAGAGAGCTTCTCTATCATTTTGTATCAAAGAAAGGATTTAACATGGTAGGGTTGGGGCCAAAGATCATTGACCGTTTATTGGACGAGCATCTTATTGGAAACGCGGCAGACCTCTTTGAATTGCAGCAAGGAGATCTAGCTCCATTGGAGCGCTTTGCAGAGAAATCCAGCCAGAATCTTATTTCTGCCATACAGCAGGCAAAGAGCATACCTCTTTCTCGTTTCCTTGTGAGTCTTGGCATACGATACGTGGGCGAAGAAACTGCCATAGCGATTTCCGAGTATTTTGGTGATATAGAAAAGATAAGGATTGTATCGAAAGAAGAGCTAGAGAATATTCCCGATGTAGGCACAGTTGTCGCAAAAAGCATAAAAGAGTGGTTTGCATCCAAAGAGAATCAAAAACTTTTTGCTCGTTTATTTAAAGCGGGAGTGAGTATACTAAAAACTAAAAACTATAAACTAAAAACTGACTTGCGAGGTTTCACCTTTGTGCTTACAGGAAGCCTGCAATTCCTTACAAGGGACGAAGCAAAAGAAAGGATAAGAATGGCAGGGGGAAACATATCAGGATCTGTTTCAAAAAATACCAGCTATGTCATAGTGGGCGAGAATCCCGGCTCTAAACTTAAGGAAGCCCAAGAATTAGGCATTAAGGTTCTCAACGAAAAGGAGTTTCTTGCTTTGCTCAAAACTTAGTCTAATTAAGCTTGTGTAAAATCCGGCTTTACACGCCGGTTTTTGCTTGATAAGCTAAATGAATCAGCATAAATCTGCTCAATCCGCATTAATCTGCGAGTGAGCAGCAGCGAACTATAATGCCAAAACGAAAAGAATCACTCATTGAAAAAATTCGTCCTTACCATATTGTAGCTAAGGCTGCAGATGGCAAAGTTATCTTTGAATCAGAAGAGGATAGCAGCAGGTTTATTTTTCAGATGTATGCCGCAAACATTGGAAAGCCAGCTATAAACCTCTATAGAAAAGACATTAAGAAGGCTGCCCAGGCGTTGCTTGCCGGCGAAAGCCTGCCAAAGGGTTTTGTTGTAAAAGAGCATGATCCATTAGTGGACATGTTCAGTTTTGCATTGGCAAAAGATCACTATCATTTTGGCTTGGTTCCCAGCCAGAAAGATGGAATCCCAAAGTTTATGCAGAAGCTTAATCTTGCTTTTGCAAAGTATTTCAATATGAAATACAAGCGCCAAGGAGCTCTCTTTGAAGGACGTTTTGCAGGGGCTCCAATTACTTCTCCTGCGCAGCTGAATGTTATGTTGAGATATATTAATATCAAGAAAGTATTAGATGTATACGAATCAGGATGGAAAGGGCAGGATGCTGAAGATAAGAAAACGCCCCTTGATTTTCTTATTTCATACCCCTATTCAAGCTTTCCCGATCTCTTTCAAGATAGGTCTTCGCAGCTTGTGTCTCAAGAGGTCCGTTCAACCTTGCGGAAGATGTTTGGAGAGGACTTTTTCACCAAGATAGAGGATCATATAGACTCGTCGGGAAATTTTATGAAAGAACAGGCAAAGTCGTATAAGGACTTGTTCCTCGATTAAAGTAGTGTTTAATATCGGGTGTTACACATAGAGAAGTGGTCAAAACGAGTATGTTTAAAATCAGGATGAGTTTTTTGAAAATATACTGGATATTAAACAATAGAGCAGCAGTATTAAAACAAGATGAGAGCATTATTTACACATCTTAAGAATCTTGATTGGATTATTATAGGAAGCGCTGTTCTGCTTGTTGGAATGGGGCTTCTTTCACTATATAGCTCATCTATAGGAAGGGGAGATTTTACGAATTTCTACAAGCAAGCAGTGTTTTTAGCTGTTGGTATGGTGATTATGCTTGCTGTTTCTTTTTTAAACTATAGGTTGTTTAAGAATGATCCTTACTTTCTTTTATTTCTTTGGGGTTTGGGCATATTAGCTCTTATTGGGCTTTTATTCTTTGGTCCTGAAATAAGGGGGGTGAAGGCATGGTATAAGATAGGGGGAATATCTGTTGATCCGGTAGAATATATAAAGATTGTGCTACTTTTGCTTATGGCGAAGTACTTTTCCTTGAGGCATGTAGAGATATATCGGATAAAGCATATCATTCTATCGGCTATCTATTTTGGAGTTCCATTCGCATTGGTTTTTTTCCAGCCTAATTTGGGTTCTGGAGGTCTTTTACTCATACTTTGGCTTATTATCTTATTGGTTTCTGGTTTAAAACTAAAGCATTTCTTAGTTATTATGGCTCTTGGAGTACTTCTTGTATCGTTTGCATGGATGTTTGTGCTCCACGACTATCAAAAAAACAGGATTATAAGCTTTCTAGAGCCGGAATTGGATCCCTTGGGCATTGGATGGAGTCAATTACAGTCAAAAATAGCCATTGGGAATGGCGGGGTATGGGGGAATGGTATAGGCCAAGGTAGTCAGACGCAGAATGGATTCCTCACAGAGCCTCACACAGACTTTATCTTTGCAGCGATTGGAGAGGAATTTGGCCTTGCTGGCATAGTCATGCTTTTTAGTTTCTTCTTTTTACTGCTTTGGAGGGTGTTTAAAATCGGGATACAGGCTGAAAGCAACTTTCCACGTCTATTTGCCATAGGATTTGGCGCTCTTTTGGTGATTCAGTTCTCTGTGAACATAGGGATGAACATTGGGTTCTTGCCCATAGTGGGTCTGCCACTGCCTCTTGTAAGCTACGGAGGATCATCTTTACTTATGTTGTTCTTTGGACTAGGGATCTTGCAGAGCATAAAATCTCGTTAGGAGGTCTATATCGGTTATCCACATATATGCCCCTTGACTTGGCTCTATCTTAGCTTGATAATAAGAAGCAGAGGTATCGGGTATTGGCTTGCAGTTTTTCACCCCTGCCTCACCTTTTCAAAGAGTTCTTTTACGAAAACAAGAAACTCCCAGACTAGACCATACCTTAGAGAATTTGCGGGTCCCAAGGCGCGGTTTTTGTTTGAGAGTTTCATTGTTATTCTAAACCGCAAGGAGCATATTGTCAAGCACTTTTTCTTCACACTTTCTTCACAATCTCATACACAGTTTCTCACCATAGCAGAGGCAATTGAGCCATGGAAAAGGAGCAAGAAAAAATACAATATATATCGCTAAAAGACGCATCGCAATTCTGCAATTATTCCCAGGAATATTTGAGTTTGCGCGCGCGTCAGGGAAAACTTCGTGCAACCAAAATCGGAAGGAATTGGGTTACAACACATGACTGGGTTTTTGAATATGTTGAACGCGCAGAAAAATCGGGAGAAACTGGGGCCGAAGACAACTTCTTGTCTTCGGCGGGAAATTTAGGCGGAGGTCCCACGGAGCCGTTTAAAATTTCCCCGGGAGGAAAATATGTTGAGCCCCCAGAAAATATTCCCGTAGAAGAATTTGATCCCTATGTCAAACGGATTCCAGGAAGTCCGTTTTCTGCTTTTAAATTCGGAGCGGCATTGGCGCTTTTGTTTGCATTCGTAGGGTCAGGATTCGTTTTAGGGAAAGAAGGTTGGTATAAAATTGCAGAGGATACTAGCGCTTTCGTTGAGACGTTTGGCAAAGGATTTGATGTTGGTCTCCCAAAGGCATCTTTTGCTATTGCTGTAAGCATCCAATCTTTGGGAGAAGGGTTTGAAACGGGAATGAAAACAGTTGCGCGCAGCGCAACTTCTGTCACGCAAAAATTCGGTGAAGGGTTTGATACTGGCTTTGTCTCCCTGCGGGAGATCCCGCGAAGCGGGACAATGCTGGTTTTATCATTTGGACAAGGCCTTGACACCGGTCTTGCAACAACTGTACGAGCCTTTGATTTGAAAGCCCAATCTTTTGGCAATGGATTTGATATGGGCGTTTTAACAGTAGTAAAGGGCATTTCTTACGGGGTTAGGGAGTTTGGGAACGGGTTTGTCTCGCTACGCGAGATCCCGCACAGCGGGAAAAAACTCTTTGTTGAGACCTATGTTTTTATCCAAGAATTCGGGCAAGGGTTTGAGCAAGGCGCTTCTTCTCCTGGCGCTGTAGGGGATATTGCCAAAGAATATATCCAATGGCTGCAGGGAAAAATACTCTCATTGCCCAATAGTGTTGTTCAAGGATACGGTGCATTGAATGGCAAGATTGAGCAAGGGCTGCTTCGTGACGTACGCGCGATTACGCAAAACTATATTTCACTCAACACTGCCGTAGAAAAAAGTTTGCGGCAGGATCTTTCCAATCTTTTTTCCGCAGCCAAGGCAATCCAAAGAACATCTGCAAAAGTTTTTGGATCTTTGAACGAGGGGTACAAAAATCTTAATGATGCGGTTACGCAAGGGATTCTTCATGATGCAGAAAACATTTGGAAAACATCAGGAAAGTTTGGCGAAGGCGCAAAGTTTTTGGACAATGGGATTCGCGGGCTTCTTACAGTAGGTTCGTCAAAAACAAAAGATGCGTCCGAGAGCATCTCTGAAAATATTTCCAGGATCTCTAACGCTGTTTTTTCCAGAGTGCGAGATTGGATTGATGCCGCGCAGAATGTATTTTCCTATACGGCGTTTCGATCATTCAGTAAACTGCAAGACGGTGTGCGTGCCATAAAAGATGTTGCTATACAGGCAACAAAGACATCGGTGCAGTTTGTTATGAGTCCATGGGCGGGTCCCCGAGGTCAGGCCACAGAAAGGGTTGAGATAAAACTGGTTGAAAAAGAAATTATTCCAGACGCAAAACTCAAAGCCCTGCAAAAAGAATTTGAATACGTGAAAATCCTTGGAGGAATTCCCGGGCCGCAAGGTCCACAGGGATCGGCAGGACCCCAAGGCATTGCAGGGGTTTCCGGGGCAACAGGCATACAAGGGCCCCAAGGCATTAGCACCGCTGCATATGTTGCAGGACCAACTACGTATTACCAGGGTTCTAACGTATTCCAGGGTTCAGGATCCTTTGCTTCCCTGGGAGTTGGAGAAGATCTTTCTGTCGCAAGGGCGTTTTCCACGGGAAAGAGCACGGTGTTGGGTGCCATCTCAAATGACATCTTGCGGGTGAACGCAACGTCCACGTTCTACGGAACCGTGGCTTTGCAAGACAGCGTCACATTCAGCGGACCCACAAGCTTTGCCAATGTGTTGACCATTAGCCAAAATACCGCAGGGAATCTGGTGAATATATCAAATACCGGCACAGGACTGGCCCTCAATGTGAGTTCTGGAGCTGTAAGTTTTGCGGAAGCCGCCTTGGCAGTGGCTTCCAAAGTTGCAGACGACCTGGTATTCCGTCCCATGTTTGACAGCAGGTCTCTTACTGGAACCCGGGGTCAGCTTCCCGCATATAGCGACGCAACAGATAGTATTCCTTCTTTTTCTTTGGTGCAGGATTCTGCGGGTACAGCCCCGGGAGGACGTGGGTACACGGTAGGAACCGGAACAGATTCTGAATCTTTGACGTATCTCACGGCAAACAACATTGACGCTGATGATGGCGCCATATCTTTGTGGTATTCTCCTGCGTACAGTTCAAGCAGCGCAGGCACGCGATACATTTTCAACACTGCAAATCATTTAAGAGTTTACTTTATTGGAGGAGCAGATTCCAAGTTTTACGCGGAAGCATATAACGGCACTGATTGGACCGTAGTACAGTCTGTTTCAGCGCAAATACAGTTTGGTTCGGGAGATTGGATCCATATTGCAGTGACGTATGATAACGACGGAGCAACTCCTCTTGCCTTGTATGTTAACAACGCGAGAACCACAGATACTTCTACCTTTACCGCTCAAGCGCTGCCAGCCAGCATGTACATTGGTTCTGATTCTGCGGGCACAAGCCAGGCCGCGGGGACAATTGCAGATCTCACTATTTTCAATCGAGTTCTCGTCCAGCAGGAAGTTCAGCAAATCTATCGCTTAAAACAGCCTTTGCAAGATTATGCTCACACCACCACAACATATGCCAAGACCGTTACGGTGGGAAAGTACGGAGCAGACTACACTGCCATACAGGGAGCATTAGACGCTCTCACAGGAACCGTCACACAGCCAGCTTTAATACAGGTGATGCCTGGGGTGTATGTGGAAGCCATCACCATGGAGGCGTACGTAGACATTGTGTCTACCGGAGGCCCTGGAGTTACCACCATTAGACAGACCACCGCAACCGTGGTGACAGGAGCAAGCAATTCCCGGCTTACGGGTTTTACCATTTCTAAGACCACGGATAATGCCAGCCCCATGATCTCTGTTGGCGCAACTTCTCCTGTTTTGGAGAATCTCATTCTTACAGGAAACGGCACTACTGCGCAGACCGCAATTTCTATTACTACGGGAAGCCCGACCATTCATACGGTGGCGATTGATAATGTGAATTTGGGTATTACGTCCGCAACTGGTTCTCCAATTATTACCAACGCAAAGATCGGGTTAACCACGCAGCCAGTCACGGGCGTTTCTCATACTGGAACCTCTGGCACTACCACGGTATCGCAGTCAATTATTTCCTCTTCTGGAGACGACATTGTTGTTTCAGGGAACGGAGGCACCGTAAACTCTTCTACCAACTGGCTGCGGTCTTCTGCAGACAACTTTGATATTTCGGCAAACGCAACACTCAACTCATACAAAGATATTTACACCATTGTTAACACGGCAGGCACGTTTAGCCAGAAAGACTACGTGAGAAATGATACGCAAACAGCCCTTGCGGTTTCACAGTCAAGCACGGGGAGCATCTTAACTCTTACTGGAGATTCTATTGCCACGGGCACAGGAGTTGCAATCTCGGTTGATGGTCTTACTACTGGAACCGGTCTAGGATTAACTTCCACATCCAATGCGTATACATCAGGCAGCATACTCAACGCTTCCTTAACGCAGTCAGCAGCAACAGGAACCGCGGTGTCAGGAGACATTGCAGCAATCTCGTTTGCCCCAACCTATTCCACGGCAGTAGTCACGCCATCCATTACAGGAAATGTTTTTGATATCTCCCGCACATCAGTCACCAACGCCTCTTTTGCTTCAACTCTTACCGTATCAGGAGCATTGGCCAGTATTGTTGACACTTCAACCGCAATCACAGGCGTCATCACCCACACCGCAAACGTGTTATTCGTAGACCAGAACTACGCAACGGCGTCAGGAGCAGTCATTGCGATTGAGAACGCAGGCACCGGGTCAGGCCTTCTTCTGGTCTCCTCGTCCACCGGAGACCTGGTTACCTTGCAGGCTTCGGGAGCTGGAGGAGTCACCACTGCTAACGGCCTGGTCATCTCGCAGACCGGAGCAGGAACGATCACCGATGCCATAGACGTTTCAGACGAAGTGATCACCAATGCCATCAACGTGGGAGACAACATTATCCTGGGTTTGGCAGCAGCCATAGACTTTACCAACTTTGATGTTGCAGCATCTTCAGGAGCAGTCACCATTGCAGGAACAGGGTTGGCAGAAAGCACCAACGCCCTCGCCATCACCCTAGGAGCAATCACTCTAACCGACGGAGACCTGACCCTTACAGGAGGCGAGCTCGCGGCAACCTCAGACGACGCCACAGGCACCAACTTCTCCTTCACCACAGGAGCATTAACCACAGGCACAGGCCTTGCAGTTGCCTCAACCAGCGCAGTCCTTACATCAGGAGAGCTCGCAAACTTTGAGCACATCGCGTCAAGCGTGCTCTTGTCTGACAAGACAGGCCAGTTAATTGACATCACTTCTTCCAGGACTAGCACCCGTCTTTCACTGACCACTGCTGACGACTACGATGTTGCTTCCATCATCAGAACAAGTATTCAGAATGGAGCAGGCGGCACCCTTACCGCTACTGGTTCTGCTCTCTACATTGAGAACATCGCCACCCAAACCGCTGGAACACTTACAGATTCCGCAAACCTTGTGCAGCTCGTCCAAGACTCTGATTCGTCTGGAGACGCCATTACCATAGACATGAATGCGGCTCTTGGAGCTGCCGCCTTAACCGTGATTGATGCTTCCGGAGCCCGCACAGACGCTCTAATTGACATCATCACAACTTCTACCGGCTCTGCAGCAGACGCAGCCGCCATATTCCAGATCAACACATCCGGAGCGCTTGTTGCCGAGGCAAATGTCATAGACGTGAACGTGTCTGGCATCGCGCTTTCTGACATCATTGACATTACCTTTGCCACAGACGCCGCATCAGGAGATGCCATTGAACTCAACATGGCTACGAACGTCGCAGGAGACGCCTTAAAGATTATTTCCGCCTCTACCACAGGAGATTCCATTGACATTACGCAAACTGTTGCAAGATCGTCTGGATCCGCCCTGCGTATTGTAGACTCTGGTGATGTTACTGCGAGCGCTGCAACTGTTCAGCTGACTGCTTCAACCATTACAGACGTAGACGCTCTCACTATCACAACCGCAACGCAGACCACAGGCAATGCCATGACCATTAACGCAGGCGCTTCTATCTATTCCACTGGCTCTGCCTTGGAGGTGACTGGCTCTGCGGTGTATGCCACAGACGTTAACCCAGCTCTTCTCAATGTCAACGCCACTGGCATTGCGCTAGACGGATTCATTGCTGAAGTTGCAGCAAACGTTGCCACAACCATTGACGGTGTGTTGCGCGTTTCTGGCAACGCCCTGACATCTGGCAACGGCCTTGTTGTTGCAGGAACAGGAACAGGCCTTACTGGAAATCTTTTCTCTGTAACTTCTGCTTCGACAGGAGCCGCAACCAACGGACTCGCCCGTTTCAACTTCACAGGAGCGCACACAGGCAATGGGCTTCAAGTTGATGACGCAACAGCCACAGGAGCTGCTGTGCAGATTACAGCATCCGCAGCGCTTACAGGAGTTGGATCTGCCTTGAGCATTACTGCTGACTCAGCAACCACTGCAGGAGCGGTTGCAGGCGAAGGCATTGTCCGCATCTCTGCAGACGGCCTTACAACTGGCCAAGTCTTTGACATCACCTCAACCAGCGCAGTCCTTACATCAGGAGAGCTCGCAAACTTTGAGCACATTGTTTCTTCTGTGCTCTTGTCTGACAAGACAGGCCAGCTTCTTGACATCACTTCTTCCCGCACCAGCACCCGTCTTTCACTGACCACTGCAGACGACTACGATGTTGCTTCCATCATCAGAACAAGTATTCAGAATGGAGCAGGCGGCACCATGACCGCAACTGGATCCGCTCTCTACATTGAGAACATTGCCACCCAAACCGCTGGAACACTTACAGATTCCGCAAACCTTGTGCAGCTCGTCCAAGACTCTGATTCGTCTGGAGACGCCATTACCATAGACATGAATGCGGCTCTTGGAGCTGCCGCCTTAACCGTGATTGATGCTTCCGGAGCCCGCACAGACGCTCTAATTGACATCATCACAACTTCTACCGGCTCTGCAGCAGACGCAGCCGCCATATTCCAGATCAACACATCCGGAGCGCTTGTTGCCGAGGCAAATGTCATAGACGTGAACGTGTCTGGCATCGCGCTTTCTGACATCATTGACATTACCTTTGCCACAGACGCCGCATCAGGAGATGCCATTGAACTCAACATGGCTACGAACGTCGCAGGAGACGCCTTAAAGATTATTTCCGCCTCTACCACAGGAGATTCCATTGACATCACGCACACCGTGGCGCGATCATCTGGTTCTGCCTTGCGTATCGTTGACTCTGGTGATGTTACTGCGAGCGCTGCAACTGTCCAACTGACTGCTTCAACCATTACAGACGTTGACGCTCTCACCATCACAACCGCAACGCAGACCACAGGCAATGCCATGACCATTAACGCAGGCGCCTCCATATACTCTACTGGTTCTGCACTGGAGGTGACTGGTTCTGCTGTATACGCCACAGACGTTAACCCAGCTCTTCTCAACGTCAACGCCACTGGCATTGCGCTAGACGGATTCATTGCTGAAGTTGCCGCAAACGTTGCCACAACCATTGACGGTGTGTTGCGTGTTTCTGGCAACGCATTAACAACTGGCAACGGCCTTGTTGTTGCAGGAACAGGAACAGGCCTTACTGGAAATCTTTTCTCTGTAACGTCTGCCTCAACATCTGCGGCAACCAACGGCATTGCCCGTTTCAACTTCACAGGAGCGCACACAGGCAATGGGCTTCAAGTTGATGACGCAACAGCCACAGGAGCTGCTGTAGTGTTGACTGTCAACGCTCTTACAACCGGCACAGGCCTCCGTGTCATTTCTTCCGGAGTCATTGCAACCACAGGCGAACTTGTTGAGTTCACTGCTTCTGGCGCCACAGATTCAACTGGAGTAGTTCGTCTCACAACGAATGCGTTAACATCAGGGGTTGCTCTCTCTCTTGCTTCTTCCTCTACCGCTTTTACCGGAGCGTTGATTGATGTCACGTTATCTGGATCAAATGCCGCAAACACAGGATCATTGCTTCAGCTCACTAATTCAGGAACAGCCAGCACAAATACTGCTTTGTACATTAAACACTATGCGACAGGAACAAATAATTTAGCATTTCGAGTTGATGATGTTTCAGGAGATACCACTCCGTTTGTTATAGATGGAAGCGGCTACGTCGGAATCGGGACAACAGGGCCGCAAGGGCTTTTGCACGTTGCCAGCAGCGCTGTTACCGATGATTTAATTCTCAATCAGGCGGCAACGACCAATATAATAACCAATCCGAGCATGGAAGTTGACTTGACGAGCTGGAGCAATTATCAAAGCGCTACCCTAACCAGAGACACAACTACCCAGAAGTTTGGGGTGGCTTCTCTGAAAGTAGTCACCGGCAATGTCACCGGCAATGAAGGCGCTATATTCTCCCCCAGCGGCTATACAAGCTCGCTGACTTATATATTTTCTGCCTATATCAACCGTGCCGAAACTTCGGCAGACATCAGAATTGTTATTAACGATTACAGTGTCGCAGGCGGCTGGCAGGGTGCCAGTACTTACACTACCAAGACTACTGGCTGGCAACGGGTTAGCGTCACAAGAACTCTTCAGGCCGACACCACAACTGTGCAGGCGGTAATAATATCAGATACTCAGGGGGCATTTACTTTTTATATTGATGGTGCCCAGTTTGAACAACAATCAGCAGTTACCCCTTATGCTGATGGTTCTTTGGGTCCGGGATATAGTTGGGCAGGCACCGCTCATGCTTCAAATACAACTCGCACTGCCGGAGCAGCGTTTGCTTATCAAACCATTAATAGCGCCAATGGTCTTGGAGCTGCGGCAGGTGGCACATCACCGGCTTTAAGAATTGAGCAAGATGGCACAGGACCGATTGCCAGTTTCTTTGATACAGCTACAGAAGTAATGAGAATAGCAGACGGAGGCAAAGTGGGCATCGGGACAACAGTTCCTCAATCTCTACTTGATGTTCAGGGCCCAGTTGGCACCGGAGCAACAGGAGCAGGGATACTAACATTAGCAACCAAAGAACTTACAATCGTTGATGGAGATGAATTAGGAAGGATTAATTTTAACGCTCCATTAGAATCAGACGGCAGTGATGCCATTCTAGCTGGAGCTGCTATTTGGGCAGAAGCAGATGATACCTTTAGTACAACAGTAAACAGTACAGAGCTTGTGTTTGGCACGGCAACAACTTCAGCTGCTGTGGAACGAATGAGAATAGATAGCGCCGGCAACGTCGGCATTGGGACGGCGAATCCGACGCAACTATTAACCGTAAATGGGACTAGCCCTGTGATTTTACTTTCAGGAGGAACTGCGCAAATTCAAGGCACATCATCTCAACAGCTACATATTGGAGCAGATGGCACTTATAGCGAATTATATATTGGACATAATTCTGCTGGTAATTTATATCTAGGAGGAGTTGACAATACTATTTATCCAAGTGCCATATATAACCGTGCTACGACATTTATCTGGCAGGTTGGTTCTTCGGAAAAAATGAGGCTTACTTCTGGCAACGTCGGCATCGGGGACACAGGTCCTGACTCTCTTCTTAATATTCAGGCGTCAGGCGCAGCAGACAATGGCATCATCATTGAACAAACCAACGCTGGAGACTATGATCCTACTGTCCAGTTCCAGCTGGCAGATGGCACAACGAACTTCACCATTGGCGTTGACGATTCGGTGACTGGTGATCCCTTCAAAATATCAACCACTGCCTTGGGAACAGGGGATGCTCTTATCATAGATTCCCGCACTACCACTTCTGGAGTTTCAGCGCTCACCTTTGCCACAGGCACCGCGCCAACCATTGCATCAGCAGCAACTGCCTACTTTAACTCATCAACCTTTACTCCAGGGATCGTTAACTTCTCGGGGAGTACTCAGATTACCAGTACTGGCACCTCTGCCAACAACGCCCTGCTGTTTAACCAGCCAACCATTAATCGAACTGATGCTGCCACCAGCTTGGTCATAGACCAGGCAAGCAACCTGTTCATTAATGGCCCAACCATTGCTTCTCATGCTACGGTTGGGCAAACCGAAACTATTACAACTTCTGCCGCCTTACGAATCGGGGCAGGAGCAACAGTGGCAGGCACTCGCGGAGTAGTGACCAATGCCTATGGCCTGTATGTTGATGTTCCTACTGGAGCCACCAATAACTATGCTGCAACGTTTGCAGGCGGCAACGTCGGCATCGGGACAGCGACGCCGAGTGAAAGATTAGATGTTAGTGGAGGTAATATAGCAAATGTAAATACTCTTGCTGGGCAAACCGCTACTGATTTAACCGTTCAGGGTGGCAGTGCAGCAAATTTAATTTTACAGGGCAATCCCGCTCCAACTGTAAATGGTAACTTAATAATGAAAACTTCCAATGGTGCAAGTGTTGCAACCGAGAGATTTAGAATAGCTGGTGGTGGCGTCACCGTTGATGCATATTTTAGTAATAGCAAAGTCGGCATTGGAACGACAGCGCCTCAATCTTTGCTTGATGTTCAGGGTCCAGTTGGCACCGGAGCAACAGGAGCAGGGATACTAACATTAGCAACCAAAGAACTTACAATCGTTGATGGAGATGAATTAGGAAGGATTAATTTTAACGCTCCATTAGAATCAGACGGCAGTGATGCCATTCTAGCTGGAGCTGCTATTTGGGCAGAAGCAGATGATACCTTTAGTACAACAGTAAACAGTACAGAGCTTGTGTTTGGCACGGCAACAACGTCAGCTGCGGTTGAGAGGATGAGAATAGATAGCGCTGGCAACGTGGGCATCGGGACGGCAACGCCTACAACGCAATTGAATATTACCGGTAATTTTGACCTTGAGGGGTATGGCTCTATTGGGAACGGTTCGGCAATTAGCGCTAATGATACTCTTATTGTTGACCGTAGTTTTACTGCAGTAGCAGGTGATGGTCATATGCTTCTTGTGAAAGGGACTATTACAGCTGTAAGCGGTAATGATACATTCCATAGTATGTTTCAGCCTAGCGGTACAATTACCACAGGGGTAGTAAATCGTGCTGTAAGTGTTTATATCAATGAACCAATCATCACAGTATCGAGCGGCTCTGTGGCAAATTCAGCTTCATTGTATATTGAAGCTGCTGCAACAGAAGCAACCAGCAACTACGCCCTCTGGGTTGATGCGGGAACCAGCAGGTTTGACGGAACCGTGGAGCTTCAATCTGCAGACACAGACGGAGGAGACTTTCTCATCACTAACACAGGGATAGGTTTATCGGGTACAGTGGCTGGTATCACCTCAAACTCCACCACCACAGGAGATATTTTAACCATTTCTTCCACTGCTCTAACTACGGGAACTGCCCTTACTATTACAGGCCCTTCCTCCACTGGAGTCACAGACCATTTTGTGAAAGTTACAGCAGACGTAGGTTCTGCATCTTCGCTCATCTTTGCAGACTCTGACTTTTCGGGAGCAGGAGTAACCGCCTACGGCATATATAACGATGCAGATGACGCAACCTCTTCTGCCAATACTGACTATGGTTACTACGGAGTATTTGACGCCACAGGCAACGCAGCCAAGAATCTCTACGGCATATACCAGACCGTAACTTCTGCCTCAACCACTGCAGATACATTAGCTTCTTTAGACCTTGCTACTAGTGTTACGGTTGCAGGAATTATGACCACTGGTACGCGGAACGTGTACGGCATACGCAACCAGCCCTCTGCGGGAGCAGAGAGCACAGGAGGCACTACTAATGTATTTGGCGAGTATATTAAGGTAGCGGCAGATGTTGCGGCAGGAGGAACCGTAAACGGATATGGCTTATACGTTGCTAATGGTACCTATGACACAGACGGAACCAGCACCCAGTACGGTTTGTTTATAGAAACAGTGTCGGGCGCTGACACCAACTATGCCGCTCGTTTTGGCCAGAATAACTGGATTGTGGGAACAGACAGCGCAACAACCGGCATAGTAAATGTGCTTAAAGTAAACGCTTCAGATCAGATCCAGATCGGAGGAGCGTTGAGCATGGACGGTGGAATTACCCTTCCAACAGACGCGGGAGCCATGACGCTTATTGACATGCCTTTGGGCACTTCTGCCCAGGGAACCGACCAGTCATACAGCTTCCAGATAGGGGAAGATAATATTCTTACTATTTTTGGAGAAAACGGTTCAACTACCACCTCGTTGCAAAACGGCAGAGTGGGTATTGGCACTATTACGCCTGTGGGTCGTTTAGATGTTGCGGGAAATGGAGCAAAAACAGTAGTGGACTACGGTTTGTACCTTGCAAATGTTTCTACTTCTTCAACTGCCTCTATAAATAAATATGGGGCTTACATTACTTCCACTGGCACATGGAATGGAACTTCTGCTGTTAATTATGGACTTTATGTGGCTGCTCCAACAGGAGGAACAACCAATTACGGAGCAAGAATAGACGGTACAACGCAAATAGATACCACTGCTTTAGCTGGAGGAAATAATAACGCGCTTTGCCATTTGGGAGCAGGAGCTTCAGGAGAAACATTGGGTGACTGCCCTAGCACTCCTGCCGACGTTGCAGAATATTATGAAACAGACGGAACTATTCAGCCTGGAGATGTCGTCTCTCTTATTGACGCATCAAATCTTAGCGTAAAGCAAGCAGTTGCCGGAGACGAGAAGTTGGCAGTTGGAGTTGTTTCCACCCTTCCAAATCTTGCAATTGGCGAATTGAAAGACGCAAAGCACCCAATGCCTATTGCTCTTGTTGGGCGCGTGCCGGCGCGAGTTTCCACTGCCAACGGCGTGATTGAACCGGGCGACTCCCTTAGCCTATCTAACACCCCGGGGGTGTTAATAAAAGCAACCAAGGCAGGCATGGTTATTGGCCGCGCGCTAGAAGGTTTTAATGGAAGCGTCAAGCGTTCTTCAAAGACCGATGAACTCATTAACTACATGGAAGAGGAAAAAAATGAAAACGAGCGGCAGATTGAAGAAACCCGCCAAAAACTCCAAAAGGCGATTGATGCTTTGAACCGCGACTTTTCTGCAGACCAGGGCCTTATTCTAATGTATGTTTCCATTGGCTGGCAGGGAGGCGACTTGAGCGTTAGCCAGAACGCAGACGGCACTCTTTCTTACAACGCCCTAGTGGTAAAGTCTGGTTTAGCAGAACTCGGGTTTACTATAACAGGCCAGGGCGCGCTCCAGGTTAGTAAACTTACAACCCAAGAACTCTGCGTAGGAGAAACTTGTGTTACCGAGACCGAGTTTAGAAACCTGGTTTCCAAAGGAGGGGTGTCAGACACCACTCCGAATCTAACGGTTGAGGAGCAACAGGGTCAGTTGGTGGCCACGCCCTTGCAGACGCAGTTAGCAAATCTTGGCCTTGTAGTGAATACAAGCGGTGTATTAGAGATAAACATCTTAAAAGCACAGCGGGTTGAGATTACCAGTCCGTATGGCCTTACTATATATGATGTGGTAACAGGCCAGCCCCAGTGCGTGTTTTCGCAAGAAGGCCAGCTCCGCACCATTGGAGGCAAGTGTGACGGAATAGTTGCTAACACCGAGGCTGGTCAAAGTCCTACATTGACCATTCCTCAACTGCCAGAGTTAGCGTCACAACCAGAACCTGTCCTAGCGCCAAGTCCAGCGCCAGTTGAGGAGCCCCAGCCTTCGCCATCCGCCTCCGCTGAAGCTACTGCGGAAAAGGAGGCTACGGTGGGCGAAGCAGTAGTTGAAGTCGTGTCGACAGTTGAAGAGCCAGTAGCGGGAAGTTCGGCACCAATAGAGGAGCCCCAACCAGTAGTTGAGGAGCTAGTAGTTAGCGAAGATGTGACCCCTTCAGTAACCCCATAGTCTATCAATGTCAAATTTCAAAATCAAAATGCCAAAACTAATGCAAAAATCAAAAAGTCTCTTTCAGAGAAGAAACTTTTTGACGCGGAGGTCGGTGGAGTTGAACCACATCCTATGGGATAGAACCATTCGCTTAAAAGAAAACAACCTCTCTGTTGCCAAAGAAGTTGTTTCCGGTCCCATCCTTTTGGATGTAACATCGCCCGATAATTACTATCAGTATAACAAATCATCTGTTCTTGTCAATAGCTATAAAAGTTCTCCGCTTTTTGAGCGGGTCCACTGCGAGTCGAACTTAAGTAGTGTAGAATTTATGGAAATATAAACAAATGTCAAGCCCAACAAGAAGATTCACAATCAAAAACAGGTTCAAGGTTGCCACAATCTTTATAGCGCTTATCGTTGTCTTTTCCATTGGCGGCGGGCTTGGCTATGCGTTTTTCTTCGGAGGAGGGTCTGTTAACCTCCAGAAAGGCCTTGTGGGCTACTGGGATTTTGGAGCCGGCTCTACCACTTCTGTCACTCCGGATAGGACTCCGTATAACAACGATGGCACCGTGACAGGAGCAACCCTTACAACCGATCGCAAAGGCCAGAGCAATAAGGCGTATGATTTTAATGGATCAACGGATTACATTGATGCTGGCAGTAATTCCAGCTTGTATCCCACCGATGTGATTTCTGTGTTTGCATGGATTAAATCAGATACGATTACGCCCGCAGATTATCCTAGAGTAGTATCTACGCTAAAAAATGACGGTGCTTGGAAAGGGTACGAGATATACCAGGTTATTAATACTGGAAACATACAAATACAGATTAATACGGGAGGGAGTTTCGCGGCGCATGCGATTGGAACGGTGTCAGTAGGAACTTGGGCTTATGTTGGCTTTACATTCGATGGAACAAACATCGTTCCATATTTTAATGGTGTAGCAGGTTCTCCCATAGCTGACGCAGGAGCGATTACGTATACATCTCCTGTACAAAGTTTACGTATAGGAGTAAATCCCAATGTGGGAACTGCGTTTGATGGTTCTATTGACGATGTGCGTGTTTACAATAGGGCGTTGTCTGCAACAGAAATCACCGCCCTCTACGAGTCCTACAACCCCGGCGTTGTGGTATCAGACCTGCAAAAAGGCCTTGTGGGAAATTGGAAGTTTGACGGCAACGCCAAAGACAGCACCCCCAACAGCAACCACGGTACAGTCACCGGCGCAACCCTGACGACGGATCGGAAGGGCCAGACCAACAAAGCGTATAGTTTTGCTGGCGATGATTTTGGTAATGAGGTTCAAACCGTGAATAGCGTTTTATTTACAACCGAGTTCACTATGTCAGCATGGTTTAATGCCACTGAATGGGTATCGTTGGGTACCGACGCCGTCAAAATGGATATATTAATGTCAAAATGGAATTGCGTAAACAGTAATTGCGGAGAGGGAAGGGTAGACGAAGGATATTATTTCGGAAGATTTTATGGTGGCTCCAGTTTCGGAATTGCTATAAACAATGGAGCTGATGGCACAAATTCCAAAATAGCTTCTGTTGCCACAAGTACTATTTCAGCAGGCGCGTGGCATAATGCTGTTGCAACTTTCAAAGGTAGTACTTTTCTTAGGCTTTATATCGATGGAGTTCTTGTTAATGAAAACACTACTGCAATATATGCGTCAGTTGCAGATGCGCCAGCCTATAGCCATAAGATTGGAAGATTTAGCCACGGTTATGGCCAATTCTACGGTAAAATTGATGATGTCCGCATTTACAACAGGGCGTTGTCTGCGGAGGAAGTTCTTGCTTTATATGAATCCTACAACCCCGGCGTTGTGGTATCAGACCTCCAAAAAGGCCTTGTTGGCAACTGGGATTTTGGAGCCGGCTCTACCACTTTGGTAACTCCAGACAGAACTCCAAACAACAATGACGGCACCGTAACAGGAGCAACAATTTCAGGCATAACAGACAGAAAGGGCCAGAGCGGCAAGGCGTACACCTTTAATGGGTCAAGCGATAATATCAGTATTGCCGATCCCGGGACTGGAAGCATTTTTGACGTTGACTATATCACCGTATCTGCATGGATTAAGCCTTCTGCGGTTGCAGGTGCCACTAGAGCTGTAATTAACAAGAGGCATTCTGGCGGAGGGACAAGGACTTGGGAATTAAGCGTTGATGCAAATGGAAAGATGTATTGGCAAATGAGCAGGGATAATACAGAAAGTCTGGATACGTCTTCTGCGAACGGAGTAATCGTGGCCGGAAATTGGAATCATGTGGTCGGAACTTATGATGGAACTTCCGGGATTCTATATGTTAATGGCTCTGCAGTTGGAACTCCAATAAGCGCTTCTGGCACAATGGGAAAGGGGAACGACGCTATACGTATTGGCAAGAACTATAACAACCCTGATTATTTTGCCGGCGTTATTGATGATGTCCGCGTCTACAATCGCGCCCTGTCTGCAACGGAAATCACGGCTTTGTATGAATCCTACCGCTAACATATGTGGTTGTGGAGATGCCTAAACTCGGTTTAGTTTTCCACAGCTAAACTCGGTTTAGCAGAAGACATTCTATCTGCGTTTCTGCTAGACTTGGTCTAGGTGGGATAAAGATAGCGAACTCATGAGAAAATTAAAATTTGAAAAAGGAAAAGTTTATCATATTTTCAATAGAGGAGTAGAAAAACGCAGCATCTTTTTATCAGATGGAGATCGTTGGAGATTTTTGCAAGGGATGTATTTATTTAATGACCAGGAGGGGTCTGCAAATTTACTTTGGCGTCTTGAGCAAGAAAAAGGCAAGATACACTTTGGCATTCTGCGCGAGTATATGGCGGTAACAGGTATTAAGCGAAAGCCCCTGGTGCGCATTATGGCAGACTGCTTGAAACCCAACCACTTTCATCTGCTTTTGCAAGAGCTTCAAGACAGAGGCATCTCTAAGTTTATGCAGAAATTTGGCGTAGGGTACACAAAGTACTTCAATAAAAAATATGAACGTGTCGGACCACTTTTCCAGGGAGCGTTTAAGGCAGTAGAAGTAAAGAGCAATGAACAGCTTATGTATCTTATTGCGTATATAAACGCAATTAATCCGGGTCAGGAGCTAGAATCGGAATTAAAGTCGGTTGCCCAGAACCCGGAACAAATCCTGGAATTTATTGAACATTATCCTTGGAGTACGCATCTAGAATACCTTGGCAAACGCGATTCTATCATTGTTGATAAGGGCGTTGCCGGAGAGTTATTTTCTACTCCAATCCAGTATAAGAATTTCGTAGCGCATATTATTAGGGGAAAGAAACAGATGCAATTGTCTAATGATATATTGTTTGATTAAAAAACTAAACCGAGTTTAGGCAAGATATGGGGGAAGTTTTAGAGAAAATAAAGAATGGGATATTAGACGTGATGTTTCCTGCAAGGTGTGTTGGATGCGGCAAGGAGGGCTACTATATATGCAGGCGATGCGAGGGGTTTATAAGCGAGGCTGCTTTGATTTGCCCTTTATGCCAGCAATCTAGCTTAACCGGCGAGCGCCACGAAAATTGCACATCGTTATATGGGCTAGTGGGCTTGGCAAGTATTTGGGAATATGAGGGCGTGGTAAAAAGTTTACTGCATACCATAAAGTATAATGGCATGACTCATGCGATCACAGAAACAATTCATGGCGCATATATGAGCATGGCAGAGGATGCAATGCGCTTTAAGCCATTTTTGTCATACCTATTGTCTGGGGATACCTGCATAACATATGTGCCAATGTTTAAGAGAAAAGAAAAGTTTCGCGGTTTTAATCAAGCTTTTCTATTTGCGCAAGAGATGGGAGGGGTAGTTGGGAAAAGCGCAGTTTCTCTGCTTGAAAAAATAGTAAACACAAAATCGCAGGTAGATCTTACAAAAGAAGAGCGGTTGCACAGCATAAAAGATGTTTTCCAAATAAAATCCGAAAGCCTTGCTTTGCCGGAAGGCGGGCAAATTCCAAAACGAGTTGTATTAGTTGATGACGTGTGGACTACAGGAGCTACCATGAAAGAGTGCTGTAAGGTTTTAAGAAAAGCTGGCGTTCAAAAGATTTGGGGTTTTACTATTGCCCGCACGCCATGAACATTATTGAAAAACGCGATGAGGAGTATCCAAAATTGCTGGCAGAGATTGGTGGCGCGCCAAAGCGATTGTACTACCGGGGAGAGTGGAACCAGGAAATTTTTAAGTATTGTTTGGCGGTTGTTGGCACAAGACGAATGACGAGTTATGGAAAGCGCATGGCAGAGCAGTTGGCAGGGGAAATTGCAGCAGCAGGAATAACCATAGTATCTGGATTTATGTATGGCATTGACGCAACCTGCCACAGAGCCGCAGTAAGGGCTGGAGGCAGAACCATTGCGGTGATGCCTTGCGGTATTGATATGATCCACCCTGAAGACCAGGCAGATCTGTACAAAGAAATTTTAGATACAGGAGGGCTTGTGCTTTCTGAATATGAGGGAAATCTGAAGCCCTTACTCTGGACATATCCAAAGCGAAACCGCATTGTGGCAGGCCTTTCTCAAGCAACGCTTGTGGTTGAGGCAGGAGAAAAATCTGGTTCTCTCATCACCGCGGGTTTTGCAAAAAAATATGGAAGAAAACTTTTTGCGGTGCCATGCCCACTTACCAGCAGTGTATCGGTTGGGATTATGCAGCTTATTAAAGAAGGAGCAGAAGTGGTTGGTGGTGCGCAAGATATCTTGAACTATTTTCGTTTGCGCTGCGGTTTTTCTTTCGGCTTTACCCCACATCCTTCAACGAGTCGGGACGTGGGCACCCACGCCGCGCAGAAAAACCGCAGCGCTCGCTCAAATTTTACACTCGAAGAAAAAATTTTAGAGGAGCTGCGTGCCGAGCCAAAAGAAATTGATGAATTAGCTCGTTTATTTGGAATATCAGCTGCTCACATTGGAAGCGTTCTCTCTCTTCTTGAATTGTCTGGCGCAATAATAAAAGAAGGCGGAAAGTATAATATTGTATCATAATGCTTATTAAAGTTTCATCTGCGGCAAATTCTGGTTTGGAGGCAATAGGAGTAGATGTTGAGGTAAGCGTTTCAAACAGGGGACTGCCCGGTTTTGATATTGTTGGTTTGGCTGGCAAAGCGGTAGAAGAAAGCAAAGAACGCGTGCGGGCCGCAATAGGCAACTCGCGCATGGAATTTCCTCAGCGAAAAATCACGGTAAATCTTGCTCCCGCGGATATTCTCAAAGAAGGTTCTTTTTACGACTTGCCTATTGCTGTTGGTATTATGGCTTCTGTGCTTCAATATGAAGTCCCTAAAGACAGTTTATTTTTTGGAGAGCTTTCGCTAGACGGTTCTTTGCGGCATACAAGAGGAGCGGTGCTTATGGCGCTTTTTGCGAAAGAGCAGGGGTTAAAAAATATTTTTGTGCCTTTTCCTTCTGCGAACGAAGCTGCCATTATTAAGGGAGTTCGCGTATACGGAATAAAAAATCTTTCACAGTTGGCAGGATTTCTTTTGGGTAAAGTGGCGTTGCAGCCAATTGTCTATGAGGAGCATGTTGAACATGTTGAAGACATAGAGTTTGACATGGCAGAAGTTCTTGGTCAGGAATACGCAAAAAGGGCTATAGAAATTGCAGCCGCCGGCGCGCACAATATTTTAATGGTAGGAAGCCCAGGTTCTGGAAAAACCATGCTAGCGCGAGCTTTGCCTGGTATTTTGCCGCGTCTTAACGAAGAAGAATCATTAGAGGTAACAAAATTGTATTCTGTTGCGGGATCTATGCCTCCGCAAGGTTCGCTTATTACTACGCGTCCTTTTCGCTCTCCGCATCACACCATTTCTCAAATTGGGTTAATTGGCGGAGGCCAAAAACCGCAGCCAGGCGAAGTGAGTTTGGCTCATCGAGGGGTACTATTTTTAGATGAATTTAATGAGTTTCCGCGTTCAGTCTTAGAATCGTTGCGCCAGCCCGTAGAAGACGGTGTGCTCACCATATCAAGAGCCAGAGAGCGGGTAACATATCCTTGCCGATTTATGCTTGTGGCGTCATCTAATCCTTGCCCGTGCGGGTATTTGGGCCACTCAAAAAAACCGTGCGTATGTTCGCCAAGGGAAATCAATAAATATAGAAAGCGCGCGTCCGGCCCTATTCTTGACCGAATTGACCTTCATGTGGATGTTCCAGAAGTTGATATTGCAAAATTTGCAGAAAACCAAAAAGCTTCTTCGTTGTCTGAACCATCATCTGCTATTCGTGAAAGAATAGGAGTAGTGCGCCAAAAACAGGCAGAGCGTTTTGAGGAGGAGCCCTTCGACTCCGCTCAGGGCAGGCATATTTTTACCAACGGGGAGATGAAAAACTCCCACATCAAAAAATACGCAAAACTTTCAAGGGAGGCAGAACTTATTCTCACGAGAGCGGGCATGCAGTATCAGTTGTCGGCCAGGTCGTACATGAAGTTGATAAAGATTTCGCGCACCATAGCAGACTTGGCAAATACAGAGCAGATTGAGAGGATTCATACATTAGAAGCATTGCAATATCGCCCCAAGGCATATGAACTTGATTAAGAAACGAAATGGCGGAACATAATACAATAGGAAAAGAAGGGGAGGAGATCGCGAGGAAGTACTTGGAGAGTAAGGGGTATAAAATTATTGCAAGAAACTGGAAGACTAGGCGAGCAGAAATTGATTTTGTAGCGCAAAAAAAGAGCGTGCTGGTGATTGTAGAGGTACGAACTAAGGTTGGAGAGAATTTTGGCACGCCAGAAGAAACAATAGACTGGAGAAAGCGGCGCAAACTTTTGGGAAACGCAAAGGCATATGTAGCATTTTGCAAATACATCGGATTGTATCGTATAGACGCGGTGTGCATAGTATTGCGAGGCGACGGCAGTAAAATTCCCGCGCGCCTTGCGCATTATGAAAATATAGTGGAAAACTAAGATAGAGTGGTATACTGATATATTATATATATGCGCGGGATCCTGAATTTTATTACGAATATAAGCATTTGGGGAGTAGTATTTTTGGTTCCCTTGGCGTTTGCCCCGTGGACCTTTGAAGCGTTTGAGTTCAACAAACTTTATCTTCTCTTTTTCTTGGTTTCTATAGGAACCCTTGCGTGGTTTGCTCGTATGGTGTTTGTTGACAGGGAGATACGCTTAAAGAGAAGTCTTCTAGACCTCCCCATCATTCTCTTTGCAACTCTGGTGAACGTCTCGTCATTCTTCTCTACTGACCGCTGGTCTTCCGTATTTGGGTATTATGGGAGGTTCTCCGATAGCGCAATGGCCCTGGGAAGCTTTGTGGGACTCTACTTTTTAATTATCAATACCGTAGAAAAGCCGTCTCGCCTTTTGAGCTGGTTTCTTGGAGCTGTGGCTATTGCCATAGGCGCCGGCTATCTTTCTTTGTTCCAGATCTGGCAGCAGCTTCCCATATGGCCAATTGTAAAACAAATAGGTTTTAATCCTGTGTCAGCAAGCTTGGAGGGTTTTGCAGTATTTTTAGCCTGCCTCATGGCGTTTTTGGTTTTTCAGGGCGTAAAACCAGGAGTAAAGATTCTTGCGAGACTAGGATATACTCTGTTTACTTTTTGCGGGCTGGGCATTCTGATCTTAACAGATATGTGGCAGGCATGGATTATCTTTTTGTTCGGTCTTCTTTTGGTGCTGGCAGGAGGGCTTGTGGCGCGTTTTCGCGTTAAAGAAAGAGGAGGATTGGTGCGCGTATTGTTTCCTTTTGTCTTGTCGCTAGTTGCGGCTGCTTTTCTCTTTTCTCCCGTTTCTTTGAATACCCGCATGCCCGGAGTTGTTCAAGAACCACTATTGAGCCAGGGATTGTCTTGGCGTATTGCGTTAGATACGGCAAGGGAGAATGTAAAGAACGCGCTTGTGGGGTCTGGCCCTGGGACTTTTGCCATTGATTTTTCAGAACACAAGCCAGGATCATTCAATATGCAGGCAGAATGGCAAACTCGTTTTGACCGGGCAGGGAACTACTGGAGCGAAATGCTTGCAACCTACGGATTTCTCGGTTTCTTCTTTTTCCTTGTACTTGCGGGTTTTTTTCTGCTTGTTTCCTTGCTTCTGCTTTCTAAAAAGAGCGCGTGGCCGTTCTTTATAGGGATAGTTTCTTTTCTTATTTCACAGTTTGTCTATTATCAAACCTTGAGTCTTGGTCTTGCGTTTTGGCTGTTCCTGGCTCTTGGGGTGCTCTCGTGGGAGCGCCCGGTGCGGGAATTTGTGTTCTCTTTGCGAAAGTTTTCCGAGTTTGAACTCATGGCAAAAGCAGTATTTCTTGTTTTTCTTGCGTTTGCGGGAGGAGTAGGCTATTTTGCAGTGCGATTCTATGCTGCGGATATGAGCTATTTGGTTTCGCAGAATGCAAGAGGAACAGACACGGCAAGAAGGGTTACTAGTGGGTTAGAGGCAACACGGCTTAATCCGTATCAGGCAGAGTACAAGATTTTTATAAGCCGTTCGTATCTTGCGCGCGCATTGGCGGAATTGCAAAAACCGGAAAGCGAGCGTGACCAGAACGGGATTTCAAGAGATGTACAGCTTGCCATTGCGTATGGAAGGGGAGATTTGGCAGAGAATAATGAAAAGATCCAGGGCGCAACCCAGATAAGTCCTAAACGAGTGGCAACATGGGAAACCCTGGGAGCCGTGTATCGGGACATTAAGTTTGCCACTGGGGCGCAAGACTGGGCTGTGCGTTCTTTTGAAGCAGCTATTGCTTTGGAGCCAGCTAATCCAGTATTATATACTGAATTGGGCAAGTTGTATGCTGCCAGCGAACAGAATGACAAGGCGAGAGAACAGTTTGAAAAGGCAGTAGAGCTAAAAGCAAATTATGTGGAGGCGCAACGCCAACTCGCTCTTGTCTTTGAGAATGAAAAGGATGTGGACAGCGCTATTGCAAAGATGAAAGATATTGCGTTACAATATCCTGTAGACGCGGAGTCTTTATTCCAGTTAGGAAGATTGCAGTATAACGCAGGGCAGGTGGCAGAGGCCATAGCGCAGTTTTTGCAGATCCTCCAGTTAGTTCCTGCGCATTCTAACGCCAGATTCGCTCTGGGAGTCGCCCTAGAAAAGCAGGGGAAAACGCAGCAAGCTATACAGGAATTTGAAAAAGTGCTGGAGTTAAACCCTGGGAATGAGGCAGTGCTGCGCAAATTGCAAGAATTAAAGAAGTAGCATATAGTATATATGTAGGGGATTCATAATTAACTACTAATTTATATCTATATATGTTGCAGCCCGCAAATCTTTTAGAGGGAGTTCGTAAGGTTAGTCTGTATCTTGTTCTTTTGCTCATTCCACTGTGGTTTCTTCCATTTACCCAGGATGCGCTCATATACCAAAAGCAGGCTCTTTTGATCGTTCTTGTATTTTTGGCGGTATTGTCTTGGTTGGGCCGCGCAGTTCAGCAAGGAGAGTTGCAGCTTCGTTTGTCATGGCTGTATCTTCCCGTAGCCCTTCTTGTCGGAACGGTTGGGATATCCACAATGTTTTCTTTATGGAAGTACGGAAGCTTCTGGGGTTTTCCGCTTAACGTAGGAGACAGTTTTCTGACCATTGCGTTCTTTGCGCTCTTGTCTGTGGTGATTATGAACAGCGTAGAACGGGTTGTGCAGCTTGCAAAGCCCCTGTTTTTTCTCTTGGTTTCAGGAGCGGTTGCCGGACTTTTTGCGCTGTTGCAGGCATACGGGGTATTCTTGGTTCCTTTTGCATTTGCGAAAGTTGCAACTTTCAACACAGTGGGAGCCATGAATAGCGTTGCAATTCTTTCCGCGACGCTTTTGCCCTTGGCCCTCGCGCTTGCGCAAGGAGCCCAATCTTTGAAAAAGTGGGCGCTGTGGGGGGCTGTTGCCGTATTCTTTAGCGTTCTGGCAGTTGTTAATTTCTTTGATGCATGGATTGCCTTGTCAGCAGGACTTTTACTGCTGCTTGTTTTTGGCATGTGGAACTTAAAGAAACAGACGCAGTCAGGCTGGGTGTCAGTTCCCATGGCGCTTATCATAGTGGCATTGTTTTTTGCCATGTTCAGATTTTCTTTGCCAGGCTCTCCCCAGTTGTCAGTAGAGGTAAGCCCGAGCGTGCAGGGGGAATGGGGAATCGCGAAAGAGGTTTTGAAAGAGCGCGCCATTACTGGATCTGGCCCTGGCACCTTTGTGTTTGATTACGCAAAGTATCATCCGCAGTCTTTGAACCAGACCGTGTTCTGGGGAACACGGTTCTCAAGCGGAGCTTCAGAGATATTAGGATGGGTCTCCCAGAAAGGCATTCTCGGGATTCTCTCTTTTGTCTTTCTTCTGGCCGCCTCGCTGTTCTTGGGTATAAAGAAGCTGGTGCGTTCTTCCCAAGACCCCTCTTCTTGGATGATGGGATTGGGATTGTTGGCATCCTTTGGCGCAACGACTGTCGCCTTTGCGCTGTATCCTTCTACGTTCGTTCTCTCTTTTGTCTTCTGGGTGCTTGTGGGATGCCTTGGGGTATTTGTCACCGAGAACGTTAAGAAGTTCCAGGTTGCTTCCCAGTCTGTTGTTGCCCTAGGTTCCTCGTTTGCGTTCTTGCTTGTGTTGATATTCGGTCTTGGCCTTCTGTTTGTAGGCGGGCAAAAGTATATTGCAGAAGCAAGGTATCTCCAGGGAGTAAAAGCGTCACAACAGGGGGATATGCAAAAAGCAATAGAAAGTGTAGCAGGCGCCGCGTCTCTGAATCCTTCAGTAGATTTGTATTGGAGAGATCTTTCACAGCTGTATCTATCCCGGCTTAATGAGGTAGGGCAGGACGCGTCATTGTCTCAAGACGCAAAGCGCGAGCAAAGCCAGGCTGTTATACAAAGCGCGGTGAATGCCGCGCAAAAAGCGACAAGCGCAGCTCCCGCAAACATTGCAAACTGGAACGTGCAGGGATTCGTATACCGCAGCCTCATTGGAGTTCCCGGAGCTGATACTCTTGCGTTGGCGGCGTATGAAAAAGCAAAAGAACTGGAGCCCGCAAGCCCATTCAGCTGGACCGAATTGGGAAGAGTATACATTCTGCAGGCCCAAAGTTTAGCAAGCCAGAATGGAAAAGAAACAGAACGCGAGACCGCATTGGCCAAGGCATTGGAGAATCTCTCTCGAGCTATTGAATTGAAAGCTGATTATGCTCCAGCGCACTTTCTGACTGCTGCGGTATATGAGCAGCAGGGGAAGAACGAAGAAGCAATTGCAAAATTGGAAGAGACAAAGAAGGTTGCTCCAAACGATACGGGCTTGGCATTCCAGCTGGGAACCGTGTACTGGCAGAAAAAAGACCTAGACAAGGCCCAGGCAGAGTTGGAGCGCGCCATTTCTCTTAACGCGAACTATTCTAACGCAAGGTATATTCTTGGGTTGGTGTTTGACGCAAAGAAAGACAAGGCAAAGGCATTGGAGCAATTCAATAAAATAGCAGAGCTCAATCCTAACAACGAGGAGGTGAAGAAAATCATTGCGAATATTGAAACTGGGAAGGCTCCCTTGAATGGTATTCAGGTAAGCCAGCCTCCAGTGCAAGAAGCGCCTCCCGAGATCCAGAACGAGGAAGGAAAGTAGAGAGGGTTGACCCCAAGCATGTAAACTGCTTGGGGTTGACAAGAAATCCTTGCAGATGTATACTAAGATTTAGTTTACATTACTCGATTTATCATCTTGCTTTACTCCTTTTTGCCGCGGAATTAGTGTAGTGAATTCATTCACCCTTTTTAGGATTCAAAAGGGTATTTTCCATTGATGCATGGCACAACCTTTTCATATTAAGAGCTTTAGCAAGGCAAAAGTGCATCTTGATTTCCCGTATCTTGTGGAGGTCCAGCACGATAGCTGGAAGCGTTTCTGGAAACAAGACCTCAAGGAACTTTTGCAAGAGCTTTCTCCTATACGAGACTACACGAAAAAGGAGTTTGAACTTTGGTTTGAAGATTTTAAGCTCGGAGAGCAGAATTACAAGACAGATCTTGCAGCAAAAGAGAATGATGATTCTTTTGAAGCGCCCTTGAGAATACGGGTTCGCCTCGTCAATACGAAAACAAAGGAAGTAAAAGAGCAGGAAGTGTTCCTTGCTGATTTTCCTTTAATGACAGAACGCGGCACATTCATTATTAACGGAGTAGAACGCGTTGCCATTTCACAGCTTATCCGCAGTCCTGGAGCCTTCTTTACATCACAGCAGGTTCGGGCAAAGAAATTGTTCGGAGCAAAGATCATACCAAACCGGGGCGCATGGCTGGAATTGGAAACAGAGCCATCTGGGTTTTTAGCCATTCGCATCGATCGAAAGAGAAAGGCTCCGGTCACCACGCTCTTGCGCGCCTTGGGAGTTCAGACAGACGAAGAGATGCTCTCTTTATTCAAGGATGCTGACACAGGAGAAATCAAGTACATTGGAGAGACCCTAAAGAAAGATCCTGCCAAGAACCAGCAGGAGGCCTTAGTTGAGATTTATCGTCGATTGAGGCCTGGAGACTATGTTACTCCAGACACCGCAAAAGAGCTGATATGGAATATGTTCTTTAATTTTGAACGATATGATCTTTCAAGGGTAGGGAGATGGAAGACTCTTCAGCGCCTGCCAGCGCTGAAGAAATCCGAAGCACGAAATCCGAAATTCGAAACAGAAGGAGAATATAGCATTGAAGACAGGGTTTTGAAACTTCAAGACGTGGTGGAGGTGGTGAGAGAGATTATTCGGTTGAACAATACTCCAGGTTCTGTCGCAGACCAAATAGATCACTTGGGCAATAGAAGGGTGAGGACATTCGCGGAATTTCTGCAAAACAGGCTGCGCGTAGGGTTTATGCGCATGGAGCGCATTATCAAAGATCGCATGTCTACCTTAGATCCTTCTACTATTACTCCCGTACAGCTTATAAACCCGCGGCCTGTCATGGCAGTGATCAAGGAATTCTTCACGTCTTCCCAGATAACCCAGTTCATGGATAATGAAAACCCATTGGCAGAATTGGAGCATAAGAGGCGGGTGTCAGCAACCGGGCCCGGGGGATTAACCAGAGAGAGGGCGGGTTTTGAAGTGCGTGATGTGCAACCCTCCCACTACGGCAGGATTTGCCCTATTCAAACCCCAGAAGGCCCCAACATTGGTTTAGTGGGGCATTTGGCGTCCTTTGCAAAGATAAACACATTCGGGTTTATTGAAACTCCCTATTTTAAGGTAGAGAAAGGAAGGGTAACCGATAAGGTGGAATACCTCAATGCGTTTGAAGAAGAGCGCCATTCCATTGCCCACGCAGGAGTTCTCCTAGATGATCAGAACAGGATTATTGCAGATAAGGTTGCAGCGAGGGTCCATGGAGAGCCCGACACAGCGCAAAAAGATCAGATCGATTACATTGACGTATCTCCAGAGCAGTCCATATCTATTGGCACCGCTCTGATCCCGTTTTTGCGGAATGATGACGCGAACCGCGCGCTCATGGGTTCTAACATGCAGCGTCAGGCAGTTCCCCTAGTAAAGCCAGAAGCTCCATACGTTGGTACGGGATTGGAAGGGGTTGTTGCTAAAGATTCGGGCTTGGCGATTGTGGCCAAAGAAGACGGAACCGTGTGCCAAGTAGACGCCAGACATATTGTCATTGCGCCCGAAAAGGCAGGGGTAAAGCCCCATGTGTATGAATTGAAGAACTTTGTTAGGACTAATCAGTATACTTCTTTTCATCAAAAACCCATTGTTCAGAAAAGAGAAAAAGTAAAGGCAGGTCAGATCATAGCAGACGGCGGAGGTATTAACCAAGGACTCCTTGCTCTAGGTCGCAACCTGTTGGTTGCATTTGTGCCATGGCGTGGAGGGAACTATGAAGACGCTATTATCCTTTCAGAGCGTCTGGTTAAGGACGATGCGTATACTTCTATTCATTTGGAAGACTTTGTCTGCGATGTGCGGGAAACCAAGCTGGGGCCTGAAGTTACCACTGGAGATATCCCCAACGTGGGTGAAGAAAAGCTGAAAGATTTAGATGAAGAAGGCGTAGTGCGCATAGGAGCCCAAGTGGGTCCCAACGATATTCTTGTGGGAAAGATCTCTCCAAAGGGAGAGGCAGATCTTACGTCAGAAGAGCGTCTTTTGCGAGCTATATTCGGCGAAAAAGCCAGGGACGTGAAAGACAGTTCTCTAAACATGCCTCATGGAAAGCGCGGAAGGGTGGTGAATGTGCGGGTCTTTACCAGGGATGCTGGCCATAAGCTAGATCCTGGAGTCATGAAGAGAATACACGTTGAGGTAGCAGAAGTGAGAAAGATCCAGCCAGGAGATAAGCTGGCTGGCCGCCACGGGAACAAAGGGGTTGTTTCTTTGGTGCTTCCAGTAGAAGACATGCCGTTCATGGAAGACGGCACTCCTGTTGACATCATATTGAACCCCCTGGGAGTTGCGTCTCGCATGAATATAGGGCAGATCTTGGAAACTCACTTGGGATGGGCTGCAAAGAAGCTCGGGTATTTGGCGGCTACTCCTGGACTTGCGGGAGCAACCGAAGAAGACATTAAAGTAGAGCTAAAGAAAGCAGGCCTTCCAGAAGACGGAAAGGTTGTCTTGTACGACGGAAGAGACGGCAAGGTGTTCTCTCAGAAAATCACCGTAGGCATCATATACATGATGAAGCTTATACATATGGTGGAAGATAAGATACATATGAGATCCATTGGGCCGTACTCTTTGATCACGCAGCAGCCTTTGGGAGGGAAGGCGCAATTTGGAGGCCAGCGCTTTGGAGAAATGGAAGTATGGGCCCTGGAAGGATACGGAGCTGCCCATATCCTGCAGGAGATGCTTACCATTAAGTCTGACGATGTCCCAGGCAGAGCGGCAACGTATGAAGCAATTCTGCGGGGTCAGCCTATACAGACTCCAAACCTTCCTGCTTCTTTTAACTTATTGCTGGCTGAAATGAGATCATTAGGTCTGAATGTGGAGGTAAAAGAAAAGAAATCCGAAGCACGAAGCACGAAATCCGAAACAAATTCCAAATGACCAAAACGCGTTTTGAATTTAGATATTAGAATTTATATATTGTTTCGAATTTCGATATTCGGATTTTGAATTTAATAATATGAGAGTCACTGATCTAGAATCATTGCGAATAAAGCTTGCCTCTCCAGACGATATTCTGTCATGGTCCCACGGAGAGGTGACTAAGCCCGAAACCATTAACTACCGCACGCAAAAGGCGGAGAAAGATGGCCTATTTGACGAGCGCATTTTCGGTCCCGAAAAAGACTTTGAGTGCTACTGCGGAAAATACCGAAAAATACGGTACAAAGGCGTTGTGTGCGACCGATGCGGTGTTGAGGTGACTAAGTCTTCTGTGCGCCGAGAGCGCATGGGTCATATCAAGCTTGCGGTTCCCTGTTCACATATCTGGTTTCTGCGGGGGGTCCCCTCCCGCATGGGGTTGATTGTTGACATTCCAGCTCAATCATTGGAGCGCGTCATCTATTTTGCTTCTTACATTATTACCAAGGTTGATGAGAAGGCAAAGGAGAAGGCGCAGGAAGAGATTGAGGCTGAATTCAAGCAAAGAACCAAAGGAACCACCGATAAAGAAAAGCAGCAGCTCAAGGAAGCGAAAGAGCGCGCGCGAGCAGAGCTCCTTTCGCTAGAACCCAGAAAGGTATTGTCTGAAGTTGAATATCAAGCCCTGTCTTTGAAATACGGGGAAGCGTTTGAGGCTGGGACCGGAGCTGAAGTGCTGCGCAACATATTCTGCCAAGTTGACATGAAGAAGGCAATAGGGGAAATGAAAAAACAGCTTGAAGAAGCGTCTCCTCTTAATAGAAAGAAAATCTTGTCTCGATTGCGCGTATTCCAGGGCATGGTGAATGCCGGCATTCGTCCTGAATGGATGTTCTGGACCATGCTTCCCATTCTTCCTCCAGACTTGAGGCCCATGGTGCAGTTAGACGGAGGACGCTACGCGTCTTCCGATCTCAACGACTTGTACCGAAGAGTCATTAACAGAAATAACAGGTTGAAATATCTTCTTGAGATAGGAGCTCCCGATGTTATCGTTCGGAATGAAAAACGCATGCTCCAAGAATCGGTGGACGCTTTAATAGACAACTCCATGAGAAAGGGGACCATGACGCAGGCAACCACCGGAGGCAAGAGATTGTTAAAGTCCCTAGCCGATATGCTCAAGGGAAAACAGGGAAGATTCCGCCAGAACCTTTTGGGAAAGCGCGTGGACTATTCGGGAAGATCAGTTATTGTGGTAGGCCCTGAACTTAAATTGAGCCAGTGCGGGCTTCCAAAACAGATGGCTCTGGAATTGTTCAAGCCTTTTGTGATTCAGAAGGTATTGGAGAAAGAACTTGCGTTCAATGTGAGGGGAGCGAACCGTTTGATTGAACAGGAAACAGACGATATATGGGCAATTGTGGAAGAAGTGGTGGCAAATAGGGTTGTGCTGTTAAACCGCGCTCCCACGTTGCACCGATTGGGCATTCAGGCTTTTTATCCCATTCTTGTTGAGGGAGAAGCAATCAGATTGCATCCCTTGGTGTGTTCTGCGTTTAATGCAGACTTTGACGGAGACCAAATGGCGGTCCATGTTCCTTTATCAAAAGAAGCGCAAGATGAAGCAAAAGAGCTCATGCTTTCTTCTTTGAACTTGCTCAAGCCCGCAACAGGAAATCCTGTAGTAGGGCCAAGGCAAGACATGGTTCTGGGGTGTTATTACCTGACCGGGTTGGATGATATGAAAGAGGGAGTTCCCTTGAAAATTTTTAGCTCTGAAAAAGAAGCCACCTTGGCGCATGAATTGTATGACCTTTCCTTGAGAGAGAAGATTAAGGTGTTGGTTAAGGGAGCAATCATTGAGACAACGCTGGGCAGGATCATATTCAACGGTTTTCTTCCGGAAGGCATGCCCTTTATAAACGAACAGATCAATGCAAAGAAAATGGATGGATTGGTTGGCATTATCTTAAGACACTATGAAAAGGAGCATGTGTACGAGGTGCTAGACAATATAAAAACATTGGGTTTTGAATACGCGACAAAGTCTGGCATCACATGGGGCATGGACGATCTGATCGTTCCCCCAGAAAAGGCAGGCCTTCTTAAAGAGGCAGAAAAGGAGATTGAGGTCGTAGATTCGCACTGGAAACGCGGTTTGCTTTCCCGAGAAGAGCGTGGAGTGAAGGTTATTGAGATATGGCAGCGCGTGAAGTCTTCCATTGAAAAGTTAGTGCCGAAAATTCTGCCTCACGGAGGTTCGGTATTCTCTATTATTGATTCGGGATCTCGCGCTTCGTGGTCTCAGCCGGTTCAAATGGCGGGCATGAAAGGGCTTGTGATAAATCCCGCGGGAAGAATCATTGAACTTCCAGTGAAGAGTTCCTTCAAGGAGGGGTTTGACGTGCTGGAGTACTTTATTGCAACGCACGGAGCCAGGAAGGGAACCGCAGACACTGCCTTGAGAACATCTACCGCAGGGTATTTGACCCGCCGTCTTATTGATGTTTCTCACGATGTGCTTATTACGGAGGAAGACTGCAAGGACGACAAGGGTATTGTTATTACAAAAGCCTCGGCGCAGGCCCTGGGGCAGAATCTCGGGTTTAAAATAGCGAGTAGGTTTGTTCTTGAAGATATTGCGGGAGTTGTGAAAAAGGGAGAGGTTATTGATCTAGAATCGGTGCAAAAAATAGCGGAAATGGACGAGGTAAAAGAGATTAGGGTTCGTTCCCCGCTTTCGTGCAAGACTGCCCGCGGCATGTGCCAGAAATGCTACGGCTGGGATCTTGGCTTGAACACCGAGGTTGCGTTCGGATCTGCGGTTGGCATTGTGGCAGCCCAGTCTATTGGAGAGCCGGGAACCCAGCTTACCATGAGAACCTTCCATACAGGAGGAGTCGCTGGAGGAGGAGACATCACCCAGGGTTTGCCGCGCGTGGAGGAGATTTTTGAAGGAAGAGTTCCTTCTGGCAAGGCTCTTGTTTCAGAAGTTGAGGGAATTGTTCAAGAGGTTTCTCCAGAAGGGGTTATTAGGATACTTTCTACGGAAGAGAAGAAAGAAACAAAAGAATACACTGCTCCCGTAAAGAGGGCTATCTGGGTGAAGGCGGGAGATCTTGTGCAGAAGGGTCAGCAGCTTTGCGAGGGACACGTGGATTTAACCGAACTGTTCCATAGCGCGGGAAAAGAGCTGACCGAAAAATACATTGTGCAGGAAGTACAGCGCATTTATACCTCTCAAGGAGCTTCCATACATGATAAGCATATTGAGGTTATCTGCCGCCAGATGTTTTCAAGGGTTCGCGTGAAAGACGCAGGAGACAGCAGGTTTATCGAGGGAGAGGTTATAGAGCGCCCAACTTTTGTGGAAGAGAACAGGAAGTTAAAGAAACAAGAAAAGAAACCAGCATCTGCCGTGCAGATGCTCTTGGGAGTTTCTAAGGTAGCCCTTACCACAGAAAGCTTCCTTTCTGCAGCTTCTTTCCAGGAGACGTCTCGCGTGCTTATTCGAGCGTCTCTTGAGGCAAAAGAAGACAAGCTGCGTGGTTTAAAAGAGAATGTGATCATAGGAAAACTCATTCCAGCGGGCCGTGGGTTCAGACCGCAAGTATAAAGAGACAAAGGATCGTCCTTCGACAAAGCTCAGGACGATTTTTTGTATACCGGTGCATAAGCATATTTGTTTTTACTCTGCATTTCTTCTATAATAGATAAATACCGTGGCAAAAAAGAACAAGCAAAAAAATAATCAGCGTCCAGCAAGGAAGCTATTCTCTGTCTCGGCGCTGGCGCAGCGTACGATGTTCGGTATCGGAATGCTTGCGGTGGCTGGCATATTTGTATTCTCTTTTTTTGGGAAAGCTGGAGGAGCAGGCCAGCTGTTTTTTTCTCTTTTCTCCTTTCTTATGGGGAAAACAGTATTCCTTATTCCTTTACTGTGCGTATTGGCCGGTCTTGTGTTTTTGGGTATGAAAGGCATGAAAGCAAGATCCCTCTTTTTTGCCATGCTGCTGCTTCTCGTGGGTACAGAAGGTATGGTAGCTAGCGCGGCGCGGGCAACTGATCTTGGCGTGGAGGCAACTTCAGGCTTTCTGGGCCTTATCCTTTCCTGGCCCGTATTTGGCGCGTTTGGATTTTGGGTTTCTGAAATTATATTTTCTGGCATAGCCGTGGCTGCCGCCTTCATGCTTTGGCGATTGCTCGATCATACCCTTGCGGCACCCAGTTCTTTCTCAACTAGCCCATTGGTAAGGGTAAAGAAAACAACAGAAGAGCCGAAGTTTGAGACAATAGAGGTGCCAGACGAACCCAAGATAAGGAACGGGAACATAGAGTTAAAAGAAGAGAAGCCTTCTAAAGTTCAGAAGCCCTTTGAACCCCTTCCTGTGGTGGGGGATTATCAATTTCCTCCCATGGATCTCTTGGAAGCAGAGCATGGAACTCCCAATGCGGGAGATGTTAAGATATATTCTGCGATTATAAAGAAAACACTTGCGAATTTTGACATTCCAGTGGAGATCTCGGAGGTGAACATTGGGCCTGCGGTGACGCAGTACGCGTTCAAGCCTGCAGAAGGCATTAAACTGTCTCGCATAGTGGCGTTGTCCAATGACTTATCTTTGGCTTTGGCAGCCCATCCTATACGTATTGAGGCCCCTATTCCAGGGCGCTCTCTGGTTGGGGTTGAAATACCCAATCGCGTGAGAACCGTTGTGCGATTGCGTAATATCATGGAGAACACGCAGTTTCGAGATTCTGTATCTCCTTTATTGCTTGGGTTAGGCAAGGATGTGGCAGGGAATCACATATTCGCAGATTTGGCCCGCATGCCTCACCTGCTTATTGCGGGAGCTACGGGTACGGGAAAGACCATTGGGTTAAACAATATTATCTTGAGCCTAATTTATCGCAATCCTCCTTCCCGCCTTCGATTTATCTTGGTAGATCCAAAGCGCGTGGAGTTTCCAGTATACAATGAGCTTCCTCACTTGCTTACTCCTGTCATTCTGGATACACAGCGGGCAATCAACGCATTAAAATGGCTCGTAAAGGAAATGGAGAGGAGATTCCAGGTTCTTTCCCAGGCCAGGTGCCGCGATATAGGGTCATATCATAACATGAGCCAGACTGGGGCTAAAGATTCAGAAGAGTTTGAGCCAATGCCCTACATTGTGCTTATCATTGATGAATTAGCAGATCTTATGGCCTCGCGGGGCAAGGAACTAGAAGGAATGATCGTGCGCTTGGCTCAAATGGCAAGGGCAGTTGGCATACATCTTGTGCTTGCAACTCAGAGGCCTTCTGTGGAAGTCATTACTGGACTTATCAAAGCGAATATCACAAGCCGAGTTGCTTTCCAGGTTGCTTCACAAGTAGATTCCCGCACCATATTAGATGGCGCTGGAGCAGAGAAACTCTTGGGCCAGGGAGATATGTTGTACATCTCGTCAGATTTTACCCGGCCAAGGAGAATTCAGGGAGCGTATGTGTCAGACAAAGATGTGAAAAAAGTTGCAGGCTGGATTTCCAAAGAATCAAAGGATTTTATTGCCGACCATATCGGAGAAGATGAATTGAGCCAGAGTGCGAAAGAAGGCGTCTTGGCTTCAGGCGTTGCAGAGACAAGCGAGTCTGATGATCCTTTATATGAAGAGGCAAAGCGGGTGGTGATCGAGGCGAAAAAGGCGTCTGCTTCTTTGCTTCAGCGGCGTTTGAAGGTGGGGTATGCAAGAGCGGCAAGGCTCCTTGATATCTTGGAAGAACGCGGCGTTGTGGGACCAGGAGAGGGAGCTAAACCACGCGAGGTGTATGGCATTTCAAAAGAAGAAGGAGGAGAAGCTTCTCAATGGTTCAGCCCTTAGGGCTGTGCTTACCAAGGGTAAGCACACATCAAAACACATGAAAAGAGCAGTTCCATTTGTTATAGGCAAAATCTATCATATATATAATCGCGGAGTAGCAAAATGTTCTATCTCTGATGGATCGGCAGACTCGTGGCGGTTTCTCCAGGGGCTTTGTTTGTTTAATGATGTCAACAGTGTTGCGAATATACTGTGGCAGCTTGAGCGCGAACGTGGTCGCCTTACCCTAAATGTTCTAAAGGAGTATTTAAAAAAAGAAGGCAAAGAAAGAAATTCGCTAGTACGCATTATGGCATATTGCCTTATGGGCAATCACTACCATTTACTTCTCGAAGAAATTCAAGAGGGAGGTATTAGTAAGTTTATGCATAAGCTTGGTGGTGGATACGCTCGGTATTTCAATGCAAAACATGATAGAGTAGGGAGTTTGTTTCAAGACAAGTTTAAGAGTGTGCTTGTAGACAATGAAGAATATCTCCAGTATATATTAGTATATATTAATGTGTTAAACCCGGCAGAGTTTGTGGAGCATAATTGGAAAGAACGTGGAATACACAATATGAAGAACGTGCTGGAATTTGCCGAAAAGTATCTTTGGAGTAGTCATCTGGATTACTTGGGAAAACGAGGTTCATTGATCCTTGATAAAGGGGTTCTCGGCGAGATGTTCTCTACTCTAGAGAAATATATGGAATTTGTAGAAATGGTCTTGCGGGATAAAAAATATAAAGATATTATTCATCTTGCGCTGGAATAGTATAGCGTTGGCACAATGTGCTTACCCTTGGTAAGCACACGCCCTGATATTATATGAAGAAAGGGTTTACTCTCATTGAGCTTCTTGTGGTGATTGCCGTAATTGGTATGCTATCATCTATTGTGCTGGTTTCTTTGAAAGGCACAAATTATAAGGCGAAAATGGCAAAAGCCGAGAGTTTCTCATCGCAAATAGCCCATGTCTTGAGAAATGAAGCGGTTGGAATATGGAGTTTTGATGACGCAGCGTCTGGTACCGCGTTAGATTCTTCGGGATACGGAAACAACGGCACGGTTGTCGGGGCAACTCCTGTCGCAGACCGCAAGGGCCAGAGCAACAAAGCGTATAGTTTTAACGGAATCAGTGATTATGTTGAACTTGGCAATCCTTTGCTTTTTAATTCTAATTTTCCCGAGCTTAGCGTTGAGGCCTGGTTTGAATCAAATGTATGGTCAAGTACGGATTATTCTATGGATGTACTTGTTTCAAAGTAGGACAGAATTGGCGGTGCTGACTTCGGTTTTAGGCTTGAAAGATTTTATGGCGGCGGCTCGTTTGGGTTTCTTGTTTCTTCCGGCGTGGATACGAGCAGTGTATCCGCGTCAGTTCCAGTTGGAGATGTTTCAACCGGCGTATGGCATCATATTGTAGGGACCTTCAAAGGAGGCGCTTTCATCAAATTGTATCTGGACGGAGTTTTGGTTAATCAACAAACTAGCGGCATATACCAGCAAGTTACTGCTGCGGTAAATCAAAATCTTAGGATTGGCATAATGAGCCACGGTTATGGTTTATTCAATGGTTTTATTGACGAAGTCCGTATCTATGCGCAGGCCATTACCTCAACTCAAGTCCAACAGTTGTATGCCCAGGATATGATCCGTCGTTCCCTCGTTTCTCTGTTTGGGATATGGTAATATGAGAATATGGCAAAGAAAAAAGAACCAAAACAGTACGCTGGAGACTTGAAAGAAGCTATTGAAGAAATCAAACAGCGTTTTGGAGAGGGGGCGATTATGAAGCTGTCGGAAGCGAAAGCAATGGATGTAGAAGTAATCCCTACGGGATCTGTATCTATTGATATTGCCTTGGGAGCCGGAGGAGTGCCCAGGGGCAGGGTTATTGAGATTTACGGTCCGGAAGCCTCGGGGAAAACTACATTAGCTCTGCATATCATAGCTGAAGCGCAGAAGCTCGGAGGGGTTGGCGCATTCATTGATGCAGAGCATGCCCTGGACCCTGAATACGCCAAACGAATAGGGGTTAATGTAGATGAGCTTCTTATCTCTCAGCCTGACTCTGGTGAGCAAGCCCTGCAAATATTAGAAACTCTGGTGCGTTCAGGAGAGGTTGATGTCATAGTGATAGACTCGGTAGCAGCTCTGACTCCCAAGACTGAGATCGCAGGGGAAATGGGAGAATTCCAAATAGGGCTTCAGGCGCGGCTTATGTCTGCCGCTCTTCGGAAGTTGTCTTCTATTGTTTCTAAAACAAAAACATGTGTCATCTTTATTAATCAGATCCGCATGAAGATAGGTATTCTTTTTGGGAATCCAGAAACTACTCCGGGAGGTCTGGCTCTTAAGTTTTATGCTTCTTGCCGCATTGAATTGCGTAGAATAGCGCAGTTAAAACATGGGGATGAGATTACGGGGAACAGGGTTCGGGCAAAGATAGTAAAGAACAAAGTTGCTGCTCCTTTTAAGACTTGTGAGTTTGACATCTACTACAACGAAGGCATTGCGTATAACGCAGACATTGTGAACGCAGGCATACGAGACGGCATAATCAAAAAACTAGGCAGCTGGCTCCAGTTTGACACCGTGAAGCTAGGGCAGGGATTTGATCAGGCAAAAGCCTTTCTTGGAGAGAATCCGAAAGTTGCAAAGGAAATCAAAGACCGTTTGCTCGAGAAGAAATAAGGATACTACTTTGATGTAGCAGAGAGGAGGCCTAAGTGCCTCGCTCTTTTAATTGCGTTTGCCGCATGTCTCTGGTGAGAAGAGCAAAGTCCCGTCTTCTCTTTAGATCGTATCTTGCCCAAGCCCGAGATATAGTTTCTCAATAGGTAGGTATCCTTAAAGTCTATATCATTTATATTTTTCTTGCACAGGTAGCAGTCCATCCTTCGTTTTCTCGCTTCGCTCGAAAACTACGGATGGCAAGCCATAAAACGAAGGATGCCCTTCCGTAGCCTCCAGCGAAGGAGGGCTACTTATTATTTTTTAAAACGGTATGTCTTTTACGTCTATTTCTTGACTCTCTTCAATAATAGGGATCTCTTCTTGAATAGGAGCATCTTCCTTCTCTTTTTTGGAGGTTGGTTCTTGGGGCGTGGTTCCTCCGCCTGACTTTGGGCCTAACTGCAGGCGGTCTGCAATAATTTCTGTGCGGTACTTTTTCTGGCCGTCTGCTCCTTGCCAAGACCGTGTTTCCAGGTGCCCCTCCACGAATACAAGGCCTCCTTTAGCAAGATATTGGGATGCAATCTCGGCCAGTCTGCGCCATGCTATCACGGTGTGATATTCTACTCGCTCTTGTTTTGTTCCTTGCTTATCAGTCCACGTTCTGTTGGTTGCCATGCGGAATGAACATACCTGCTGCCCTCCTGGGGTAGATCGGGTCTCTGGATTGTCGGTTAATCTTCCAACAAGGATAACGATGTTTACGTTCATGGCTGTTTGAATATTTCCTCCAGCTTTTTATCTATTTCTCCAAGATCTATAATTTTTGATTCGGTCTCTTTTTGATGTTCTCGCGGAGTCTGGGGCATAGACCCTAAAGAAGGGACAATGTGAGGAGTTTTATCTCTGCTCTTTCTGGAGATTGAGAGTAAGCAGAGAAAGCGGAGGATCTTTGTATTCTCTTTGAGGTGTTTTTCCATATCTTCTATGCGAGAGGCATCCATGGTGAATTTTAGTACCGCAACAATGCCCTCTTTATGTTTCTTGATGGGGGCCAAAAGCGCTTTCTTTCCTTTAGTATCCTGACTTAACAGAATTCCGCCCTTGCCTTGCAAGAAGGAAACAATACTTTCCATAGATTGGGTAAGCTGTTCTGCTACAAGGTTGGAGTCTAAGATAAGGGTAAGCTCGTAATTTCTCATATCTTGTTATATACCACTTCTTTTCTAAAGAGTCAACTCATGGTAAAGTAGGGCTCATGAAGGTGAACCCTAGCATATTCCGTACGTATGACATCAGGGGAAAGTACGGAGAGGATATCTCACAAGAATTTGCGTTTCAACTTGCGCATGCCTTTTTAGTTTTGTATCCGCATATGAAGAAAATAGCAGTAGCACATGATCCTGCGCCTAATTCTCCTGTGCTTGCGGCAGTTCTCAAAGAGGTATTCTTGGAGCAGGGCAGAGAGGTTATTGATCTTGGGTTGGCTCCCGATCCTTTGTACTACTTTTCTTTGTTCCATTACGGGTACGATGGAGGGATTATGGTGTCCAGTTCCCATGTGATAGAGTTCAGCGGCTTTACCCTCACCGTAAGAAAGCCAGGGTCTTCCTATGCGGAAGATGTTGTTGAAGACGAGTTGGAAAAGATCAAGGGATTAGTCGAAGTTGACGCAAAAGGAGAAATAGGGAAATCTCAAGGTAGTATTACTGCGCTTGATCCTGGCAAAGAGTATCAAGAATACGTGTCTTCGCGTATTCGTTTCAAGCGCCCCTTGAAGATTATTTTTGACTGCGGCAACGGAGCCATGGGATTTCTGCCAGAGCGCGTATTTAAGGCCTTGGAGTGCGAAGCCAGCACGCTCTATGGAGAATTTGACGGAACATATCCTAATCACCTTCCCGACCCCTATATTGAAGAGAATCTTCAGGCATTGAAAGAGGCGGTCTTGCGAGAGCGCGCAGACGCTGGATTCGCGTACGACGCAGACGGAGACCGAGTTGCCGTTATCGATAACAAAGGCAGGGTTGTTTCAGGAGACTTTTGTCTTCTTATGCTTGCATTGCAGGCTGTAGAAAGAAAGAAGGGCCCTGTGGTGCATGATATGAGGGTATCGCAGGTATTTTTAGACGAGATGCAAAAACATGGCGTACAGACGTATTTTGCCGTTTCTCATCACAGCGCCATCATACGGAAGTTGCGGGAAGTAAATGGAGTATTCGGAGGGGAAGTGACCCTTCATTTCTTATTTCCCGCGGACTATTACCTGTGCGACGACGCGCTGCTTGCTTCCTTAAAACTTGCGGAGATTGTTTCAAGTAAAAAAGACTTTGCTGCGTTTGTTGATGCTTTGCCCCGGTATCAAGCAAGCCCAGAGCTTTTCATTGCGACTCCAGACGGCACAAAGTTTGTGATTATTGGAAAACTCACGCACTATTTGAAAGAGCATGGGTATAACGTGGTGGATGTGGACGGGGCGCGAATTCAGTTCAAGAACGGATGGGCTTTGGCGCGCGCCGCAAACACTTCTCCGTATATTAAATGTAGGTTTGAGGGAAAAACAAAAGAAGAACTCGTCAAGATAGAGAAAGAATCCCTGGAACTATTCAAAAAACTTGGAGTTCCTATTGAACAAAAGCACTATACAGAACTAGGTTTAGCTTAGTTGAGGTTCAAGAGCCCTACCTTATCTCGAACTTCCTCCATAGTTGACTGCGCAAGGGCTCTGGCGTGGGTTGCTCCTTGGCGGAGTATCTCTTTCACATAGACTTCTCGCGTTTCAATCTCTTTTTTCTTTTTGCGCATAGGCTCTAATTTTTCTGACAGAAGCTCTCCCAGAGATTTCTTAAAAGAAGCATACCCTTTGCTCTTGAAGCGTTTTTCTAGAGTTTCCATTGGTTGTTCTGAAAACAAAGAATATATAGTAAGGAGGTTGGAAACCCCTGGCTTTCTTTTAAGGTCGTACTTTATTTCTTTTCCCGTGTCAGTGACCGCGGCCATGATCTTTTCTTTGATCGAATCTGTTTCTTCGAACAGGCCGATAACGGTGTTTTGAGGGTCTGACTTAGACATTTTCTTTGCAGGATCCTGCAAAGACATGATCTTTGCTCCTTCACTTGAGAGAAGCGTTTTTGGTTCTATGAACGTATTTCCGAACCTTGAATTGAACTTCTTTGCCAGTGTTCGTGTGAGTTCTAGGTGTTGGGCTTGGTCTTGGCCTACGGGGACCGCCTCAATCTTATACATTAAAATATCGGCAGCCATTAAGACCGGATAATCAAAGAGCCCTGCGTTGATGTTTTCAGGATTCTTTTGAGATTTATTTTTATACTGGGTCATGCGTTCAAGTTCGCCAATGGGAGTGAGGGTGTTGAGGATCCAAGCTAACTCGGTGTGCTCTCTGACGTGGGATTGGATGAATATTGTGCATTTTTCAGGGTTTAATCCCGCTGCCAGAAGTTCAATAACTTTTTGGAGGGTTGCTTGCCTGAATTCTTCCGGGTTCTGTGGTTGTGTGAGCGCGTGCAAGTCAACCACGCAGAATAGGCACTCATGTTCTGCTTGACGAGAAAGCCATTGGCGCACTGCTCCCAGGTAATTCCCTATGTGCAACGCTCCCGTAGGTTGTATGCCGCTAAAAATTCTCATACCTGTATTATACTTCAATAATGACAGGAAGCACCATGGGTCTGCGCTCTGTCTTGAGGAATAAGAAATCTGTTATCTTGTTGCGCACGTTGTCTCTCACGTATACCCAGTTTACCGCTCCTCCCGTTCCCACGGATTTATGCACAATATCAATAACTTGTCTTCGTACCTGGTGGAGAAGGTCTTTTGACTCTCGCAAATAGACAAAACCCCTAGAGATAATGTCGGGAGACCCTTTCACCTCTCCTTTTTGGCGGTCTACCACGGCAATAATTACGAACATGCCGTCTTTTGCCAGGCTTTGGCGGTCTCGCAGTACCACTTCTCCTACGTCTCCAACTCCCAATCCATCCACCATGATATAGTTTGAAGGCACCGTTTTTTTCTCAATACGTATCTCGTTTTTTGAAAGGTCAACAACGTTGCCGTTCTCCGGGACGATGACATTCTTTTCAGGCATTCCTGTGCTTTTGGCAAGTATGGCATGATTTACCAGCATGGAGAATTGCCCATGAATGGGGAAGAAGAATTTGGGCTTCACAAGTCCGATAAGTTCTTTGAGTTCCTCCTGATAGGCATGCCCTGACGCGTGAATATCCATCATCTTGTAGTGGAATACGTTTGCTCCTTGGCGATACAGCCCGTCTTTTAGGAATTGCACGGTGCGTTCATTTCCAGGGATAACCGAAGAAGAGAATATGGTTGTATCTCCTTTCTGGATCTTCAAGAGTTTATGCTCTCCGTTGACAATGCGCATTAAGACCGCTCGTTCTTCTCCTTGGGCCCCGGTGCACACAATGGTTATCTTGGAATCTGGGCTATTGAGGATCTCTTTCGTGGTTACGAGAGTTCCCTTTTTTGCCTTGATGTATCCTATCTGCTTTGCGATTTCCACGTTCGTCTTCATAGAGAACCCCTCTAGGGCAACCCTCCTTCCGTATTTTTCAGAAAGGGTAATGATTTGCTGCACCCGGTTGAGCAAAGACGCGAAAGTCGCGGTAATAATCCTGCCCTGCGCTTTTTTAAAGACCTCATCTAGATTCGCCATAATGACCTTTTCTGAAAGCGAATGGTTTGGCGTCTCTGCGCCCGTGGAGTCTGACATGAGCAGAAGAACTCCTGTGCTTCCGATTTGCCTTAACCTTTCATAGTCAGTGGAAGGTTCGTTTACCGGAGCGTCGTCGAACTTGAAGTCTGACGTATGGACGATATTGCCTACCGGCGTGGAAATTAAAAATCCAAAGTTGTCTGGGATATTGTGGTTCTGGCGGAATGGTTCTATGTCAAAGGGGCCCAGGCGGAAACGCTTTTTATCCTGGATAAGGGAGATATTGAGTTTTCCTTTATTGGGGAAATCTTCCTGGCGCCGCAGTATGATTGCTTTGGCAATCTCTCCTGCAAAAAGCGGGGGATTACCCAGTTGCGCCATAAGATAGGGTATTGCTCCGATGTGGTCGTAATGGCCGTGGGTGATTATGACGCCCACGATATTCTTTTCTTTACCTTTCAGATAGGCAATGTTAGGTATGATGTAGTCAATGCCTGGCATGTCTTCTTCCGGCATGCGGAACCCCATATCTATGATGAGGATCTTTTCCGCGTACTCCAAAGTCATCATATTCCTGCCGACCTCTCCTAACCCTCCTAGTGGGGTAATCGTTACAACTCCTTCTTGTTGAGTTGTTCTGTTGCCAAGCACCGGTTCAGTTCTTTGAACGCGCATCCCTTGGCTTCTTCGTACTGTTCGCTCCATATAGAGTGAGTAAATTAAATGATTATATAGATGTAATGAGAATTACATTAGTGCCCTCGGTGGGACTCGAACCCACAAGCCTTTCGGCATAGCGTTCTGAACGCTACACGTATTCCGATTCCGTCACGAGGGCTTATTATCTTTTTATGGGGATAATCTCAAAAGTATCGTGATCTTTTTCAAACTTTATTCGATACAGGTCAAAAAATCCTTCTTGTCCCAAGAGAAGTCCGACCGTTGGACTTTGAACGAAACAGACAGGAATTTTTATTTTTTGTGCAATTCCTTCTACGCTTATTTCAACCTCTGGAACGTAAAATCCTGCAATAGTCCCGCTAATCCCGGTGAATTTCTGCTCCTTTGCTTTTGATAAATTGATCCCTAACAGTTCAGCTATCTCAACATTGAAAAGAGAAGTATCCGCTCCTGAATCAACAAGCGCATAAAATTCTTTATTCCCTGCTGGTCCGAAGATTTCTATCTTCAGCAGAGGCCTTTTAACCCATTTGAGTGTTTTTTCGGGGGGGAAGAAAGAGGTATAACGATATTTCATATCGTGCTGAACGGCATGTAGAAAGAATCTCCAGGGAGTACCTTCAGGAAGATACCGTTTCTTGATCTCATTTTCTGTGCCACTTCCTTTAAAGTATTTCCATCTTCAAGAACTTTCTTTCGATCGTTAGATAATGCAACCCACTTACTCGCATATGACTTGAGTAGTTTTCTAAAGTCGTAGTTTACGTTTTGTGTTTTCATACGTGTATTATATCAGATCAGAAGAAATCCTGCAACCGTTACTTCAGCACCCTTTTTGTCTTTATATACCAGCTTTTCATTCCCGCAAAGCGCTGTGACGGGTCTCCTATAATATGCTCCTTGATGCCTTTCACTTCATGCGCCGCTTCATATGTATATGGCAGGTCATACAAGAATAATGCTGGAATATCTTTTGAGAGCAATGCTTCAAGATTTTCATACAGTGTGGCGCGCGCCTGCTCGTCAAGTTCCTTTCTGATTTCTGCTAACAGCTTGTCTACCTCTTTTGATTCATAGGCAGAAAGGTTTAGGCCCGGGTCTTTCTTTTGTGAAGAATGCCAGAATGGGAAAGGATCGGGTGTTTTCCCCACTATTTCTCCAAAGAGCAGCATTTGGTAATTCCTTGGCTTTATAACATCCCGCTCCAGTTCTACCTGGGGATATGCCTGGACAATGGTTTCAATGCCCATCTCTTTCCATTGCGTCGCGATATTCTTTGCAACATCGGTGAGGGGAGATTGGTCAAGCGTTGTTATAGTGAGGGTTAATGGCAGGTCCGCTTTTTGTTTGGCTCCGCACAGCTCGTTGAGTTTTACCCGAGTTGCCGCCTTGACCGCTCCTGTTCCCTTTGTTAGTCCCGAAGGAGTCAGGATCTCTGCCCTGTATTTTTCCTGGAGCCGTATCACAGCCATTTGCGTAAGGGCTCCAAATGTTCCCGTGATATCTCCTTCGGGATACACCTCACGATCTTGCGCAAGACATTCCTGGAGTTTGCGCACTTCAGTCCCGCTGCTTCCTTTTGCAAGGTCTATGCGAAATTCTCCTACTGGGTTTTGCTGTTTTATAAGTTTTCCGTCTTTTTGCACGTATCCTGCTTTCGCAAAAAGAGAAAGGGCTTTTTCAGTATCTTTCCAGCGAGGTTGTTCAGGTATTTTGGCGCCTCCACTGAATACCTGCTCATTCAAAAGGTTTTTGTCAATAGCGTAGTCTAGCGCTTCCCGTATATTCTTTTCTTTCACAACCGCCTGTTCTTTAGATGAATCTAGGTTGAAGAAGAGAGCAAAATAGCGGGGGAGCGGGAATTGGTAGGTTGCGGCGCGCTTGGAGAATTGCGTAGTGATGGAACTCTCTTCTTTGTCAGAGAAAGTAAAGAGAACCGAACTAATGAAAGGATCTTTTCCGTGGTATGCGCGATACCGCTCCAGGCGTATTTCTTTTACTCGTCCTGATTTGTCCTGTGATATTTTTTTTAGTTTGTATGGCCCTGTTCCAATAGGCTGGAGGTTATAGAAAGAAAGGGCAAAGTTTTCAGGATTAATGTTTTCCCAGATGTGCGCGGGGATGATCTTTAAGGTCAGCCGATCGCCAAACGCGGCGTAAGGCTGTGAGAGCCGAAAGCGCACTTTCTGGGAATTGACTTTTTCCACTTCAACTCCTACCCAGTTTGCCCGTATTGGGCTTTTATACCTCGGATCTTGTATGGTTTTTACGGTAAAGACTACGTCATCTGCAGAAAACGGGTATCCGTCATGCCATTTCACATTCTCTTGCAGGTTGAATTCAAATACCTTTCCGCTTTCTTGTATCTCATAATCCCGTGCAAGGTCAGGCACCAATGCTCCCTCTTCATTATACTCCAAGAGTCCCGAGAACAGGAACTGCACTACATCCCGGTCAGCATCATTCACATCAGCATATACAGGGTTTAAGAATCTGGGAGAGCCCACAATATGCTCCTGGAGAACTCCTCCAAAAGCTGGAACCTCTTTGGTATACCGCAGATATAGTCCCTGCACAAGCGTCCCAAGACTTACAACAAACAGTGAAAGGGCAAGCAATGCCGCCAATTTCTCCCTACGAGAAAGAACTTCAGGAAGTTTTTTCCATTGAGAAAATGAAGGGAAGCGCATAAGTGGTTCAGAGCAAAAGGTTAGAGAGGGAAAGTGCTACAAAAAGAATGCCAAGGATAATGGTTGCTGTATATAGCTTTTGCTGGATTCCCCGGCGTGTGGCAAAGAATGTTCCTTCGCCCCCTCCAAAAGAAGATCCCAAGGCCGTGCCTCTTTGCTGCAAGAGTATGGAAGCTACGAGAAGTACCGCGACACCAATTTGAGCGTATAGGAAATAGGAATTCATCCCGTACGAGATGTTAGGTTAGTACCCTTTGTTATACTCTTGTGCATATACACATTGGTATGTCTGTCATTTATAAACATTGGTATAAAATCTCGTTCGGGATTCATGGTTTTTTCTGTCCCAGAAGAGACAGGATAATGCTAGCTCCGCCTATTGCGAGAACTGTCCATCCTAAAGGGAAAATGCCTGTAATATGCAACTCGGGGAACATGATATCCAGCCCCCACACTACTCCGAATAATATGGCACCGAGCGCAATGCTTTTTAAAATAAAAGACAAAAGGTTCAGAATTGGCTTAACTAGGATAAGAATGATGCCCAGGATTCCTGCCACCATGAAGAAGGTTTGCCAGGATCCTTCAAAAGATACCCCTGGGATGAATTTTGTTGCTGCCCAGAGTCCTCCTATCCCTGCAACGAGGGAGAGAATTACAGTTTGAACCATTACTGAATGATATCACGAGGATTTGAGCGCGTCAACCCGTCTCAACTTCCTGTGATACGTGACTGCAAATCGGTGGGCTTCGTCTCGTACATGCAAAAGAAGATTGGAAACCTCTTGTGGAAGATTCTTAAGCAGTACAGGCTTTGTCTTTTTTGGAGTAAAAAGCTCGTTATGTTTCTTTGCCAAAGCAACAATTTTGAATTTCGGTCCGATGACTCTCGACTCCTGTCGGAGATTTCGGATTTCGAATTTCCGCAACGCGTTGAGCGCTGCGGTGAGCTGTCCCTTGCCTCCGTCAATGAGCATGAGGCTGGGGTAGGGCCATTCTGTGTGTTTGAGCCTGCGGGAGATTAGCTCTTTCATCATGGCAAAGTCATTCGATTTGCCTGTTCTATGTATCTTGAACTTTCGGTACCATTCTTTTGCCGGTTTTCCATTAAGGAAAGTGACCATAGAGCCTGTGGATTGTTTGCCCTGGATATTGGAAATGTCATACGCCTCTATTCTTTTGTACTTTGACCACGGTTTTGGCAGCCGTTTTTCCTTAATCTCGTTAATGTGTGGATAACTCAATGAGATTAAGTTTGAATGGGATATGACGTTCTCTAAAGAGAAAATTTGGTTTCGCAGCACTGCTGCTTTTTCAAAGTCCTGTTTTTTGCTGGCTTGTTTCATTGACCTCTTGAGGTTCTTGAGCACAGAAAGTCTGCGTCCCCTTAAAACCGCAGCAAGATTTTTGATGTTTTGTTTATATGCTTTCACATCGGGTTTGGGTCCTGGGCACAGGCCAATGTGGCAGTATGGACAAGGGAGAATAGGGTGTTTCTTTGCGGTGTAATAGGGGAATACCTTTCTCAAAAGCCGGAGTACTTGCTTTATTGTTTTTCCCTCTACAAACGGTCCGATATACTTGGTGCCTAAACCGAGTTTAGGCAAAATTAAACTCGGTTTAGGCAGAGAGGGCTGGTGCGTGAGGAATACTCTTGGGAGTTTTTCTTTGCTTACCCTGAGCGTAGTCGAAGGGGTAATGGCAACATAAAAATACTTCTTGTCGTCTTTCCACATCACGTTGTACTTTGGCTGGTGTAATTTTATAAGCTGGGATTCTAAAAGCAGTGCGTCAATCTCCGATTGAGTTTCACTATATCCCACCATGGTTACTTTTGACGCAAAAAGATCATCCCGGTATGAGGGTTGCAAAAAATGGTTGTGTACGCGGTCTCGCAGATTTGCGGCCTTCCCAATGTACAAGATATCTTTTCCTTGTAAGAAAATGTATACTCCTGCGGTTTTAGGGATTGTACTGATGTTTTCTTTCTTTACATAAGAGAACTTCATACCATGTATTATATCAGCTAGAAAAGAAAAGTGTTCCGAACAAGAGCGGAACACTGGAGAGCGACTGCTTTCCTTCTTCTAGTCTCTGAAAATGAAGGCCGTGAGGATATAGCCCATGAAAGCTCCTAGTCCCGCAAAGGTAAGCACGAAGAATATGAAAGCCGGGAGTGCCGAGATTGAATCGATCCGAGTAAGTTGCCGTGTGCCCGGATCCCAGAGTATCAGTGAGATGCCGACCGCCGCCACGATTAGCATTCCGGCAATTGTTCCTATCGTGACTTTCTGTTTCATGTGACCCTCCTTGCCCTTTTTATATCACATTGGTTCAATTTGTCAAACTGGCTATTTTGTCTTCAGGCAGTCTCCTCTTGATTTTGCAGAAGATTCTTTGTATAATGGCACCCTACTCTAGTTCTCTTATATGAAGAATGCAATCAAAATTCGCGGGGCGCGGGTGCACAACTTAAAGAATATTGATGTGGATATTCCCAAGGGGAAGCTCGTGGTTATTACCGGGCTTTCGGGTTCTGGCAAAAGCTCTCTTGCGTTTGACACATTGTATGCAGAAGGGCAGAGAAGGTACGTGGAAAGCTTGTCTGCGTATGCCCGCCAGTTCTTGGGGGTTATGGACAAACCGGATGTAGACAGCATTGAGGGCATTAGTCCTGCAATTGCCATTGACCAAAGAAAGGGTTCTCATAATCCGCGCTCCACAGTAGGAACCATTACAGAGGTATATGATTATCTCCGTTTGTTGTTTTCCCGCATAGGGGTTCCTCATTGCCCCGAATGCAAGAGGGTGGTCAAGCGCCAAAGCCCAAGCCAGATAGCGGTACAGGTTGTTAGTTTATCTCCTGGTTCTGAAGTTATGATTTTGGGCCCTGCCATTAGGGATAGAAAAGGAGAACACAGGGGCATTTTAGAAGAAATACAAAAGGGAGGGTTTGTAAGGGTGCGAGTTGACGGCATTGTTCACCGCATAGAAGAAGCGCTGCAAAAAGAACTGGACCGTAAAAAGAAGCATTCTATAGAAGTGGTGGTAGACCGGATTGTTGCGGGCGCTGATTTAGATCGTCCCCGTTTAGTAGATTCTCTTGAGACCGCGTTAAAGCTTGGCAAAGGTATTGTCATTATTGCAAGGCCCCAAAAGCCAGACATGGTGTTCTCCGAACATTTTGCCTGCGAGAATTGCCATATCAGCTTACCCGATATTGAGCCTCGTCTGTTTTCTTTTAATTCTCCTTTTGGGGCATGCCCCGCGTGCCAAGGGTTGGGAGCTAAACTTCAAGTTGACCCCGCATTAGTCATTCCTAATCCTCGCCTTTCTTTGTCAGAGGGTGCCATATTCCCCTGGGCTCATGCGTCACATAAGATAGGAAGGCAAGGGTTCTTCTGGTGGAAGCTGGAAGAAGCGGCAAAACAATATGGGTTCTCTTTAGATGTTCCTGTGCAGGACCTTCCTAAAAAGGTGGTGGATCTTGTGCTATCTGGAAATGGAGAATTTGAAGGAGTTATCCCATGGCTAGAACGCAGATATCATGAAACAGATTCTGACTGGGCCAGAGAAGAGATTGAGCAGTACATGATTGAGAAGATATGTGAAGAGTGCCATGGCAAAAGGTTAAAACCTGAAGTGCTGGCTGTGCTTGTGGGAGACATATCCATTGATGATATTGTGACCATGCAAGTAAACAACCTTCAGAAGTTCTTTAGGACTCTCAAACTTTCAGAGAATGAGAAAAAGATCGCTTCTCTTATCATCAAAGAGATCCTCAACCGCGTTCAATTCTTGGTTGATGTGGGTTTGGAGTATTTAACCCTGGGAAGAAAAGCAGGAACCTTATCTGGTGGAGAGGAGCAGAGAATACGGCTTGCCACGCAGATAGGGTCAAAGCTTACAGGAGTGCTCTACATATTAGACGAGCCTTCTGTTGGTTTGCATGCAAGAGATCAGCATCGATTGATAGCAACGCTTCATGAGTTGAGGGAACTGGGCAATACCATTGTGGTGGTAGAGCATGATCCTCAAACCATACTGGCTGCAGATTGGGTTATAGACATAGGTCCTGGAGCTGGCAAGCAAGGGGGCAAGGTGATGTTTCAGGGAACTCCTAAAACATTGTTAAAGTCGGCCACGCTTACCGGGGAATATCTTTCCGGCAGAAAAAAAGTAGAAGTTGCCGAAGCTCGGCTTCAATACAAAGAAGCCGAGCTTCAACGCCCCAAGTATCTAACTATTAAAGGCGCAAAAGAGCATAACCTCAAAGATATTGATGTTAAAATTCCCTTAGAGAAGTTGGTGTGCGTTACCGGAGTTTCAGGATCTGGCAAAAGCTCTTTGGTGAACGACATTCTGGCAAAAGCATTGCTCAAACATTTCTTTCACGCAAAAGACGAGCCTGGAGCGCATGACAAGATAGAGGGGCTTGAGTTTTTAAACAAGGCGGTGGTGGTAGATCAATCTCCCATTGGCAGAACTCCCAGGTCTAATCCCGCTACATATACAGGAGCTTTTTCTGCTATTCGAGATCTGTTTAGCTCTACCAAAGAAGCGAAGATACGGGGATATGCTCCAGGCCGTTTCTCTTTTAATATAAAAGGAGGACGGTGCGAAGCGTGTGAGGGGCAAGGACTCAAAAAGATCGAGATGTATTTTCTTCCTGACGTATATGTGGAATGCGAAGAATGCCAAGGCCAACGGTATATGAAAGAGGTGCTTGAGGTGGATTACAAAGGCAAAAGCATTGCGCAGGTATTGAGTCTTTCTGTAGAAGAGGCCTTAGAGTTTTTCAAGAGCATTCCTTCTTTGGTGCAGAAGTTTCAAACTCTCAAAGACGTGGGCTTGGGATATGTACAAGTGGGGCAGTCAGCTCCTTCTTTGTCTGGAGGGGAAGCGCAGAGAGTAAAACTTGCAACAGAGCTTTCTAAAAAAGCAACAGGTAAAACCATGTATATACTAGACGAGCCTACCACAGGTCTCCATTTTGAAGATATCAAGAAGCTTCTCTATGTATTGCGGGAGTTGGTGAAGAAAGGCAATACAGTCATAGTTATTGAACATAATCTTGATGTTGTGCGTAATTCTGACTGGGTGATTGATCTGGGTCCCGAAGGAGGAGAGGGTGGAGGAGAGATTGTTGCAGAGGGTACGCCCAAAGATATTGCAAGAGTAAAGAAAAGCTACACAGGCCAGTATCTCAAGTCCTTTCGCAATAGTTGACATTTTCTTTCCACTTCGCTATATTATTGTATTAGCACTCAAGGGTCTCGTTTGCTAAATTCATTATTTCTTTATATGCTATGAGTATGAAAATACAGCCATTATCAGATCACGTGTTGATCGAGCCTCTCAAGCAAGAGGAAAAGACAAAGTCTGGCATTCTGCTTCCTGAAACTGCAGAGAAAGAAAAGCCAGAACAAGGCAAGATTATTGCCGTGGGTCCTGGCAAAAAAACAGAAGACGGCAAAATAATCCCTATGGAGGTGAAAGTAGGAGATGTTGTGCTATTCACAAAATATGGTCCTAACGAGGTGAAGATTGAGGTCGATGGGCAAGAGAAAGAATATCTCATTGCGCGAGAAGAAGATATTTTAGCGATTTTAGAATAACCCGACACCAATACACCAATTACGCACCAATATCACCAATATAGTATTTGTGTCATTGGTATAAATTCGTAAATTAGTGTCAAATCTTTATGGCAAAACAAATACTCTATTCAGAAGAAGCACGAGCGAAATTAAAGGCGGGAGTAGATAAGTTGGCTAATGCAGTAAAGGTAACCCTTGGTCCAAAAGGGCGGAATGTGGTCTTGGACGAGGGTTTTGGAAGCCCTACTATTACGAATGACGGAGTGACCATTGCAAAGAAAATAGAGCTGGAAGACAAGATAGAGAACATTGGAGCTGAAATCATGAAAGAAGTAGCTTCCAAGGCAAATGATGTTGTGGGAGACGGAACCACCACTGCAACCGTATTGGCGCAGGCAGTGATTGTTGAGGGGTTAAAAAACGTTACCGCAGGAGCTGATCCAATGGCTTTAAAAAGGGGCTTGGAAAAAGCAAAAGACAAGGTGGTGGCATTCTTAAAGACTATGTCACGCTCCGTGACCACAAAAGAAGAGATGACCCAGGTTGCAACCATTTCTGCAGAAGATAAGGAGCTCGGCACTCTTATTGCCGAAGTCATGCAGGAAGTTGGTAAAGACGGTGTGGTTACCATAGAAGAGTCCCAGACTTTTGGTATTCAAAAGGAAATTGTGAAAGGATTGCAGTTTGACCGCGGGTATATCTCTCCTTACATGATCACAAATGCAGAACGTATGGAAGCGGCAATAGAAGATCCTTACATTTTAGTGACAGATAAGAAGATCTCTTCTTTGCAAGATATCCTTCCAGCTTTGGAAGCGGTTGCTAAAACAGGCAAGAAAGAACTGGTTATTATTGCAGATGATGTAGACGGGGATGCGCTGGCAACCATAGTAGTGAACAAACTTCGTGGCATTTTCAGCGCCTTGGCAGTAAAGGCTCCTGGGTTCGGTGACAGAAAGAAGGAGATGCTAGAAGATATTGCCGTGGTAACAGGCGCCCAGGTTATTTCAGAAGACCTTGGCTTGAAGTTAGATAAGATTGAGCTGTCTCAATTAGGTTCTGCGCGAAGGGTGGTTGCAACGAAAGATGATACCATTATTGTAGAAGGGAAGGGTAAGAAAGAAACAATTGATGCAAGGATTGGTCAGATCCGAGGCATGGTGAAAACAACCACGTCTGATTTTGATAAAGAAAAACTCTTAGAGAGACTGGCAAAGCTTTCTGGCGGGGTTGCGGTTATAAAAGTGGGAGCTGCAACCGAAGTAGAACAAAAAGCTCGCCAGCATAAGACAGAGGATGCTTTGTCTGCGACAAAAGCTGCAGTGGAGGAAGGTATTGTTCCCGGAGGAGGAGTCGCGTTATTAAGGGCGGCAGCCACGTTAGATGAAAATGCGGTGCAGGATCCAGAAGAGAAGCTTGGTATGAGAATATTAAAGCGCGCATTGCAAGAGCCTATTCGCCAAATAGCGCAAAACTCTGGAAAAGACGGGGCTGTGGTGGCTTCTGAAGTTGGGAAAGGGAAAGATGCCTTTGGGTACAACGCCGCAACAGATGTATTTGAAGATTTAGTGCAGGCAGGAGTGGTAGACCCTACCAAGGTGGTACGCGTAGCTTTAGAAAGCGCGGTGTCTGCGGCGGCTACGCTTCTAACCATGGAAGTAGTCGTGGCAGATCTTCCAGAAAAAGAATACAAGAAAGGAAGCCCTGGCATGGGAGGTGGAATGGGAGAGTACTAACTCTATGAATCCCGAACGAGATTTCATGCAGTATAGTATGAACAACGGGAATGCCAATGCGCATATGCAAAAGAGCATGACAAAGATTATCAACCTAACATCTCGTACGGGATGAATACAATTCAAATTATTATTGTTGGCGCGGCTCTCGTTTCCTTGTGGGCGGTTGTTTTGTACAACCGGCTGGTAAATCTTCGCAATCGGGTGAAGGAGGCATTTGCAGATATTGAGGTGCAGTTAAAGAGAAGGTATGACCTTATCCCCAACCTTGTGGAAACCGTAAAAGGATACGCTGCCCATGAGAAAGGGGTATTTGAGAAAGTAACGGAAGCACGAACAAGGGCAATGGGAGCTCAAAGTGTACACGAGAAGGCAGAAGCAGAGAATATGTTATCTCAAACCCTAAAATCCTTGTTTGCGGTTTCAGAGAACTATCCCGATCTGAAAGCGTCAGTAAATTTCTTAGAGCTTCAGAGAGAATTGCGCGACGCAGAAGACAAGATCCAGGCAGCAAGGCGTTTTTACAATACCATGGTTATGGCGCTTAACACTGGCATTGAGAGTTTCCCCGGGAATATTGTGGCTCGCATATTTAGTTTCAAACTCCAGGAGTTCTTTGATGCGAACGAAGAAGAAAGGAAAACCCCACAAGTGAAATTCTAGCGTTCGCACTGCGTCTCCAATGAACTTATACACTCACGCAGAATCCAATACCCGGAAAACCTGGTTCTATCTTGCGGGGTTTTTTGTGCTAGTCATTTTGGTAGGATGGGTATTTAGCTATGCCTTGGGAAGCTCTGCTATTCTGTGGGTTGCCGTGGCTGTATCCGTGTTGATGAGCTGGACTTCGTATTGGTATTCAGATAAAATTATTCTTACCATAAACAAGGCAAAGCCGGTAGAAAAGCAGGATAATCCAGAGCTCTACCGTATTGTAGAGAACCTCTCCATAACCGCAGGGCTTCCTGTTCCCAAGATTTATATTATTCAAGACAGCCAGCCTAACGCCTTTGCTACTGGCAGAGATGCAAAGCATGCTGTTGTTGCGGTAACCGCAGGCCTTCTCTCAAAGCTGGATCGCGTAGAGTTGGAGGGCGTTCTTGCGCATGAGCTCTCGCACATTGGGAACAAAGACATGCTGATTTCCGCTATTGTCGTAGTATTGGTTGGGCTTGTTGCATTGGCTTCTGATTTCTTTTTTAGGATTACGTTTTTTGGAGGCATGGGGCAGAGGGACGAAAGAAGGGGGAGTCATCCTATATTCTTGATCCTTGCGCTGGCTGCCGCAATCATGGCTCCGCTTTGCGCCCAGTTGGTGCGGCTTGCCATTTCCCGCAAGCGGGAACTTTTGGCAGACGCAACCGGAGCCCTGCTTACTAGGTACCCTGAAGGGTTGGCAAGGGCGTTAGAAAAGATCAGCCAAGACCCAAGTCCTATGCGTTCTGCAAACGATGCTACGGCGCATTTGTACATTGCGAGCCCTTTTCGGGGAAAAGAGCAAAGAAGCTGGCTTCATAAGCTATTTATGACTCATCCTCCCTTGCAGGAGCGGGTAGCTGCACTGCGGGGGTTACATATATGAAATGTCCCATTTGTAATATCTACTTAGGGAAATCCGTTCTCGCAAACGTGGAGGTTGATTATTGTTCTCGTTGCTATGGGTTATGGTTCCAAGAGGGGGAAATGGAGGCTGCAAAAGATGAAAAAGATCGAGATCTTCGTTGGCTCGACATTGATCTTTGGAAAGATCCTGCCAGGTTTGTTATTTCTCCACAGAAAAAGATGTGTCCCAAAGATCGCATGCCCTTGTATGAAGTGAAGTATGGAGACTCAACTATTAAGGCAGACTTGTGCAATCTGTGCCATGGAGTTTGGCTAGATCGCGGGGAGTTCAAAAATATTGTGGTGTACCTGCGGGAAAAAGCAGAACACAGGGTGCTGTATCATTATGCAAAAGACTTGTTCCAAGAGGCGTGGGAGATCTTTTCCGGGCCAGAAATGTTGCGGGAAGAGATACTGGACTTTCTGGCAATTCTAAAGCTTTTAATGTATAAGTTTGCTAGCCAGTACGGAACGTTGTCTAAGATGATTATCTCGTTGCCACGATAGGGTATTGACAGGCCGTATTACAATTTGTTACACTTTAAGTATGAGAACTATCATAAATATTTCATTACCAAGTTCGCTGGGAAAATCGCTTGAGGGTTTAGTAAAGAGAGGTAAATATGCCACGAAGAGTGAATTTATGCGTGAGCTCATTCGAGAGAAACTCGCAGAAGATGACTTGGTTGCCCGTGTAAGAAAAAGCGAGGCAGAGTTTCGTGCCGGAAAAGGAAAACTTCTTCGTTCGCTCGCCGATTTGGACTGAATTTCATGGATGTTTTTTATTCGCCTCAATAAGTTTTAGAGTTGAAATATACGGATAAAATATGGTAAAGAAGTGTAGATTTGGAGAGGTCGCATAGTGGCCTAGTGGGAAAATTGCCAATGGCATGATATAATAGGCGTATGCCACGCATAAAGTTTCAGAAGGGAACACAATCCTTATTTCTTTCTAATGTTCAACAACGTCTCGGTCTTACTTGGTTTGAACTTTCTAAAAGAATTAAGATCCATTCTCGTAGTTTACGAGATTGGCGAAAAGAGAAGTATACAATTTCTGAAAGAGTATTCAAGAAACTTGTAGCGTTGGGAGAGGGAAAGATTGTGGTTCCTGCATACGAAGTTTTGCCTGACTTTTGGAGTATCGAGAAAGCAGCTCGCAGGGGTGGACAGGTTGTGGCAGAGAAATACGGAGGGCCGGGAACTCCAGAAGGAAGAAAAAGGGGTGGGGTAAATTCTCAGATTCAGAGACGACTTCATCCTGAGTTATATCAGCACTGCAATCTTCGGAAGGACATTACTAAACCCTTTCAGAGCTCTCAACTCGCAGAATTGATTGGTATGATATTGGGTGACGGTGGGATGAATAATGAATATCAAGTTGTTATTACGCTCCATAAAATACATGATAGGGAATACGCTGAGTTTGTTCGGCGTCTTGGAGAAGAACTATTTTCTATACAACCGGCGGTCTACGTTGGTCGCTCCGGTCGTAGGAAAATGGTAGTAGATGTTGTTCTGACTGGTATCAATATCGTTGAGTTTTTATTATCAAAAGGACTTGTAAAGGGAAATAAAGTAAAACATCAGGTTGATGTTCCTCAGTGGATTAAGAATAATTTGAATTTTTCAACCCAGTGTTTGAGAGGACTCATTGATACAGATGGAGGAGTTTATTATCATAGGCATACTACTGGAGGATATCCTGCTTTCAACATTGGTTTGCAATTTTCCAATAAGTCAAAGCCGTTGTTGCAGTTTGTGCAGGACACCTTGATTATGCTTGGTTTTACTCCAAAGATTGACTCGCGATACGTTAGCCTATATAAAGAAGATGAAGTACTGCGATATACAAAGCAAATCCAGTTCCATAATCCGTATCATGCGCGAAGAGTTAAGCAGTTTTTGATCCTTAAGAAGAATTTTCTACGGAGAGGTGTGCGAGTGGTTTAAACAGCAGTCCTGGAAAGACTGTGTACTGAAAGGTACCGAGGGTTCGAATCCCTCCCTCTCCGCCAAAGAAAAACTTGACCCATTCGATTCTACTCAGTATTGACATGGTTTTACAATATAGTATAATGTAAAGGGAATAATAAAATAGTAAAACGATTATGGATACAGCAAAACTTTCCAGGAAATATCAGATTGTAGTACCCAAAGAGGTACGTAAAAAGATGAATCTGCGCGTAGGAGAACGCGTTGCGGTGTATGGCGTGGACGAAAACCGGGCTATGCTTGTGAGGCGTCCCAAGAGCTATGCTGACGCGCTCCAGGGACTCGGAAAAGAAGTTTGGAAGGCGCTTGGAGGAGCCGATAAATACATCCGTGAAGAACGCGCATCATGGGACAAAAAATCGGCTTAGACACATCCTTTTGGATTTATTTTTTGGAAGAAAACCCCGAGTATTTGCATAAAACCAGATCATTCGTGGACGCAATCGAGGCAGGGCGGATAGAAGCGGTGTTTTCGAGCATTGGCCTGATTGAAGTTCTTACCGGGCCAAAACGAATTGGAAATTTTGAATTAGCCAGAGAATATAGGGAGTTATTCGCCCGCTTTCCCCATCTTACTATTTGGGGTATGAATGAATCTATTGTTGAGATAGCTTCAAATCTTCGCGCAACCTATGGGATATCAACGCCCGATGCCATTCATATTGCAACAGCAATTGATGCTGGGGCAAAAAAGTTTATTACTAGCGATAAAGGCCTCAAAAGAGTTAAAGAGATTTTAGTTGAATTGCTGTAAATAAACGGAGGGTTGACTTTTGCCAGCCTTGCTTTAGCCGTCTTGAGCAAGTAAGATGAAAACGTTATGATCTTGTCTCCCATTGAGGAAATAAAGGAGAAATTGGATGTTATGCAAGTGGTGGGAGAATATATCAAGCTCCAAAAAGCGGGCGCAAACTATCGCGCGCTTTGTCCGTTTCATCAAGAAAAGAACCCTTCCTTTTTTGTGAGCCCAAGCAGGCAAATGTGGCATTGTTTTGGCGGGTGCGGGGAGGGAGGAGACATATTTAAGTTTGTCATGAAAATAGAGGGTATAGAGTTTGGAGATGCCCTCCGTCTTCTTGCGCAGAAAGCGGGTGTGGAGTTAAAAGCGTTAGATCCCGCTGTTGCGCGCATGCAGTCAGAACGCAAGGGTATGGCAGAAATGATGGAGTGGTGTACAAAGTTTTTTGAAAGACAACTGGCAGACTCTCCTGTGGGTAAGGAAGCATTGCAGTATCTTTTGGGTAGGGGTGTTACTAAAGAGAGTATTGCAAAATGGAGATTAGGATATGCCCCAGATTCTGCTTTGGGTCTCTGCGAGTTTTTGGAAGGCAAAGGGTATACAAGAGACGAGATTGGTGGGGGAGGCATGCTTGCGTATTCTGAAGGGAAAACATATGACCGGTTCCGAAGCCGCATTATGTTTCCTGTTGCGGATCTCCATGGTTCTGTTATTGGTTTTGGTGGCAGGATATTTACCAAGGCGGGAACTGTTGCCAAGGAAGGGTTTGCAAAGTACATTAATACTCCTAATACTTCGCTCTACGACAAGAGCAAGGTGCTGTACGGGTTAGATAAGGCAAAGATGCAGGTGCTGAAGAATGACACTTGTATTCTTGTGGAAGGATATATGGATTGTATTATGGTGTCGCAGGCGGGTTCAGAGAATGTAGTTGCGGTTTCTGGCACTGCTTTAACTCCTTGGCATCTTAAGATTTTAAAGCGCTACACAGAGAATCTTCTGCTTTCTTTTGACATGGATATTGCAGGAGACACTGCAACAAGACGGGGCATTGACCTTGCCCTGCAAGACGGGTTTTCTCTGAAGATTATAACTGTGCCAGAGAAAGATCCTGCCGAGGTTATCCAAGAAAATCCCGAGGCATGGAAGAAGTTTTTAGAAGGAGCAGTATCTATTTTGGATTTTTACTTTGCAACTTCGTTTTCCCGCCATGACGCAAAGAGTCCCGAGGGCAAAAAAGCAATTGCAAAAGACCTGCTCCCTGTTATTTCAAAAATAGCAAATAAAATAGAGCAGGCGCACTGGATCGGCAAACTTTCTCATGAGATCGGAGTAAAAGAAGAGATCATTCAGGAAGAGTTAAAGAGGGTAAGAGGCAGTGCAGAGCAGTATGGCGGGCCTCAAGATACTCCCCAGAAAAGTGAAGCGCCCGCTTCAAGAAAGCAATTGCTTGAAGACCGTACCTTGGCGCTTCTGTTCCGCAGACCCGAGAATCTCACTCTTATCACTGAAGAGCGCCTCTCTTTATTTTCTGTGAAGACCCAGGAAATCTTTGCAGGATTTGAGAAGAATCCTACATTGAAGTTTGAAGCGTTTGAACCTCTGTTTTCTTCTGAAACCATTGAGTTTTTAAAGTACATTGCCTTAAAGTCCGAAATTGAAGAATCCCTAGACCAAAATCAGGATGATTGGGAAAAGGAATGCAGGGCATGCCTGCAAGAGCTCCAGTCCTTGTTTATTAAGGAGAAATTAGATAGTATTGCAAAAGAGATCCAAGACGCGGAAGAGCGCAAAGACGCAGTAAAGCTTCAAGAACTGCTTGTGCAGTTTCAAGAGGCGAGCCGTAAGATTATGTTATGAAAAAAAAGAAACAGACAAGCTTCAAGAAGCCAGAAAAAAAAGTAACAAAGGGAAAGGCCCAGGCAAAATCTTCCCGGAGCAGAAAGAGAGTAGGGGTGAGAGAAGACAAGCTCGTGCAACTTATTGAAAAGGCAAAGCCTCGTGGTTTTGTGACGTACTCTGAAATTCTCTATCAGTTCCCAGACATTGAGAAAGACGTGGAAGGTTTGGAATACTTGTATGAACAGTTAGAAGAGAGCGGCATTCGGGTAGAGGAGGTAAAAGAATACTTGAACATAGACGAGCCAGAAAAGAAGAAAGTTCTTCTGGTGGATGAGGCGCCTCTAGATCCCGTGCAGATGTACCTAAAAGAGATAGGGAAGATTTCTTTTGTTACAGCAGAGCAGGAGCGCGAACTTTCCAAAAAGATTGAGAAGGGAGATCTGGAAGCGAAGAAAACCTTGGCACGGGCAAACCTGCGTTTGGTGGTTTCAATTGCCAAAAAGTATGTGGGGCGTTCTCCCAATCTCACCCTTCTGGATCTTATTCAGGAAGGAAACCTTGGGTTGTTCCGCGCAGTAGAGAAGTTTGACTGGAGGCGCGGGTACAAGTTTTCTACTTATGCAACGTGGTGGATACGGCAGGCCATTACCCGGGCCCTGGCAGATCAGGCGCGGACAATACGTATTCCCGTGCACATGATAGAAACCATCTCTAAATATACCCAGGTGAGAAGGCGTTTACTACAAGACTTGGGCAGAGAACCCCTGGCAGAGGAGATAGCTGCGGAAATGGGTTTGGAGATTGCAAAGGTGCACCAGATACAGAGGATTTCACAAGAAACCGTATCTTTGGAAACCCCGGTGGGGGAAGATGACGAAGACAGCGTGCTTGCAGAGTTTGTGGAAGATGAGAAGGTTCCTCCTCCTTCGGTGGAGGCGGCCCGCAATCTTTTGCGGGAACGCTTGAAAGAAATTCTTGCTGATCTTACTCCAAGAGAGCAGAAGATCTTGGCAATGCGTTTTGGGTTTGATGACGGCATCACCCATACTTTAGAGGAAGTGGGAAGCGAGTTTGGCGTAACCAGAGAGCGCATACGCCAGATTGAAGCCAAAGCCCTAGAAAAGATCAGGGAGCATCGTTCTTTAAAGAAGTTGAAAGGATATTAGTTCTTTGGTATAGTTGACAAGCATTCCGGCGTAGCGCAGCGGTAGCGCAGGTGCCTGTTAAGCACTTGGTCGTAGGTTCGAATCCTACCGCCGGAGCCAAATTGTGGAAAACTTGGTTTAGCCAAGTTATCCACACCTTAGAAAGATTAAGTTTTAAAGAATCGCCAAACTGGCGGCCCCCGCCACCAAAATATGGTGTGGGGGTAAATTTTTTGATAGAGTTGAGATATGAAAAAGCGAATTGACAGAAGATTTGTTTATCAAAAAATGGGGTTCCACGAGAGTGTCGTGCCGCAAGTTTTTGATGGGAAAATAAGCACATGGAGATTAAGAGACCATAAGTTAAAAAAAGGCGATTTCGCGGCTTTTGAAAATAGCCAGACAGAAGAAATCTTTGGCTTTGGGAAAATAACAAAAGTTATTAAAACAACTGTCGGACAGATAGACCTAAAGGATAAAACTCACTACAAAACATATAAAAATAGACAGGAGCTTATTAAAGCGTTTAAGCGTCATAATCCTACCTATAAAGTCAGCAATAATACGCCAGTTTTCGCCTATACATACAAGTTCATAAAGATAAAGCTATGATATTGTAGGATTAATAAAATATGAACTTAGGAATATTAATTATTTTAATTGCCCTACTAGGCTATATTAGTAATTGGCTCAATTGGCGTTATTTAAATTATCCAATAGTTCGTTTGCTATTTTATGTTGGGGCCGTTATTCATGAACTATCACACGGTCTACTCTGTTTTTTAACCGGGGCAACTATTACAGAAAGCAGTATTTTTTCAAGAGAGCCCCATATTACCAACCTAAAGCCAAAGTTACCGTTCGTTGGGCAGACCCTTATATCGTTAGCGCCAATAGCGGGAGGTTTATTATTTCTTTTTCTTATCAATAAATATTTTCTGGTCAATTATTTTTCAACGTCTCCATTGCATCTTTTATCTCAAATAAACCTGTTTGATTGGCAAAGCTGGTTGATGATTTTACTGTTTTTAAACGTTGGTGCCATGATTGGCCCTTCTTTTCAGGACTTAAAAAATATTTGGCCGATCATAATTGCCCTTTTCTTTATTACATTGCCAGCGCTTATCAATGTAAGCTTATTTGTTATTACCTTAATTCTTATTAATATTATAATTCAAGTTATTTTAATGTTAGCTATTAGAATAGTAAAAACTATAAAAGCAAGAACTTGCCTTTTCTTGTAGATGTTGATAGTGGTCCTTTGAGAAAAAACAGTAAGGAGTTGAGAGGCGTGCGAATACTAAAAGACGCGATTGGGTACTCTATCTTTGCGCTACTTGCTATACCCTTTGTGCTCTGGTTGGCTCTGAAGGCAGTAGCAACCCCTTCTTATGCGACTTCGTCCTTTATCTACATTCTAGCAATAGCCTACGGCCTATACTCTGTTGTTGTGGGCGTTACGGCTAAGCGCAGGTGGAGGGGATCAACTTTCTTGCTGGGTGCGTATATTGTTGCCGGCGCTTCTTTAATTCCGCTTTTAATTCTAGTAAGCTTCTTTGCAAGCGGAACCGAATACACCGTATTCCCAGCGATACATTCTGATGTGACCACTTTCATTGGGGTTCTGTTCCTCTACTACGCGGCGCTTGAGTTGGTCTTTGTTACTGTTTGGTGCCCCTTTCGCAAACACACTGCTTCTCCTTGCGCAAACTTGCGTTGCGAGATAACGAAAGTCTGCAATAGATGTAGCGTGGCAAAAAGCAGGCCTTGCGAAAAGTGCAAACTGGCCTTGGTGGGGGTTGGATGTCTGGTCATGTTCCTGGTTCTTTTCCTTTTCGAGGCATCCTTAATAGGCCGTTCTTGAGGCCCAGCAGGTACTGGGCCTTTTTTCTTAGATTGTGAAATTTAATTTCATTAAGTTTCAAAGAATCGCTAAGAGGGCGGTTTTTTGATATGATAAATATATGTGCAGGCGATATATATTGTAAGTCTTGACATAATATCATACATGATATATACTGAAACCGTAGAAGAATACAAGGTAAAGTTTTATACAGACAGAACGACGGGCAAAAGCCCAGTCCTCGATTATATTAAAGAGTTGGGCGATAAGGAGGAAGCAAAGATAGCAAAGTACATTGAGTTCTTGCGAATTAACAAAGGATATCTTGATGAGCCGTACTCTCGACATATTGAAGGAAAAATCAGGGAGTTACGAATTGATTTTGGAAAGAATAGGCATAGAGTATTCTATTTTGTATTCATAAAGAAGACTATCATTTTACTTCATGCTTCTATGAAAAAGACAGCAAAAACACCGGTTGGCGAGATTCAAAAAGCGCAAGAGAATTATCAAGAAGTTGCAAAAAACCCTAAAATCTATGAGTAAAAAAACGTACAAAGCACTGGATTTTCAGCAGTATCTTAGAGAAGAACTGAAAAATCCAGTATTCCGCAAACATTATGAGGAATATGGCAAGCAGCTTGAAATTGCTTACCAAATTTTGCAGTTGCGCAAGAAGCAAGGTTTTTCTCAAACACAATTGGCAAAGAAATTGGGAACCAGCCAAGGCAATATAGCAAGGATGGAAACGGGTCAGCAGAATTTTACCACCGATACTCTTCAGAAAATCGCGTCTGCCTTTCAGCGTAAGCTCAAGATAGAGTTCGTGTAGAATCTCTTGAAAGAATCGACAAGCAGGTCAAAAGATCTCATTCGAGCCTGAGGCTCTCAGAGCCGAATGGCCTGAGCTTTGCCGAAGAGCGGTTTTTGGCACAGCTTGATATTAAAAATAGGCTATGATAAAAGAGAAATAGAAAAGGGAGGTGGCGCATGGCTACAGTAGAGGCTTTAGAGAGCTTGGCAGAAGGAGTCATCTTTGGTACGGCAACGCCCAACACCTTGACGATACTAGGCTTGGTTCTTATGGAAGGTATGACATTTCAAGATGTGTTGGAAGCGCGACACCTCAAAGCTGGTCAACAACCTGGGGATTTTGAAAGAATGGTTGCACACGTTGAGAGAAATCTCGCGAAAGTCGTTGCCTGATTTGCTAGCTCTTTTGATAGGGTCAGTGCGCAAGAGGGGGCCCAAGTACTTTTGGTTCCAATCCATGCCCCCTCTTTTCTATTCTCTCAATTAGGTCATTACTGCATTCAACATGTGGAGCTCGTCAGAAAGGCGGTTTTGATATACTATTAGGGCTTTTTCTGTTATGATAAAAGAACGATAATAATTTATTTATACAATACCTATATGTCAAAAAGAAGCACGGGGCTGGGGAAACATATAAAATCAAAGCATTCTCGCAAGACCGTAAAGCGCTTGGAGGTAAAGAAGCTCATGCTGGAAGCAAAGAAGAACAAAAAACGCAGATAAAAACTTAGTCGGACTAAGTTCAAAGAATCGCCATGAGCTTTGCCGAAGGGCGGTTTTTTGGTATAGCTTGCTTTTGAAAACAGGCTATGATAAAAGAGAAATAGAAAAGGGAGGTGACACATATGACCGCAGTGATTATGGGGATAGGCCAATTTCTCGAGAAGGAAAGGGTCAGGTGTAAAGGACCAACTAGGCAAGAGATGATGAAGATGCAACGTCGGCATGAACAAGATATGCGAGAGTTAGACCGACGGATGCCCACCGGTGGCAAAGTAAGGAAATTCGTCTTTACTAGGTAAATCTGCATCGAAAGGAGAGATTTTAGGAGCTCCCAGACAAGTTCTGATTGGAGCTCCTTTTTTATACATTGTTCGACAAAGAATCGCCAAAACGGCGATTTTTTGGTACAATACAAAAGTATGAAAATTAAAATTATCACCATTTGCTGTAGCGCCTCTTTTTACAAGCAGGCCCTTGATGTTCAAAAAGAACTTCAGGCGAGAGGGTTCAAAGTGAAGATCCCGCATACGGCAAACAAGATGAAAAAGCGCGGGGATTTTAATGTAGATCACTATAAGACGTGGTATAAGAATCCTAAGGATTATGCCAAGAAGGCAAAGCTTATGCGCCAGCACTTCAAGAAGGTGATTGAATGCGACGCTATACTCATGCTGAATTATGAGAAGAATGGAGCGAAGGGATACATCGGAGGTAATGGGCTTATGGAAATGGCGCTTGCATTCCACTTGCGAAAACCCATTTATATCCTAAATCCCGTGTTTGATAACTCGTCTCTATATGAAGAGATTATGGGCATGGGCCCTATATTTTTAAATGGAGATTTGAAAAAGATATGAAAGTGATTCTTGGTTCTGCGTCAAAACAAAGGAGAAAAGTCTTGGAGCGATGGGGCTACGTTTTTGAGGTTATGACAGCTGATATTAATGAGAAGGCAATCCGTTTTGACGACCCTAGAAAACTCACCATGGCTTTAGCCAAGGCAAAGGCAGAGGCCTTGCGTCTAAGAATTAAAGAGCCGGTTCTCTTAATTACGGCAGATCAAGTGGTGCTGTGGAATGGACAAATCCTAGAGAAGCCAGAAAGCCCAGAGCAGGCAAGGAGATTTTTAAAAGGGTATGCGCAGTATCCTGCTCAGCCAATTAATGCAGTGGTGGTAACAAATACGGAAACCGGAGTTCAGCTAGGTGAGAATGATATAAACACGGTGTACTTTCGCAGTTTTCCCGATAATGTTATTGAACAACTTATTGCCCAAGGCAATATATTTTCTCAAGCAGGAGCGTTTTCAATTGAAGATCCTCTTATTGCGCCATACGTTGAACGTATTGTTGGAACCTTAGACAGCGTAGAAGGATTGCCCAAAGAGCTTACCGAGCGGCTTATGAAAGAAGTTCAATCCTAATGGCCCCTGATGTTTTATATGAAGACAACCATGTGATTGCGGTATACAAGTCAGCCGGAGTGTTGACACAGGGCGACAAGAGCAAAGACCCCTGTCTTATGGACGAGGTGAAGAAGTATCTAAAAGAAAAATACAAAAAGTCTGGCAACGTGTTCTTAGGTCTTGTGCACAGGTTAGATAGGCCGGTTTCGGGCGTTGTGCTGTTTGCAAAGACGAGCAAAGGAGCTTCGCGCCTTTCAGAACAGTTCAGAAATCATACCGTTGAGAAAACATATCATGCTTTAGTGGTAGGAAAACCAGATGCAAAAACTTTGGTGAATTATATTACCAAAGATAAAACGAAAAAGAGAAGCGATATTCATGCAGAATGGGGGCAACGGGCAGAGTTAGAGTATAAGGTTGTTGCCTCATACGGCGCATATTCGCTTGTAAGAATTCTTCTTAAGACCGGGAGGTTTCACCAAATACGGGCGCAGTTTTCTTTTGCAGGTTTCCCAATAGTAGGGGATATGAAATACGGAGCGCCTTTTGCATTACCAGATAAAAGCATTGCATTATGCGCAACTTCCATTGCCTTTACGCTACCCACGAGAGATGAACGAAAAACGGTTTCCATTCCAATTCCCAATACCTGGAGTGTGTATAAAACTTAAGCGCCTTCTTTGAGGAAAGAAAGAGAAAGCCAGATAACGATAACTCCCAGAAAGAGGAGCGCGGTTTTAAGAAGAGCAACACCTCGTCTCTTCTCATAATGTATCTCTGGGATAAGGTCAGACGTGGCGATATAGATAAAGAATCCCGCGGTAGCCGCAAGAGCTATTGGCAAGTACGCCTCCAAGAAATTTCCAAGAAAGTAGGTAATTAAAGCTCCTAAAAACGCAGCAGATGCGCTCATGATATTTACCATGATGATTTTGATAGCAGAGAGCCCCTTATGGATCATAATCCCAAAGTCTGCAATCTCTTGAGGTATTTCGTGCGCCGCAACCGCAAGAGTTGTTATAATCCCTAGCTGGATATCTACCAAAAACGTGGCGGCAATAACAATGCCGTCAACAAAGTTATGGACAGTATCGCCTATAATGATAAGGGGAATAACTGATTGAGTTTCTTTCTCATGTTCATGTTCAGAGTATTCTTCGTGATGATGGAACCAATGGACGAATCTTTCTATGGCAAAAAAGAGAAGAATTCCCATGAGAGTCCAAAAAAAGACATTAGTTCCTGTTTTTTCTCCGCTATGAGCAGCTTCTGGAAGAAGGTCAAAAAATGCCGTTGCAAGAAGAACTCCTGCCGCAAAGGCAGCGAGGAAGTGTGATATTTTTGAAGCGAACTGAACTCGAGAGAGTAAGAGGATTCCTCCAATGAGGGCTCCTATGCTTCCTAAAAAAGTAAAGAGTAAAATGTATGCTAGAGTTGGCATCTCTTTTATTATATAAGATTTTGAATTTTCCTACAATAATATCGTTGACAACAGAGAATTTTTAGTGTAGAATACTTGTTATTGCATGATACAGCAAACAAAAACAGTACAACAGCATAGCTCCGAGCCCCAGACCCGCCTTCGCCAAAGCTATGGCGGACAGGGGGGATTTTCAGGTTTGGGCATTGCTCCCAAGCTTCTTGAGGTATTGGCAGGTCTGAAGTTCCAAACCCCAACACCCATACAATCTAAGGCAATCCCAGTTGCTATAGAAGGGAAAGACATTATTGGTATTGCGCAGACAGGCACGGGAAAGACGCTTGCTTTTGGCATACCGCTTATTCAGCGCATCATACAGGCAGGACAGGGTATGGGTTTGGTTATTGTGCCTACTCGAGAACTCGCATTACAAGATAATGAATCATTGGAGATCCTTGGACGAGCGTTTCGAATTAAGACCGCGGTATTGATTGGGGGCGTGGCAATGGGGTATCAGTTACGCACGTTGCAGAGACGCCCTAACATTATTATAGGAACCCCGGGCCGCATTATTGACCATTTGCGCCAGAGAACCCTTGATCTTCGCTCTGTAAGTATTCTTATTCTTGACGAAGCAGACCGTATGCTAGATATGGGGTTTGCTCCGCAGGTAAACCAAATACTGGAAGCGGTCCCAAAAGACCGCCAGACCATGCTGTTTTCTGCAACCATGCCAGAGAATATTGTGAGAATCGCAACGCGGCACATGAAACTTCCTGTGCGCGTGGAAATGGCGCAGTCTGGCACCGCTGCAGAACGCGTTGACCATGAATTGTTTGTGGTGAAGAAAGATCAAAAGACCCGTCTTTTAGATAAGGTGCTCCAAGAATACAAGGGAAGCGTGCTTTTGTTTTCCCGCACAAAGCATGGGGCAAAGAAAATATGCAGGGACATTAAGGCTATGGGCCATAGCACGGCAGAAATTCATTCTAATAAGTCATTGGCGCAGCGAAGGGAAGCGTTGGAAGGTTTCAAGCTGGGGAAATACCGCGTGCTTGTAGCAACCGACATTGCGTCACGCGGCATTGATGTGAAAGGCATTGAGGTGGTTATCAATTATGATTTGCCAGAAAATCCGGAAGATTACGTACATCGCATAGGCCGCACCGGCAGGGCAGGGCAAGCTGGCCGCGCAATTTCTTTTGTGGTGCCAGAACAGCGTTACAAGATACGCGAGATAGAACGATTGACAAGATCTTCTTTCCCAATTACTCCTTTGCCAGAACTTCCTCCGGCCCGTCCTTCAACGAATGTTTTTGATGAAGATCGCCGCCCCGCGTTTACAAGAAGGACTCAAACTCACGTGCGTCGAGGTCTTCGACTCCGAGGTTCAGACTCGAGGAGCTACAGCGGACAAAAAAATTCTAATAGGCCTACTCCTTTTCGACACTAATCATGGCGCAGAATATTAGAAATATAGCCATAATTGCTCACGTTGACCACGGAAAAACCACCCTGGTAGACGCATTGCTGCGCCAGTCAGAGGATTTTTCGACCAAGCAAGAGGCGAGCGAGCTTATTATGGATTCAAACGAGTTGGAACGGGAGCGCGGCATCACTATCTTTTCCAAAAACGCCGCTATTAAATACAAGGATTTCAAGATCAATATTGTAGATACTCCAGGCCATGCGGATTTTGGCGGAGAGGTAGAACGCATAATGTCTATGGTGCAGGGCGTACTGTTATTGGTTGACGCAAAAGACGGTCCTATGCCCCAGACAAAATTTGTATTGAAAAAAGCCTTGGAAGCGGGCCACAAGGTTATTGTTGTCATTAACAAGATCGATTTGCCCCAGGCAAGAGCAGAATGGGTTTTGAACCAGACCTTTGATCTGTTTGTGGAATTGGGAGCTTCTAGCCAGCAAGCAGAGTTTCCTGTGCTGTATGCTTCAGCTCTTTCTGGAAAAGCAGGGTTTGAACCAAATCTGGAAAGCATGAAAGATGTTCAGCCCTTGTTTGAAACTATTATAAAAGAAATACCAGGGCCCCAGATTGCACAAGGCGCCACGCAAATGCTTGTGGTGAATGTTTCTTATGATAATTTCAAAGGGCAGATAGCGGTAGGGTTTTTGAAGGCAGGAAGCCTAAAAAAGAACCAGCAGGTTATGCGCATTCAGACCAATGGAGAAATGGCGCCTTCAAAGGTTACTGCGATCATGACGTTTGATGGATTAAATCGCAGAGAAGTTGAAGAAATTCAAGCAGGAGATATTGTTGCAGTTTCTGGCATTGAAGGCATAAGAATAGGGGAAACCATTGCGGATTATGAGAATCCTGTTGCGTTGCCCCCCATTCTTATCGATGAGCCTACGGTGAAGATGAATTTTTCGGTGAATACCTCGCCTTTTGCCGGCCAGGAGGGCCAGTATTCTACTGCCAGGTATTTGAAAGAGCGCCTGGAACAAGAACTTCTGAATGACGTTGCCTTGCGCGTGGATCCATCTGAAGGCAGCTCCGATTCTTCTTTTGTGGTTTCAGGGAGGGGGGAATTCCACTTGGCTATACTTGTTGAGAAGATGCGCAGGGAGGGGTATGAGTTTCAGGTAGGAAAACCCGAAGTTATTTTCAAAGAGAAAGACGGAGTGAAAACAGAGCCGTTTGAAGATATGTATGTGGAGTGCCCTGAACAGTATGTGGGTACTGTGATTGAGAAAATGGGGGGTAGAAAGGGCGAAATGGTAGATATGAGGCAGGATCGCGGAGTGGCGCATTTGCACTTTTTGGTTTCTACGAGAGGGCTTATAGGATACCGTTCGGAGTTTTTGACCGACACTAAGGGAGAGGGTATCTTTAACGTTCTACTTCATGGATACCAGCTTTCTCTGGGACCAATAAAATTGCAAAGCCATGGCTCTTTGGTTGCCCATGAAACAGGATTAAGCAACTCATACGGATTATTGAATGCGCAGAACAGGGGCCAGTTATTTATAGGCCATGGAGTGCCTGTATATGAAGGCATGATTGTAGGAAAGAATGCAAAGCCCCAGGATTTGGTGGTGAATATATGCAAAGAAAAGAAACTCTCTAATATGCGTTCAAGGGGCGAGGGCGTTTCAGAGCATTTTGACACCCCATTAGTTTTGAGCTTAGAAGACTCTATTGAATACCTAGGAGATGATGAGCTTCTTGAAGTGACGCCAAAGAACCTGCGTTTACGTAAAGCCATTCTCACCGCTCTAGAGCGCAAGCGCGCAGGGTTTCAAGAGGCGATAGAATAAAAACATCTAGCTGTGGATAACTAAGTCGAGCTTAGCTGTGGATAACTAAACTCGGTTTAGTTATACTATATCTAAAGGTCTTCTTTATGGTCATACATAATAAATATAACAATGTAGTTTTACGTATGAAGATATTTTCATTTTTTTCTGTGTTTGAGATTATGGGCGCTGTTTTGGTTCTTGGTTCTTTGCCCATGACTGGCATGGCTCAAGAGGCAGGCGATGTACAAAGTCAGCCACAGCAGATTCAACTGCAGGAAAAACAAAATCAGCAGCCTGCTCTGCAGCAATTCTTTGAAGAAGAAGGGCAGGAACAAGAGGAGTTTATTGATCTTGTTGACCCAAGAGAGTTAAAGCAGGTTCAATCCCAGCTCAACGACTTAAAGCGTCAGAGTAAACAGATTCTCAAGAAGGCCCAGAAGACCGCGGTCTTCGCGAACGAGGTCAGCGAGCTCAACATCTTGCTTTCTGAAGTTGACAGATTCTCCAACGCGATTAAGAATGCCGTCCCCGAGGATCAGAGAGAAGCGATCCAGGAATTTTATGATGCACAGCTTTGGGAAACGCTAAACAACATACGGGTAAAGATTGAGTTGCCACAGGAATTAAAGTTTATTGAGAAAGACCTGAAAAGGCTGGAGAAGCTCATAGCCGCAAAAAAGTTTGCCATTGAAAAGGTTGATCTCGGCATAGTGAGAACAACGATCGATGAGATCAAGAACGCTGTTGCCGAAGCGCGCAATGAATTCAATCAAGGCAACTTTGAAGAAGCGCAAGAAGCGCTTCAGGTGATCCATGAGGGCAGTCATCCAGGTGAGATCTTTGGCATTCTCCAGCAGCTGCGTGAGATGAACCAACGGTTAAAAAAGGCTAAGACAGAAGTGAAGGACGCATTCCATGAAGTATTGGCGCCAGTGTATGAAGCAATACAGGGCGGTGATTTTAGGGAAGCCAATATGATGTTGCAGGATATCCGGAATGATTTGTGGCGATTGTTTGATAAGGTAAAAGGGAAATCGAGCGTGAACGAAGATATGCGGCAGAAACTGCAAAATCTTGAGGAACGGCTTCAGCAGAAGCAGCAGCAAATACAAGAAGGGGATCCAAACTCAAAACCTCAAAGCTACCAGCCTTATCAGGCCTCGGTTCTTGATGCTGTTTCCAGCTGGTTGAGGAGTATGATATACTGACCGTATGAGAAAATATATGGGCGCAGCTTTTGTCCTCGTAAGTTTTATTGCTATGGCTGGTTTTGGATTTTTAGCCATGAGTCCCCAAGGCAACATGGAAGGATGTATTGCGGCATTGACCCGTGGCGGCGAGTGCCCTGCAGAGAACGGTAGTTTTGCGTCTCTGGTATTCCATGCAGGAGTTATAAAGGGTTTTTCTACCGCAACAGTAAACACTGGAATTCTTTTTATAGTCCTCTTATTTGCCACATTCTTTGTATTGGTTGTACATAAAATTAGTGAGAACATTGCCACTCCGTTTGTCACGGCATATTCTCGCTACAAACAAGAAGTGCGGTTTTTTGCATCTCCTCTTTCGCAACGGATTCAGCGCTGGTTTTCTCTGCACGAGAACAGCCCTGCTTTTGCATAAGGCGGCGATAAGAAGTCGCAGTTTTTTGGTTTATTATTAACAATCTATGAATAAAAATATCATTATAGGCATAGTAGTGGGAGCCATAGTCTTTGCGGGTATTGTTTGGATTGCCAGGCCCGATGCGAATAATACGGGTGCGGCAGTGCAGAAAAGCTCTTCTAACGGAGTGTTGAGTGCTGAAGAGCAAGGATTTGATTTTGGCACAATTTCTATGGCAGCAGGTCTTGTTACCCATCGATTTGTAGTTAAAAACACTGGGGTAGACCCCGTGAACATTAGCAAGATGTATACTTCGTGCATGTGCACTACTTCTGTGCTACAGAAAGGGGACCCTTCGACAGGTTCAGGGCAGGTAAAAAGATTTGGTCCGTACGGCATGCCGGGCCACGGGTTTATCCCGAAGATGAATGCAACAGTTGATTCTGGAGAAGAAGTAAGCGTGGACGTCACGTTTGATCCTGCGGCGCACGGTCCTGCCGGAATTGGTGTCATTCAGCGTGTGGTGATTCTAGAGAATAACGCAGGAGATAATATAGAGCTTCAGATCAGCGCGAACGTTAAGCCATAACGTCATGAATCCCGAACGAGATTTCATACAATCTCTATTGAACAACGGGAATACCAATGTGCATATGCAAAAGAGCATACTAAAGATTATTAACCTAACATCTCGTACGGGATGAATAAAAAACTTGCAATTTTTGTTGGCGGTTTGCTGCTGCTACTCGGCTTGGTAGTGTTCTTTAAGTCAGGAGGAGTCGGCACATCTGCGCTCTGGAATCTTTCTAACGAAGGCACATGGCTTTTGCCCTTGGTGGGGGTGTCTGCGCTTATTGACAGTATTAACCCCTGCGCGTTCTCCATACTCATTCTTACGATCGCGTTTTTGTTCAGTATAGGAAGGATGCGTTCTAAAATTCTTCTTATAGGCGGGGTCTATGTCTTGGGTATTTTCTTGGTGTATTTTCTCATTGGGTTGGGGCTTTTACAGACGCTCCATTTCTTCAATACGCCGCATTTTATGGCAAAGGTTGGATCATTATTGCTTATTGCGTTTGGCGCAGTAAGCTTGATAAATGAATTCTTCCCGGCGTTTCCCTTAAAACTCCGCATTCCCCATGCAGCGCACCAGAAAATGGCAGAGTTAATGGAAAAAGCATCAATACCCGCCGCGTTTCTCTTGGGAGGGTTGGTTGGGCTGTGTGAGTTTCCATGTACCGGAGGCCCGTATCTTATGGTGCTGGGGCTGCTGCATGATCAGGCAACGTACCTGAAAGGATTGGGGTATCTTATTCTCTATAACATTATTTTTGTCCTGCCCTTGGCGCTCATTCTTTTTATTGCGAGCAACAAGGCGCTTTTCGAAAAGGTGCAATCCTGGCAGAGGGAGAAAAGGATACCAATGCGTTTGGGCGGCGGAATTGCTATGATAGTATTGGGTCTTGCCATATTCTTTCTCTAAACCCCCATGTTCACCGTTACAATAGCTTCAATAGGAGGGATTACATGCGCCGTGTGGCTGGCTGATAAAGTTCTGCCCTTTAAGATTTGCCCCATATGCGCCGGCGTGAGCGGTACATGGCTGTGGATGTTAGCTGCGTCATTCCTTGGATACGAAGTGGATCGCGCTATTATTGCAATGCTTCTGGGAGGTTCGGTGGTAGGCATTGCATATCAGCTTGAGAAGAAGCTAGCCGCAGGAAAGTCAGCTCTTCTATGGAAAGCGCTTTTCATACCTGTGGGATTTGTTGTTGCGTATGGCTTGGTTTCTTCACAATGGGCCATACTGGCAGGATCCCTGGGGATTGCGAGTATACTTGCATGGACGTTTGTCATGGCTACCCCAAAACAGGGTGCAAACCAGAAAGTCGAGGAATTGAAACAAAAAATGGAGAAATGCTGCTAATATGAGAAGTGCGATTATTATTGTTGTCATTGGAGCGGCTATCGCAGGAGTCGGATTTGTTGTATTGAAACCGGAAAAGCCCTTCGACTCCGCTCAGGGTGAACATGCAGCGCTTGACTCGTTTGCGCAGTGCCTGGCAGACGAAAAGATAACTATGTACGGAGCTGACTGGTGCTCCCATTGCCAGAATGAGAAAAAACTCTTTGGAGATTCTTTCCATTTTGTGCCGTATGTAGAGTGCCCGGATAATCCCCAGAAATGCCTGCAGGAGGGTATCACAGGATATCCAACATGGGTGTTCACAGATGGCAGGAAATTAGTAGGAGAGCAAGGTCTTGAGAAATTATCAAAAGAAAGCGGATGCCCGCTTCGCCAAAGCGAGGCGAGCCAACTACCACAATGAAACAAATTATTTCTTTCGGGACATATATCGTTGTCGCGCCAGTGCTTATTGCCGGCATTTGGCTGTATGCGACAGGGGCGTTGCCTTCTCGTATGCAAAAAGGAGAGGTTGCGCAGGAAACTCCCGAGGCGTTAGATCTTGAAGATGCCGTGCTCCCCCAGGAAGGCATTGTTTTGCCGATTCAATGGGGGAGTTTAGGCATGGACATGATGCAGGCCGGGGTTATTGACGAGGAAAAGCTTCAGGCGTTGTACGAGAGCAGGGGAGGATTACCAGAAGACATGAAAAAACTGTTGTATGAATCCAATACGCAGGAAGTGCGCATGACGTATGAGAATTCCGGCATTCTTTTGAATCTGCTTTGGGGATTTGGTTTGGGCAATAAGAATAGTATTCTGGAAACGGGTCCTATGCAAGATCCCAGGTATAATGGAGCGGGCAACTTTGCTTCTACCGGAGGCTGGACTTTGGCAACAGGAGGCGCCATGGATCATTACAGTCAACATCCCTTTGTCGTTTTAACCCTAGAGCAGCAGGCATTGGTTGAAAGGGTTTCAAAAGGCATATTCCGACCATGCTGCGGTAACTCCACGTATTTCCCAGACTGCAATCATGGTATGGCAATGCTGGGGCTCTTGGAACTTATGGCAGCAAACGGAGTAAGCGAAGAAGACATGTATAAGGTTGCCCTTCAAGTGAACTCATATTGGTTTCCTGATACGTATCTGACCATTGCAACATATTTTGCCAAACAGGGAGTTTCTTGGGATATGGTATCTCCAAAAGAGGCGTTGGGAGATCAGTATTCCAGCGGTTCCGGGTATCAGAGAGTTCGCGCTCTCGTAGAGCCGGTAAAACAGCAAGGCGGCGGCGGCTGCGGCCTCTAGGGTTGACACGTATACCCCTAGGGGGTATCATGGAGCCATGAAAGCGGCATCCAAAAAACGAGCGCTTCACCGATTAAAAATCATTGAGGGACAGTTGCGGGGGCTCCAGAAAATGGTTGAGGAGGATGTGTATTGCATTAATGTTATTCATCAGTCTCTTGCCGTAAAAGAGGCGCTTTCTGGCGTTGAGAATTTGCTGTTGGAAAACCATCTTGCAACGCATGTTGCAGACCAAATGAAGTCTGGAAAAGAATCAAAGGCAGTAAAAGAGATTCTGGCAATTTATAAATTGTCAAAAAGAAAATAAGTATGCTTAAAAACATCTGGCAAAAAATAAGGCAAAATCATTTATTGTTGATGGCAGTTTGTTGTTTGGCGCCGGTTATATTAGTTATTAGTTTTATTTCGTTATACAAAGGTAGCAGCAATTACTGGGTTTGGCTGATTATTTTGCTTTGCCCCCTTGTGCATATTTTTATGATGAAAGGGCACAAACAAGAATTATATAAATGCCCTGAGTGCGGATTTACGTATACAGATAAAGAATGGGCGGAGAAATGTGAAGCTTGGTGCAAAAAATACAAAAGTTGCAATTTAGAAATAATAAAATATGCAGTTGATAAAGATCGAGAAAAAGAAGTAAGCAAAAATTGAACACATGTTTAATCTTTTTAAACAAAAATGCCCAATCTGCAAAATGGAGCTTGAAAAGGAAAAAGATTATCCTGAAGGGTTTGGTAAAAAGTTTTGTTCTGAAAACTGCAAAGAAGAATACCGCAAGCAGGTAGTTAAAGAACAGTCGCAGCATTCTGGCGGCAGCTGTTGTCATTAAAAGGTAGAATACGCTATTAACCTTAATTAGAAATTATATGAATCAAAATTTAGGCAAATTAGACAGGGTTCTGCGGTTTGCGTTGGCAGTGTGGTGGCTTGGCCCATGGGCTCCGCAATTTGGCGCTGAATGGGTTAATTGGCTTATTGTTGCTGTGGCTTGGATTTCGCTCGCCGAGAGTTTCCTGGGCTGGTGCTGGTTTCACCGCCTGCTTGGCATAGACAACAAAAATCAATAATGGAACTGCTTTTAAGCGCATCAATTGTAGCCGCATTTGTCGCCGGAATAGCTGCTCTCTTCGCGCCGTGCTGCATTACTGTGCTTTTACCGTCGTACTTTGCTTCCATTTTCCGCGAACGGCGCAAAGTGTTTGCGATGACTTTTATTTTCTTTCTGGGAATTCTCGCCGTTTTTCTTCCTATTGGATTGGGAGCGGCGGCGCTCGGCAAGTTTTTCAGCCAGTATCATAATGCTGTGTTCGGCATAGGCGCGGTTTTCCTTATTGCACTAGGACTCATTATTCTTTTAGGCAAGCATTTTTCGCTGCCGTTTCAGGTGCATCCGACCCTTAAAAAACACAATGCGGTTTCTGTATTCACGCTCGGCGTATTCTCGGGGGTTGCCACTACCTGCTGCGCGCCTGTGCTTGCAGGCGTGCTTGCCCTTGCCGCGCTTCCCGGATCGGTATTATGGGGTGGCATTTACACCTTAAGTTATGTTTTTGGAATGGTTGCTCCGCTCTTTCTAATTTCGCTTTTTCTTGACAAAATCAACTTTGAACAAAAGTTCCTGCGAATTTTCAGTAGACCGATCAAATATCAATTAGGCGGCAAGGAAGTAAGCATTACTGTTTCCGAAGCGGTATCTGGCATTACTTTTCTTGCCATGGGTGTTTTGGTTCTTTATCTTGCGCTTACCAATAGACTTTTTATGCAGGCCGGAGGATATCAAACAAACATTAATATCTACCTTACAAAGGTCTTGCAATCAATAAGCGGTGTTGTGCAAGCGGTTCCCGAATATATATGGGCGCTTTTATTAGTCATAATTATTAGCGGAGTTGTCTGGCGCGCCGCTCGCCAATTTAACAAAGAAAAATATGAATAACAAATATAATGTTTCCACAATCATTATTGTAATAGTAGCTGTTGTCGCAATAGGTCTTCTGGCTTGGGGCGGTAGTAAAAATAAAACTAGCGCGCCATCAACAGTCAAAGAACAAACCGTTGATATGCACGGTAATCCATTGGCGACAAATGTTTCCGCAGTACCGTTACAAGGTTTCGTTGATAAACCAGCGCCAGATTTTAATTTGGCCGATCTAAGTGGCCAGCAGTATTCCCTTAGCGAATTACGCGGTAAAAACATCATCCTCTTTTTTAACGAGGGATTGATGTGTTATCCTGCATGCTGGAATCAAATTGTTGCGCTCGCTAAAGATGAGCGATTTAAGAATACCGATACAGTTGTTTTGTCAGTAGTCGTTGACCCGCCAGGGGAGTGGCAGAAAGCTATTGGTAAAATGCCAGAGCTGGCCGAAGCAACGGTTGTGTTTGATAAAAATACAGAGGTGTCTAGGAAGTTCAGCATGCTTAAAACCGCATCCTCAATGCATTATGGATCGCTTCCTGGCCATACCTTTGTGCTGATTGATAAAGATGGGGTAATCAGGCATATTTTTGACGACCCGAATATGAGTATCCACAACGACCAGTTGGTCGCAGAGCTTACCAAGCTTAATCAAAACTAAAAAGTATGGATATGGGTGCTGTCATTAATGCATGATTATTAAATCCGCGCTATACGGGCTTGCGGGCATGGTGGCTTTGCTTGGTGTCTATTTTGTCGTTCTTACTTTGGTTTCTGGCTGGAGTTTTGCAAAAGATCAATTTTCTCAATTTTGGTACTTCATTGTTAGTTTGGCTCTCGGTTTTGGAATTCAGATTGGGCTTTATGTGTATCTAAGAGGTCTTATTAAAAATGGCCGCGGTACAGGAGGGATTTTGGGCGTAACCGGCACCGCTTCAGGAGCGGCAATGATTTCCTGTTGTACTCATTACATTATCAATCTGCTTCCTATTCTCGGCGTGGCTGGAGTGGTAACCTTTATAGCGCAGTATCAAGTACAACTTTTTTGGGTGGGATTGCTGTTTAATCTTGGAGGTATTGTTTATATGGTGAGTAGAATAGTTAAGTACAAGCGGGCATGAAATATTTACTGTACGTAGTTATTGTTTTGACAGCAATTCTTTTTCTCTACTACGTTGGAGCTTTTCAGCCAAGCGAAGTTCTGCAAAAACAATGGGAGACAAAAACTGATGAACAGCCGCCGGTAACCGTTACGGTAACTCCTCTTGAATTCGGTGCAGATGCTAAAATATGGAAATTCGCTCTTGTTTTTGATACTCATTCCGGAAGTTTAGACGATGACCCGCTTGTAGTGGTATCCTTAATGGATAATAAAGGCAATACATACGAGCCGACCGCTTGGGAAGGGCCTGGGCCCGGCGGTCACCATCGTGAAGGAGTTCTAGTATTTTATGAGATTAATCCCATGCCAGCGTATGTGGCATTAAAAATAAAAGATGTCGGAGGCATTCCTGAACGTTTATTTACATGGAACATAAAATAATATGAAAGAAATGATTTATACCTGTCCAATGCATCCAGAGGTCATCAAGAATGAGCCGGGGCTTTGCCCTGGTTGCGGGATGGCGCTTATCCCAAAAGAAGAAAGGCCAGACGGTTATGATGTTTCAAAGTTAAGCCACAAGGATCACGAAGCGGCGATGACTAGTCCCCAGATGGCGAAAAAAATGGAAGCGGACATGCGCCGGCGGTTTTTAATCTCCTTCCTGCTTTCCATCCCTATTTTTCTCTACTCACCGGTCGGCATCAATTTTTTTGGATTGAATCTGCCGACGCCCATACCGGTCAATTGGCTTTTGCTTGTTCTTACCACACCTATTGTTTTCTGGACCGGCTCCATTTTTATCACGGGAACCTATTATTCCCTAAAGGCGAAGAAGCTTAATATGGCCGTCTTAGTTGCTACAGGAGTTCTTGCGGCATATCTTTTCAGCGTACTTCTCACGGTTATCCGGCCAGAAGCGGAGACATTCTATGAGGCGGCGGCTCTGCTGGTTACCTTTGTACTTTTTGGCCACTGGATGGAGATGAAATCTCGGCGGGGTACCTCCGATGCCCTCCGTGCGCTTTTTGATCTCGTGCCGCCACAGGCCGCGGTGTTCCGGGATGGCAAAGAGATAACCATTCCGAGCGCTGAAATTGTACATGGAGATATTGTTATCATCCGGCCCGGCAGTAAAATTCCGGTAGACGGCGAGGTGATCGAAGGGGAGACATATATTGATGAATCGTTGGTTACGGGAGAGTCGCTTCCTGTGCATAAGAAATTAGGCGGTGGCGTAGTCGGCGGATCTATCAACCAGAACGGCTCAATCAAATTCAAAGCGACGAAAGTGGGAAGCGACACGGTTCTCGCGCAAATTATAAAAATGGTGGAAACCGCGCAGAACTCAAAAGCGCCCGGCCAGCGCATTGCAGACACGGCGGCCGGGTGGCTAGTTGTCGTAGCGATCGGCTCTGGACTTGCCGCCTTCTTCGGGTGGTATCTCGTAGCCGGAGCGGGACTTATAACAGCTCTTACGTTTGCGGTATCAACTGTCGTGATTGCCTGTCCAGACGCATTGGGTCTTGCAACTCCTACGGCCGTCGCTGTGGGCACCGGTCTTGGCGCAAAACACAATATTCTTATTAAAGACGCGACAACGCTCGAGAAAACGTCGAAGATCAACGCCATGATTCTTGATAAAACAGGGACACTTACGAGAGGTCAGCCAGAAGTCACAGACATCGTTTCATTCCTTGAAAAAGAAAACCAGCAAACCCAGACGCGAATTCTTCAAATCGCCGCTTCAATAGAGAAACAATCCGAGCATCCGCTTGCTAGAACAATTGTAGACAAAGCTTCCCGCGAGGGGGTTGAGTTCTTGCCGGTTTCCAAGTTTGAAGCCGTAGCGGGCCACGGGGTGAAAGGATTTATCTTGGAGAGTAAACTTGCCAATAGCAGCCACCTTGTGCTTTTAGGCAACGAACGGCTTATGGCAGTTCACAAAATTAATCTTGACCCAGAGGCACGAGAAGAAATGGAACGTTTGCAAGGCGAGGGCAAGACGGCGGTGCTTCTCGCTTTGGATAATGATATTATCGGCGCGGTGGCAGTCGCCGATACCGCCCGCGAAAATTCAGCGAAAACCATCAAAGAACTAAAACGGATGGGCGTAGAAACAATCATGCTGACCGGAGACAATCAGCGCACTGCCGAGGCTATTGCCAAGCAGCTCGGCATTGACCGTGTGTTTGCCGAGGTTTTGCCGGCCGAAAAGGCGAACTGGGTAAAAAAACTTCAGAGCGAAGGGAAATTCGTAGCCATGGTTGGCGATGGTATCAATGATGCTCCCGCGTTGGCGCAGGCCGACATTGGCATTGCCATTGGTGCCGGAACTGATGTTGCCATCGAAACCGGTAACATTGTACTCATGAAGTCCGACCCATACGACATTGTTGCCGCCATTCGCTTGAGCAAAGCTACGGTTACTAAGATGAAACAGAATCTTTTCTGGGCAGCTATCTACAATGTGCTTGCTATCCCGATCGCCGCTGGCGTGTTTTATAATTCGTTCGGCTGGTCGTTGCGGCCAGAGATTTCCGCACTTCTTATGTCTGCATCGTCCATCATTGTAGCTACGAATGCCGTTCTTCTCAAGCGCGTTGAATCAAAATTGAAAATTTGATACAATATCATTGTGAGCACAAAACTTATAGAGTTGGTTTTGCGAGTAGCGGTCGCTGGAGAATTCATCGGCCATGGTGTATTCGCGCTTCAGGGGAAAAAGGAATGGATAGGTTGGTTTGCGAAATTCGGCGTTTCAGATCCGGGTATTGCAGCGCAGCTGCTTTTCTTCGTTGGAGTCGTAGATATCGGACTCGCTCTTCTTGTTTTGGTACGGCCGGTTCGCATAGCGCTTCTTTGGATGGTGTTCTGGGGAGTGTGGACAGCTCTCATTCGGCCACTTGTTGGCATGCCCGTGTGGGATTTTGTTGAACGTTGGGCAAACTGGGGAGCTCCTTTAGCGCTTCTCCTTTTGCTTGGCTGGCCAAGGAACCTCAAAGAATGGTTTAAGAAATAAACGCCTATGTTTGATCTCACAGGTAAAATTGCATTGGTTACCGGCGCAAGGCGCGGCATGGGGAAGGCGCATGCTTTGGCATTAGCGAAACAAGGAGCAAAGATTGTTGTTACAGATGTTGACGAAAAAGAATGCCAAGCAGTAGTAGAAGAAATACAGGCAAATGGAGGCGCGGCAACAGCTTTCAAGCTGGATGTTTCAAGCGCAAAAGAGGTTGATCGGGTTTTTGGCGAAGCGGTAAAGCAATTCGGCCGTTTAGATATTTTAGTTAATAACGCCGGAATTTTCGTTCCAAAGTCAGCGCTTGAGATGACTGAAGAGGAATGGGACCGTACCCTAGACATTAATTTGAGGGGTCAGTTTCTTTGCGCCCAGCGAGCTGCAAAAGAAATGGCAAAGAATCAGTGGGGGAGAATTATTAATATTTCTTCCGTAGCGTCCGGGCAGGTGGGCGTTGGCATAGCGGGAGGAGCGCACTATACCGCTTCCAAGGGCGGAGTCATCGGTATGTCGGAAACCCTTGCGGTTGAGTGGGCGCCTCTTGGCATTACAGTAAATGTTGTGGCACCAGGAGCCATTGATACTCCTATGGTGCAGGCAGCCCAGCTGCCAAAAGAAGCAATGGATGCGATGGTCGCTCGCATTCCGTTAAAAAGAATGGGTAAGCCAGAAGAGGTTTCTGCCATGGTCGTCTTTTTGGCCTCACAAGAAGCAAGCTATGTTACTGGAGCCGTGTTTTATGTAGATGGCGGCTGGCTTGCGGTATAAGCAACAAATAATCATATGGAGAAATTTCAAAAACTATCATTATTCTTGTTACGAGTGAGTCTAGGCTGGATGTTTTTGTACGCCGGCATCACAAAGATATTGAATCCTGAATGGTCAGCGGCAGGATACTTGAAGGGCGCAAAGACTTTCGCCTGGTTTTATCAGTGGCTGGCGCAGCCGGAAATCATACAATTCGTTAATTTCATCAATGAGTGGGGTTTGACGCTTCTTGGCATCTCATTGATTTTTGGAGTATTCGTCAGATTTAGCGGTGTATTGGGGGCGGGGCTAATGATGATGTATTATTTCCCGATCCTGCAGTTCCCGTATCCGAACGCGCACGCATATATCGTAGATGAGCACATAATCTACGCAGCCGCATTGCTGTTCTTGGCCGCCATGAAGGCGGGGCGCGTATGGGGGCTTGAACGTTGGTGTTCTAATCTGCCAGTGTGTTCTAAATTTCCTTGGCTTCGTAATATCCTTGGGTAAAAACCAAAACGTCCGTATAGCATGATTTTCACCTTTGTTTTATTTTTTGCTGGCTTTGCCGCGCTTATTAAGGGCGCGGATTTGCTGGTTGGCGGCGCTTCTTCTCTGGCCAAACGTCTCGGTATTTCCACGCTTGTTATCGGGCTTACTATAGTTGCGTTTGGCACCTCAACACCGGAATTGATTGTGAATATCTTTGCCAGTCTTCAGGGGAATACCGATATTGCCATAGGCAATATTCTGGGGAGCAATATAGTCAACATTTTGCTTATCTTAGGAATTTCTGCCGTGATTTATCCTCTAGCGGTCAAAAAAGGAACGGTGTGGAAAGAAATTCCCTTGGCCTTTCTGGCGGTTATCGTGCTTGCGTTTATGGTGAACGACGCCCTCATTGACAACGGTTCATTTTCAGCGCTTACCCGAATTGATGGTTTCATTCTACTTGCTTTCTTCATTATTTTTCTTTACTACGTATTTGGTATCAGTAAGGCCGAACCTAGCGATGAGGTTGAGATAAGGCCACGTTCGCGTTCATTATTGCGGTCATGCCTTATGATAGGCGGCGGTCTTGTGGGGCTTGCTGTTGGCGGCAAGTGGATTGTTGACGGAGCGGTAGTTATCGCAACTAGCTTTGGAGTGAGCGAAGCGTTAATTGGCCTTACCATTGTTGCGGTGGGAACGTCTTTGCCGGAACTTGCGACTTCGGCTGTGGCTGCCTACAAAAAAGATGTTGATATTGCTGTGGGCAATATCGTCGGCTCAAACATTTTTAACATTTTCTGGATTTTAGGAGTGAGTGCCATAATACGTCCACTGCCCTTTTCTCAAACACTCATGAGTGATGTGGTAATGGCTGTTGTCGCCACCTTTCTTCTTTTTGCAGCCCTGTTTATTGGAAAGCGGCACATCCTTGAGCGGTGGCAGGGGATTTGTTTTATAGCGCTTTATGTCGGTTATGTTGCGTATTTAGTCATTCGCGGATAGCGTCCCGCACTTGACAAAAGCAGTTAAAGGGCATAGGATAAATCTTGTATTAGGTCGAGATACGTTATAGTGCCCCATTGTATGCGGGCAGCAAGTGAAGTTACATCGCAGATTTTTAGCTCGTTGTTACTTCGAAATTATCCAGTGGACCAAAGAAACGAAGGAGGAAGATCTTTCGACAGGCCAATGTTCAAAGGAGAGTGGACATGCGCCGACTGCGGCACTGCTATTACTGAACTTCCTTTTCAACCAAGAGAAGGTAGCGAGGTATACTGCAGAGACTGCTATCGGAACAGAAAGCCTGCGCGAGATTTCCGCAGATAAACCCACAGCCCTCACACTTATTGAATAAGTCGTGGGGGTTTGTGTTTCTACTATGAAAAGGATCCAGGCATTACGAGAGATGCAATGGCTTTTGGAAGAAAAATATCATGGGAAACTCACCCGAGAGGCGAAGAAAGACATTGCGCGATTGTCCCGCTTCGCGGGATCTCGCATAGCGAGACAGAGAGGCGAGCACATAGACTACGTGATTGGTTTTGTTGATTTTTTGGGTTGTAAAATTGATTTATCTCAAAAACCTTTTATTCCTCGTCCAGAAACCGAGTTTTGGGTTAAGGGAGCGGTTGAGTATATAAAGTCCAAGATACGAGATACAAAATACAAGATACGCGTCTTGGATTTGTTTGCGGGGTCTGGGTGTATTGGCGTTGCGATATTGAAACATGTCTCGCAAGCGCACGTGGATTTTGGCGAGAAAGACAAGAAGCTACTTTCTCAAATACGTTTGAATGCCAAAAAAAATGGAATCGAGAAGAAGCGATATAAAGTTGTCCAATCAAATATTTTTTCAAACATAAAGGGAAAATATGACTATATTTTTGCAAACCCTCCATATATTGCAGAGTCAAGAAAGAACAAGGTGCAGGCATCGGTGCTGAAACATGAGCCGCAAGAAGCTTTGTTTGCCGGCAAAGACGGTTTAGATAGTATCCGTCCATTCCTTAATCAGGCTAAGGGCTTTTTGGCTCCAAACGGAAGAATCTATCTTGAGTTTGATTCTCCTCAAAAAAAAGAGATAGAAAAACTTCTCAATAGATATGAGTATTCTTCCTGGCAATTCTTCAAAGACCAGTTTGGGAAATGGAGATGGGTGAAAATAGTGTATAATAGGGGATATGGATCTTGTGAAAGAACTCCGCGCCGTAGTGCGAGGCGAAGTAGAAGATTCTAAAGAAACTCTGTTGCGGTGCAGCCGTGACTGGAGTTTATTTCAGGTTTTTCCCAAAGCAGTAGTTTTCCCAAAAGACGAACAGGATATAGAATCGCTCGTTTCTTTTGTGAGTTCTCATCGAGAAGAACCTCTTTCTTTAACGTGCAGGTCTGGCGGGTCTGACATGACAGGGGGGCCGCTTTCAGATTCTGTTGTGCTTGATATGCAAAAGTACTTTCGCGATATTCAAGAAATAGGCAAAGATTTTGCTGTGGTGCAGCCTGGAGTATGGTACCGCGATTTTGAGAAAGAAACTCTCAAACGCAACCTTATTCTCCCTTCGTATCCAGCATCACGGGACCTATGTACCATAGGAGGCATCGTTTCCAATAATTCAGGAGGGGAGGAAAGTTTAGCATACGGAAAGACCGATAGGTATGTGCAGGAACTCCGTATAGTGCTTGCTGACGGGAAAGTTCATACAGTACGGGCGCTCTCAAAAGAAGAGCTTGAAGAAAAGAAAAATGAAGAGGGGTTTGAGGGTGATGTATACAGAAAGGTGTTTGCATTGGTGGAGGAGAATAAAGAAATATTGCGCAACGCAAAGCCTAAGGTTTCCAAAAATTCATCAGGGTATGCTTTGTGGGATGTATGGAATGGAGAAACGTTTGATCTTACCAAGCTCTTTGTGGGGTCTCAGGGAACCCTTGGCATTATAACGCAAGCGCGCCTTCGTTTGATTTCCCCAGAAAATCATTCAGCGCTTCTGGTTATGTTTGTGAATGACACGAGTCTTCTGGCTCGTATTATTGAGAAGATAGGGGCAAGAAGCCCTCAAAGTTTTGAGTGTTATGACGATAGGGCGATTAAGCTTGCGCTCCGTTTTCTTAGAGATTTTCTTAGGATATTGAAACTCTCCAGCATGGTTTCTTTGGCATGGAGATTTTTTCCTGAATTCATGATGTTTTTATTCAAGGGGCTTCCCAAGCTAGTATTGCTTGCGGAGTTCACGAGCGATTCATTTCTGGGCGCTCGAAAAAAAGCGCAGGAGGCTGCGCAGGATCTCGCAGGTCTTCCTATCTCTTGGCGCGTCACAAAAAGCCAGGAAGAGGAAGAAAAGTATTTTGCAATACGCAGGGCAAGTTTCAAGCTTCTCCATGAGCATCCTGAAGGAAAGACTGCGGCAGCGTTCATTGATGACATTATTGTGCGCCCGAAAGATCTTCCTCAGTTTCTTTCACGGCTCCAAAGTATTTTGGAGCCTTATGAGAACGATATCATCTATACTATTGCGGGACATGTAGGAGACGCGAACTTCCATATCATTCCTCTTATTGATTTGAAAAACCCGGAGGCCAAGATGATCATTATAGAACTCATGGAAAAGGTGCATCATTTAGTCTTTGAGTTTGGGGGGTCTATGTCAGCTGAGCATAATGACGGGCTGCTGCGCACTCCATTCGTTTCTGAAATGTATGGAGAAAAAGTATATGAGCTTTTTGTAAAGATAAAAGATATTTTTGATCCTCTGCGCATTTTCAATCCTGGGAAAAAAGTGGAAGGGGATATTAAATTCGCATTTCATCACATCACTTGACATGAGTTTCAGGTGAGGTCAAAATAAACCCAGTTCTTTCGGCCATGCTCTTTGTCCTAATTATTTTCAGGTCGTTCAGACTCTGATGAGACTTTTTTGTTATGAAGCCCTTCGATATTACTCAGGGTAAACCCCTTCCTTTATTTTTATTCAGCGCACTCATTGGTTTAGTAGTCTTAGGTGTAGTTTTAAGAGATAGGACAAACACAGATGTCCTATCTTCTCAAGAGTCTCAAATACAGAATAATCCTGAGCTTGTCGAATGGATTGAGGCTACGCTTGCGATTGAGGAAAAGGCATACGTGGTATTGTTGCCAGAGGGCAGTTCTGTGCATGACCTTATGGCAAAAGCACGGGAAACCTCTGATTTTCAGTTCAAGGGGCAAGAGTTTCCCGGCCTAGGATTTTTTATCCAAGCAATAAACGGCTTGGAGCAAAGTCCTAGGCTTGGGAAGTACTGGATCTATTATATCAACGGCAAGAAGGCCGAGGTCGGAATATCAGCGTATACGGTAAACAATCATGATATCATCTCGTGGAGATATGAAGATGAAGAGTAGCATGTTGTTCACAATCTCTCTTATTGCTTTTGCAGTATTCTTTTTGCTGCCAGGGTTAGCATTGGCAGACGTGAATACTGTTCTTTATATCCAGGGGACGGGGGGATCTGTGCTTGTGAACACTTCTCTTACTGTTCCAGAAAGCTGTACGGTGGTAGATGGTGTTGGAGTGCCGCATGACTTTTCAGGACACAAGGCAATATGCGCGTTGCAGGCGGCAAAAACTACAGGAGTTATTAGCAATTTTCAGGTTACTGACGCAGGATTTGGATTTAGTTTAGATAGTGTGAATGGCATTTCTAATGCCCCGGGCTGGGTTGAGTTTTGGCAGTTATGGAAGAATGGAATCTTGGCTGATGTTGGCATTCAGGGAATTGCGCTTTCATCGGGTGATGACTTTCAGCTTACGTATGGCCCTTGGGTAACGGGAATTATTTCTGTTCCCCAGAAAGCATTAGGAGGCCTTGTGATTACTGACATCTACCCAAGACGCGTAGCCGTTGAAGACGCGGTTTCATTCCTTGTTGCGAACCAGAAGGATGACGGTAGTTTTGGCCACACACTCTTTACCGATTGGGTTGCGCTTGCCTTGGGGGCTTACCAAGGGAACAGCGCTTCTGCGTTTTATGCAAAGAATGAGCTTGCGCAATGGATGAGGGAAAACCCGATTCCAGGTGGAAGCTCCCTTACTGATTTTGAAAGAAGGGCAATGGCATTGATGTCTCTTGGGATCAATCCATATACCGGCACAAGCGTTGATTACGTCCAGGCCATTCTCAATGGATTTGACGGCCAGCAATTCGGGAGCGTGAACTTGGTGAATGACGATATCTTCGCCTTGCTGGTGCTTTTGAAAGCAGGATATCAAGAAAATGAAGAACCGGTGGCAAGCGCGCTTCAATTTATTCTTGGCTCACAGCGAGAGAACGGTTCTTTCGGTGATGTGGATATGACGGCAGCTGCAATCCAGCTATTAGATCTTGTTTCTTCTGCCAAGGAACGGAATGATGCTGTTGGGAAGGCAAAAGAATATTTGGAAGGAAAGCAGGAAAGCACAGGAGGATTCGGGAATGCGTATTCTACGTCCTGGGTGCTGCAGGCAATTTCTGCCATGCAGGAGAATGGCGACTCTTGGGTTATTGACGACAGAACGCCAGAGCATTTTCTGGCGCTCTTGCAAGCGTTAGATGGAGGGTTGCTCTCGGCAGAGTCTAAAGAGAATAGGTTATGGGCTACTGCGTACGCAATACCCGCAGCTATTGGAAAGTCTTGGGGCTCTATTCTTAGCACTTTTGGAAAGCCTTCTATTGTCCCTCACTTAGAGACCGAGTCCCTAAGTACGGTTGAAAACATCAAGCAGCAGATCGCAGTGTTGCAAGGTGAGGTTGCTGTGCTGCAAAGGCTTGAGTACATCCAAGGCGAGCTTGATCGCATTGCTTTGGAAGTTAAGGCGGTTTCCATTCGGGTCATAGCGTTTCAGGTTCAACAGCTTGCGCAACTTCCTCAAGTATCTCCTGTTGCACAGATACAGGAACCCAAAACTCCTGACCTATCTGGCATAACGTTCGCGCAGGAAGAAGAGACAGCTCCTTTGGCCGCAGAAGCAAAAGCAGCAGTAGGCAGCCAGGGATTATCTTCCCAGCTTATCATTCTTCTTGTTCTAATAGGGGGAGCCGTATTTGTATTTTCGGGGAGTATAAGCAGCGCGCTTTCACTTTTGCGCAGAACGTTCTCTAAGGTATAACGAAGACGGTCACAAAGTTTCCCCCGACCCCCCTCTTTTAGAAACCCACGGTTTCTAACGTCCTTCGACAAGCTCAGGACTGTTTTCCTATACGGGGGAAACTTAATGTTATAGAATAACATTATGATTTATCTTGCTGCAGATCACGCAGGATTTGAGTTGAAAGAAACGATAAAAGCGCATCTCGTACAGAAAGGACATAAGGTGAAAGATATGGGAGCGTACTCTTTGAATCTAACGGATGATTATCCGGATTTCGTTCGCCCCGTCGCACAAGCAGTGGCGAATGATCCCGAGCGCAGTCGAGGGATTGTTTTCGGCGGCTCCGGGCAGGGTGAGGACAACGCAGCAGACAAAGTACTGGGGGTGCGCTCTGTGGTGTATTATGGAGGACCATTGGAGATAGTGGAGCTTTCAAGAAAGCACAACAACGCAAATGTGCTTTCGCTTGGCGCCCGCTTCCTTACTTCAGAACAGGCTATGAAAGCCGTGGATCTTTGGCTTGCCACTGCTTTTGAAAAAGGAAGGCACGAAAGAAGAATTAAAAAAATTAACTCTGGAGCTTGATGCAAAACATAATCCCTGCGATTTTAACAGCGGACCCTGCTGACCTGCGGCAAAAACTTGAACTGTTTCGCGGCCATAGCAACTGGATGCACATTGATATTATGGACGGAACCCTTGTGTCCGGGAAAACCGTGAACCTCTTTGAGTTGGGGGAAGTTTCTAAGTTTTTCAATCTTGAGATTCATCTCATGGTTCAAGACCCGTTCAAGTATTTTGAAGATTGTGCAGGTCTTGGAGCTAAACGCGTTATTTTCCACGTAGAAGCTGTGCGGGAACAGGAGCACATGCTTTCCGCGCTGGATTCTTGTAACTTTCAAAAAGGAATTGCGTTTAACAAAACAACATCTCTGGAACTTGTGCCAGCGTATGCGCAAAAGATTTCTTCAATTCTTTTCATGGGCGTTGAGCCTGGCGCCCAAGGAAGATCGTTTGATAATGTGGTTTTGCCAAAGATACAGAAGGCAAAAGAAATGTATCCCGATTTTCTTCTCGGCGTAGACGGAGGTATTGGAAAAGAAAATATCCAGTCTGTTTTTACCACTGGAGCCGATTATGCGGTGGTTGGAAGCGAGATTATGAACGCAGAAGACCCGCTTTCAGTTTTTAAGTCTTTAGAGGAAGTGGTACAATCAACAGAAGCCCCATGAAAGAGTACTCCATAAAAGAGTTGGAAAAGAAGGCGAATGAGATCCGTCAGGATATTATAACAATGCTGGTGAAGGCAGGGTCTGGCCATTCTGCGGGCCCTTTGGGCATGGCAGATGTTTTCACTGCTTTATACTTTAACGTACTAAAACACGATTCTAAAAATCCAAACTGGGAAGAGCGGGATCGCCTGATCCTTTCTAACGGGCACATTTGTCCTGTGAGATATGCTGCCATGGCGCATGCGGGGTATTTTCCGGTGCAGGAATTGGATACGCTGCGAAAGTTTGGTTCCAGGCTGCAAGGGCATCCAGAACGAGAGCGGCTTCCTGGGGTTGAAACCACATCAGGGCCCTTGGGTTCTGGATTGTCGCAGGCTGCTGGTATGGCCTATGTTGGCAAACATATTGATAAAACAACATGGAGAGTGTATTGCGTAATGTCTGACGCAGAGCAAGAATGCGGCCAAACATGGGAAGCTGCAATGTTTGCGGGAAAGAACAAGCTCGATAATCTTGTGGCTCTCATTGACCGCAATAACATCCAGATAGACGGGTTTACCGAAGATGTCATGCCCCTAGAATCCTTGAAGGCAAAGTACGAGGCGTTTAACTGGCACGTGTTGGAAGTAGACGGCCATAATATAGAAGGTATTATTGACGCGTGCAATCAAGCGAAAGCAATACATCAAAAACCTACCGTCCTTATCTGCCATACCATTCCAGGCAAGGGAGTGAGTTTCATGGAGAATGACTTTAAGTGGCATGGCACCCCTCCAGGAATTTCTAATATGCCAGGGGAGCCGGCAAAAGAAGACCAGGCAAGCATTGCCTTGAAAGAATTAAGAACCCTGCAAGGAAAAATTGAGTCTGAACAAGAATAGTATGATGAACCCCAAAGCATATTTGAGTGAAAAACTGTTCCAAGACGATATTGAGAAAGTCCCAACCAGGAACGGGTATGGAGAAGGTTTGGTGTTGGCAGGAGAAGAGAACGAACAAGTGGTGGTGCTGTGCGCTGACCTAACCGAGTCAACGCGGTCTGAAGCGTTTCAAAAGAAGTTCCCGGAACGGTTTATTCAGGTTGGGGTGGCGGAGCAGAATATGGCTTCTTTAGCAGCTGGTATGGCGTTGGCAGGAAAAGTTCCTTTTATTTCTTCCTACGCAGCATTCTCTCCAGGAAGGAATAACGAGCAGATCCGTACCACCATTGCAATTAATAATACAAATGTGAAGATTGCGGGAGCGCATGCGGGAGTTTCAGTTGGTCCTGACGGAGCTACGCATCAGGCCCTAGAAGATATGGCGTTAATGCGCGTGATGCCTCGTATGAACGTGATATACCCATGTGATGCCATAGAAGCGAAAAAGGCAACTCTTTCTGCCGCGCGTATGAAGGGTCCAGTATACTTGCGTTTTGCGCGTGCGGGAACCCCGCAGTTTACAACAGAGAAAACTCCTTTCCAAATAGGCAAGGCAGAGGTATTTCAAGAGGGTAAAGACGTTACCATTGTTGCGTGCGGGCCTTTGGTGTACGAGGCTCTGTGTGCGGCACAAGAGCTAGAACAGCAAAACATTTCAGTTGAGGTCATTAACAATCATACGATAAAACCCTTGGATGCAGATACGATTCTTCGGTCTTTAAAAAAAACAAAGGCTTTAGTTACGGTAGAGGAGCATCAAATTGCAGGAGGCATGGGAAGTGCGGTTGTTGAAATGCTTGCTCAGCGTTTTCCGGTTCCAGTTGAGATGATAGGCGTCAAAGATAGGTTTGGAGAATCAGGGGAACCTAGTGAATTGTTGGATGCTTTTGGGTTAAGCTGTCCGCATATTATGCAGGCAGTGCAGAGGGTGTTAAAGAGGAAATCGTGAGCGGTGTCAGACACCGCTCGCTTCAGACACCGCTCGCTTTTTGCGCGCAAACCCAAGAAGATGTAGAATAACCATAGCGGTGTCAGACACCGCTCACGCTTCTATGGCTAGAAAACCTAGGGCATTTGAAATAGGAGGGTTCTATCATGTGGTTAAACGAGCAGTGGATGGGCAGAAGATATTTTGGAATCCTCAAGATTCGAGTAGATTTATTTTTGGTTTGGAATTCTTTAGCAGTAAGGAACCAGTTAATCTTTGGAGTATTTTTGGTAGAGTAAAAGCAGCACGAGGGGTGTCAGACACCACTCTTATTGGGCGTTTGGAAGAAAAACGGGCGCAGAAACGTATTCCTATTGTAGAGATTCATTCATTTGCCCTGATGCCGAATCATTTTCATCTTATTTTGCGCGAGATCGTTCCTGGGGGTATTTCGTTTTTTATGCAACGCATGTCTGGTTACTCACGCTATTTTAATAGACAACATAAGAGAAGCGGAGTTTTATTTGAGTCACGCTTTAAAGCTGTGCATATTAAAGATAACATTCAATTGAGTAATGCATTTGTGTATGTGCATACCAACCCCGTTGGTTTATGGGAAAAAGGATGGAAGAATTTTGAAGTAAAGAGTCTTCGGGCAACACTTCAAAAACTTAGGCAATTTAATCAATCAAGCTATTTGGACTATACGGCAAAGTCGCGGTTTACATTTCTCACAACACAGTTTTTCTTTAATTTTTATGGCAGTAAAAGTAATTGTCGTGCTGCTATTGAAGATTGGGTACGTTTTAAAGCAAAAAACACAGAGTTGGGTTCGGAGTGTGTCGAGTAGACACATGAGCGGTGTCTGACACCCCTCGAGATAAGGTTCGGATTGAAATGGCATAATATAGCAAGCATGATATAATCAAATAATGGAAAGATATAAGTTTGACCTTATCTCTGTAGGCGACACGCAGTATGATGTGTTTCTTGAGTTGGAGGAGGGAACAAGGGTTTTAAAGGATCCGGGATCTGGAGTGGATTATCTGGGCGTCGCGTTTGCAGAAAAGATCCCTGTGAAAAGATACACCGCGGTTCCTGCGGTTGGGAACTCTGCCAATGTTGCAATTGGTTGTTCGCGCCTTGGGTTAAAATGCGCGTTCTATACGCATCTGGCGAAAGACAACATCGGTAAAGAAGAATTAGAGGTGTTCAAGCAAGAGAAGGTTTCCACAAACTATGTGGTGTGGGATTCAAAACGGGGCAGCAACTTTTCTGCGGTGCTCAATTACAAGGGCGAGAGGACTATTTTGGTGCATCATGAGCCTCGGGACTATGCCTTGCCAAAATTAGCTTCGGCAAAGTGGCTGTATTATAGCTCGCTTGCTCCGGGCCATGAGAAGCTTCATGCGCAAATACCAGAGTATGTAAAGCAGTACAGGGTTAAACTTGGGTTTAATCCTGGGTCTCATCAATTGAAAGAGGGGCTTTTAGTGTTAAGCCCTATTATGCAGGTTGCGACCGTCTTTTTGGTGAACAAAGACGAAGCGAAAAGGCTTCTCTTGGGTTCAGACAATATAAAAGAGCTTTTGCAGGGATTAAAGAGCAAGGGGCCGCAGATTGTGGTGATTACCGATGACGGCAAGGGATCATACTGTTTTGACGGCACGAGTTTCTACTATTTAGATATTTTTCATGTTCCTTTAATTGAGATGACCGGAGCCGGGGATGCGTATTCTACCGGATTCGTTTCTGCGCTAGCGCTGGGTCTCACCGTTAAAGAAGCAATGAGATGGGGAGCAATGAATGGAGCTTCTGTTGTTCAAAAGATTGGCGCAAGAGAAGGCTTGTTAACAAGAAAAACAATGGAAACGCTTTTAGAGCAGAACATGGATTTCCAGCCAGTTTTGATATGAAATACACGGTATTTATTACAAGCAGAATACCCCAAGAGGGGATAAATCTTTTGCAGCAGCAGGGGTATGCCTTGAAGTTCGGCCCCTTGAAAAATGCAAAGGGGGCTCATGCCTTGCTGTGTCTTTTGACAGATACGGTTGACGCGAAAACCATGGACCTTATCGGCCCACAGGTAAGGGTTATTTCCAATATGGCAGCAGGGTTAGACAATATTGATGTTCACGAGGCGGTGAAGCGCGGCATTACCTTTGCCAATACTCCCGGAGTTCTCACAGAGGCTGTTGCAGAGCATACAGTTGCCTTGCTCTTGGCTGTGTCCCGCAGGGTGGTAGAGGGAGATCAATTTGTTCGGGCAAAGAAATACAAGGGGTGGCAGATTGATCTGCTTTTGGGCCAGGAATTGCAGGGTAAGACCCTTGGTATTGTGGGATATGGAAGAATAGGTAGCAGGGTTGCAGAAATACTAGAAAAAGGATTTGGCATGAAAGTTGTGTATCATGACGAGCACCGGAACGAAATCGCAGAGAAGAACAATGCGCGGTATGTTTCGTTTGAAGACCTTCTAAAAATTTCAGACGTAGTGAGTCTGCATGTCCCCTTGCTTCCGACCACAGTTCATTTAATTGGCGAGAAGGAGTTGCTCACAATGAAAAGAACCGTGTATCTTATTAATACTGCCAGAGGTCAGGTGGTGGATGAGAAAGCGTTATCCAAGGCATTGAAGGAAGGCGAGATTGCAGGAGCCGGCATTGACGTGTTTGAACATGAGCCCAAGGTGAACGCTTCTCTTTTGAAAGCCCAAAACGCTGTGCTTACTCCGCACATTGGATCTGCGTCTCACGAAGCGAGAATTGCCATGGCAGAACTTGCCGCCCAGAATATTATTAATGTATTGAAAAAATGATAGAAGAAACGATCAAAAACTTTCCAAAGCAGTTTGCGTGGGATCCGGAAATTCAAAACAAGGAACAGTGGAAGCAATTTGAAAGTTTTATTCTTGTTGGCATGGGTGGCTCGCACCTGGCAGGAGATATCTTCCAGGCCGCTGCTCTAGGGTTCAATCTTTTGGTGCGTGCAGACTATGGTCTTCCGTCATGGCCTCTTGGCGTGCTGAAAAACACGCTGGTTATCGCAAGCTCGTATTCGGGTAATACCGAAGAACCGCTCAATGCTTTTGAAGAAGCAATTTCAAAACAGATTCCCGTTGTTGCAATTTCCATTGGAGGAAAGCTTTTGGAAATGGCAAAAAAGTACGGCGTTCCCTATATCCAGATCCCAGATACAGGTATTCAGCCCCGCATGGCAACCGGATTTTTGTTCAAGGCGCTGACAAAAATAACGGGCCGCGAGGACTTGCTGTCGCAGGCGGCAGAACTCGGGGTACGACTGCATCCTGCAGAATTGCAGGAAAAAGGCAAGGCGCTCTCTCAAAAACTCAAAGGGAAAATTCCCATTGTGTACGCTTCAAGTAAAAACTATTGCATTGCGTATATTTGGAAGATAAAATTCAACGAGACCGCAAAAATTCCCGCGTTTTATAACGTATTCCCCGAGCTTAATCATAACGAAATGACAGGGTTTGACGTGAAATCTTCTACAAAAAACTTGAGCGAGAAATTCCACTTTATTCTTCTTTGCGATTCTGAAGATCCAGAGCGCATTCAAAAAAGAATGAATATTCTTGAGTCGCTGTACACTACAAGGGAACTGTCTGTTGAAGTCGTTGATATGCAAGGAGCCTCGAGACTGGAGCGGATCTTTTCTTCTCTGCTTTTAGCTGATTGGGCAACGTTGTATGCTTCGCAGTTTTATGGCACGGATCCAGAGCAGGTTCCCATGGTGGAGGAGTTTAAGAAATTGATGTAGTATAGAAGTATGAATCCCGAACGAGATTTCATACACTATATATGAACAACAAGAGTATCAATGCGCATATGAATAAGAGTGTAACAGAAATTATCAACCTAACATCTCGTACGGGATGAATAAAAACATCATCATTGGAGTTGTCGCGCTCCTCGTTGTTATTGCAGCAGCATATTATTTCTTTGTGTTGCAAAAAGCAGGTTACGAGGTTACTCCCCTAGAGCAAGAGCAGGGGCTGGGAAGCGAGTTATATGGAAATCCGGGAGAGGTCGTTCCGGAGACCAATCCGTTCCAGAACATACAAACAAATCCTCTTGAGGGGACTAATCCTTTTGAGGGAGGATACCGTAATCCCTTTGAATAAAGGGATTGCAATTTCTAATTTCTAAATCTTAATTTCTAAACAAAAATGAGTAGCTATCTAAAACTCTTTTTTATTCTCGCTATTGTCCTCGGAATTGCGGGAACTGCGTTTGCGTTAAGTAAAGATGATATTGTTTTTCCCGTAGCTGAACTTGGGAATTGTCAGGATGAACAGGAATGCCGGGAATACTGTGACGATTCTGAAAATATTACTCAATGCGTCGCTTTTGCAGAAAAGTACAGTATGCTTTCTGAAAGCGAGCTTGAGAAAGCAAAGAAGTTCCAGAGCATTGGTGCGGTGGGTCCTGGCGGGTGCACAAGCGAAAATGAATGTGAAACGTACTGTGAGGATACAGTCAATATAGAGGAGTGCCTTGTATTTGCTGAAAAAAATGGCTTCATGGATGAAAAGGAATTACAAGAGGCAAAACAGGTCGCAAAAGCCCTAAGAGAGGGTGCCCAGCTTCCAGGAGGATGCACGAGCAAAGGCGCATGCGAGGAATACTGTTCTGACTCTTTGAATATGAAAGAGTGTGTTGAATTTGCCGAGAAAGCAGGGTTTATGGACCCAGAAGAGCTGAAGGAAGCAAAGCAAGTTTTAAAGGCGTTGGACGCGGGAGTTTCGTTCCCAGGCAACTGCAAGGGCAAGAACGAGTGTGATGCTTATTGCGAGAATCCTGATAACATGGAAGAGTGTGTAAACTTTGGCATTGCAGCAGGATTTATTCCTCCAGAGGAAGTGGAGCAAGTTCGGAAAATGATCCCTTTGATGAAATCCGGGAAGATGCCGGGAGAATGTAAAAGAGGGCGGGAAGAATGCGAAGCGTATTGCGCCAAGGATGAGAATGTGGAGGAATGCACCGTATTCTTTACCGAAGCAGGGTTTATGACGCAAGAGGAAGCGCAGATGTTCAGAAAGACCGGCGGCAAGGGTCCTGGCGACTGTAAGGGGAGGGATGAATGCGAAGCATTTTGCAATGATCAGGTAAATCAGGAAGCATGTTTTCAGTTTGGGAAAGAGCATGGCTTAATTTCAGAAGAGGATTTAAGCAATATTGAGGAAGGCACCAGGCAAATGAAAGAGGGTTTGGAAATGGCTCCTCCCAAAGTCGCAGAGTGTCTGCGAGAAAAGATAGGCGCAGATGTTTTGCAGAAGATTGAGGTTGGGACGCTTATGCCAAATCCCCAGCTTGGCGAGCAGATGAGAAGTTGCTTTGAAAAGTTTATGCCAAGGCCAGAGGAGGGATTTGGGGAGGGGCAATTTGGTCCCGGAGAGAACGAGGGATTTGAGTTTGAGCCTGGAGACGAATTTCCGGAAGGGTTCAAAGAACGCGTACCAGAGGAGTTCCGCCAATTTATACCCGAAAATACCGAGGGACTTACTCCGCAGGATCTGGAACAGATTATCAGAGAACAGCAAGGGCAGAGAATAGAGCAACAAATGCGGCAACAATTTATTCCTCAAATTCAGCAGCAAGATAGCCGCTCTGCGGCATGCGCAGAGGAGGGGGGAGTGTGGGATGGCAGTGGATGTCGTCCTGCAGACGCGTCTCGAGAATTCTTCCCGGAAACAGGGCCATCACAAGGACTGCAAAACATTCAGCAAACTCAAGAACAAACCCAGAGACAAACTCAGCGACAGCAACTTGAACAGCAGATCCAGGAACAACAGCAGCAGTTACAACAGCAGATGCAGTTACTGCAACAGCAGACAGCTCCTACCCAGCCTCCAAGCTCAACGGGAGGATCTGCTCTTGACGCTGCTGTCAATCTCTTGAAGCGACTCCTTGGAAGATAAGGATATTTTGAGGGGAAACATAATAAGTAATGAAGTATACTATTCGTATGCCTATGCAAAAATATCTTTTATCAGCGTTTTTGCTGGTTGGTCTTCTTTCTGCGGGGATCGTTTTTGCAGATCATGGAGAAGAGACAGGTGTTAACGCAGTAGACTCCGAGGAGGCAGTCACCTCTGTGGATCTTGGCGTTGAAGATGCGGGCATCCTGCCAACTTCTCGGCTCTACTTTTTTAAGGAATTAGGAAGGGGAATTCAGAGTCTTTTTACATTTGGTTCTGTGAAGAAAGCGGAGTTGGAATTGCGTTTTACTAACGAGAAAGCCGCAGAAATAAAAGAGGTGCAAGAAACACAGCCAAATAATAAGCAGGCTATTGCGAAAGCGCTGGGCAACTATCAGAAATCTCAAGAGCGTTTGAAGATACGATTGGAGTCTTTGAAAGAGACTTCTGAAAATCCTAATGTAGATCGGCTTCTTGATCGGGTCACCGAGAATGCGGTGAAACACGCAAAGCTTGTGGAAGAAATAGCGTTTAAGACAAAAGATATCGCATCCCTGCAGGAGCTTGCGATAACGGTGCGCGAAAAAATTGAGGAATCTACGTTTTCTGGGGCCGCAAAAGATGATCCAGTAAAGTTTGCGGCGCGCCTTGAGAAATCTCTTGTGGAATCAGCGGGAGGAGAGCTAAAACATCTCCGCTCTATAACTCTTATTGATCGCATTAGTGAAAAGGCATCGGAGGATGTGAAAAAATCTCTTGAAGGGTTGCGTGAGGAGTTTTCCGACAGGCTTCAAGGCGATCTAAAGACAATACTAGAAAAGAAGACTCCAGAAGACCTTTCCCGGGCCATAGGGAAGGTGCCGGGTGATACCGCCCGTCAGTCGGTGATTCTTGAAGAAATCCGGGCAAAATCTACAGAGAAGATAGCGGAATCTCTGAAAGAGAGCGCGAATAAACTCAAGGAGGCCGTGCAAGAAGGGGAGAATATCAGCCAGAAGGCAGTAGAGCAGATGAAACACGCGCAAGAGAAGGTGTTGGAGTTAGAAAAGAAAATGATTGAGACCTCTGCGGTATCAGATGCCGTACAGAAGATCCTTACTCAAGCAAAAGAGCATCTCGCAAACGCCGAAAAATCCTTGCAGGAGAAAGAATATGGGAGGGCATTTGGTCAGGCCACGTCAGCTGAAGTAATTGCTAGGAATGGCCTTCGCCTATTAGAGCAGTCTAAAAAGGAGCAAGGAACCAAAGAAGAGAAAAAAGAAGAACTAGGGCAAGAGATCCGGGAACTTACTTTAAAGCTTCAAAAGTATGAAGAACTCGTAAAAGCAAAGGGGTTTACATTGGAGCAGAATCCTGAGATTTTTCAATCCCTAGTAAGAGTAAAAAATTATACGCAACAGGCTCAAGATGTTTTTTTGCAGGGCGATCTTGTGAAATCAAGAGAACTGATATTGCAAATAAAAACAGCGTTTCGGGAATTAGGACAAGCCATTGAATTGAAGGCGCGAACCGGCAAGCCGCAAGGGGTGAATGTAAAAAAATTGCCAGAGTCGGCACCAAGCACGGGAAATATTGTGGTGCCACCGAAGTCTATCGTTCCTGATCTTGATAAGAGGAATAGTACAGTCTGTGGCAACGGAGTCTGCGAGTCCCAAGAAGAACAGTGTGTTTCTTCTTCTGTTGGTGGGTCTAGTGAAGGAGGTTTCTTTGCTACTACAGATTGTGGTCCTTCTTACTGTCCTCAAGATTGCGAGGCTGGAAAAATTCAGAAGTAACCCATGGTGGATTCTCTCAGAAATTGAGCAGGACCTCATGAGATTACTCCCCAAGAGGGAATGGTTTGACTTCACATATCGGTTGATTGAATACGGCCGTCAGATATGCCCCGCAAGAAAGCATGACTGTGAAAGTCATCCTTTAACTAAACTAGGGTAAAGAAAAGCTCCCCATTCTGTGTGGGGAGCGTCCGTAATGGTAAGGTGCGTTTGTTTGTCACATGGTGACTCGGGATCTGTCACCGTAAAGTATGCCCACTCCAGGGCATATTTCCCTAATGAGGTTTAGTGCAGTATCGAGCTCTGCCTGTCTGATGACGTTTTTGTCCCAGACGAATTCAACGACTCCGCCATGGCCCAGATGACCAGTTTCAACTCCCAGTCTTTCGCGCAAGATTTTCTCTATGTCCCTTACTGGTGGAAGATTCTCTGGGCCGTGTTTTTTGCCCGTATAGATAGAAACGTACTGTATAGACTTACCCGATGTTTCGGCAGGCATGCTTCCTCCTATATACCGTGTATTTCTACGGTGCGTAGAGTGCGGTATAATAAACACATAGCATATCTCGACAGTGTTTCCAATGTCAAATACAAAGGACGTTCCTTTGTAGGTGGTTATGTACTTTATTTATTCCAAGAGAAGTGTAGCAATATCTTTGGGGTATTCTTCGAGTTCTTCTACAAAATTTCTATATTTCTGTTGAGGAAATGCTTGAGAAAAGAAAGAAAGTATTTCTGCAACGTGTACCCAATCTTGTTCTCTTTGCCCAAGATAATTAGGGTAGCTTGAGTATGAATAACCATACAAAGGTCCGTCCTTTGTAAGTAGTTCTTTTGGATTTTGGTGAATATATTTTGAAACATATATTAATTGTTCGTCGCTTTCTATAAGAACCGCCTTATATCTTCCTTGAAAAAGAGGGCCGACGCGTTGATATGTTCTATTAAAATATCCAGAATAACTTGTTCCAAAAGCTCTCATTAATTTTTCTATACCTCTCTCTTGCAAATTTTTTACCAGCAAATGAAAATGGTTGGGCATAAGACAATATGCTAAGAGTTGTGTTTGCTTATTACAATTGAGCGGTTTTCTGCGCGGCATAGTCTCTTTGTGGTTTTTTAGATCTTGATGTTCTAACGGGAGCAAATACTCTTTTAAAAAATAGAGAAAAGTTTTATAGTCTTTCTCAGCGGGAAAAATATTTTGTTTTGCTACTCCCCGATTGTAAATATGATAATAGCCCCCTTCTAGAAAGTTTTTGATTGAATTTTTTGAAGGCATAATCTTAGATTACAATATGTACCTTAATATAATAGTAAAAGAGATGAGTAAATTATACAAGGGAACGTCCTTTGTAATTATGTTTGCGGTTATAAAAAAGAAAAGCTCCCTATTCTGCGTAGGGAGCGCCGAGGACTGCGCGTATCATCAAGTTACGAGCAATAAGACGAGAAGACCCACTTGGGTTAACCGCATGGCAAGAAACGCGCGACCTATTCTATATGGGTGAAGAAAGACGAATGATTGCTGAAAGGTAATGAAACCTAGCGCAATCACGCCAAGCCATGTAATCCATGGATTTGGATAGAGTACTAAAAGGAGTGCCGGTGCGTATAGGAATACGGTGGTGAACATAATGGTTCTAGCCGTGCCTATATTAAGCGGCATTGTTCTTTTGTACTCTGGGTCCACTTTGATGTCCTGGATATCTTTGTGTATCTCGCGAACGAAGATCAGTAGCGCGTAAATGCCGAAGGTATAGAGTGCTACCCGACTGATCTCTCCATAGTAGATCATTCCACACAGAGCGGGCGAGCCAGAGCAGAGCGCAACAATTATGTTGTTGAGCGGATGCCTTTGTCTGGCGTAGGAGTACATGATCCCTATTGTCCATATGAGCGTAATGTAGAGTGTTAGGGGTATACTCCAGTACGCAATTGGCACTAGTACGAGCGTTGTTAAACAGGAAAGTCTTTGCCAATAGCGCATGAGCTCTTGCGAGTGTTCGCTAGCGAACATCTTTCTTTTTTTGCGATCATTTTCCCGATCCACCCAGTCATTAAAGATCATGATACTCATGGTTAGTCCCGCAAAGGCAATGCCGGTAAGGAGGACTATATGCCATGGTGTTCCCTCGTAGAAGCCAAAGCCGATGAAGGATAGTACGGATGCATACAATCCGTTTTTTGGCCGTCCCGTGGCGAATAGCTGCTTGAGGGTTGCGGGGCGCATTCCAGAGTTCCTTAGTGTTTTTCGCACCTTGCCCTCTAGTATGGCGTATACTTGAGAATTCCTCTTGAGTCTTCCGAAGAAGTCGCTCTTAAGGAACTCTGCTGCTTCAGTCAGGAATTCCTGTGTCCTGTCATTAAACAGGAGGCAATTGGTATCGCCAGCCGCTAGATCTCCTTCGCGATCAAGGATGTCATCGATTATCTGCAGTTTTCTTCCGAAGGAGCGGATCTGTTTGGGCGTATAGCTGCTCATCCAGACGCTGTTTATCACCAACACGTAGAAGCGGAGAGCAATGCTTCCGCGCTCAAGTCCATCAGCAGAGATGTTGCGATTGTTGTCTCTATTGAAGAGGTTTGTTGCGAGGGTTCGCGCTTCTTTTAACTTGATGCGCTTAAGAAGCGGGAAGAAGTTGTCTCCTTGCCGGTTGCCGAACGTCCAGTCGGTGTCATAATCGTATACTGCCGACAGGATGGCGCAAAGCATGGCGTTCCGCAGTTGATCGCAAGGACGTTCTGGATCAGTGAATGCGAGGAATGCTAGGTACAAGTTGATTGATTTCTTCCAGAGCCGGAGTCTGTCTGCCGGCCAGGTGCCTTTGAGTCCCCATAGAACTTGGAGGGCCCAAAACGCGAGGCGTATATGAGTTTTCATGAATAGACCCTCCTTTACGACATACTTTACCAGAAGCCATCTGGTTTGGGTTCTTAATTCGGTTGTCAAAGAACGTCATTATACCGTGTATTTCTGCGGCGCGCAGAATGCGGTATAATAAACACATAGCATATCTCGACAGTGTTTCCAATGTTATAACAACTTCAATGAAACAGCAGATCTTCTTCCTAGTTTTTGGATCATGTGTTGGTATTGGAGTATTCTTGTACTTCGTTTTTAGCTGGTATTCTTCTGTTCTTGTAGCTTTACAGGTCCCTTCAGGAAAAACCATTATAACCACAGAAGAAAAGGGAGCATTGCTATCTCTTTCTCTTGAAGATAAGCTTGGACAAATGCTTATAATCGGTTTTGAGGGCACCGAAGTTACTCCAGAGGTTTCTTCGCTGTTCTCTAGTATACGTCCAGGAGGCGCGCTGCTTCTTTCGCGTAACATTGTTAGTAAAGACCAGACAAAGAAACTTATTGCAGATCTTCAGGAGATCTCAATGCGTACTGTAGGGCTTCCCTTGTTTGTGGCGGTGGACCAAGAAGGCGGTATTGTCTCAAGGGTGCCTTGGGCAGAGGATACAGGCCTATTTGAGTTAAAAGACCCCGATGAAGCGTTCCGTGTTGGGGAGAAGAGGGCTCGAGATTTAAAAGAAGTGGGTGTGAATATGAACTTGGCTCCAGTTCTAGACAGTAACGGGGAGGATGATTTCTTGTTCAATAGATCTTTTCAAAAAAATCAAAATGTTTCCTTGGCATTGGCGCAGGGTCTTATTCTAGGCCATACCAAAGAGAATGTTATTCCTGTACCCAAACATTTTCCCGGGTATGACAAGGTGACTTTTAATCCGGAGAATGGTGTGTTACCTTTTACAGAAGTTTTTCCCGACAGTTCCTTTTTCAAGAGCGTACTGAAAGATATGCAGGTTCCTTTTGTGATGCTGTCACATGTTGTGTACAAAGCCGTTGATCCCGATAACCCGCTTCCGCTTTCTCCAAGTGGCATGGAGCTTGTGAGGGCAGAGCTAGGGAATGATATTCTTTTTATGTCAGATGACCTTGCGAGCAAGTCGTTTATGGCGAACTACTCTTTGGAGGAAATTGGTAAAGCAGCCTTGAGTTCTGGGGTTGATGTTTTGTTGGTGGGAGGGTATCCCGATACGGCTGTCGTGGGAGAATTCTATCAAGCCTTGCAGGGCGAGCTTGTATCGCTACGCGAGATCCCGCGAAGCGGGACACAAAAACAGGTCGCAGGCGCAGGAGCATTGCTCGAAATATTGTCTAGCATGGTTGAAGGAGACGGCAAACTTCAAAAGCATATTGAGGAATCCGCAGCCAAGATTATCAAATTGAAGCGGGATATGATACGGTAGAGTCGTATGTCTGACTACTATTCTGGAAAACGAACAAGGAATCTTTTTGATCCAAAGTCAGAAGCTCCTTTTATATTCAGCAGAAGCAAGCTTGATCTTTTTATGCGGTGCCAGCGATGTTTTTATATTGATGTACGATTGGGAGTTGGACAACCGCCAGGATATCCTTTTACCCTTAACGCTGCCGTTGATAAATTACTGAAGAAAGAATTTGATTTGCATAGAGTAGCCCAAAGCACTCATCCTTTGATGAAGGCATACGGTATTGATGCGGTTCCTTTTCAACATGAAAAAATCGATGAATGGAGAGATTCGCTTACTCGAGGAGTCAGATCTTTGCATGAAGAAACAAATCTTATTCTTCGTGGAGGCATTGATGACGTGTGGTGTAATGCAAACGGAGAATTGCACATTGTTGATTATAAGGCGACTGCGAAAACCAGCGAAGTTACCTTAGACGCTGAATGGCAAGACGGATATAAGCGCCAGATGGAAATCTATCAGTGGCTTTTTAGGAGGAATGAGTTCAAGGTATCTTCTATTGGATATTTCGTATACGTAAACGGCCAGACAGATAGAGAAGCGTTTGATGGAAAGTTAGAATTTGAAGTAAAGATTATTCCGTATGATGGAGATGTTTCTTGGGTAGAAGGAGCGTTACAGGAAGTGAAACAATGTCTGATGTTAGATAAACTTCCTCGGGCGGGCGAGAATTGTGACTTTTGTACTTATCGTAAAGCAGTACAGGACGCTCTTGAACCCCTTGCAAAGTAGTATGGCAAAGCACGTGAGTTTTACGCAGTTGATGACGTATGTGAGATGCCCAGAACATTATCTGTTTCGTTATGTATTGGGTATAAAGCGTCCTCCTGGGAAAGCCCAGAAGCACGGGTTTGCGCTTCATGAAACTTTTGCGTATCACTTTGACCAGAAAAAGAAGGATTCTAGAGGACTAAAGGCGAGAGACGCAAAGGAATTTTTTGTTGAAGTATTTAAGAGCGCGCTGGAAGAGTATGAGGTAGAGATGCAAGAAACCAAGCGTCTTATCACGAGGGAGTTTCTTTCAAAAGAAAAGGGCATAGACGTAAATCAGCTCGTTGCTACGGGTTTGCGTGGTATTGATGTGTATTTTAGGGATATGAATCCCAAGATCTCCCCAGATTTAGTTGAGGAGCCATTTTCCATTCCAACCATGAGCAATGTAGATCTTGTAGGGAGGATAGACATGACGGATAAAAAGGGGGTTATCCACGAGTTAAAGACCACCAGGCGCATGCCTAATGCCCAGGATATCCAATTAGACCAGCAGCTCGCCATTTACCAGCTGGCCTATCAGGCATTAAAGGGCAAGCTTTCTAAAGGTATTACCAAAGATTATATTGTGTTTTCTAAGCGTGATGCAAAGATTGTGCAATTTCGCGTAGATAAGCCCTTTTTCGACAAGAACGTGGTATTCCGGAATATAGCCACCATTATGGAAGCGGTGCGGAACAATATATTTTACTGCATTCATCCTGCCGAGAGCTGGGTATGTTCTAAAGAGTGGTGTGGGTTCTATAGGCTTCACAAAGAGTTGCGAGATAGGGGATTTGCAAAATTTATGCTACACTACATAAGGAAATGACCCATTCGACGAAAAATCAATATACCGTTATTCATCTTGGGGGATCCATTGTGGTCCCCCATATTTCAGATGAGGGGGGGATGAACATTCCCTTTTTGAAAAAGTTCAGGATATTCTTGCAAAAAGAATTAAAACGCGGAAGACGTTTTTTTATTGTCATTGGAGGCGGGAAAACCGCCAGGGCGTATCAAAAATCAGTATCCAAGGTAGTGCGTATCAAAGATTACGACTTAGATTGGCTAGGCATTCATGCAACAAGACTGAATGCTCATTTCTTGCGTACTATTTTTGAAAAAGAAGCGTATCCTGTCGTCATCGATCATGATCCTGAACAGGAAGAAGTCCAAATGTTAAAGGATTCAAATGAGAAACTATTTTTTGCTTCGGGGTGGAAGCCTGGTTGGTCTACTGATTACATTGCCGTTGAATTAGCAAGGAAATTTGGAGCGCAGGAAGTGATCATCGCAAAAGATACTCCGTTTGTGTATGACAAAGATCCAGGAAAATATTCTAATGCAAAACCGATAGAAGCGCTGTCATGGGAGGAATACAAAAAACTTATTCCCAAGAAATGGAGCCCTGGGTTGTCTTCTCCCGTGGATCCTGTTGCAACCCGCCTTGCGATGAAAGAGAAGATCGTGGCAAAGATCCTTAGGGGAGCCGATCTCAAGAATTTTCAAAAGGCAATTGAGGGGAAGCCGTTTGTCGGCACTGTTATCTCTTGATCCATGTCTTTATCTGTCGGCATGGTTGGGACACAACCCGACATGAAGGAAGAGAGGTATTGATACCTTTTGAGTTCAAGATTCAGCTTTCTGAAGTGGGGGGACGTTAATATACTTGTATGTTTTATCCAAAAACAGCAAAAGAGAAACGGCGGATTGAAGCCTATTTTAAGGAGCTTTTTAATGTAGTGGATCAATCCGAACAATTTATATATACTCTTCCAATCCTCAAAGAAGTTTATAGCAAGCAGTATTTTGATAAAGTGAGGGCACAGCTGAATCACTACAAAACAGCTAGGGGTGCGGTTATACATCCTTTCTATAATTTGGTTCTGCGGCAAGACTCACAAAAAGGGTTTAGTAGGGTACGGACGCTAGAAGAGTATCTGCAAGGTATTTTCTCCGCTTCAAGCGTAAGGGAGCGAGATAAATCCTATGTCAAAGGTGAATTATGTTCTTTTAATGGAATACAGTCTTTGAATATGCTTTTTGAGATCGCTGTGCTTGGTTTTTTTCTTACCAAATTGCCTGATAGAATTGAGTTTTATCCAAATACGGGAAAAGGGAGAAATGTAGATCTTAAAGTGGTGCTTCTTAACAGGGAAGTTCTTATTGAGGTTACTGCGCTTGGAGATTCAGAATACCATAGAGAGATTCTCGAGGAGCTGATTCGGTACAAAGGTCCTCAGAAAGTTTTTACTGGGGATATCCCAAAAGACGCCCGGAGGATAGAGTCAAGATTGCTTGAAAAAGATCAGCAATTTCCTTCTGATACTACAAACATTGTGATTCTTTCCTTAACAGGATCATGGCTCTCTCTTCCGGAGCAGTTATGGAACAGTACACCACTACAAAACATAGGATTGATTGTGGTTTTTGATAGACATAAGATGCAAGAGCTATCAAAGAAAGGATGCAATCCTAAGTGCGCACCTAGTGAGGAAGAAGAAAAAACTATCTTGAGTATTCTGGGCCAGGAGAGTTTTGTTCCCCTGATATACTGATTCATTTTTGAGAGTTATTCTTTGGATATAAGTGTACCTATAATTTTAGAAGAGAGTCTGAGGGGGTGAGCTTGCTCTAGACAACATAGAAGTACAGTCTCCGACAGCGAGCGAAATGAGGATATGACAAAATGCATATACTGTCGCAAAGAAGCCGACGATGGATTCAGTGGGGTTGAGCATGTCATCCCTCAGGGTTTTGGCACATTCAGCTCTGAAACTCCTACCCTCGATTGCGTGTGTGACGATTGCAATGCTTATTTCGGCAAAGAACTTGACCAGGTTTTGGCGCGCGATACCCTTGAAGGCATCACGCGCTATAAGAAGGGCCTATTTTCTAGAGAAAAGCGTTTTCCCAAAAGTGTGCGTTTCACACTCGCCGAAGGGGATGAGGCCGGAGAGTATGCAGGAGCTCTTATGTCCAGTTACGATCCGACCACTGGCAATCCTCCAAAACTCCTCCCTCAGTTCTGGATACGCAATATACAAAACAGGGGATGGGAGAGATACATTATCGAGGCAATAAAGAATCTCTCAATTATAGAAGAGAAGTATGGTTCGACCGCGCCAGGTAGCAGAGAAATGCGTGTTTTAGCTCCTTCGCAGGAAGAGTATAACGCTGTGATCCAGGAGTTGAAGCGTTGCAGTATTCCATACCGAGAAAAAGAGATGCTAGATTTGCCTCCCTTCGCAAAGAATACAGATGAGGATAGTAAAATCATCGTGCAAGGCACCGTCGAGGGCACTATCGGTAAGGTCCATAAAAGAGCACTGGCTAAAATTCTATTTAACTTTGCAACATACTATTTGAGCACGGAGGAAACGTCCAAGCCAGACTGGGATAAGACAAGGGATTTTATTCGTTACGATGGGGAAACCTTACTGGGGCGTATGTCTCAGAAAGAGTTTTGGACTGGCCAAGAGCAAAAGAATATGCGTTTCCCCGACGATAGTTATAATCTCCGTATCGAAAACCAGGAGAATTGTGTCGTTGGAGTTATTCAGATATACAATCTGTTCACTTATGAATTTATTCTTGCTGAAAATTATAGTTTGTCTCAAGAAAAGGAAGTTGCTTACCGTTTTACGCCTGGAGAAAAGCCATACATGGGTGTGAAAATGGACAAACCACAATGGGCGAGGTGATGGATCTGAACTAAGGGCTCAGAGTATGTGTTTGTGTAAATCGGATATATATAGATACACTATCTACTTAATCCCAGCTGAGCTATTCTATTATTATGGAAAGCGATGGAATGATCACTCCTAATGAGAAACAGCGTGTGAAACCACTATCTGTTTCGCAATTCATTGGCATCCTCAATAAAAGCCTGAAGGAAATTCAGGCCGAGATAACTGGAGAAGTAAGCAATGTTAGTTTTCCTCAGTCAGGCCATGTCTATTTTGATCTTAAGGATGAAGGAGATGAAAGCGTACTGCATTGTGTGGTTTGGAGATCGAATTATGAGACGATGGGCATTAAGTTGGAAGCAGGTATGAAAATTGTTGCTGTCGGCTATGCAGATGTTTATGCGCTTAAAGGGGATTTACGTTTTAAGGCGCGTGCAATTGAGCTTGTTGGGGAAGGTGTCTTAAAAAAGCGTTATGATGAACTCAAGAAAAAGCTTACAAATGAAGGTCTTTTTGATGCTTCTCGTAAGCGACTTATCCCTGAGTATCCAAGAACGATTGGCATTATTACTTCCCGCACCGGCGATGTGATTCATGATATTCGTTACAATCTTGGACACTTTGGTTTTAGGGTAAAACTGATTGATGCTCGTGTTGAGGGTCCAGAGGCTGTCCAAAGCCTTATTCGGGCGGTGCGGCAGTTCAGCAAAATTCCGATTGATGTTTTGGTAATCGCTCGCGGCGGCGGTTCAATAGAAGCGTTGCAAGCGTTCGATAATGAGCTTCTTGTACGTGAGGTTGCGAAATTCCCTAAGCCCGTCATTGCGGGTATCGGCCATCACCAGGATGTGCCACTGGTTGCATTGGTGGCTGATGTTCATGAATCAACACCAACTGCTGTGGCGACTTTGCTCAATGCGTCTTGGCAGAAAGCTGTCTTTGGAATTGAGAACGCTGGACAGCGCATAATCGCTATCTATCGGAATCTTCTACGTGACGCGGCAGGCGCATTGAAAATCTCCGTTTACGCGAGAGCATTCGCGAGAATCGTTATAAAAGTCAAAGATGCACTGAGTGAATCGCGGGAAAGTATTCTATCGTTGTTTGATGTTATGTTTTCCAAGGTGTATGAGAAGGTTAATGTACTTGAGCGTATCATTAGAGCGAACGATCCTGGAAAGAATTTAAGGATTGGTTATGCAATCGTTCAGCAGAACGGTAAGGTTGTGAAAAGCGTACAGCAAGTTCGCAAAGGAGCGGAACTTGATTTGCGGGTATCAGATGGTATCATTACTGCTGAAGCAACTAATATGAAAAACGACGATGGTCGAAGAAGCTGAAAAGAAAAAAGAGGAAACGCATCTTGGAGAGAATCTCAAGAAACTGGGCGAGATATCCCAATGGCTCGAGTCGCAAGAGCAAAGCGACGAGCCCGACTTTGAACAGAGTCTCGTAAAAGTGAAAGAGGCAGTGACACTCATAAAAGCGAGTCGCGAGCGCTTGACTAAGATTGGAAACGAGTTTGAGGAAATTAAGGGAGAGATAGAGAAGGAAGAGGGCGAGGGAAAAGAATAAGTAGGACCATCCGCAAAAAATCGCCAAATCGGCGGTTTTTTGGTAAGATTAAGAAATGCAAGAGAAATTCAAAAAACAGATGGAAAAGTCAGCGAAAGAGGGAAACACATTTGCAAAAGCGATGATAGAATCTTTGGAAAAAAAGAAAGAAGCAACTCCAGAAGAAACGAAAGAAGATTGGGATTGGTCTAGTTATCTTATCGGTATGCTTTTTGTTATAGGTGCGTTTTTAGGCGTCTTATTTGTAATTGGAGTGATCTTTTTAGCTATCATTAAATGGGCATTTAGTATGGTTTTTTGATCAGAGTGACAAGAGAATGGGGGTATGGGCTTGGGGTTCGAATCTCGTCCGTGGAACTTATTAGATAAAACTATGACAGCATACTCTCGTTATCGAAGCAAATATAGAGGGCGACGAAGATACAGTAGAGCCTCTTCGGTTTCCAAAACTCAAAATAAAGAGCCAATTGTTCATACTGATCAAACCGGTTCTCGCTGGCAGAAATTGCTTAAATACTACGGCTCTTGTATTTCAGTAGAAAATGCTGGAGAAATTACTCTCTATTCTTCAAAAGAGGGAGTAGAATTTTTGCAGGTGCCTGTGATGGAGAAAGAATGGATTGCGTCCGGCAAAGAACACTTAGAGTTTGAAGGACAAAGCGAAAAAATCCAAGCGTTTATCAACGGCGCAAGATGGAGCCGAAGTCCGCTCTCGTATTTTTATGGATTTCCATGTCACATTAAACATATTGAGCAATCGAAGCGCGGTTGGTCGGGCCAAATCATTCAGCCAATTTTGATTTTTGGGGTTGATCTTCTCCAAACGGAAAATGGATATGCTTTTGTTTTACAATCAGACAAACCAAGAATTAACTCTGCTTTTCTCACCGACAGAAGTTTGTTGACGAGTGTTGAAGAAAGGAAGCAAATTGCCGAAGCGGTTCTGGAATCTTGGAATGAGGAGAAAAGTAGAAGTCAAAATCTGAAAACCATCCTTGGCGCTTTTGCCGAATTATTGCCGCAGGAAGTTCTATTTTCAAAAGATATTTTCGGTGGTAAAACAATCGAGATGAAAGTAGAAAATGGCATTTTCCCACTCGGAGTAATTTTTAAGAGTGCGGATTCACCGTACACTGGGGGCTTAGAACAAGAATTGAGTGAGCTACGAGACACTGCCATCCCAAACGATGTTTGGCGCGTCATCCTTGATCGAAACGCAGAAGTCAAAGAAGACAGCGGTGAGGGGCTTCTGGAAATAACCGGATTAAACGACGAGCAACGAGGTGCGGTCAAGAGTGCTTTCAATAACACGGTTAGCGTAATCACAGGACCGCCCGGAACCGGCAAGTCGCAGATCGTTCTCAATATTATTGCCAACGCGCTACTCCATAACGAGAGTGTTCTATTTGGTAGCAAAAATCATAAGGCGGTTGATGTTGTGATAGAGCGTTTATCGCGGTTGCAATCGGAGCCAGTAATTCTCAAATATGGACAGAAAGAACGCGAGATTGAATTTGCAGAAACACTTTTGTCCGCAATTGAACGCGCCTCAAGTTATAATAGTCAAGCATTAGAGCGAGAAATAGGAGAATACAAAAAAGAACTTGATTTGGTACGAGCAGAAGAAAAAGAGGCGCAACAATCGCTTTTCCGTATCCTTGATCGTAGAAACCGCATAAGTCGGCTTGATGCTGTTCTTGAATCAGTCAAAGCTGAATTACCCTCGTCAATTTCTAAGAATCTTAATCAGTATAAGAGAGTTGAGTATAAATCCGAATTTTACGCAAAGCTTGGATCGTTGGAGCATCTGGTAAAGGAAATTGACGAGGGGCCAAGCTTTATATCACGCATTCTCGCGTTTTTCGGTTCGACTCTGGAGAAGCGCGTATTGGAAACCTCAAAAGATCTATTCGATATTATGCCAGTTCAAGGCATTACTCTTTCATTTAATTCTGTGCATAATTGCCGAGAACTTTTAACTATTGCTCGTTCCGTACGGAGATGGATTGATAGTCAATCGGAACTTTTTGGTATCGTGAGAGAGAACGAAAATGAGGCGAGAGTAGAGGTTTTGCGTGAGCGAATTACAAAGAGTAAAGAACGCGCGATAGATATTAGCGTTAGATATGTTGATGCGTTGATGAAACGCCGCCTAAAGTCGCTTGGCCTCAAAGAACACCGGGATATAGCCGACTATGTCAGTATCGTGCGACGACTGGAAGGTGATGTAATTGGCGGTGAACTTGCGGAGGATTTGAGAAATGAGCGTAAGCGAATGTTCAAGAGCGTTGTTAGGGCGTTTCCTGCAATGGCGGTTACAAATTTATCCGTACGTCATGCACTTCCGTTGAGTGCGGGAGCTGTTGACATTGTGGTTATTGACGAAGCGTCACAATGCGACATTGCGTCCGCGCTTCCATTACTCTATCGAGCAAAGCGAGCTGTTATTATCGGTGACCCAAATCAACTTACGCATATTTCTCTCTTGCATCGTGCGGACGATCAGCAATTGCAACAACAGATTGGCCTAATCTCAACCGACGACCAACGCTTTCTCTACAGCATCAATTCGCTTTTTGAACTTGCACGAAGTGTCATTGGTACCGGAGCGAAATTTGTTCACTTACTTGAACACTATCGAAGCCGAGCCGAAATTATTGGTTTTTCCAATCAGAGATTTTATGGTGGTAAGTTGAGCGTGTGGACGGATTATCGGAGATTGCGTGGTGCGGGATATCCCGACGCTCTCACATGGCATGATGTCGTTGGAGAGGTTGTTCGGCCATCTGCTGGAAGTGCATACAATCTGGACGAGGCAAATGCCGTTGTTGTATTGATTAAGGAAATTATCGGGCGAATATCGGCGCACGGTAATGATTATTTTGTATCGCTTGGTGTTGTTACGCCGTTCCGAGAACAAGCAAACAAAATTAGAGATTTGGTAGAACAAAAAATAGACGCGGCACAATTGAGGAAGCTGGATTTTGTAGTTGATACCGCGCATAAATACCAAGGAGATGAGCGCGACATAATGATTTTTTCTCCGGTTATCTCGCGTAAAATCCAGCAACGCTCGCTTGGTTTCTTGGGCAATACCGTCAATTTGTTCAATGTCGCGATTACCCGCGCGAGGGCAGAGTTGCACGTTGTTGGTGACAGAGTTGCTTGTGCTCAATCCGGCATCTCACACCTCTCGGAGTTTGTGCAATATGTTGAGGACTTAGAACCGGAGAATAAGAACAAGAGTGGTGGAAAATTTGAGTCGCCGTGGGAAGAAGTTTTATACGATGCCCTCGCGCGGGAAGGAATCAGAACCATCACACAATACCCGCTTTACCAATATCGCCTCGATCTCGCCGTTCTTGATTCGGAAATTCCGATTGATATTGAGATTGATGGCGAGATGTGGCACCGAGACATCGACGGAGGACGTTTGCTCTCGGACTTAAAGCGTGATCAGCACTTAATCATACATGGATGGCAGGTTAAACGATTTTGGGTGTATCAACTCCAAAACGATTTGGAGCGATGCGTTCAGGAGATCAAGGAGATGATAAAATCAAAATAGTAATTTACTATGCAAAAAGAGTGCCCCCGTTGTAAAAGAATCAAAGATGCTAGTGAGTTTAGGTATTATTCACCCGGGACATTCTATGTAGTGGACGGGAAATACTGTAATCAATGTATCGAATGTCCTGAGTGTAAAAAGATTCGAAAGATGAGTGATTTTCATGATGCAAGACTAAGATGGGGCTTCGGGAGATTTTGTAATTATTGCAAAGGTAAGGGTATAGTATCCTGAAACTATGAGTGTTTGTGCAAATCGGATATGCACAGACACAAAACTATTTAACCACTCCGAAATGCGTCATGCTAAGTTCTACCTCAGCAACCAATCTTTCAACGATTGGTTTGTATTGAAGCATGGGTATTGAACGAATGCCGCTCGAAAGACCACTGGTTATTTTTTCAGTTAGCACCCTCTTTTCAAAGGGAGTTGATAGCCACATTATATTGCGATGCAACTTTTCATGAAGAAACCCGCTTAGTGTCTCATTTTGCTTCTCATCTGTTGTACCAGAATGTATTCCTAGGAACTTCCGATACTCGTTTAAAATATGTGAGCGTATATCGTCAAACTTAGCATTCGAACCAAGGTAAATAAAGATCAAACCCAGAGAGTAGCCCATAATGTCTTCCACAGCCCTTGCTTTTTCTTCGGAGTTCATCTCTCCCAACTCTTGTTCGAATCTTGCAATAAAGTTCTGCGTATGCAAAATAGCGTTTTCAAATAACGCAATCGCAAGAGCTTCGTCGTCAGAAAGATTCCTTCCGAACTCCTCCATGTATTGTTTCTTAAACGCCTTAAGCGCTTCTCTCGATAACATAAACTGAATAAGAGCCTGTATTATCTTCCTCTAAAAGGGGATGTCTGTGTCTGTGCAAATCGGATATGCATAGCAAAAGATTGTAGGATTATTCACGGGCCCTACTATTTCAGTGGGTTCCAGTATGGTATAAATTCTCTCTTAAAGATCTTGGCACATAACTCATCTCCTTCTTCATTGTATTTAGTGCATTCTTGCCCTATAGCTTCAATGACTCTAACATTGTGTGCTTTAGTCAAACGATACTGTTCGTATACAAAGGCAGATACATAGACAGAAGCAAGGATAGAAAGTATCAACTTAAACCAATTTTCTTTAAGCCAATTCATACTATAAGTTTATCAAAGAATAGTCTGTTTGGCGATTCTTTGGGTTTAGTTCTCTGAAAACCAAATTAGCCACATTCTTTACAATCTTCATGTATCGGCAGACCCACGGATCTTCTAAACTCTGAAAGGCATGCTTTATGAGAATCATATTCGCACGCTTTAAGGTGGTGCTGAATGGCTTCTTTCTTGTTCTGTTTATACCCGTCCCGGCCCATTAGTTTTCGGAAAGCAAGACTCTGAAGCGCATAGGGAATCTTTCTGTACAAAGGTACGCCCCGAAGATTATAGTGCTTAAAAAACTCGGCATCATACCCCTTGTAGAAGCTCCACTCTTCTTTTGTGAGGGCAGAAAACTTAGTATCTATCATTTGAGGCATCTTATGCGTTTATTAACTGTGTTTTTGATCGTTTCCTTCTTGTAGATCTTTTTCCTCTTGCAGTGCGGCTATAAACAATGCCCGGAGTTCTTTAAGCTTTTCGTTAGTGAATGTCCTTTTCTCAGGAGGCATCTTTTCGCTCCACATTATTTCGTACCAAATGTCAGCCAGCGCCTTATTCGCCTTTTCTTTAACCGGCTTGTATGCCTCTCTTAGTTTTTTCTCCAGTTTCTCTATCTCTTTGTTCATTTTTGGCCCAGTTTTTTGTTGCTTCGGAACGGTTTCTTGACCCTCTCTATTATCTCAAAGAAATCGTGTGCTGATACTATCCCAAGTTTCTTGTAGAGAATAAAGCCGGACAGGGGGATAAGGATATTCAGCCAGGGCCATTCAAACAGAGCCCATATCACAGCATAGCAAACAATGTACGCTATGAGGATTCCGGACAGAACTTGTAAACACCATTTCATGGTCTTATCCATTGATCCAAGGCATTGGGAACAAATATGGAAAGGAATATGCCAACCCAAAAGAATGCGATAAGAAGTTTCTTTAGAATCAAAAACACTGGCATCACGATTTGTTTTTTTTGAAGCTGTTCTCTTGTGTCATAAAAGTTGGCTATAAGCCATGTTCTCGCAAACAGAAAATATATTCGTCATCTGATGATTCTGAATAATAATCGTCTGCTGGCTGAGCTGGAGTGGCCTCATAGCAATCAAATATCCCGAGGAATAGATTGTCTAGGTTTGTGAGTCCGTTTTTAGAAAGAGGTTTGGGTTTTAATAAGCAGTCAGGCCAATCATGAGATGCTGGTCGGGCTGGAATTGCATCTATATATCTTTGTGTCCATGCACATTGAGATTTGATGATTGTTGGTCTTATCTCAAACCACCAAAAACTAAGTCCGACAGTTAAGATAGACATAATGAGGATACTGACCTTAAACCAGTTCTCTTTGAAAAACTTTGTTGCCTCTCCTTTCATTGGCAGTGGCTGTTCGCTTTTTCCGTTTAATCCTACGCGAATCCAATAGACTGCCGCTATACCAACTACTAATACTATAAATATCCATCTTGCTAGTTGCCATGATGGTTCACGGAAAAGTACAACAACCAAAGAAACTATAATTATAGAGATAACCAACCAAGACAATCCCAAGAGAAACCGGAAAATCCCTTTGAGTACTTTTAGATTGTCTTTTTGATTGGTATTGAGACTCATAGATTTACTTTTTCCTTTTTATCCAGCTCCATAGTCCCGTGAACTTCAAGAATGTGAACACCATCCCTAATATAACAAGACCACCCGGAAGCATTCCGTAACCGAAAGTTTCGTGTACAACTCCAACGACTAAGGTGCCGACGATAAATATGATTATGCCACCGACAACCCTGTAAATTGTCTTTGTGATCTTGTTCATAGATTTTGTTGATCAAATTTGAACATCTCGGTTATGGCAAAGGAAAGATAAGCTGGAACTTCTTTCTTGCCCTTAAAATAATAAAAAGAGGTGAGGTAATAAATTTCTTGTTTTTCAATGTACCAGATCTGAATTTCATCTGGGTTAGCACCAAAGGATTTATATTGCTCGCGCAATAAATAGTCCATTTTAACAAACTCAATTTTCTTTTCTTCATCAAATTTATCAAAATCATTTGGTAAGCCATACTGTTTTTTTAAAGTAAGGTAGGTTACTGCATTTAATGGAAGAAGCTCGTATGGATTATTTTTTGCAAAAACTTGGGCTTTAAAATTTACCAATCTTTTTATTTGTCCTTTCGACTTGAGTGAATTATTATTGGGCATCAAATCGAAGTCTATAGATCCGTAAAAACTATCTTGTTCAAAATCCAAACGCAAATGTTCTTGTCCAAGATATGCGTGATTAGCCGCCCAAACTCCCATATTATCTAAATCATCTACTGCTTTTGCTCTCCCCTTGAATACTGCCTCTATGTCACTAATTTTTGCTTCTTTACCAATGTTATCAATGCCGTATTCAATTATACCCGAATACTCTAGTTTTTGATTTAATTGTGAGTTCATATTTTTACGTAAGTTTTGTGGTTTCTGACGGGAAACACAAAGCTCGCCGCCAGCGATAGCCTTTCGGCTACCTACCTCCCTTTCGGGAGATAACCGGTGAAGGCGCTCTGACGACGAGCTTTCTAACCTTCACCGGTTTTGGTGCCATGTCCAGAGAATACTCTGGGTTTAGGCATATTCAGTTTTCAATCGTATCTTATCACAACCCTTACGTATCGAGAAGAGTTGGAGATCTGCCTTGAAATAAGCTAAAATAAAGCAAAATGATAATGAAAATGAATATGGAAATTTTCAATGCTGACAGGGAAAGAAGCATTGAAATAAACAATCTGCTCCAGAGGATAAAATATAAGGCAGATAAACTTCAATCAGGGGAAGAGTATGTTTACTTCTCGTTCTCCTTAGTAAAAAGCGGCAAGTTTAGATACCTTGAAAGCGTTTCAAATCAAGTCCTTTTTCAAGAGTTGGAGAGCTGGGGCGTTATCGAAATTATGGGACGCGATGCCGAAGAAATGAATAAAACGCTGAAAGAATCTGCACAGTTAAAAAATAAACCATTGATTGTAGAGGGGTACTTTATCAAACCGGTTGAGCCAAAGTTCTCGCAACTTTGTAGAAAATACGAAGCATTAGCCCAGGGGAACAAACGTACGTCAGAGATCAATCTCTTGTCAGATAAGGGACAGAGAAACTCCTTAATACAGAGGAATGCCGATGGAGATTTTTATTATAAAGATAAGCTTATAAAGCTTGAGAGTAAAGATACAATTTATTATCTGATATTTGAGTGCCTTTTTGAGGAAGGAGACTTAGCAGATGGGTTTTGCTCTTATGAAACTATAGATAGATATTTAGTAAAACACGGCCAAGAAGAGTACGCCGATGGCATACAAGTAAAAAACAGGATTAAAAATGGGATTATGAACCTTTTTAGATTTTCTCAGTTGCCTCGCAAGGCCCCCAATGGTAAAGACCTAATTCGAAGAAGAAAGGGTGAAGGGGTAATGTTATACAATCCCAAACTATAAAGTAAGACTCGAAGGAACTCCCCTAAAGCATGGGTGCCCCATGCTTTTTTGTTTGGTTTTCTTTTGGGTTGTTTTTGCTTGTGGATAACCAATGCAGCTTGTCTATTTTGGCTTTATTTTATTGCCCAACAAGCCAAAGCAAGCGTTTCCAAGCATCCTTTGCATATAGAACAATGAGTGCGGGAAGACAAAATAACATCAATGAATATGAATCAAAACTTTTCTACTTACGATTTGGGGCTTACTACGGCCTTGGTAACGCTTGGGTATAAGTTATTGGAGTTAGACAAGATCAATCCTAAGAAAGTTAGGTTTGTCTTTAAGGAAGAAAAAGGCATCGAGCAGGCCATGCTTGACTATTGGAACGACAAGATAAAGCTGCCAGCGCAAACCCTGTTGAATAATCAAAAAATGCTTAAAAACCGCATCTATTCAGATGTGTAATTTTATGTTGTCAGATAAGCAAATGACAAAGTTCCCGGCGCTTTACAGGATTCCTTGAAATCCACCGACAACAAAAACTTCTATGGATACCGTTATCATTAAAATCTACGGACCGCACAAGCTTCAGATTATGAACAAATCGTGGTTTTTACCTGAGCTTACAAAGCGTGAGTATTCTCAGCTTTCGCCAACGGAGAAGCAATCTATGCGTCCTTACCTGCGACATTTTGTCTTTCATCCACCCCATCAAGAAGGTTATCTGCCCAAGGTAGAGATTTTTGAAACTCTTACCAAGGGTCGTGATGGAGTGCAGTACATCCTCAAATTAGAGTTTTCGGTTCCAAAACTGCTCTACGGTAATAGCTTGCAAGAGATAGTAGAGGGGGATAAAGAAACTGTGTTTTTACGGCTTAAATCATGCCTTGCCAATGTGGGAATAACGATAGAGATCCGAGATATTTCGGAAGCCCGTGTTTCTGGAGTGCATTTCTGTAAGAATGAGCTTTTGCCTACAACGATAAGGATGCAGGAAATACTAAATGAGCTTGAACTGGTTGATATTAGTAAAGTTGTTGACATAACTCGCACAAAGTTTAAAAAAGGTGGGGGCGTGCTCAATGTCTACTGGGGAGTAATCGAACAGTGTTTTTACGAAAAAGTTTCAGATGCCTTGCGACCAAAGAATAAACGTAGCGATAAGGGTCGCATTGATTACGAACGGGAAATCATCAAGCGATGTAACTTACAGGATTGTGAGGTATTCCGATATGAATACAGGGTAAAGAAAACACAAACAGTGATGCGTGAGATAAATGCTGTATTGGGTAGAGAACCAAAGACATTTGTTTCGTTCAGTGATCTCTTCACCCCAGGTCTTTTTAAGAAAATGATCCTCAAATCGTGGCGCGGACTTATTCAACGACCAGAAAATCAGCTTGCTCTCATTGGCTCTAAAGATAATCTTGGGCTTTTTTTGCATATACTCGCGCAAGCCAAGAAACTTCCTAAACAGCATAGTATGAACCGTGCCTTGATCTCGTATGGGCTTGCGCGTGCCATACGCGATCACGGAGCAAAAGAGGTGCGCAGGGCTATCTTCAGTATCTGGGACACGGATCATACCGAGCGACTAACTCAAAAGATAGAAGCGGCGGTAGAGTTGATACGCGGATTGCCCTATTCCAACGGTATCGTGTTCATTGATAAAGCGTTTGAGAGATTTGCTCCTATGACTTTGGATATCTTACATTCAGCTAGTAATCTTCCAGATATCAAGAATCAGCCGTTATGAAGAAAACGGCCCCTCAACAATTAAAAGTGGTCTATCAGTTTGTACCGTCCGATCCTGCCGATGAGAAAAATGTAAGGCAGGAGTTGGAGAGGGGATTTGACATACTTTTTGATATTGTACTTGGTGAAATGTCCGAACAGAACAAGGTACTTTCTATCCAAAAACCAAAACTTGACAATTCGGTACGACTCGGGATATCGTAGAAACATGAAGTTTCTTATGAAAGAAGAAATAGCCAAGTTGCTTAGGGTACATCCCCGGACAGTTGAGCGTTGGATAGGGAAAGGAATGTTGCGTGGCTACAAGCTGGGGAAAGGAAGAACGGCATTATGGCGTATCTCACAAGATGACTTTGATGCATTTTTGAAAAAGCATAAGAACTGAAAATGTTAGATATTGCAAAACAAGAAATAAGGATGATCGCCATTTACGGCCGAGTTTCAACCTCAAAGCAAGAAAATGAGGGTACTATTGAAACGCAGCTCGATGCCGTAAAAGAGTTTGCTCAAAAAAATAACTATACCATCGTCCAGGAGTATCAAGATAATGGCTGGAGTGGAGATAGCATTGTAAGGCCATCTCTTGATCAGCTCCGCATGGATGCGAAGAAGAAAATATGGGAGGCGGTCTTAATCTATGATCCTGATCGTTTAGCCCGCAGATATTCTTATCAGGAATTAGTGATGGACGAATTGCGAGAGGCAGGAGTTGAGGTGTTGTTTGTGACAACGCCTTCACCCAAGAACGGAGAGGAGAAAATCTTGCACGGGGTTAAAGGACTATTCGCTGAATACGAGAGAATGAAGATCGCGGAGCGTTTCCGGCTGGGTAAGTTGAGAAAGGTTAATGAAGGACATATTCTTGCAACTGAAGCGCCGTATGGATACACTTATGTGCGAAAGCAGGATAAAGTACACGGTTATTATGAGATCAACGAAGAAGAAGCGAGAGTGGTAAAGATGATATTCGGATGGGTCGCTAATGACGGTTTTACCATGCGGGGCGTGGCAAGAAAGTTGCAGGAGCTGGGTATAAAACCAAGAAAAAGCAAAAGGGATGTTTGGAATACGAGCACTTTGGGCCATCTGCTTAAAAATAAAACCTATATAGGAGAAGTTTATTATGGTAAGTCATACGCTGTAGTTCCGGAAAGGCCTATCAATACAGAAAAGTACCGGAAGATGAGAAAGACCAGCCGGAGAACGAGGCCAGTGGAAGAATGGATTAGAATACCCGTGCCACAGATTGCAATTATATCTTCGGATTTGTTTGCCAACGCGCAACGGCAAATGAAGAAAAACTTTGAGTTATCGAACAGAAACAAGAAGAACGAGTATCTTCTTGCGGGCAAGATATGGTGTGTATGTGGAGATAGAAGAGTAGGTGAAGGGCCACAACACGGAAAACATTTGTACTATCGCTGTACAGATAGGGTTCATAGTTTTCCTTTGCCAAGAACATGTCTTGAGAGAGGAGTTAATGCGAGAGTTGCAGATGCAATGGTTTGGCAGCGTGTTGCTAAATTGATGAGTTCGCCCAAGTTATTGATTGAGCAGGCTAATCGCTGGATTAAACAGCGACACAACGAACAGCAAGGCGCGGGAGTGACCGTTCAGGATATGCGGAAAGAGGTTTTGAAGTTCAAAGTGCAAGAAGATAGGTATAATAAGGCGTATGGCGCCGGTTTGTTCCCAATGGAAAAGCTCAAAGAGTATGTAGTGCCCATACGGGAGAGGGTTACCGTAATTGAAAGCCAGATAGTAGAGGCGGAAGCCGCACGAGGGGGCATAAATGACGCAACGTTGCCCAAACCGCACGAGGTGGAGGTATTCGCCGAGAAAGCGGCAAAAGCTCTCCAGAACTTGAATTTTGAGGCAAAACGGGGGATAATCATGAGGATTATAGAAAAGGCGATCGGGGTGCAAAGCGAATTGAAAGTATACGGCTATATACCCATTGAAAATACAAACTATGTCAATTTCAAAACTATCCGTCGGCATTGTGGGTCTGCCTAATGTGGGGAAATCAACCTTATTCCAGGCGCTCACAAAAAAACCAGTAGATATCGCAAACTATCCTTTTTGCACCATTAACCCCAATGTAGGGGTAGTTCAGGTTCCAGACATTCGAGTCCCAAAGCTCGCTGATTTATTCAAGTCAAAAAAAATAATTCCTGCGATAGTGGAGTTTGTAGATATTGCGGGGTTAGTGAGAGGAGCTTCCAAGGGCGAAGGCCTAGGAAACCAGTTCCTTTCACATATTCGTGAAACCGAAGCAATAGTGCAGGTGGTTCGTTGTTTTGAAGATGCAGACATCATTCACGTGGAGCAGTCTGTGGATCCTGTACGGGATATTGATACAGTGAACACAGAACTTTTACTCAAAGATCTGGAAACCGTTGAGAAGCGTTTGGGTACCATGGAAAAAGAAGTGAAGGGAGGAGATAAGGGTGCCATAGCAAACTATCCAATCTTGCAAGCTTTTAAAGTTGCTCTTGAGAACGGTGTTTCTGCGTTTTTGTACCAAAAAGAGCATCCCGAAGCGAAAGACATGTTTAAGGAGCTTCAGCTTTTGTCTGCAAAGCCGGTCATATACCTGTGCAACTCAGACACAAAAGAAATCCCAGGAACCCTTCAAAAGAAGATTGAGGAGCTCCATTCTTCCTTTGTTATCTTAAGCGCGCGTGAGGAGTTGGATATTGTGAGTCTTTCAGAACAAGAAGTGCTTGAGCTTGGCTTGAGCTCTAAACTTCCTGTTTTAATTCAAAAAGCGTATGAGATCTTGAATTTGATCACTTTTTTTACAACTGGAGCCGATGAAACACGGGCGTGGACAATTGAGAAAGGAATGACAGCGCCTCAAGCGGGAGGAGTTATCCATAGCGACTTTGAGAAGACTTTTATTCGCGCAGAAGTCATACCGTGGGATACATTACTAGAAGCGGGAGGATATACAAAGGCGTATGAGAGGGGACTTGTAAGAACAGAGGGGAAAGAGTACGTTGTCCAAGACGGGAATGTTGTTGAGATCAAGCACGGCTAAACTACAGAGAGTATTTCTCTTGGTCTACTACGAGCCCGTTTTGATCTAAAAGTTCTATGGTGTCAAACCTCTGCGTCAGGAGATTCATATTCATGTATATATGCCACTCATCTTTCAGGAATCCAGGCTCTTTTTGGTGTTTATTAAAGCATGGCGTATACCCAAGATTGTTTTCAATATAGGCGGTGCATTCAGTGTCTGCCTTGATTGATATGTCTTGGCTATAATCAGGAATAGTACAGCTCCCATAACTGACTTTTTTAAGCAGGAAATCTTGGCAAGCTTGCAAGAGGAACAGAATGGTTTCTTCTTTTGGCTTGTCAAAATCGCATGAAGACGGAACAGACAGTGGGAATGAGTATGAAGATTTTAGATATCCCATGCATATATTCGGCTTGAAATGCTTTCCTAGTCCAAACGGGCCCCGGCTGGATGAAAGGTATACGGCGTCTGTGGTTTTTACTTTTATAGGATCTCCTGGCTGTAGGGATGAAAATGGGTTTATCTGTTCTATACCTAGGGGTACTTCGAATGATCCTGCTTTTCCTTGAATTTTCCATCCTGTAATGCTTATTTCTTCTCCTTGTTTTAGGTTTGCCTTGAGGGCTATAAGCGACGGAACGGCAGTACTCAAAGAAGAAATAATTACCTTCTGAAAGTATGGGGAAACGTTGACAGAAAATATTCTTGAGGCAGGAGTCTCATCAACAACGGTATTGAGTTTTGATCGTACAAGCAGGGTATATTCTTTTGACCCTGTGGGAAGATTAAGTGTTCTTGTGTTTTGAGTTGTGATCCAATCTGTATCAACTCCAGGGACCTTGCTCTCAAAAAGTATTTGCTCCTGGGTGCTTGAGGGGATTTGCGACCCAGAAAATTCAAAGGTTATTTGAGTATTTATAATAGACTCTTTTTCTTTGGGGCCCGCCGTAATGGCGGTATCAAGCGTAAAGGAAGGAGATGCTACCGTAGGCTTTTGAAGAACAGAAGTAGTAGGAGACTGCCCCTGATCCTTTTGATCAAGATCCTTGGCTACAAAGAAATAAGGACGGATGCGAGAAAGGGAGTTTTCCGCACCCTTAAAAATGTTTCCTCCGGCAGAGAAGATGACAATGAGTATGACTATAAAAAGAGGTATAGCGAAAGCTATCATACGATTATTATGATATTATACTGTAGGTATGGAAAAAAGGAAACGAGTTGTCGTTTTTGGAATATTTGACGGAATCCACGAAGGTCACAGAGATTTGTTCCGTCAGGCAAAAGAGCATGGGAACGAACTGGTTGTTATAGTGGGAAGAGACTCTGCGTCTCTCTGGTGGAAAGGGGTAAAGCCTCGCCATTCTGAACAGGAACGGCTTTCTTTGGTACAAAAAGAGCAACATGTAGACAATGCGTTCCTTGGAGACGAGAAGCAGTCAACATACCGTGTACTTGGAGAATTACAGCCAGATGTAATTTGCCTTGGTTATGATCAAGAATCTCTTGCCGACGATTTAAAGCCATGGCTTCAAATGTACAACAAGGGCATTCCCATTATTTGGCTTCAATCTTTTCATCCTGATGTTTACCACAGCTCTTTACTGTCGTAGTGGTGTCTGACATCCCTCTGAGTGTTTACAGATTTTCTAGAATGCGGTATACTATTTTCTTATGCATATATCGCTGCAGCCAGAAATCATAGGAACACTCTTTGGGATCCCAATTTCCAATAGCTTGATACTTTCTATTATAACCGCCTCTCTTCTTCTCGTATCTGGTTTTTTGCTTGTGCGTTCTCTGCGCATGATCCCAGGGAAAGCGCAAAGTTTCATTGAAACGCTCCTTGAGGGTATTCTTACATTCATGAGCCAGGCGTTAGGCAATAAAGAGCACGCAAAGAGGTTCTTTCCCTTGGTAGCCACTATATTCCTTTTCATTCTGTTTAATAATTGGGTTGGGGTGCTTCCAGGCACAGGATCAGTGGGATTCTACGAGGAGCATAATGGAGAACAGTCCTTTGTCCCATTGTTGCGTTCTGCTAACAGCGATCTCAACACTACCCTTGCTTTAGCTCTAATCTCGGTGGCTGCTATTCAGTGGTATGGTATTCGGAAGTTGGGATTTTTTCGCCATATTTCCAAATTCCTTGTATTTACCAAGGGGCCGATCTATTTCTTTGTGGGGTTATTGGAATTAATAGGGGAGTTTGCAAAGGTGCTGTCATTTTCCTTTAGGCTGTTTGGCAACATATTCGCAGGAGAAGTTCTCCTTCTTATAATCATGACTTTGGTTCCGGTCATAGCCCCTTTCCCGTTTATCATGCTGGAATTCTTTGTGGGCTTTATTCAGGCCCTGGTTTTTGCTATGCTTACGTTGATATTCTTGAAGATAGCAACAGAGCAGGTCGAACATTAGAGGTCATAACTAAAATATAATAACACATCCATGGAATTAGAAGCAATCAAATCTATCGCAGCGGCAGCCGCAATCGCATTAGGAGCTTTTGGTCCTGCATTAGCCATTGGCATGCTGGCCGGGAAGGGGCTAGAAGCAGTGGGTAGGAACCCCGAAGCAGCCCAGAAGGTGCAGACGGCAATGATCCTGTCGATCGCATTCGCAGAAGCCATTGCTATTTATGCGTTGGTAGTTGCATTGGCTATTAAGTTTGCGTAATTCATGGGAGAGTTATTCAGCAACTTTGGGATTGATCCAAAACTTCTGTTCGCGCAGGCGGTGAACTTCTTTTTAGTGCTGTGGTTATTGAACCGTTTCGTGTTTAAAAAACTTCTTTCTTTCTTGGAAGAACGCAGAAAAAAAATTGAGCAGGGATTGGAGCTGCGAGACCGAGCAGAAAAAGAGGTTGCGCAAATAGGAAACGCCCGCCATCGCGCCCTGCAGGAAATAAAGAAGGAAGCAGAAACAGTGCTGTCTCAAACAAGAGATTTGGCGAGGCAGAAAGAGCAGGAACTTTTGAGGGCCGCCAAAGAGCAGCAAGAAGCCATACTATTAAATGCTCGCGCCCAAGGGGAAAAAGACAAAGAGGACATGTTAAAACAAGCTCAACAGGAGATACGCACGAGAGCGTTGTTCCTAGCGGAACAAGCGCTAGGAAGAACACTTACTCCAAAAGACGAGAAACGAATAGCAAAAGAAATGGTACAGGCGTTAAAACACTATGCAGAGTAAGGTACGAATATATGCAAAGGTGCTGCACGAAGCTCTGAAAGGAGTTTCTTTGGACGAACAAAAAAAGAGGATCCGCGCCTTTAAAGAGATTTTGAAGAAAAGAGGTGATATGAAGATAAGCCACGGTATTTTACAGGAGTTCTTGCGGCTAGAGAAAGAACAAAAGGGAAAGATAGGCCAAGTGGTTTCTGCTCGCGCCCTTGCGCCGTCTATAAAAGCAGCGCTTGCTTCAAAACTAAAATCCATGAAGTTTCTATTGCAACAGAGCGTTGATCCTAGCGTCATTGGAGGAGTTGCATTATTTTTAGGAAAAGAGTTTTTAATAGATAACACCATACTTGCACGATTAAGAAGGCTATCCTATGGAAAAAGATTATCTTTTTGACATATTAAAAAAGGAACTAGAAGGTACAGACCTTACTCCCGCAAAGGAGGAGGTTGGACGCGTGGTGAGCGTGGGAGACGGGGTTGTACAGATTGAGGGTCTCCCTAACGTGGTGTTTTCTGAAATGGTGGAAATTACCCGTTGGCCAGGGCAAAAGGATACTTCCGTTCTTCCTGCTCTTGTATTAAATCTGGAAGAGTACGCGGTAGGCGCGGTGATTTTAGGAGACGATACCTTGGTGCAAGAGGGAGACTTGGTGCGAAGAACCGAAAAGGTATTGTCTGTTCCCGTTGGAGAGGCTCTGCTAGGAAGAGTGGTGAATCCTTTAGGGGTTCCGTTAGACGGGAAAGGAAGCTTGGATGCAAAAAAGCTTTCGTTCTTGCCTATTGAGCGTCCAGCTCCCGGTGTTATTGACCGGAGCCCTGTGAATACTTCTTTGGCCACTGGGATCAAGATTATTGACGCTACCATTCCTATAGGCCGCGGGCAGCGTGAACTTATCATAGGAGACCGGCAGATAGGCAAGACTGCCATGGCGCAAGATACTATTTTGAATCAATTGCACGAACCCAAAGAGAAGCGTCCTGTTTGTATTTATGTTGCTATTGGACAAAAGGCTTCCAAGGTAGCCCAGCTGGTAAAAGACTTGGAAAGCAGGGGGGCAATGGAATATACTATAGTGGTTGTCGCAGCTGCTTCAGATCCGGTTCCTCTGTGGTTTGTAGCTCCGTATGCCGGATGTTCCATGGGAGAATATTTCAGAGATAAGGGGAAAGACGCCTTGATCATTTATGACGACCTTTCCAAGCACGCATGGGCATGGCGCCAAATTGCATTGCTCTTGAGGCGTCCGCCAGGAAGAGAAGCGTATCCTGGAGACGTGTTTTATCTCCATTCAAGGCTGTTGGAGCGCGCAGCGAAACTATCTGAAGAAAAAGGCGGAGGGTCGCTTACTGCTCTGCCCATTGTGGAGACGCAATTGGGAGATGTTTCTGCATACATTCCCACCAATATTATTTCTATTACCGACGGCCAGATCTATTTGGAGTCTGATTTATTCAGCAAGGGTCAGAGGCCTGCGGTGAATATAGGGTTGTCTGTATCTCGCGTGGGAAGCGCCGCGCAGACAAAAGCCATAAAAAAAGTTGCTTCTCAACTAAAACTTGATTTGGCCCAGTATCAGGAATTGGCAGCGTTTGCCCAGTTTAGCCAGGACCTGGATGTTGTAACTAAAAAGCGCATTGACAGGGGAGCGCGGCTTATGGAGTTGTTAAAACAGCCCCAGTTTGAGGTATTGCCCATGGAACAGCAAGTATGCGTATTGTTTGCGGGCAACGCAGGATATTTAGATTCTATCCCATTAGAAAAAGTGCGTGAATTTGAATCAAAATTCTTGGAGTATGTAGAAGCGCATAATCCTGATATTCTAGAATCCATTCAAAAAACCAATGATTTTGCAGAAGATGTGCAGAATAAATTAAAACAAGCATTAGATGAGTTCAAACAGACAGCTTAAAACCAAGATACGCGCGGTAGGCAATATCAAGCAGATTACGCGAGCCATGCAGATGGTGGCAGCCACCAAAATGCGAAAGGCCCAGGAGGTTGCACTGCGCGCCCGTCCATACGCGAAATACGCGCTTTCTTTGTTGCGCAGTCTCTTGCTCCTTGAGGGAGGGGAAGAGTTGAGGGCGCAGAGCCATTTTTTCAAAGAGATAAACAGAAAGAATCCGTGTCTTGTGGTAGTGACTTCAGACAGGGGGTTGTGCGGAGGGTTCAATAGCCAGGCATTGAGAATTGCGCTTAAGTTTAAAGAAGAGTATCCGGAGTCATCCATTGTGACCATAGGCAAGAAAGGCAAAGAATTCTTTGAAAGGCGCGGCATCCCCGTTTTGAAAAGTTTTGCTGATTTTTCCGAGATTGTGACTCTTGTCGACATTGCTCCCGTAGCCGAGTTTCTTGTGGGTGAATATGCCCAGCACAGGCACGATACTATTGAGTTTTGCTCCACTCAATTTGTTTCTGCATTATTCCAGAAGGTGGCGTTGTACAGGGTTCTTCCTGTTACCATGGAAGAGCTGGAGAAAACAATTCAAGGAATTATCCCAAAGTCAGGCAAGTATTCTGATATTCGGAACGGAGAGGAAAAGTTAAGGCCAGTTGTATCGCTTCTCGAGCCTGGAGCAAGAAGCATCTTTGAAGAATTAGTTGAAGATTTAGTTCAGGTAGAAATTCTTCATCTTATTTTTGAATCTAACGCATCGGAGCATTCGGCCAGAATGCTTGCTATGAAGAACGCAACAGACAATGCAGAAGATTTAGAAGAAGAGCTCCAGCTTTTGTTAAATAAGGCGAGACAGGGAGCTATTACCCAGGAATTAAGCGAAATTGCAAGCGCAAAAGAAGCATTAACCATGTGACATGAATACAGGTAAAATAGTACAAATCATGGGGCCGGTCGTAGATGTGGAGTTTGCAGGGGCTCTTCCTCCTTTGCGTCAAGCTCTCTCTATTAAGACTAATGAGAAGCAGGTCGTTTTGGAGGTTGCGCAGCATTTGGGAGGGAATAGGGTGAGGACTATTGCAATGAATTCTACAGATGGGTTGAAAAGAAAAATGGAGGTTGAAGATACCGGGAACACCATGACGGTTCCCATAGGGGAAGAGGTGCTGGGGCGTATGTTTAACGTTCTGGGTGCTTCTATTGACGGGGGAGCAGAACTTCCAGCGTCCATTACCCGCGCTTCTATTTATCAGCCAGCTCCGTCTTTGCAAGACCAGAAGGTAGAGCCCGAACTTTTTGAAACAGGGATTAAGGTCATTGATCTTTTATGCCCGTTTCTGAAAGGAGGAAAGGTTGGGTTGTTTGGAGGCGCAGGGGTTGGGAAGACCGTACTCTTGCAAGAGCTTATTCACAACACTGCAAAGGCGCATGGAGGATATTCTGTGTTTGCCGGAGTCGGGGAAAGAACAAGGGAGGGGAATGATTTGTACCGAGAAATGAAAGAGTCTGGAGTATTAAAGAATACTGCGCTTGTATTTGGCCAAATGAACGAGGTTCCGGGCGCGAGATTCCGTGCCGCTTTAACTGGATTGCGTATTGCAGAGTATTTTCGAGACGATAAGCACAAAGATGTTCTTTTGTTTATAGACAACATCTTCAGATTTGTGCAGGCAGGAGCTGAAGTATCTGTGCTTTTAGGAAGAATGCCTTCTGCGGTAGGGTATCAGCCTACGCTTGCTACTGACATGGGAGCTTTGCAAGAACGTATTACTTCAACAAAGAATGGTTCTATCACGTCTGTGCAGGCTATTTATGTTCCTGCAGATGATATTACTGATCCTGCTCCCGCAACTACGTTCTCCCATTTGGATTCTACCATTGTGCTTTCACGAGAGCTGGCTTCTTTGGGCATTTATCCTGCGGTGGATCCATTGGGTTCCAGATCTTCTGCTCTAGACGCAAGAATTGTAGGGCAAGAACATTATGATACGGCCAGAGCAGTGCAGAAGATCCTCCAGAGGTACAAAGAACTGCAAGATATTATTGCTATACTTGGCATGGAAGAGCTGTCTGAAGATGACAAGCTTACTGTGGCGCGGGCGCGAAGAATTCAAAGGTTCCTTTCTCAACCATTCTCGGTTGCAGAGGCGTTTACCGGCAGGCCAGGAAAACACGTGAGCAGGGAAGAGACTATTCGTGGATTCCAAGAGATTCTGGCAGGAAAGCACGACGCCAAAGAAGAAGGAGCGTTTTATCTTAAGGGAAGTATTGACGAGGTATAGGTATGACATTCCAACTTTTGGTATTCGCAATAGACCGGGAAATATTTGCAGGAAATGCAAAGTCTTTAACCGTGCCTGGAGCAGACGGAGAACTTCAGATTTTAGCTGATCATACTCCGCTTATCTGCCAGTTGAAAGAAGGGGATGTGAGGATTGAAGGAGAAAACGGAGTCACAACAAAACTGCCCATTGCAGGAGGAGTGGTGGAAGTAAGATCCAAAGAAGTGGTGGCGCTCGTAAATTTCTAAACGCATATGTCAGAGCATACATGTAAAGCTTTAGTTATTCATTGCATTGATTTTCGGTTCCGCAAGAGTTTATCCGAATTTCTTGAAGCGCGATTCGGGGATTCGTACGATCTTGTTTCGGTTGCTGGAGGGGTGAAAAGGCTCGTAAGCGATCCTTTGGATAATAATTTTATCTTAGAGCAGGTAAAAATATCAGATAAACTGCACAAGCCAGAGTTTATTCTCTTAATCCAGCATGAAGATTGCGGAGCATACGGAGGGAGCGCTACGTTTGGGGATTTTTCTACAGAACAAGAAGCCCAGAATCAAGAACTTGAGAAAGCAGAAGCTCTTTTAAAGGATCAGTGTACTCAACCCGTGGAAAAGTATCTTATTCGGCTTTCGGGCGATATGGTTTCTTTGTAAAAGAAAAGCTTCTCGTGCTATTCGAGAAGCTGCGTTGCAGTTTTTGGGTAGTGCTGCGCTATCCAGTTTGGAACTTTGTTTGTAAGGAACCAGACTGTGCGTTCTTGCCTGATGTGTTTGGTGAAGGGAAGTCCGTCTGTGAAACAGTGTAGATATCCTGAGATATCTTGTTCTCCGGGTTTCCAAAGGTCGGCGCCGTTTACCGCAGTACGTAGTGCTATTGCGTTGTTGGCAAACTGCCAAATGATAGCTTGTTTTGCGTCTTTGACGAGGAGTTCGGCCGCTAGGAGATCAAGGCCATCAAGAATCGCGTCCCCGCACTCGTAATGAGCTATAAGCAGGATGTGTCGTAGACTCTGCGCTACGATTGCTCGTGCAATATCACGCATACGAGCGTCAAAGTCGCCAGGATATCTCTTGTTGCGAGGAGATCGGGGAGAAAACTCAATAGCTCCTCCCGGCACCATGATAGGATGAATATTGGGACTAAGTCTATGCCCGAAGAAACCCTGTATGTCTGCTCGATGGCGCATATCCCCGCACACAATCATCCCGCATCGAACATCAGGCAGGTTGCCATTAACCTTGGCGAGGACCCCATCCTCAATCTGGCTATCGATGATACGCAGGTCGGATGGTTCGAGCTTTTTCACGTCTTTGAGCCTCCCTAAGCGGTATTTTGATTCCCTATAGAAGGTACCGCGCTATAGTATATAGGAATACGAGGGAGAAATCAAGGTATTTTGACAAGGAGTCTTGAAAGGAGTATACTGCATGGCATGAAAGATAACTGCCCAACGTGTGGCAAAGACCCCTGCACTTGTTAAGCGGTCGCGCCACCTCACCGCAAAACACCCTCTCTTGAGAGTGTTTTGTTTTCTGGTATAATATCTATATGCCAAAAGTTATTATTTACAGCACGCCTTACTGCGTGTATTGCAAAGCAGCAAAGGAGTTCTTTGTAGAGCATGGCGTTGAGTATGAAGAGAAGGATGTGGCAAAAGATGAAGAGGCGAGAGAGCGCATGATCCATAAATCAGGCCAGCTCGGTGTGCCCGTCATTGAAGTTGGCGATGAAGTTGTTGTTGGATTTGATAAAAAGAAACTTTCAACGTTGCTCGGGATAAGATAATGGAGAAAGAAATGCCCTTGTATGACGAATGGGGACCAGAATACGTGGTCCAAGTTTCAAAGCCAGAAATTGATCTGGTCGGTTTTTTGGTTGTGGATAACACAACGCTTGGTCCTGGAAAGGGAGGAATTCGCATGACCCCGGATGTGACAGAAGAAGAGGTAAGGAGATTGGCACGGGCCATGACGTGGAAAAATGCTCTGGCTGGCATTCCTTTCGGGGGAGCGAAAGCAGGAATTAGATACACTGGGACTTCTGCAAAAGAGAAAAAGATGGCGGTGCAAGAGTTTGCAAAAGCAATTTCCTTGTTTACTCCGGGGAAATATATCGCAGGACCAGATGTGAATACCGGAGAGCAGGAAATGCAGTGGTTTGTGGAAGCGACAGGGAATTGGAGAACTGCCACGGGAAAGCCGGCAAAGCTATGTATGCTTGTGTTCGGAAAAGAGGGAACAAAACAGCAGTGCGGCATTCCCCATGAGTTTGGGAGTACGGGATTTGGAGTTGCTCATTCCACAAGAGTTGCCGCAGAATTGTTGAAATTAAATATGAAAAGGGCAAGGGTTTCCATTCATGGATTTGGGAACGTGGGAACGTTTGCTGCACAGTATCTACAGGATATGGGAGCTATAATTGTGGCGGTTGCAGATAAAGACGGGGCAGTATATGAAAAAGACGGGCTGGACTTAAAAAAACTCCTTAGGCTTTCTTCTGCGAGAAAGCCAGTGACAGGATACGGAAAAGGAAGCGTGATACGCCCTGAAGATTTCTGGGGTGTTCCGGTAGATATCCTTATTCCTGCTTCTGTAACTGATGTGATCAATGAGAAAAATAAAGACCAGATTAAGGCAAAACTTATTGTAGAAGGAGCGAACATTCCCATGCGAGAGAATATTGAACGGGAGCTATGGAAGAAGGGGATTTGCATCATTCCTGATTTTGTTGCAAACGCAGGGGGGGTTATTTCTTCGTACGCTGAATACAGAGGGTATAATCCAAAGAAAATGTTCAATACTGTTGAAAGGAAGATTATTGCGAGCACAACTCAGGTCATGAAAGAAAGCTTGAAAAAAGGATTATATCCTAGGCAAGTAGCCCTAGATATTGCCCAGCGCATCATCAAAGAAAAAAAGAAATAACTTATGATGTACGATTTGGTTATTATAGGGTCTGGAGCCGCAGGATTGTCTGCGGCCTTATACGCAAGAAGGTACAACATGAATACTCTTGTGTTTGAGGGAGAGTTTGGAGGAGAGACGGCAACTGCAGGAAAAATCGAGAATTATCCCGGGATTATATCCATTGACGGGTATGATTTGATGAAAGTTATGAAAAGACAGGCCGAAGGTACTGAGGAGCGGGAGCGACGAAGTAGGGTTCAATTTCTAGGAGAGAAGGTACAGAAAATTGAGTCCAAGGAAGGCCATTTCCTCGTAACGGGCCGTTCAGGCTCTGAAGAGCCTTCAGGCTCGAAGAGCGAGCAAGAAATAGTCCAGGCAAAAGCTGTTATTCTGGCCATAGGGTCAAAGAGGCGGCATCTGGGTCTCCCCAAAGAGCATGAGCTTACCGGACGAGGAGTACACTATTGCGTAACGTGCGATGGCCCCGTATTTGCGGGCAAGACCGTTGCCATGGTTGGAGGAGGGGATTCTTCCGTGAAAGGAGTGAATTTTTTGGGAGAATATGCGCAGAAGATCTATTTTATCATTAGGGGAAAAGAGATTATTGCGGAACCCATAAACTTTGGACAGATGAAAAAACTTGGAGATAAGGTAGAGGTGCTTTTAGAAACAGAAGTGAAAGAGTTGGTAGGGGACAAAAGGTTAGAGAAGATTATGTTGTCTAAATTTCACAACGGTTCTGCGGAATTGGTTCTTGATGGGATGTTTATTGAAATAGGGTATGATCCTGACCAAACATTTGCAAAACAGCTTGGCCTTAAGACAGACGAGGCGGGATACACAAAAGTAGATGCAATGATGCGTACCAATATCCCGGGGGTGTTTGCGGCTGGAGACGCAACAAACCATTTTGGAAGATTCAAGCAGGATATTACCGCCGCAGCTTTAGGAGCGGTTGCCGCGACTTCTGCGTATGAGTATAATAAAATCCATGGACAATAAGTTTGTTATTCCGGGTGTTGAAGCTTGGATAAGGGGGGTTGACTAGCATTCTTGCTTCATTTAGGGTATACTTAAGATTAGAGATTTATAAGTAGACAGAAAGGTCGTCTAGGTTTCTACTAACTAAAAACTACAAACTAAAAACTAAACATATGGCAACTGAAGGATACTGCGTAAAGTGCAAGGCGAAGAGAGACATGACAGGTGAAAAAGAAGTAACAATGAAAGGGAAGGGCGGAAAAACAAGAAGAGCCATGACTGGCACCTGCCCAAAGTGCAGCACAAAGATGTTCAGGATTCTAGGAAGCAAGAAATAGGATAATCGTTCTGCTTTTGCCCCCACACTCATATTTGAGTAGTGGGGGTTTGTGTTATGCTGAATATATGGACAAAAGCAAGAGCAAGAGAAGAATATATGTTATAGGAGGATTGACGCTTCTGTTTTTCACTACTATTTCTCTTTGGAGCGAAGTCTTGAGCTTAGGTTCCTTTCAGATCACATTCTTTGACGTAGGCCAGGGAGATGCCGCGTCCATCCGTACGCCCAGTGGCAAGCAAATTATTATTGACGGGGGGCCAGACAGCGCTATTCTAGGAAAGCTTGCCAAAGAGATACCTTTTTGGGACAGAACCATTGATATGATTATTCTTTCCCATCCTGCAAAAGATCATATGGCAGGGCTTCTGGATGTTTTGCAAAAGTATAGTGTAAAGACTGTTCTGTGGACAGGAATAGAAAAAGATACCGAGATATTCCGTGAATGGGAAAGGGCGCTTTTGAAAGAGCAAGAAGAAGGAGCAAGAATAGTGCTTGCTTCAGGACGCCAGAGCATATCCATTGGAAAAGGTTTTTGCCCCCAGCGCATGGATATTCTTTCTCCAGTGGAGAACGTGGCGGGAACATTGGTGAAGGGTGATGACAATGACACTTCTTTAGTGGTTCGGCTGTATGACTGTACTTATTCTGCATTATTTACCGGAGATCTTACCAAGAAGGGGGAAGGCATATTATTGAAGCAGAATATTCTTATTGATTCTGATATCCTTAAGGTGGGGCATCACGGAAGCAAAACCTCCAGCTCTGAAGAGTTTATCAAGGCGGTGAGTCCAGATGTTGCCGTCATTTCTTTAGGACAGGGGAATCAGTATGGCCATCCTCATAAAGAAACGCTTGCAACTCTTGAAAAATATGGTATAGATATACGAAGGACGGATGAAGAAGGCGACATCTCGTTTCGATTCAAATAATATACACTATTTCTATGCATCCAAAAGAAGAGCGAACACTTGTGTTGATAAAGCCAGATGGCATTCAAAGGTCTCTTATGGGGGAAATTATTTCTCGCTATGAACGATCTGGGCTTAAGATGGTTGGGTTAAAGATGCTTGTCCCAACTCCTGATATGGTAGAGAAACATTACACAGTAGATCCAACCTGGAGACAGCGCAATGGGGAAAAAACCATTGCGAGCTATAAAGCAAAGGGATTGGTGCCGCCCTCCCAAGATCCTATGGAGCTTTCAGGAAAAACGTTGGAGAATTTAAAAAGGTATCTTTCTGCAGGGCCAGTCATTGCAATGGTTTGGGAAGGAGCGCATGCTGTGGCCGTAGTAAAGAAACTCACAGGCACGACAGAGCCCTTGACTTCTGACGTTGGCACCATACGAGGAGACTTTGTGATTGATTCATATGAGATGTCAGATCAGGATGGCAGGGCAGTACGTAATCTTACGCATATGTCGGGTTCTGTGAAGGAGGCTGAAGATGAAATATGTCTTTGGTTCTCTGTTAAAGAACTTATTTCTTACAAAGTCATACACGAAAAGATTCTCTACGACGTGAACCTTGACGGCATTCTTGAATAGAGGGAAAATAGAAATAGCCCTGTGTCCCTTTCTCTAAGATTTCTGCTATACCTTTTTTAGGGAGCTAGATACAGCGCGTTTGCCTTGGTAAACGCCTTTGGTTCCCACCTTAATTTTTCGCAGGGATAATCTTACAGAAAGGAAGCAGGGTTCAGAAAAACACCGCGAGAGCGGCGTTTTTCTTTTAAACAATATTCTTTATTCGTATGTTTTACCCCCTCCTGATCCTGGGACAAATTCAGGAGCTTTATTCCTCCACCGATTTATAAAATCAATGATGCGTTGTTCGTCTAACGTTCCATCGGGGGTAAGATCAAAAACATCCAATCTATTCCATGCGGCCAAGGCAATGTCTGTATCATTCGCGCCTCTGGGAGTGAGCACGGTTCCGTTATATTTTTTTAGAAGATCTTCAAGAGCTTTTTTTGTCTGTTTTGATATTGAAGGTTTGTAAGAAACCCATACTCTCCCGTGTTCTAGGCTGTGTACTATGGCTTCGTCAGGCTTTTCTGTATCATATATTCCGTCTGCCAAGGGTTCGCCCCAGTGAGATCCTGAAGTGGGAGGATTAGATGCGTATTCTACTTTAGTTCCTTCTGACAGATGCTCTCTTCCTTCGTCTGGCACAACCTGTGAGAGGTCTGGCCGCGAGTTTTGTTCTTTGGAACTAAAGATAAAAAAAGAAGCGATAATCCCTGCTAGCGCAAGAAGGCATAAACCCCACAGCATTATCTTTTTCATGCCCTTCTTGCTTTTCACATGGGATTTTTGCTCTTGTTTTTCTTCTCTTTTGAGTGCTCTCCTTTCTTTTCTTGAGAGGGGTTGAGTGGGCTGGATAATTTGTTCCATAGATATTGCTCGGCTAATCTCTTTTGCTTAAACTCGGTTTAGTTATCCACACCTAAACCGAGTTTAGGCATGTATTCTTGATACGTTGTGATTCTCTTTCTATAACATGACCGTCATATTCTCCGCTGTGCGCATGAGAACCCTGGTAGCTGGGCTGTTTTTGGTCAAGATGCAATTCAAGCGTCGCCTTCGTATTATCTGGCGATACTCTTGAGTAAATGTGAAATCTTGGATAGCGTCTGCCTACGAGGGGGCGGGTCCATTTTAGCTCCCCGGTGCTTTCATCTTGGCCTTCTGGCGCATAAGCGCAGTGACGCATAATCACCAGAAGATTTTCATTTGAGAGAGGAATTTCAAGTTTCATGTCGGGGCAGTGGGAGTCGGACCCACCGTCACATTCACCCCAAGAATGCATGTTGCCGCTACACTATGCCCCGTTTATCTTTTGCCTAAAGATTTCATGCATTTGGTGCATGCTTTGATCCTGGCGCCCGCATCAAAACCGAACTTCTTAAGTGGCAAGGTAAGCCACTGTAAATTAGGTTTCTGGTGCTGTTTCACTGTGGGGTTATACTTTCCCCTAAGTTTCACATGCCTCCAAATGGGGTTTTTATGTTTTCCGCATATTGCGCATTCTTGTGCCATATAGCCAACTCTAGCAAAAAGAATTTCTTTTTGCAAGAGTGGGAATTTCTAATTTCTAAATCCTAATTTCTAAACAAATCCAAAGAACCAAATATCAGCATGCGAGGCAATGAATTCTCAAACAAGCTCGCGCAGGCAGTTTTGCATGGTTCGCCGATGAGGCGAAAAACTGCCGAGCGGGCAGACCATCCGCCTCGCAGGGGCGGAATGAGTCGATTGTTTGTAATTCTATTGCCGAGTATGATATACTGTATCATATGGAGTTTATTTTTCTTATCGCTATACTTGTATTCTCGGTTGTGTTCCACGAGGTTTCCCACGGGGTGGTTGCAAACTCTCTTGGTGATACTACCGCCAAGGACGCAGGGCGTTTAACCTTAAATCCATTGCCCCATCTTGATCCTTTGGGGTCTATTATTGTTCCGGTATTTCTAATTCTTATGAATCAAATTGCGGGAGGAGGCATTATTTTTGGATGGGCAAAGCCAGTTCCCGTGAATCCCCAATATTTAAAGGATAAGCGTTTCGGGGAAGCGAAGGTGAGCCTGGCGGGTCCTGCTTCTAATTTTGCCTTGGCTCTTGTGTTTGGATTGGCTTTGAGATTTCTTCCAATAGGAGAGATGTATCCCAGCCTTGCCGTCATATTCCAATCAATTGTATATATTAACCTGCTCTTGGCCGCGTTTAATCTTCTTCCGATTCCTCCTTTAGATGGTTCTCATATCCTATTTTCTCTTCTGCCGCGCTCCATGTACCGCGTGAAGACATTCTTGCAGCGATATGGCATTATGCTCCTGTTCGCCCTCATCTTTTTCTTCTTTGACTTTATATCTCTTTTTGTGGACTTGGTGTTCCGCCTTATCGTAGGAGTGTAGCCTGTCCTGAACGGAGTCGAAAGATTGACAAGCGGAAGCGCTTCTGATAGAGTTTCTTTTGTGCCGACAATTCATCAGCTTTTAAAACATCCGAGAGTAAAAGCAAAAAAGAAAGACAAAACTCCTGCCTTGACCTTTGGTTTTAACACAAGAATGAATCAACCTTCAGAGTATTCATCTCCTTTCAAGCGCGGGGTATGCGTGAAGGTGTTTACCACCACTCCAAAGAAACCAAACTCTGCATTGCGGAAAGTCGCGAGAGTCAGGCTGTCTAACGGCATGGAAGTGACCGCGTACATCCCCGGAGAAGGGCATAATCTTCAAGAGCACTCTGTGGTTATGATTCGAGGGGGAAGGGTGAAAGACCTTCCTGGGGTGAGATATCACATTGTGCGCGGCGTATTGGATGCCGCGGGCATTGAAAAGAGAAAACAAACACGATCAAAGTATGGAACAAAAAGACCGAAATAGCGAAGTGGTTCTGAAACTGGTGAACCAGGTTATGAAACAGGGCAAGAAATCCATTGCGCGGAAGATTGTTTCTGGCGCTTTTGATATTATTGCGGAAAAGCTCAAGAAGGATCCCGTAGAAGTTTACGAGCAAGGCATACAGAATGTTTCTCCTATGGTGGAGGTTCGTTCAAAAAGAGTGGGAGGCGCAACCTACCAGGTTCCTGTAGAGGTAAAGGGAAACAGAGCGTTGAGCTTGGCGTTGCGATGGCTCTTGAACGCTGCGCGGTCTAAAAAAGGAAAACCCATGGCAGAGAAACTCGCAGAGGAGCTCATGTTAGCGTACAAGAAAGAAGGCGCTGCTTTTAAAAAGAAAGAGGATACTCATCGCATGGCAGAGGCCAACAGGGCGTTTGCCCACTTCGCTTGGTAAGCATCCTGTATGTCCAGACCTTATCCTATTGAGAAATACCGGAATATTGGCATCATTGCCCATATTGACGCTGGGAAAACAACCACGACCGAGCGTATTTTGTTTTACACTGGAGTATCGCATAAGATAGGAGACATTGACAAAGGGAACACGGTTATGGACTGGATGGTGCAAGAAAGAGAGCGCGGTATTACCATCACCTCGGCTGCTACTACATGTTTCTGGACTCCGACTGATTTTGAAAAAACCAAGGAGAATGAATACCGAATAAACATCATTGATACCCCTGGACATATTGATTTTACTGTGGAAGTTCAGAGATCTCTACGGGTATTGGACGGAGCCGTGGTGCTTTTTGACGGAGTGGCTGGAGTGGAACCTCAATCTGAAACCGTGTGGCGCCAGGCAGATAAGTTCGGAGTTCCCCGCATGTGCTTTATCAACAAGCTAGATCGCATGGGAGCTTCGTTTGAGAAAAGTTTGGACTCCATACTCCAAAAACTTACCCCTAATGCAGTTGCTCTTCAGATTCCAGTAGGGGAGGAAGAAAACTTTCAAGGAGTCATTGACTTGTTTTCAATGAAGCTTTTGACATTTGAAGGGGATTTTGGAGAAAAGGTGACAGAAAAGGAAATTCCTGCAGACATGCAAGAGAAGGCAAAAGAATGGAGGAATAAAATGCTGGAAAAGATTGCAACAGAAGATGAGCCATTGCTAACCAAATATTTGGAAGGGAAAGAATTGGATACAAGGGAAGTGAAAGCTGTTTTGAGAAAAGCAACGCTCGCCAATAAGCTAGTTCCCGTGTTCACGGGATCTTCGTTGAAGAATAAAGGAGTGCAGCCCATGTTAGACGGTGTTGTCTCATATCTTCCCAGTCCAGCTGATCTTCCTCCGGTAAAAGGCATTGATCCTAAAACGTCAGGAGAGATTGAGCGCAAGCCCTTGGATATGGAACCTTTTTCTAGTCTTGCATTTAAGATTGCAACTGATCCGTATGTGGGTACGCTTACATTCTTTCGTTTATATTCGGGCAGTCTACAGAAGGGTTCTTATGTATTGAATGCTACTACTGGGGAGAAAGAAAGAATCAGCAGAATTCTGCAAATGCATGCGAATGAGCGTGAAGACGTAGACCAGTTGTTTGCTGGAGATATTGCTGCAACCGTTGGATTGAAGAATACGAGCACGGGGCACACTCTATGCGATGAAAACAGTCCTATTGTTTTAGAGCAGATTACTTTTCCAGAGCCTGTTATCTCTGTACGCATAGAACCCAATACCAAGGTAGATCAGGAAAAGATGGGCATGGCGTTAAAGCGTCTTTCTGACGAAGATCCTACCTTTAGGATAAAGTCAGACATAGAAACTGGAGAGACCATTATTTCTGGTATGGGAGAGTTGCATTTGGATATTATTGTAGACCGTATGAAGCGGGAATTTGGAGTTTCTGCAAATGTGGGCAGGCCCCAGGTCGCGTACAAGGAAACCATAAAGGGCGAAGCTGAAGCAGAAGGAAAGTATATCCGTCAATCAGGAGGAAAGGGGCAGTATGGGCATGTGTACTTGAGGGTAGCTCCGAAGGAAAGAAGCAAAGGGTTTGAATTTATCAATGCGATTAAGGGAGGATCAATCCCTCAAGAATTCATTCCAGCCGTGGAAAAGGGAGTGAAAGAGGCTCTGGATAAGGGTGTGCTTGCAGGATATCCTTTGGTGGATTTGGAGGTAACCCTCTTTGACGGATCATTCCACGATGTTGACTCTTCAGAGTTTGCCTTTAAGATAGCAGCTTCCATGGCTCTTCAGGACGCGACAAAGAGAGCAAAGCTTATATTGTTAGAACCCATTATGAAATTAGAAGTGGTGATCCCTTCCCAGTTCTTGGGGGATACCATTGGAGATCTTTCTGCCAGAAGAGGGAGGATTGAAGAAACATATGACCGCGTGAATCTCAAAGTTATTGACGCTAAAATCCCATTGGCTGAAATGTTTGGATATGCAACCTCTTTGCGATCTCTCACGGAAGGGAGAGGAACCTTTACCATGGAGTTTGACAAATACGAAGAGATACCACAGAATATAACCACAGAGATTATAGAAGGAAAACGACGGTAGTCCTTCGGTAAACTCAGGATCAAGACATGGATTTTAATGAGATCAAGAACTTAATACAGCAGGAAGGCGGGAAGATTATTGTGGTGGAGAATGGGAAACCCGTTATGGTCGTCCTGTCCTTTGAAGACTTTAAGGCAAGGAATAATAAGAAGGTAGAGCCGCAGAATGACGAGGAAGAATTGACAATTGATGATTTGCCGCTATAATAACAGATAACAAATAATTAACAACAAATAACCAATAACAAAATACTATGGCAGAAAAATTCGACAGAACAAAACCACATATCAACATCGGTACCATTGGCCACGTTGATCATGGAAAAACCACCCTTTCTGCAGCCATTCTGCACGTGTTAAAGTTAAAGGGCATGAACGTCACAGAGAAGTCTGTTGACCAGATAGATGCAGCTCCAGAAGAAAAGCAGAGAGGTATTACTATTAATATTTCGCACTTAGAGTATGAGACCGAGAAGCGCCATTACGCGCACATTGATGCTCCAGGACACGCCGACTATATCAAGAATATGATCACAGGAGCCGCCCAAATGGACGGCGCCATATTGGTTGTGTCAGCTCCAGACGGACCTATGCCTCAAACCAGAGAGCACATCCTTTTGGCTCGCCAAGTTGGGTTGCCCCATATCGTAGTATTCTTGAATAAGTGCGATGCGGTAGACGACCCTGAACTTATTGATCTTGTGGAATCTGAAGTGAGAGAGCTTTTGAAGAAGTATAACTTCCCAGGAGACACCACGCCTATTATTCGAGGGTCTGCGTTGAAAGCATTGGAAGCCAAAACTCCAGAAGATGAATCTGCAAAGCCCATTTTAGAACTCATGAAGACGGTTGACGAATACTTCCCACAGCCAGTGAGAGAATTAGACAAGCCATTCTTAATGGCAGTGGAAGATGTATTCTCTATTGAGGGAAGAGGCACCGTTGCAACAGGAAGAGTGGAGCGGGGAATCGTAAAGGCAAACGAAGAAGTGGAATTGGTTGGATTAAAGCCAACATCCAAGACCGTTGCCGTATCTATGGAAATGTTTAACAAAACCTTAGATCAGGCGCAGGCAGGAGACAATGTCGGTATTCTCTTAAGGGGAACAAAGAAAGAAGAGATTGAAAGAGGACAGGTGTTGGCAAAACCAGGGTCTGTGACCCCTCATACCGAGTTTGACGCGGAAGTCTATATTCTTGCAAAAGAAGAAGGCGGAAGGCATACCCCGTTCTTTACCGGATACAAGCCCCAATTCTACTTTAGGACTACTGATGTGACTGGGGATGTTACCTTGTCTGCGGGAGTAGAAATGGTTATGCCAGGAGATACCGTGAACGTGAAAGTAAAGCTGTTGGTTCCTATCGCCATGGAAGAGAAACAGAGATTCGCTATTCGTGAAGGAGGAAAGACAGTAGGAGCTGGAGTGGTTGCAAAGATCAACAACTAAAAATAAAGATTAGCTCTTTCACACTCACAATGCCCGCAAAAAAAGCAGTCATGGAAAAAGAGACCCCAGTTCAGTCTAAAATCCGCATTCGGATTTCTGCCTATGACCATAAAGTTATAGACGCATCGTGCAAGCAAATCATAGACACGGTGGTGCGCCAGGGATGCGAGCTCTTAGGCCCCATACCCTTGCCCACAGAGATACGCAAGTACACGGTGAACAGGTCTTCTTTTGTACACAAAGACGCAAGGGAGCAGTATGAAATGCGGGTGCATAAAAGATTGATTGATATACTTTCTCCAAATCCAAAGGTGATAGACTCCTTAACGAATCTGAACTTACCTGCAGGTGTAGATATCGAGATTAAGATGTAGATATCTACACCCACAGAGGGGATCGGGGAGATTGGGTATCTCCCCGTGTAGGAAATTATTCAAAACCGAGGGTTGTGAAGGAGCGAAGCGACGGGTGTTGATATTGAAATAAAGATGTAAAAACTTAGCTAAGGAACCAGAGCCGTCCCGAGAGGGGCGGTTTTGGGTTTAGATTGAGGTTAGACCTCAATGAAGGGAGTAGTACAATAATCTGACAATTGTTAGGAAATTGTACTATATTATAAACGGTCGAGAACTTAAACGGTCGAGAACTGTTCTCGGCCGCGCTCTCGGACGCTCTAAAACCGACGAAAACAAAAATAGCTGCGAGGGCTGTGCATATCTGATTTGCATGGGCGGTTAAATATTAAACGGTCAAGAACTGTTCTCGGCCGCGATTTTTGTTCTCCTTGACTCTTTTAAGGTTCTTGTGTATTCTATATCCAGAATTTAAAGAAGGAGGCTAGACAATGGCTAAGGATGAAGTTCTTTTTAAGGCTCCAGCTGGGCCAAGCGAGCAACCGTGGCACAACACTGGCTTTGGTACCATGCGCGCTGTCAGGTGTGAACTTTGTGGAACGGACTGGCCAGAAATAACATCTTCGGGCGAATCAAGCTATTCCATTGGAATTTTCCTTGGAAAGCAATTCGTTGAGGAGTGTTGCGGCAGGGTTGCTGATATCCTGTATGGGGAGTTCGGCGACGTATTCGTCATACAATTCCTACACGATTTCGAAGGGAATCCTCTTGACCCGAAGTTCGGACTGTTCCGAATGGTCTTGAAAGATTCCCTGAAGAGAATCCAGGAGAAATCTCAAGCAATGGCTGTTGAAGCAGAAGGGCTCCAGCAACTTGCAGAGGCCCTTTAACTCCCAAGCAGAATGGCTGATAGCGGCACGACAACCTCGTGCCGCTCTTTCTTTATTTAGGTTCAGATACATGTGGCGCACCACATGGATTAGTGCATTCTGTTGACATTTCTTTTAGGGTAGGGTACACTATTTGCTATGAGGACAAGGAGCGTCACCTCATAAAAAATTCAGAAAAGAGTACTACCCGTGGAAGACACGAGGGTGGGTACCCTCGTTTTTGTTGGAAAAGATATTATGAAAGCAATTCTTGGGAAAAAGATAGGCATGACTCAGATGTTCCAAAACGATAAGGTTATACCCGTAACCCTTATTGAGGCTGGTCCATGCAAAGTGGTAGACAAAAAGACTGTGGCCCGCGATGGGTACGAAGCCTTGCAGGTTGGGTATGAGGCATTGCCCGATAAAAGGAAACTAAAATCCCAGAAAGGGAAAGAGTTTAGGTATGTGCGGGAGTTCCCCATAAACGCAGGAGATACAGCCGTGGAAGCGCAAGATCTTACCGTTTCTTTGTTCCAGGAGGGAGACATCGTAAAGGTGTCTGGAATCTCAAAGGGAAAGGGATATGCTGGCGCAGTGAAGAAATGGGGAGTGCATGGAAGGGGCGCAAGTCATGGAATGAAACACGAAGAGCGCACCATTGGATCCGTTGGCATGTCTTTTCCAGAACGAGTTACTCCGGGCAAGAAAATGGCAGGGCGCATGGGATCTGATCGAGTGACGCTCAAAAGCGTGAAGATTATAAAAATAGATCCAGAGAAGAATATGTTAATAGTCCGCGGAGCCATACCTGGACGGCCAGGCACATTGCTGGAAATTAGAACTGCATAACCATGAATCCCGAACGAGATTTCATGCCAATGCTTGTAAACAACGGGAATATCAATGTGCATATGAATAAGAGTATGATAGAAATTATCAACCTAACATCTCGTACGGGATGAAAGTCCAAGCGTACAACCAAGAGGGACAGAAATTGGAAGAAGTTGCATTGCCTTCTGTGATTTTTGATATTCCTTGGAACGCTGACTTAGTTCATCAGGTTGTAGTATCACAGCGATCAAACAGGAGAGTGGTAAGGGCGAATACAAAAGGAAGGGGAGAGGTAAGAGGTGGAGGAAAGAAGCCATGGGCGCAAAAACATACGGGCCGCGCTCGCCATGGTTCCATTCGTTCTCCTTTGTGGAAGGGGGGAGGAGTGACAGGTGGTCCCACAAAAGAACGGGTGTTTACAAAGAAGATAAACAAAAAGATGAGGATTGGAGCATTGTTTGCGTTGCTTTCTGTAAAAGCGAGAGAGAACGCCCTGGTGGTATTAGACGCCCTTGATGTAGCTGGACGCAAGACAAAGACCTTGAAGGGAATGTTCACTAAACTGCCTTCTAATACAAGGCCTACCCTGCTTGTTCTGCCTTCTATGGAGCGCAATCTTCTTTCTGCTACATCAAACATCCCGTTCGTGCAGACCATTCAGGCAAAGGATTTGAACGCATTAGATGTGGCAACCTATCAGTACGTGGTGCTGCCGCAAAAATCCATTGATGTTATTGAAAAGACATTTCATAGGGTATAATCATGGCATTCAATATTTTTAAAAAGTCCGCCTCAACGGCGGATGCGCAAACGAGGCGCAAAGAGAAAGAACCAGAGGCAGTAATAAAGAAAACCGTTCGGAAGAACGTTGGCGCTTCTGCTCTTTCTCTGCCACACATAACCGAAAAGGCAGCGATGCTTGGAGCGCAGAATCAGTATGTGTTTAAGGTTGTTCCCGGGGCAACGAAATATGCGGTAAGGGATTCTGTGCAAGCGCAGTATGGCGTTGATGTTGAGAAGGTGCGTATGATAACCGTTTCTTCAAAATCTATTCGGGTTGGTAAAACCATGGGGAAGAGGCCGGGCTACAAGAAGGCGGTGATTACCCTAAAGGAAGGGCATAAAATAGAAATGGGCGCGTAATACCATGAATCCCGAACGAGATTTTATACAATGTATATCAATAATGGGAGTATCAACGCGCATATGCACAAGAATATGACAAAGATTATCAACCTAACATCTCGTACGGGATGAAAACCTTGTTGTCAAAAAAAGAGCCAGAGCGATCATTGCTCATATCCATTAATAAAACCGGAGGACGAGGGTCTTCGGGTCGTATTACCTCATGGCAGAAAGGAGGGGGAATGCGTCAGATGTACCGCCTCATAGACTTTGGCCAAGAGCACATGGAAAAGAAAGGAAAGGTTTTGGCTCTTGAATATGACCCGTATCGGAATGCGTTTATTGTTTTGATCCAGTATGAAGACGGGAAGAAGGGTTATCTTATAGCTCCTCAAGATATTGCGGTAGGAGATGAGATCGTGTGCCAGGAAAAGTCAGAGATAAAGCCAGGGAATAGGATGCTGTTGGAAAACATTCCCATTGGAACCGTGGTGTATAATGTTGAATTGGAGCCTGGACGAGGAGGCAAGCTCGTACGGGGAGCAGGCGTGGGCGCACGGGTGCTTGCCCTTGAAGGAGGATATGTGCACCTGCAGCTTCCTTCCACAGAAATACGGAAAGTTTCTGCAAAGTGTTTCGCGAGCATTGGCATGGTGTCTAATCCAGGATTCATGTACGAGAAAGACCATAAGGCAGGCACCACGCGGTGGAAAGGCAGAAGGCCTCATGTACGTGGCACGGTGATGAATCCAGTTGACCATCCTCACGGAGGAGGAGAAGGACGCCAGCCTTTGGGTATGCATCCTAAAACTCCTTGGGGCAAGCCTGCGTTTGGGGTAAAAACAAGAAACAAGAAAAAGTGGAGCACCAAGCTTATCGTGCAAAGGCGAGCTAAAAAGAAGAAGACTACATAAATTATGACACGATCTCTTAAAAAAGGCCCCTTTATTGATGAGAATCTCTTGAAAAAGATTCAGGGCACAAAGCCTTTAGGGAAGGCGCAGATTAATACCTGGTCTCGAAGGGCGGTTATTACCCCTGAAATGGTTGGATTTACCTTTGGCGTGTATAATGGAAAGCAATTTATTCCAGTGCTGGTGGCAGAAGATATGGTGGGACACAAGTTGGGCGAGTTTTCTCCTACCACAAAATTTGTGCGGCACGGAGGAAGAATGCAGAAAGAGATAGAGCAAGGAGCGGCTGTCGTTGCTACTCCAGGGTCCGTTAGCGCACCCACCTCCGTCCCGAGCGATAGTCGAGGGACTACGGCGGGCAAGGCAGGAAAAACAGTAAAACCAGCAGCGAAATAATCCATGCAAACAGTAATGAGGTTACGACGAATACGAATTGCGCCCAGGAAGATGAGACTGGTTATTGATCTCGTGCGAGGGAAAAAGGTTGCTCTTGCAATGGACGTGTTGCGATTTTCCAAAAACAGAGGAGCCATGATTCTTTCAAAGTTTTTGGATTCTGCGGTTGCAACAGCCAAGTCATTGGGGCATGGAGACGAGTCGAGTCTTATGGTATTGAAAATAGCGGTGGATGAAGGCCCAAAGTTAAAGCGCTGGAGGGCCCGTGCCAAGGGATCGGCCTATCCAATCCAAAAGAAAGTTTCCCATATTACTCTTATTCTAGATGAGGTAAAAGGAAAGAAATCTGCACAAGAACAAGAGGAGGAAACAAAAGCTGTTCAAAAGGCAGAATCTGCTAAAAAAGAGCAAACCTTGGTAAAAGATGAAAAGCCAAAGTTTAAAACTGGGTCTAGCGCTTCGCTCAAGACTTTAAAGACTGAAAGGGGCATCCGGAGGTTCTTTAGAAAATCAGGAGAAAAATGATATGGCACACAAGGTACATCCAAAAGCATTCCGCATAAAAGAGATGAAAGACTGGAGTTCCCGGTGGATTGAGAAAAAGAATTATGCAAAAACCCTGCAGGAAGACTTTGTGATCCGTGAGTTTCTTTTAAAGAAGCTGAAAGAGGCAAGTGTTGAGAGCGTTGACATTGAACGGTTCCCGGGAAAACTCATGGTTATTGTAACCTCGGGAAGACCCGGTTTGATCATAGGCCGCGCAGGGGCTGGCATTGAAACTCTGCGAAAGTCTATTGAGGGCATCGTGGGGAAGGCAAAGGCAAAAGAAGTTAGACTAGATGTTCGGGAGATAAAAAACCCATGGGAATCCGCAACCCTTACCGCACAGTTCGTTGCCCAGCAGTTAGAGAAGCGCATGCCTCCTAGAAGAGTGCTAAAGCAGACTCTGCAGAAGGTTATGGCAACTAAAGGCATAGAAGGGGTGAAAGTGGAAATTGCGGGCCGCCTTGGAGGGGCTGAAATTGCCAGGCGTGAATGGTTAAAACAAGGCCGTCTTCCGCTTGCAACCCTACGGGCAAAGATTGACTATGGATTTGCAGAAGCCCTGACTACTTTTGGGACCATAGGGGTGAAAGTTTGGATATTTAAGGGAGAAGAATTTGAATAATGTCATGCTAACTCCAAAACGCGTAAAACATAGGAAATGGCAGAGAGGGACGTCAAAGGGAAACGAAGTCCGGGGCACGGAGCTGGCCTTTGGAAGTTTTGGATTAAAGTGTTTTGGAACAAAGTGGATCTCCGCGAAAGAACTGGAAGCAGCGAGGCGCGCCATTATCCGATATTTGAAAAAAGGAGGAAAAGTGTGGTTGAGAGTTTTTACAGATAAACCTTTCACTACCAAGGGAGCCGAGACTCCCATGGGAGGAGGAAAGGGGAATGTTGACCATTATGTTTTTCCCATTCGGCCGGGAAGAATCATTTTTGAAATAGAAGGGATAAAAGAAGATATGGCGCGCAAAGCGTTAATAGAGGCAGCTTCAAAATTAAGCGTGGAAACCAAGTTTATAAAGAAATAACATGAATATTGCACAGCTGCGCGAGAAATCAAAAGAGGAGTTGCGAGAACTTCTTCAAGTACAGAAAGAGACGCTACGCCAGCTCCGATTTGATCTTGCCGCTGGAAAGGTGAAAAATGTGCGTCAAATAAGGCAATTGAAAAAAACAATAGCCCAAATACTAACCGTATGCCCAAAAAACAATTAACTGGCATTGTGGTGTCAGACAAGATGCAAAAGACCGTTGTGGTTCAAGTTGAACAATGGCATGTAAACCCAAAGTATAAAAGGCGTTTTCATGTGCACACAAAATATAAGGCTCATGACGAAAAAGGAGAATACCATATTGGGGACACAGTTGTTATTGAAGAATCTATTCCTATCTCAAAAGATAAAAAATGGAGAGTTATTCCAAAAGCGTAACAGCCACGTATGATACAGCCACGCACCATGTTGAACGTAGCAGATAATACAGGAGCAAAACTCCTGCAGTGTTTTCGCATATTGGGAGGATCAAAGCGGCACTATGGCGCCATTGGGGATATTATTGTTGCTACCGTAAAGGATGCCGAGCCTAGAAAACTTGTGAAGAAGCACGAGGTGGTGAAAGCAGTCATCGTGCGGACTCGCAGCGTATTGCGCAGGGCAGACGGCTCGTATATCCGTTTTGACGAGAACAGCGCGGTTATTCTAGAAAAAGACAAGGAACCCAAGGGAACCCGCATGTTTGGTCCTTTTCCCCGGGAGATCAGAGAAAAGGGGTATACTAAGATAGCGGCGCTTGCCCCTGAAATTCTATAGCCATGAAAATCAAGAAAGGCGACAATGTTATAGTGCTGAAAGGGAAAGACAGGGGAAAGAAAGGAAAGGTTCAGCAGGTATTTCCCAAGGAGGGGAAGTTTATTGTTGAGGGGATGAATATACGAAAGAAACACATAAAGCCAAGAAAGGCCGGGGAAAAGGGCCAGATTGTCCAGACGCTAGGCCGCATGCAAGGTTCCAATGTTGCCCTTGTGTGCCCCAAGTGTTCAAAGCCCGTGAGAATAGGATATGTCATGCAAGGTTTAAAAAAATACCGCTCTTGCAAGAACTGCAAGGCAACCATTGATATATGATGTTACTGAAAGAGACATACGAAAAGAAGGCGCAGCCCGCCATGCAAAAGCAATTTCATTACAAGAGCGTCATGGCTGTTCCTCGTATTGAGAAAGTGACCCTTAACACCGGTATTGGGAGATATGTTGCAGGCAAGTCTTCAGAGGAGCAGAAAAAGATTGCAGCTGGCATTGCAGGAGATCTGTCTCTTATCGCAGGGCAGAAGGCCGTGCCAACCATTGCTAAAACTTCCATTGCGTCTTTTAAATCAAGACAGGGCATGCCCATTGGGGTCAAGGTAACGCTTCGTGGGCAGAAGATGTATAATTTCCTTGATCGCTTGATCCACGTGGTGCTTCCCAGATCCCGCGACTTTCAGGGATTAGATCCAAAATCTCTTGACAAAGAAGGGAATATGTCTATAGGAATAAAAGAGCATATCTTCTTTCCTGAAATAAGTCCTGAAAAGGTAAAACAGATGATAGGGCTGGAGGTTACGGTAACGACAAGCGCAAAGACGCAAGAAGAGTGTCTGGCATTGTTAAAACTTCTTGGATTCCCTTTGAGATAATGTTATGGCTACAAAATCACAGATTGAAAAGTCAAAGAAAAAGCCAAAGTTTACCTCGCGTTTCACGCGCAGATGTTTTCGCTGCGGGAGAAAGCGCGGGTATTTGAGGGACTTTGGCCTATGCAGGATTTGTTTTCGAGAAATGGCGAATAAGGGATTAATTCCTGGAATTACAAAAAGCAGCTGGTAAACCACACTATGGATCCTTTAGTAGACATGTTTAATAGGATACGGAACGCAGCGGCCGTTGGGAAAGAACAAGTGGAAGTTCCATATTCCGCAATGAAGCTTGAAATTTCCAAGATTTTAGAGCGTTTAGGATTTGTGAAAAGCGTGGATTCAAAAGGAAGAAAGGTGAAAAGGACTATTGAGATTGTATTAAAATATCATGACAAGGCTCCCGCCATTACGGGATTAAGGAAGATATCAAAACAGGGTAATCGTGTGTACGCATCAGCCTCAAAACTTTTTAGAGTAAAGAAAAGGAATGCGGTTGTTGTATTCTCAACGTCGAAAGGCATTATGACAGACGGGGAGGCGCGAGAACAAAAGATCGGGGGAGAAGTATTATGCGAGGTTTGGTAAAAATATGAGTAGAATCGGAAAAAAACCAATAGAAATACCTTCAGGCGTCACGGTTGATATCGTAGGAACCGAGATTAAAGTTGCAGGCCCCAAAGGGGAGCTTTCAAGATCGTTGCCGTATCAGGTAAAAGTGGAGAAAGAGGGAAATCAGATCGTGGTTTCTCTGAATGAGCATGCAGGGGCGCGGGAACTTTTGAATACACGAGCGCTTTGGGGGTTAGTTCGCGCTCTTATCGCAAATATGATAGAAGGAGTAACCAAAGGATATTCTATAAAGCTAGAAATCGAGGGAGTAGGCTACAAAGCCGAAGTAAAAGAGAAAGACTTGGTTTTGGACGTCGGATTCTCTCATGTCGTGACCATTCCCGCGCTTGGAGGAGTCGCATTCCTGGTTGAAAAGAACATTATCACTGTTTCTGGCATTGATAAGGAAGCTGTGGGTCAGGCTGCGGCCAAAGTACGCAAGGCAAAACCAGTGGAACCTTACAAAGGAAAGGGCATCAAATATCAAGGAGAATATGTGCGCAGAAAACTGGGCAAGAGAGTGGCAGGAGCTACGGGAGCCGCAGGAGCAAAATAATTGTTTACTTCATCGAATCTGAAGATTCTTCAGAATCTGAACGATATGAACGGTACTGCAAAACAACATAAACGCATATCGAGGCAAAGACGCATACGCGCCAGGGTTTCAGGTTCCAAGGAGCGCCCCAGGCTTATGGTGTTTCGTTCAAATAAGCACATCTCTTTGCAGATTATTGATGATGTCAAGCATGTGACTTTGGTGTTTTTTGCCGATACAGACATCGCAAAAAGCAAAACGAAGGGAGTTGAAAGAGCGAAGGAATTGGGAAAAGCTCTTGCAAAAAAAGCAAAAGAAGCAAACATAAGCAAGGTCGTGTTTGATCGCCGGGGGTATGCGTACCATGGTATTGTAAAGGCAGTCGCCGATGGCGCGCGGGAAGGCGGATTAGAGTTTTAATATACGCATATGCCGCTTCAATCTCAAAGAAATTCTGGCAGGCCGCAACGCTTTGAAAAAAAGAGCGAGTTTGATTCCAAACTTGTTGATCTAGCTCGCGTCACCAGGGTGGCCGCAGGAGGCAAGCATTTCAGGTTCCGCGCAACCATGGTGATAGGAGACGGAAAAGGCAGGGTTGGCATTGGAGTTGCCAAGGGCCTTGATGTGGCCCAAGCCATAGAGAAAGGCACTAAGGCTGCCCAGAGGAATATGATCACCGTTCCCATATTGAAAGAAACCATACCCCATGAAGTAGAGGCGCATTTTGGAGCTTCTTTTGTTCTTCTAAAGCCCCAGAAAGCAGGAAGAGGATTAGTGGCAGGAGGAGTTACTCGTATAATATGTGAGAAGGCTGGCATTAAGAACATTTCCGCAAAGTTATTGTCTAAAACGCACAATAAGCTGAACAACGCGCTTGCAACCATAAAGGCGCTGCAGAAGTTAAAAATAAAAAACCATGCAACTCCATCAAATCCAACCCAAGCATAACGCGCAGAAAAAGCACAGGATAGGAAGAGGAGGAAAGAAAGGCACCTATTCTGGGCGCGGCATGAAAGGACAAAAGGCGCGAGCCGGAGCCAAGTTTTTGCCTATTGTCAGAAGCTTGATCAAGCGATATCCCAAAATGCGCGGTTATCGCGTACAACGGACGTTTCCTTCTTTTTGCATAGTTCCGCTCTCTGCCATAGAGAAGGCATTCAAGGAAAGTGAAGTCGTGAATCCCGCGTCCCTGTTTGAAAAACAGGTTGTTTCGCGCTTTGGCGGGAAACTGCTTCCGATAAAGATCTTGGCTTCAGAGACAATGGCAAAGGCATTGATCTTTGAAGGATGCAGAGTTTCCAAGAATGCAAAAGCCCTTATTGAAAAAGCAGGCGGTATAGTAAAAGCATGAATCCCGAACGAGATTTCATGCAATATATATCAACAACGGGAATGCCAACGCGCATATGCACAAGAGCATAACAAATATTATTAACATAACATCTCGTACGGGATGAATCCTTTCTGGAAAAATATCTTTCGCGTATTTCAAGTAAAAGAATTAAGGAATAAACTCCTCTTCGTTTTGGGAGCGTTTGTGGTATTTCGTTTAATGGCGAATATTCCCATCCCAAGTATTGACACAGAAAAACTGCAGGCATTCTTTGGAGGGAATCAGCTCTTGGGGCTTTTGAATTTGTTCACGGGAGGCGCGCTAGACAACCTTTCTATAGTCATGCTGGGAGTAGGCCCCTATATCACTGCTACCATTGTGCTGCAACTTTTGACCATGATCTTTCCAGCGCTGGAAAAGATGTACAAAGAGGAAGGGGAAGCAGGACGGCAGAAATTCAATCAGTACGGACGCCTTCTTTCCGTTCCATTTGCGTTCGTGCAGGGGTATGGGCTTCTTACGCTTCTTTCGCGCCAGCAGGTTATAGATCCCCTTGGATTCCTTCCTACTATTGCGGTGCTTCTCACCGTTTGCGCGGGAACGATATTTTTAATGTGGCTCGGTGAGTTAATATCAGAGAAGGGGATAGGGAACGGAGTGTCGCTCATCATTTTTGCTGGCATTGTCGCAGAATTCCCAACATCTATCCGTCAGCTTTTTCTAGCTTGGGATCCTTCAAAACTTCTCCCAGTGGTTGCATTCTTTGCCATGTCTCTCTTTATTATTGCCGCAGTTGTGTTTATCACCGAGGCAAGGAGGAATGTTCCCGTGTCATATGCCAAGAGAGTGCGCGGAAACAGGGTGTATGGAGGAGTTTCTACGTATCTGCCCTTGCAGATTAACCCTGCGGGCGTTATTCCCATTATTTTTGCCCTGTCTATACTAACATTTCCAAGCATGATCGCTTCTTTCTTCGCGGGTGCTGGAGGAGCGGTGGGGAATATCGCGCATTCCATACAGAACTTCTTTTTGAATCCGTGGGGATATGGCATTCTATATTTCTTTTTAGTCGCAATATTCACTTTCTTTTACACCGCAGTAACGTTTGACCCGAAAGCCGTGGCAACCAATCTGCAAAAGTCGGGGGGATTTATCCCTGGGGTTCGGCCCGGAGTCTCTACTTCTTCTTTCCTTTCTTACATCCTCAACCGCATTTTGCTGGTTGGCGCCTTATTCCTTGGTACCATTGCCGTGCTTCCTTCCGCCATACAGGGTGTTACGGGAATCCAAACTTTTCAATTTTTGATAGGCGGCACATCGCTCCTGATCGTTGTAAATGTGGTGCTTGATACCATACGCCAGATCAGGTCACAGCTTCAAATGAGAGACTATGACAGTTTCTAGAGGTTTTACATTTATTATTCTTTTAGGAAAATCCGGTTGTGGAAAAGGAACTCAGGCAGAACTCTTGCAAAAGCGCTTCGGTTTTAAGCATATCAGCACAGGCGCTCTTTTACGTGAACGCATGCAGAAGAATAATTTTTTTGGCAGAAATATTAGGAAGATTCTCAAAAGAGGCGGTTTGATCCCAACATCCATTGTGTTCCATATGTGGCTTCATGTGTTGGAATCATTGAAGAAAGATAAGAAAACCAAAGGAGTGATCTTGGAAGGCAGCCCCCGTAAGCTTTACGAGGCTTGGATGCTGAAAGAAGCGCTTGATTTTTATGATTTAGGTAATGATGTGCATGCGCTTCATGTTGTGATTTCAGATAAGGAAGCCATACATCGTTTGCTCAAACGCGGAAGGCCTATTGATGACCAAATGAAACCGATCAAAAACCGCTTGGCATGGTTTAAAAAGGAGGTGATGCCTGTAGTTGCTTTTTATAAAAAAGAAAGGGTTTTGTCTGATATTAATGGAGAACAATCTGTAGAGAATGTGCAGAAAGAAATTTTGCGCAAATTGAAAAAATCTTGAGATGATCTTTCTGAAAACACCCCAGGAAATTTCTGTTATGAGAGAGGGAGGAAAGAGGTTGGCCGAGGTTATGGAGCAACTCATCTCTCTTGTGAAACCAGGAATTGCTACAATAGACATAGATAGGGCCGCACGAGCCCTTATTTTGGGCGCTGGAGCAAAGATTGCCTTTGAGGGATACGATGGTTTCCCCGGAGCAATATGCACTTCGGTGAACGAAGAGGTGGTGCACTCTGTGCCATCCAGCCGTATCTTGAAAGAAGGGGATGTTATCACGCTGGACATTGGTTTGGTATGGAAGAAATGGTTTTTAGATATGGCTAGGACTGTTCCTGTAGGGCGCATTGATAAAGAAACCATGCGTCTTCTTAAGGTTACAAAACAGTCTTTAGATATTGGTTTGCAAGAAGCAAGAGTAGGGAGCAGGGTTGGAGATATTGGATATGCTGTTCAGCAATTTATCGAAAGCAATGGGTATAATGTGGTGCGGGAATTATGCGGGCACGGCATAGGAAAGAATATTCATGAGGATCCCAAGGTGTTGAATTATGGAGAAAAAGATACCGGAGCAGTATTGAAAGAAGGTATGGTTGTTTGCATAGAACCCATGGTGACAGTTGGGAATTGGAAACTTAAGAGGTCAAAAGACGGGCACGGATTTGAAACAAAGGACGGTTCTTTGTCTTGCCATTTTGAAGATACCGTTGCTATTACTTCTTCTGGCCCCAAGGTGTTGACGAGAATTTGATAACACGCAGATGTACTAGATTTATAAATTGTTTATCTTCTATACAATGCACGTGCACGGAATAAAAGATAAAAGAATCCAGGCAAAATAAAGGGATCTACAATAGAGAAAAATGTTTCTTTAGTTTTGCATCGTTTCTAACAGAGGTTGTCTCAAGATAATTTACATACCGATAGAGATTGAAAAGCTCTACTAAAAATTCAATCTCTGCGAAACAAGGATAGGGGAATACCCAAACGCTTTCCTGGAGTTGATAAAAATTAAGATTTTTTAATCTATCTCTCAATGCATTCCTGCCCCTTATTTTTTTTGGAATATCAAAGATGATAATTCTCCAGATTCCGTCCCATTTTTCTGGTTTTGCAATAATAAGATTCTCAAGTTGGAATTCTTGAATTTTTCGTTTTCCTTTCTCGGTAAGTTCTGTTACAAAGGTTCCGTTTTCCTTTTCCTTGGTAATAATAAGACGAAATTTCTTAAGGCGGTATAGGGCTTGAGAAAGTTTTCTGCGTTGTTCCCGATCTCCCTGGGATTTCCTATTTTTTAAAAAGAGTTCTTGCACAATTTTTACGGTTGGCGGGGAAACAAGCGCCACCGCAAGCACCCCTCCTACCGCAAAAGTCAGGAGCAGTTTCTTTACAAATTTTGAGTAGTTTCGCATTTTTCTATTATATCTTTTAATAGATGCACGTGCAAGCATTAAAAGATAAAACCCACTTATGCCATCACAAAAACAGGTTCTGTAGTGTTGACCAAATCTTGAAAAATTGACAGGGTAGGGGGAGGGCTGGTAGAGTAAAATCAGTCGTTTAGGAGGTGACGTGATGGTCAGGGTCAGAAAGAAGAGCTTTCTTCTTGGGGAGTATGGTGGAGGAAGTATCATATGCTCCGTGGTAGCGGGGTCCTACGAGAAAGCGGCTCTCGCAGTAGGGGGTACGATCCGAAGGGGAAAAGACGGAAAAGCGATAGTCTTTCCCAATAATCCTGAACATCTAACGGGAGAGGGATCATGGGTGGTCTTTGACAACGGTTTTGTTCAATTTGATATCCGCAGAGGTGAAGAACCCAAAGTGAGAGTCAACCCTTATCCAGTCATCATCGCGTGAGCTTCGCATGCGTCGCGTCGGCGTCGGGTGTCTCCAGCATATGGAGCGCCCGTTTCTTTTTCTTCTATATTTCTTCTGGTCCCCATGTGTTGACAAAATTAAACTCATGAGGTAAATTAGAATATTCTGGATTTAGAGGAGGTTACAGACATGGCAAAGCGCGGAACAGTAACGGTAGTGTTTATTTGCACGCCGCTAGTAGAAGCGCAGTACAAAGGACCTACGAGGTTCGAGATGTTCTTGGCCGGTCTCACCGTAAACGGTGCGGTACCTCAAATTAACAAGTATTTCGAGCAGGAGAAGTTGCCCATTCGGGTGCATAGGCCAGCGTACCTGAGCGGACAGGTGGTGCCTACTGGGACCAATCCGGTATTACAGCCAGGAGACATCCTGAAAATCGATCCCTAGGATTTTTTGAGGCCACCGCTCTTTCGGACGCCCAGCAGTTATGCTGAGCGCCTTTCTTTTTTTTTACTGCCTGATACAATAGTACAACATGCAAGAGCTTTCAGTTTTTCTTGTTGCGGCCTCTCCCGTGGTTGAGTTGCGGGGAGCGATTCCCTTGGCGCTTGGCGTATACGGCTTGCCTTTATGGCAGGCGTTTTTTCTTTCGGTTGCGGGGAACATGGTTCCGGTGCTTCTCTTGCCCTTTTTAGGCATTGTGAGCGGCGCGCTGTCTCGCCGTTTTTCTTTTTTGGAGAGATTCTTTTCTTGGCTCTTTTTGTATACAAGGAAAAAGCATGAAAAATCATTTGAATTATTTAGAGACTTTGCTTTAGTGTTGTTTGTAGCGGTTCCTTTGCCATTGACAGGGGCATGGTCAGCAACTCTTGTTGCGTTTGTCTTTGGAATCCCGCTCCGCAAGGCATTCCCACTTATTCTTCTTGGGGTTATAATAGCTGCAGTTGTGGTAAGTTTGATTACTTTAGGAATTACGAATATATGAGACCTCTTTTTATTGCTAACTGGAAAATGAACCCGCATACCTTGCAAGAAGCGCAGCAACTTTTTCTTGCGATACATAAGGGATTGGAAGGGGTTAAAGATGTTGATGTTGTCATTTGTCCTCCGTTCCCTTTTATCCCCCAAATACTAAATACTAAATACCAGATACAAGTCGGCGCTCAAGATTGTTTCTGGGAGCAGGAAGGAGCATACACAGGAGAAGTTTCTCCTTTGATGCTCAAGAATCTTGGATGTTCTCATGTTTTGCTTGGGCATTCAGAGCGAAGGAAGCTGGGAGAAACTTCAGAAATGATTGCAAAAAAGGTTCAAGCAGTTCTTGACGTTTTTCTTATCCCCGTGGTGTGTATTGGAGAGGGTATTGAAAAAGAAATGGAGGTTATCCTTAAAAATATCAAAGAAGCAGATATCTTAAAGATTGTATTTGTGTATGAGCCAGAAGGGGCAATCAGTACGGAACCTCATGCAAAGCCAGCTTCGCTAGAACAGCTCGATCATGCGGTACGTGCTATGCGTGCCTTTCTGTCTAAGTCTGCAACTATATTGTACGGGGGGAGCGTGAATAGCAAGAATATTCAGGGATTCATGGAAAAGGGCATCCAGGGCGCCCTTGTGGGAGCTGCCTCTTTAGACGCACAGGAATTTGTGCAGCTTGCCAAAAATGCAGTTTTCAGGTAGACTAATCTCCTATGGATATCTTTCTGCAAGACACATTCTTTAGCCCAACAAAAGGTTCCTTGACGCTTGCTGGCGTTCTAGACGAAATGGTTGCGTACATGCAGGAGAAGTCTCAAGGCAGCTATGAGGTTATTGTGGGGTGCGACTCCTCTCCTTCCGAAGAGCCAACCTTTCCTGTGGCCATAGTGGTTTTGCGGAAAGGAGAAGGAGGGAGGTTCTTTCTAAAAAAAGTGCATTATCAGCCTGCCATAAAGAGATTTTACAATATTCATGACAGGATTTTAGAAGAAGTATGGCTTTCCTGCCAGTTGGCCCTATGGTTGAGGGAGAACTTTGCAGCACGCGTAAAACAGGAGGAACACGCAGTGCAGTACCAGTTTGAATACATTCATGCAGATGTTGGGGAGAATGGTCTTACGAGAGATATGATAAAAGAGGTTACCGGTCTTATTAGGGGCAATGGGTTTGAGGCAAGAATCAAACCGTACTCTTTTGCCGCATCCTCTGTTGCTGATAGGTACTCTTGAAGATATAGTATGCCAAAGAAGAAATTAAAAGTGTTTGTTGCCATGTCTGGCGGCGTTGATAGTTCGGTTGCCGCGGCTCTCCTCAAAAAAGGCGGTTTTGATGTTGTAGGAGTATATATGAAGTGTTGGCAAGACGGAGAGGCTTGTACATCTCAAGACGACGAGAGGTCTGCCAGGCTTGCGGCAGCCCATCTTGGCATTCCTTTCTATGCATGGAATTTTCTTAAAGAGTACAAAGAAAAGGTGGTAGATTACATGCTGAAAGGGTATGCAGATGGAGTGACGCCCAACCCAGACATGATGTGCAATAAGGAAATAAAGTTCGGGCTCTTTTTTGAGAAAGCTAGGAAGCTGGGAGCTGACTATATTGCAACCGGACACTATGCGAGAATTCGCCAGTATTCTTTTCGTGGAACCGGTGGTTCTCCAGCTCCTGCGGTTGGAGTCCACCTGCGCTCTCGGCATGAAAATCTCAACTCCGTTGAGAACCAAGCTTTTCATGCCTCCGAGGGCTTCCACAAAAAGAATACCGGCTCATTCTTGCTTTCTGAAGCAAGAGATAAAAACAAAGACCAGTCATATTTTCTTTCTTTTATTAAACCAGATGTATTATCTCATGTTTTGTTCCCTATAGGAGAATATACAAAACCGCAGGTGCGTGAACTTGCAAGAAAGTTCGGTCTTCCTAACGCAGAGCGAAAAGACAGCCAAGGTATTTGTTTCGTGGGGAAAATAGATGTTGGTGACTTTCTCAAGCAGTATATTGCTCCCTATAAAGGAGAAATAGTGGATACGGCAGGGCATGTATTAGGTACGCACGAGGGGTCTATGTATTACACTATAGGCCAACGTTCTGGCCTGGGGCTTTCAGGGGGGCCGTATTATGTGGTGCAAAAGGATCTCCTAGCCAATCAACTTGTGGTAAGTAAAAATGAGGAAGACCTCAAGAAGAAAGAAATGGTAGTTGAGAATGTAAACTGGTTTGCAGGAAATTCTGCTGAAATTCCCTCGGAGGTAAAAGTAAAGATTCGCTATCGCACTTCTTCTGTTTTGGGTACGCTTTCCAAAATACGAGATACCCGCCTTCGCCAAGGCTTCGGCGGGCAAGCAAAATACAAGATACAATTTTCTGAACCCCAGAGGGCTGTCACTCCAGGGCAATTTGCTGTGATTTATCAGGGTGAGATTCTCATTGGCGGCGGCGTAATTTGTTAGACACCGAGTGTCTAACATCTATATAAATACTATTCAAGCAGGAGATCTTTCTGGGGAATCTTCCAGGCTTTCAGTTTTGCGGTGCTTGTTTCAATAAATCGTCCATATGATTTTGTGTTGGCAAATTGATTGAGAAAAATAGACGGCTGGAGAAGTTCACTCCATCGGTTTTTCTGCACGCAATCCTGGTAACTAGACCACGGGTATTTTAATTCTTTTCCTCTCCATTCTGCAATGCTTCTCGGGTTTCGATGTATGTAAGCGGAGAGATAAAGCAGTTGTTCATTCGTTTCAACGGAAACTGCCCGGAATGGTCCTTGAAAGAGATGGCCGCGCTTGCCGTATTTTGCGTTGAAATATCGCGCGTATCCATCCTGAATACGTTGAAGATAACGAGAAATCCCACCTTCGCTTTTTTGCTGCGCGCATATATGAAAGTGATTTGGCATAATAGCAAACGCGTTTATCTCTACATATCGCTTTGCGAGGATAGCGTTTAGTGTTATTTCTGGTATGTTAAACACCGAGTGTCTAACAAAATATGAGATTTGGCGACTAATATTAAAAAAGGGGACAGGTGACTGGCAAAAGAGAATAAAAAAGAGAAAGCGAGTGTAATCCCGTTCGTCCAAGAAAATGGGTTGTTCGTCATTACTTCTATTGCATAAGTGGTAGTAGGAGCCAGACGCAAATTTTATTTTTCTCATATATTCAGATTTTAACATGTTAGACACCGAGTGTCTAACAACACGTGATTGCTTGACAAAATACATTTGGTTTCCTAGTATTAACCCAGCGAACGCAAAACAGTTGTCTTTAATAGACAACGTAAAGGGGAGGAGAAAGTGCTAGAACATGTTATAATAGAAATTGTCAATGTCCCAGTAGGGGAAGCACCAGAAGAAATCAGGAAGGCGTGGGTTGGTATTCAGGTGGAGGCTGTCTTACTTCCTAGTGCACCTGGCGCGGTCGGAGTAATCTCACGTCAATCAGCTCCTCGCCGTGATACCCCCTCATATGCTGTGCGTTTTGGCGATGCAGTGGATGCTCTTATCGCAGCTGGGAAAACGACGGCAGAAGAGTATTGGCGTGGAATGATACGTGATTATGAAGCCCGACTGCTTTTCCATGCCGAGGAGTGCAGGGAACTCTTGCCGATGTAGTTTCTACCCAGTACCCAGATCATCTTTGAACCCTAGTAGCTTGAGCAATCATGAGCTTGAGCGAACGGGTTCTTTTCTTTTCTGCATAAACGCAATATACTATCATCATGAGTTCTCCTGAATTGCGGAAAAGATTTTTGGAGTTTTTTGAAAAAAGAGGGCATAAAATTGTGCCTTCGTCTTCTTTAGTTCCTGATGATTCTTCTGTGCTCCTCACAACCGCAGGAATGCAGCAGTTCAAGCCGTATTTTGTCGGCAAGGCAGATCCGTTGAAAGATTTCGGTTCTCTCAATACCGTATCCATCCAAAAGAGTTTTCGAACTTCTGATATTGACGAAGTAGGGGATGAACGTCATCTCACCTTTTTTGAAATGATGGGAAACTTTTCTTTTGGAGGGTATTTTAAGAAAGAAGCCATCACATTGGCGTATGATTTCCTTTTTTCCATAGGATTGAAGATCCAGTATGCCACCGTATTCGCTGGCGACCCTTCGACAAGCTCAGGGCAAGGCGTTCCCAAAGACCAAGAATCAAAGGAGATATGGAAAAAACTTGGAGTTCAGGACATTCGGGAAGAAGGAAGGGCGGATAATTTTTGGGGTCCGACAGGGAATGAAGGACCATGCGGGCCTACGAGCGAGATATATATCAATGATACTGAAATTTGGAATATCGTATTCAACGAATACTACTGCAGGCCTGATGGTGCGCTTGAAAAGTTGAAAACCCCAGGCGTAGATACCGGCATGGGTTTGGAACGATTGGCCATGGTTTCTCAAGGTAAGAAACATATTTTCGGAACCGACCTATTCCAATCCATAGTTGATTTGTTGCCTGGAGATTTAGGGGAGAAAAAGAAACGAGTCCTTGCAGATCATGCAAGGGCTATTGCGTTCTTGCTTTTAGATGGCGTGTCTCCTTCTAATAAAGGGGCGGGATACGTGTTGAGGCGTCTGATGCGCCGTGTCATCGTGTATGAGATGAACATTGAGGTTCTTTTGGATAAAGTTGTGGAAACATACAGCAGTTTTTACCCAGGGCTTGCCAGGGATCTTATCTCTGTAGAGTTTAGAAAAGAACAAGAAAAATTCCGCAAGACTGTGCTTCAGGGTTTGAATGCGTTAAAAGAGCTGGAGGCCGTTGATGCGGTTCGTGCGTTCAATCTCTATCAAAGCTTTGGCATTCCTTTTGAAGTTATTAAAGAATATGGAGAAAAAAGGGCAGAGATGCTAACTCGGGAAGATTTTGACAAAGAATTTGCAAAGCATCAAGAAATTTCAAGAGCAGGGAAAGAGAAGAAATTCGGAGGGCATGGGCTGCTTTTAGATACGGGCGAGTTAAAGGCTGCAGATGAAAAAGAGTTGCGGATTGTGACAAGGCTTCATACGGCAACTCATTTGCTTCAAGCTGCGTTACGAGCGGTGCTGGGACCTTTGGTTCATCAGGAAGGTTCGGATATTACCGTAGAACGAACGCGCTTTGATTTTAACCTTGACCGCAAGTTGACTTCCCAAGAAATTTCACGGGTAGAATCGTGGATCAATGATGTTGTTGAAAAAAATGCAGATATGGGATTTGAATTGGCGCCGTTTGAGAAAGCAATTCAGAGCGGTGCCCTGTATTCAAAGAAAGAAAAATATCCTGCTACGGTAAAGATATACACCGCTCAAGACCCAAAGACGCAAGAGGTATTCTCAAAAGAACTTTGCGGAGGGCCCCATGTAATCCATACTGGAGAGGTGGGGAAAGTAAAGATCATGAAAGAAGAAGGGGTTGCCGCCGGGATAAGAAGAATACGAGCTATTTTAGAATAACCTATGCTGCTTGTTGATTTTGGAGAAAGCACCTACAAGTTTGCTCTTGTAAAAGAGCGTGAAGAGGGTCTTTTGATACAGGAATGGGGGGTAGAGGATGTTCGTTCTTTAGAATACGCGGCAGAACATGTTCTTGGGAAGGTGAAGGGTCAGAATATAGATACTGTTCTCTTGAGTTTTCCTCCCACGCTATGGGAATCCCGCGTATTAAATGAAAGAATGGAAAGGGGAAATGCGTCCCTGATCATTGATTCTGCAGAAAAGGGGATTATTCTCCAAGACCTTTTCGCAAAAGCGCGCGCATCTCTCGCAGAACGCATACAAGATTCTTCCGGCATACTTGCGGGTGATATACGCATTCATAAAATGCATGTCCTTGCCTACACGATTGACGGATACTATGTGCAAGACATTCTGGGATTTGATGGCCGATATCTGGACGTTCGCATACTGGCGGTATTCACTCTTGTAAAACATCTTCCTATCGTAGATAATATTATACAGAGGTTCTCTGGCGTGCCATGCCGTATTATTCATCTTACAGAGACACTTCACGGATTTTCTCACAAGAGTCAGCAGGATGCAATATATATAGATATGGGGGATGCGTCCTGCAGGATTGCCGTGACGCAGGGGCAACGCGTTGCATTCGTTGATGAGGTTGCGCGTGGAGGAAAAGATTTCACGTTATATCTTCAGGATGTCCTTTCTTTAGGAGAGAACACCGCAGAGGACTTTAAGGAACGGTATGCTTCGGGAGACTTTTCCCTTCCGCTGCGCGAGGGAGTAAAAGGGGGCTTTGGACGCATAGCAGAAGATCTTATGCGTCTTGTATGCAAAAGTTTGATGAAGACCAATGTATCTCTTCCGTCTTCCATTTTCCTTTTTGGAGGCGGCGCCATTCTTCCAGAAGTAAAAGAGGTATTTGAGAATAATGCCTTTAATGGCCTGGCATTCCATTCAAAGCCCTGCGTTTCATTCTTGGCGCCAAAAGATCTTTGGACCGTGGAATTTCCAGGTAAAACAAATCCCATATTTACCCCATTATTTTTCTTGCCTTATGCAAACAAAGAAGATTCGTGATATTCTTCCTCCTTCAAGAGCCAAGGCGCCAGAACCAAAAGAAGCGGCACCGCCAAGCGCCCCAATTCAGCGCGCTTGGCGGCGCGGTTCAAAGAAAATAGTTTTTTTCGTATTCCTTATTATTCTCATGGCAGGTATTGGAGGGGTGTTTGCGCTCCAGTTCTTTTTTTCTAAGGCCCAGATAAATGTATGGCCGTACACAAGAGAAGTAACCGCAAAAGCGCACATTACTCCCAGTACGCTCACCATCAATGAAGAGAAGTCATTGACCAGATTATTCCCTGCAACAGGAACATCAACGGAGCAGGGGAGGGCGAGGGGTATTATACGGGTATTCAACGGATTTTCCACGTTTCCCCAAAAATTAGTTGCGCAGACGCGCTTCCTTTCAGAGGATGGGAAATTGTTTCGTTCTCCAGGAGCCGTAGTGGTGCCGGCGGGCCGCATTGAGGGAGGAACTCTAGTTGCAGGGTCTCTTGACATTGAAGTTATAGCCGCAGAATCAGGAGAGGAATACAACATCGGATCCTCTAATTTTTCCCTCCCAGGGCTCTTTGGGAATCCTGCGTATACAACCATAACAGGAAAGTCCTTGGAACCCATGACAGGTGGATCAAGAATAGAAGTTTCCGTAGTAACGGAGTCTGATTTGAATGCCGCGCGTGATACCCTTGTAGCAGAACTGCGGCAGGCAGTGCGAGAATCCTTGGAAAACAAGGTGCCAGAGGATATGGTATTGCTTCCTGACGCGGTAGATCTCCAGGTGACTCAAGCATTTTCTCCTATTAAGGCGGGCGCTCCCTTAGACAACTTTAATTTTTCCGTAAAAGTTCAAGGGGTTGGCGTGATTTTCTCTAGGGCAGACATTGGGAGCACGGCTAATTTACTGCTTGCCGAGCTTGAAGAAACTGGAGAAAAAATAGCCGGACAGTCAGTCTCGTTAGAGTATGAAAATGTGGAAATGAATATGAATGCCAAGAGTCTTTCTTTTGACATGAAGGCTTCTTCGCAACTCTACAAAGAAATCGATCCCAATGAGTTAAAAGGACGCTTGGCAGGGCTTTCAAAGGACGAAGCTATCCTGGCGCTTTCCCAGAATTCCAGCCTGCAAAAAGCAGAGATCCTTCTCTTTCCCTCTTGGCTTAGATCCCTTCCCCAAGACTTACAGAAGGTGGAAATAATCCTTGTTATTGACTAGTAGGAGGATTCCTGCTAGAATAGTTTCGATAGTAAGTTCATGAGAAATCCTCAACTCGGAGATCTTGTAAAAATGGGAGAGGTAACAGAAGCCTTGCCCTCTGTCCAATTTCGCGTGAAGCTTGAGGACGGCAAAGAGGTGTTGGCCTATCTTTCCGGCAAACTGCGGATGTTCAAGATCCGCATTCTTCCCGGAGACAAGGTTACCGTTGAGTTAAGCCAGTACGATAAGACTAAGGGAAGAATTACCTATAGGAATAAATAGATGAAGACACGATCTTCTATAAAAAAAATATGCAAAGACTGCAAGATCGTTAGAAGGGAGAGACGATTGTACGTGCGGTGTAAAAATCCGAAACATAAACAACGACAAGGATAAACGTCTTTTTTTATATGCCTCGCATTTCAGGGGTTCCCATCCCAGACAATAAGATCATTTCTGTCGCATTAACCTATATCTATGGTATTGGCTCTGTTTTGAGCTCAAAAATCTTGAAAGAGGCCCAGATAAAGCCCAATGTAAAAGCATCTCTGCTCAAACCAGAAGAGTTAAACCTCATCAAGGATATTATTGAGAAGAATTACAAGATAGAAGGTGGATTGCGGCGGGAAATCATGACGCATATCAAGCGCCTCAAAGATATTGGTTCGTGGCGCGGCATGAGGCATATGAAAAAACTGCCAGTTCGCGGACAGACAACCCGTACGAATACAAGGACTGTGAAAGGAAACGTGCGAAAGACCATGGGTTCAGGAAGAAAACCAGCAGCTACGCCTACATAATCTTTGTACTATTATTATGGGTAAGAAACGAATTATCGCAAAAAGTGAAGAAACGACAGCAAAGACTTCTTCTGATGCCAAGCCTGAAGAAGAGGTTGTGGCCGCACAAGCCCCAAAGGCCAGAAAAGAAGGCCGTATTTATATCTTCTCTTCATACAACAACACAAAGATGTCCTTGACTGATCCTGCCGGGAACGTAATCTCTAATGTGAGCGCAGGAGCCATAGGGTTCAAGGGTGCAAGGAAATCAACCCCATTCGCGGCTTCCAAGGTTGCAGAAACATTGAGCGCTACTTGCAAAAACAAGGGAATAGATAGAGTAGAGATTTTAATAAAAGGGATAGGATCGGGTAGGGAGTCTGCCCTGCGATCGTTCGCGACAAAGGGCATGGAGATCCTTTCTATAAAGGACGTTACTCCTGTTCCGCATAATGGGCCTCGCCCTCGGAAGGTGAGAAGGGTATAATCATATGCAAAAAGCAGTAGTACGAAAAAGAAGGCCAACCCCTCTCTCAGAATATGGCAGGCAGCTTGCCCAAAAACAAGAGCTGAGAAATCAGTATAATCTGAGAGAGCACCAGTTTGCAAAATATGTGAAGGAAACCCTTGCAAAGAAAATCAAGGGGGATGTTACCACTGCCCAGGTATTCATAGAACGCCTGGAGCAGCGGCTAGACAACATTGTTTTTCGTTCAGGCATAGCAGACACAAGATCACAAGCGCGCCAAATGGTATCGCATGGGCATTTTATGGTTAACGGAAAGCGCACAAGGATTCCTTCATATGAAACGCATATTGGAGACGTGATTTGCGCAGTTCCTTTAGATCTTCAGAAGACACTCTTTAAAAATGTCCTTTTGAAAATTAAGAAGTATAATCCTCCCGCATGGCTGGAGGTAAACAAAGAAATATTAGAAATTAAAAGGAAAGGGGTGCCAAGTTTGCAGGATTTGGGCTTGGCCGTCGAGGTCCCCTTAATATTTGAATTTTATTCACGATAAGCATCTATTTATGATCCCTTTTCCAAAGCCAATTATAGTGAAAGAAGAGACAGGTAATAAGGGAGTGTTTGAGATCGAAGAATTATATCCTGGGTACGGGGCTACCATAGGAAATAGCTTGAGAAGAGTTCTCCTTTCTTCTCTTGAGGGAGCCGCAGTGACCCAGGCGAAAATTAAGGGAGTTGCCCATGAGTTTTCTACGATTCAAGGCATAGCGGAAGACGTCATTACCATTATCTTGAATCTCAAGTTAATGAGGTTCAAGATGTACGGGACAGAGCCCCAGATAGCGACCGTGAAGATAAAAGGAGAAAAGGAAATACGAGGTTCGGATTTTAAACTGCCCAGCCAGCTTGAGCTTATCAACAAAGATCTTGTTATAGCGCATCGTACCGAGAAGAGCGGAGAATTTGAGATGGAGCTCCAGATTGAACGGGGCATTGGATATGTTCCAATATCGGAACAGAAGAAAGAAAAAAGTGAAATTGGAACGCTTCCCATAGACGGTATCTTTACTCCCGTGCAGAGAGTAAGCTTCAAGGTTGAGCACATGCGCGTGGGAGAAAAAACTGATTTTGACAGAGTTTTGCTGGAAGTTGAAACAGACGGAAGCATGCGTCCTGCAGTAGCAGTCCAGACCGCGATAGAAATCCTGCAAAAGCATTTTGAACGCATTGGAGAAGGGTTGAAAGACGTGAAAGAAGATGGGCTTAAAGAAGAGAAAGCTCCTAAGGAGAAAGCAGGGAAGAAAGCGCCAAAAAAGAAAGCAGCAAAGAAGAAATAGGCATGAATCCCGAACGAGATTTCATACACTATATATGAACAACGGGAATATCAATGCGCATATGGATAAGAGTATAACGGAAATTATCAACCTAACATCTCGTACGGGATGAACAAACGAAAGAAAGGGAGAAAATTTTCAATGAAGGCAGATCCCAGGCGGGCGCTTTTGCATTCTTTATTGAGGGCTCTTATGGATAAAGAGAAGATTGAAACTACCCAAGCAAAGGCAAAGGAAATGAGGTCATTTGCAGAGAAGCTTATTACAAGGGCAAAGGGAGGAAGTCTGGCTGACCGAAGGCACATAGCAAAGACTCTAGGAGACACCCTTGGCAAAAAGCTTATTGAGAAAATCGCGCCTACTTTTAAAGATCGTAAAGGGGGATATACCCGTGTGATCAAGCTTGGGTCAAGACAAAGCGACAGCGCAAAAATAGCAATTATTGAATTAGTGAAATAGCATGGAACGCATTACTTATACACTTGACGCTAAGGGGCAGAGCCTTGGCAGGTTGGCAACAAAGGTTGCTTTACTGCTTCGCGGAAAAGGGAAGCCCGTGTTCGAACATCATATTGACAGCGGAGATCTTGTTGTTGTCATGAATTTTAAGAATGTGCGCATAACCGGGAAGAAAATGGAGCAAAAGACGTACTATCGTCATTCAACGTATCTTGGTGGATTAAAGTCAAGAACCCTTAAGGAGTCTTTTGCGCAAGAACCAAAAGAGATCTTGAGAAAGGCGGTATGGGGCATGCTTCCAAAGAATAAATTGAGATCAGAACAGATAAAACGCTTGCGCGTTGAACTATGAAGACACCTAAGGGTATAAAGAAATCCGCGTCATCGGCGGATGCGCAGACGAGGCGCAAAGAGCCAAAAGCCCAAGTCTTGGAGGGAAGGTATTGGGAAGGAATTGGAAGGCGAAAAACGGCAGTGGCTCGCGTAAGGATTGCAGAGCAAGAAAAGGGCGGCCTTTTTGTCGTTAATGGCAAGTCTGTTACAGACTATTTTCAGGATGCAGAGTGCCAGCGTTTAGCGCAAGAAATACTTGGGAAAATAACTCTCGCAAAACCACTTGGAATTTCCGTATATGTACTGGGCGGAGGAATACAGGCTCAGGCAGAGGCTGTGCGCCATGGTTTGGCTAGGGCTCTCGTAGAATTTGACCCAATTCTCCGATCACAGTTGCGAGCTCTAAAGGTTTTAACTCGTGATCCCAGAATGCGAGAAAGGAAAAAATTTGGGCTCAAGCGCGCTCGAAGAGCGCGCCAATGGAGAAAGCGGTAGTTTTATTGTACTAATGCCTCTGAAATATATAGGTTTCCCTGGGACAATACTGCCAGGGCTTTTGAGGTTTCCTGCCAGAAGAGCCTTGGATCTGGGAATTGAGCAAGGCGTGACGTATTGATGACGTCCCTCTCGTCAACCTCTATTGTTTGTATGTCTGTATCAGCCGAGAATACGAGATAGTGGGAACTTATCCATGAAAGATTATCTATGTTTTTGCTTAGCCTTGTAAGGAATACTTTATCTTGCGTTTTGTGATATGGCTGGTCTTGGGAATCCTGCAGATACAGGACCCATATTTCAGACCCGTTTGAAACAGCAAGTTTTTTTTGGTCAGGGCTTCCTTCAATGATCTGCGCTTGGGAAAATACCTCTTTCATGCTTTTTTCCTTTGTATCTACCCAGAGCAAGCGCGCTCCTTCTTTAAGAAAGAGAATATCTCCAATGGAGTGAATACTATACTCTGTTTCTTCTTTTAAGGGAGAAGGGAGGGATGATACAAGAAGGGCTTGGTTTTGCGGAGCGTCTTTTTGCCATAGTTTTCCTGAATTTTCAAGCCAGATCAATTTTGACCCTTGCGTTGCAAAGGTTATTACATTATTCGTAAAGGGAGCAAGGATCTCTTTCTGCGCAAAATCCGCTTCTCTTAAAACAGCGGAATTGCGCGCGTATTTTGAAAAGATGACACGGTCTTTCGCGCCAGGAGAAAATACTACCGAGTCTAAGGGTTGCCCCAAGAAATCAAGGGAGCAAGGCGTATCACTGCACGGCCGGCCTTTTTCCAGCGCAAGAACAGAAGAATGAATGTCTTCTCCACGCACCACCTGGAGAATTATCTGCGTTAGGTCAGGGGACCACTGAACGTCCCAAAGAGTTTCCTTGACTTTAGACGTAAATATCGTTTCCTCACGCAGGGTTTCTGTGTTTAAAAGAACAAGCTTCCAGAATGTTGACGTATTCTTCTGGAGCAAAAGCGTGTTTTTTTTGGGAGTTTTCCATGCCTGCTGTATATGATCTGTTGCAGTGCTGAATTCTGGGTTCTCGGGGAATAAGATAATGTTCTTTGCGTCGGTTACCTGCTTTTCCTGCACGTCTAATTGCTTTGCCCATGGCTGGTAGCCTTCTTTTGAGATTTGGATGCGGTGGGATGCGGGGAATAGGTTGCCCAAGAGCGCTGAACCGAAAAAGAAGTCTGTTGTCTTTGAAGTTTTTTCGTCTACAACAACAGTTGTTCTTGTGGGGACAACCTTAACATATAGGGCTCCTGTCTGTACCAGCCGTTTTAACTTCCAATCAATCCTGTACCCTTGAGAGTAGAGAATAAGGGAAGGAGTAAAAACAGCGAAGAGAAGAAGCAAGGAGAGGAAGAGAAGCGTTCTTGTGCGTTTGGTCATAATCTGTCAGCATACTCCAAATTGACAAAATAGCCAAGACGGGGTATAAGAAAGGCAGTAGGCGCAAAAAATTCGTTGGAGGTGATTCATGGTAGAACAACACGTTCATGAGTGGGGAGAATGGAGAAAACAGCTTTGGTATACCTCGGAGGGTCGCCTGCAGGCTGAGTTTCGGACTTGCAGTGGTTGCTCGGTTGTGGAGGCGCGGAGCATTGAGCGTGACTCGAGGCCCGCAGTGCTCCAGCCGACCATTGGAGTGTTCGCTGGCATCTTTGACGAGCATGGGAGAGTTCTCGTCAAGCAGATTGAGACCGGCAAGTTCAAAGGCGAATTTGATGCTCCAGGAGGGGGCGTTGACGCTCTGAAAGCTTCGCAGGCGCCAGACGAGCTCATCCTTGCTGTAGATCTCGCGCGTCATGTCGCGGATGAGGTAGGTATCTATCTTCTTCCTGATCTAGCATGGAAGGTGTTGATGCCCGCGGTTCTTAGGGGAGGAGGTGACTGGGCCTTTCCCGTGGTGGTATCTTCGTCGGGCACGCCCACGAAAGGGACTACCCGTTTCCTTTCTCCATACGATCTCGAAGAACTCGCCCGAGGACCAGAGGGAGCTCGAATCTTGAGTGGTTGGGGAAAACGGATGCACCGCATTCTTCTTAGACTGCTTGAGTGCAGCACAAACCAAACCTACCAACAGCAGGCAGCAGATATGCTGAAAGCAGTCTACAAGAGCATGTAGAGAGACTAAACAAGCAGAGTAGGGCGCCCGTCCTTTCTTTGAGAGGATGGGCGCCGTTTTCTTTTCCACAGAAGTTGCCAAAGTTTAAGGTTTCAGATAGAATGAATCCCGAACGAGATTTCATACAATGCATATCAACAACGGGAATACCAACGTGCATATGCAAAAGAGTATGACAAAGATTATCAATCTAACATCTCGTACGGGATGAAGCAGTCATTTTAATGATACTACGTGGATACATTCGTCATTCAAGGGAGAAAACCGTTAACGGGAGAAATTGAGGCAAGGGGAGCAAAGAATGCTGCTTTTCCTCTTTTAGCTGCGACTATTCTTACCACAGAAGACTGCGTGATAAGTAACCTTCCTTTAATAGAAGATGTGTACCGAAGCATTGAGATTTTGCAGAGTATGGGAGCTACGATTGAGTGGCTTGGAGAAAGAACGGTCAGGGTGAACACAAAGGATTTAAACCCCGCAACGTTAAATCGGGATCTCATGCTTAAATTGCGCGGCTCTGTGCTGTTTGCAGGTCCCTTGCTTGCAAGGTTTGGAAAGGTTTTTATGCCACAGCCCGGAGGAGATGCTATTGGCGCGCGTTCTATCAATACCCACACAGACGCCCTCTCTCAATTGGGGGTTGTTAGTACGCCCTCTGCTGCCGGCGTTGAAATGGTTTTTCCTGGACAACTCAAAGGGCAAGAGGTGGTGCTAGGCGAGTTTTCTGTTACTGGAACTGAAAATCTTTTATTGTTTGCAAGCGTCTTTGCAGGCCCTATAACCATAAAAATCGCAGATCAAGATTATCAGGTGCAGGAACTCATGCATGTGTTGAGCGCCATGGGCGTTGCATTGATTACGCCTCAACCCCACACAATTGTCATTAAAGGAAAGGGCGAGCTTCACGGTTTTACTCACACGCTTATGTATGACCCCATAGAAGCCGGAACCCTTCTTGTGCTTGGAGCGGCTGTAGGCGGGAACGTGACAGTGAAAAACGTAGAGATAAGGTTTCTAGATCTTTTCTTGAAGAAACTTCGGGATTCCAACGTTCTCTTTGAGATCCTGCGAGACGAGAACGGGATGGGGGATATACGGGTTTTTCCTTCCCCTCATATGAAGATCGAGAAGATCCAAAGCTGGACGTATCCTGGTGTAGCATCTGACCTTCAAAGCTGTCTTGGAGTGCTTGCAACCCAGACGCCAGGCCCTACGCTCTTGCATGATCCATTATACGAAGGAAGGTTGAAGTATTTAGAAGAACTTGTCAAAATGGGAGCCGACATAGAATTTCTTGATCCTCACCGAGCCCTGATCAAGGGTCCTGTAAAACTTCACGGCGCAGATCTCGTGACCCCTGACTTGCGAGGAGGCGCGGCGCTCATTATTGCAGCCTTGATCGCAGAAGGAACAAGCACTATTTCCAACATCTATCAAGTAGACCGGGGATATGAGAAGATAGAGGAAAGACTGCAAAAGCTTGGCGCAGATATCACAAGGGTAATGTCGTAATCATGTCTTTATTCGTCACAAAAATTGGCATTGACCTTGGAACGAAGAACTCTTTGGTGTTTGTACCAAAGAAGGGCATTGTGCTTAGAGAACCTTCTGTGGTTGCAGTGTCTCTCAATGAGAACGCAATATTGGCGGTAGGGGAAGCGGCAAAAGAAATGACGGGACGCACCCCAGACAGCATTAGGGTGTACCGCCCCATGAGAGACGGTGTCATAGCTGACTTTCGAGTTACCCTGGCAATGTTGCGGTACTTTTTAAAACGAGTTATTCCCCGCTATCAATTTTTCAAACCAGAGGTACTGGTGGCGGTGCCAGCTGGCATAAGTTCTACCGAACGCCGCGCAGTCATAGAAGCAACGGTCAGGGCTGGCGCAAAGGCGGCATACGTTGCCAAAGAACCTATTTTAGCTGCCATTGGAGCTGGGATTCCCATTAACTCTTCTTCCGGGCACATGATCGTGGATATTGGGGGAGGCACCACAGAGGCCGCGGTGATTTCTTTGGGTGGCATTGTGTCATATACCTCTATACGAGTTGCAGGAGATAAAATGGATCAGGCCATTTCAGACTTTATCAAGAAAAAATATAACCTTGCCATAGGAGAAAATACGGCAGAGGAGATAAAGATGAAGATAGGATCTGCCATTCCTTCAAAACAGGAAGAAAGCGTTGAGATCCGCGGCAGAGACCTGGTATTAGGATTGCCAAAGAATATGAAAATATCTTCCAATGAAGTATGCCAGGCGCTTTCAGAATCTTTGCAGGAAATCATTCAGATCATCAAGATTTTGCTTCGAGATACTCCCCCAGAGCTTTCCGCAGACGTTATGGATAAGGGCATGATCGTATCTGGAGGGGGATCACTATTGAGAGGCATTGACCAGCTTATTTCACAATCAACCGGGGTTCCTTGTTTCGTGGCAGATGATCCTTTAACCTGCGTTGCCAGGGGTACTGGAGTGGTGCTAGACAATCTGGAGATATATAAGAGAAGCATCTTGAGCAAGAAATACTAAAGCATGAGGTACGAAACCCATTGGGAATTTTTAAAGAGTTCTGCGGCATTGGGCAAGCTTTCGCATGCGTATATATTTTCCGGTAACGATGAGGCAGGGCAGCAGCGCCTTGCCTTAAGACTTTCTCAACTGGTGAACTGCGAGGTAAAAAAGGGAGGAGAGCCATGCCAGGCATGCGCGTCATGCAGGGGCATGCAAGAGAAAACACATCCTGATACGGTATGGATTTTGCAAACGCGGGAGATTCCCATATCCGCCATACGAGAACTCCGCAAGCATTTTAGCTTGAGCTCTTGGCAGTCTCCTTTCAAGATTGCGGTTATAGAAAGGGCTCATCTTATGAACATGGAAGCGCAATCAGCACTTCTAAAGCTTCTTGAAGAGCCGAGGCGCAACGCCATACTGTTTCTTCTTTGCGAGTACCCAGATCTTTTACTCGATACTATACGGTCACGCGCCCAGGAAATACGATGGTATTCCTTTCCTGCGGTTTCAAAAGAAAACGGAAAGAGCGCCAGCGAATTAAAGCGCCTGAAAGACTCTTTTATTCAGGAACGGTTTGACTACGCAAAGAAAGCAGCAGAAACTCCAGAAGATGCAATACGGGTTCTTGAGGAGTGGCTCGAAACGCAGCGTTCTGTTCTTCTTGAAGCTGTATCTCACTCTACAGAAAGCGTTGCAAAAGAAAAGCATATGGTGCGAACCATGCAAGAGATGCTGCAAGTTGTGAAAACCACCAATGTAACTCCTCGTCTGGCTTTAGAACAAGTGCTTCTAGAACTATAATATCACTAACGTATGAAAGAAATTATAGAAAAAACAAAACGGGAGTTAGATAAGGTTGTAGATTTTTTCACGAAAGAGATCGCAAAGATCCGCACGGGCCAGGCTTCTCCCTCTTTAGTGGAAGACGTTATGGTTGAGGTATCCGGGCAGGCGATGTCGCTCAAGCAACTGGCTGGCATTTCATGCCCTGAGCGAAGGCAGATACTTATCCAGCCATGGGATAAGTCGTACTTGGAACCCATTGAACGGGCCCTGTTTAAGGCACAGCTTGGAGTTACGCCCATAGTAGACAAAGACACGGTGCGTGTTTCCTTGCCTTCCTTGACACAAGATTACAGGCGAGATCTCGCAAAGATGTTAAGCCAGAAAACAGAACAAACAAAACAGGTTATGCGAAAGTGGAGAGAAGAGGCATGGAGTGACATTCAACGGAAGGCAAAAGAAGGAACCATACGAGAAGACGAAAAATTCAAAGGCAAAGACGAGCTTCAGAAACTTGTAGACGATTATAATGCGAAGGTCGATGTATTGAAAGCAAGAAAAGAGAAAGAAATAGAGGTTGACTAATCTATGCTGATTCTTATAGCATTTTTTAGCTTGATAGGCCTGGTTGTGCTTCATGAGCTAGGACATTTCCTTGTGGCCAAGAAGTTTGGAGTTAGAGTAGAAGAGTTTGGCATTGGGTTGCCTCCCAGGCTTTTTGGAAAGAAAATAGGGGAAACTCTGTATTCTTTAAATCTTTTGCCTTTGGGAGCATTTGTAAGACTCACGGGAGAAGAAGGATCTAGCACCGATCCTCGTAGTTTTGGCGCAAGATCCTTATTACAGCGGGCGCTTATTATAGGCGCTGGCGTGATTGCGTTTTGGATTATTGCCTTTTTTATCTTTGTTGGATTAGCGCTTACGACAGGCATTCCTGCAAGTGTTTCTGATGAGATTACAGAGGGAGTTTTAAACCCCCAAGTGAGAGTTCTCGGAATAGCCCCAGAATCTCCAGCAAAGGCGGCAGGTTTGCTTTCCGGAGACGCGGTACAGGATTTTGCAAAAGTGGGGGAGTTCCAGTCTTTCATCAACCAACACAAGGGGCAAGAAATTGTTTTATCTATTGTCCGTGCGGGACAGAATCTTTCTATTCCTATTACACCTCGGCTAGAACCTCCAGTAGGAGAAGGTCCCCTTGGGATAGAGCTGGTGCGCACAGGAAATATGCAATACCGTTGGTATGAAGCTCCTGTTGCGGCTTCTCAGAAAACCATAGGGTTAACTGTTGAAATCGTACAAGGTCTCTTAGGAACTTTGGCAGGAGTGTTTGGAGGCAAGGGCCTTCCCGAAGGAGTCGGGGTTGTAGGGCCCATAGGCATTGTTGACCTTCTGCGAAATTCTTTTGCCTTTGGCATTGGCCATTTCCTTTCTTTCTTAGCGACCCTGTCTATATATCTTGCCATATTCAACGCCCTTCCTATTCCTGCCGTAGACGGAGGAAGATTGCTCTTTTTGGGCATTGAGGCACTGCGCAAAAAACCTCTAGGTGAGCGCATAGAACAGCGCGTGAATGGTTTTTTCTTTCTTCTCTTGATTACCTTCATGATTTGGGTCACCATAAAGGATATTACGCGGTTATTCTTCTAATATGCGCCAGTCGCAATTCTTCACCAAAACCTTAAAAGAAGCTCCTCGAGACGAGGAAAGCACAAATGCCAAACTTTTAATTCGAGCGGGCTTTGTGCATAAAGAAATGGCAGGCGTGTACACCTTTTTGCCCCTTGGCTTGAAGGTGCTTAAGAATATAGAGAACATTATTCGTGAGGAAATGAACAGGGTTGGGGGCCAGGAGTTATTCATGCCCGCCCTGCATCCAAAGGAAAATTGGGAACAGACTGGGAGATGGGATTCTCTAAACACCCTATTTCGCTTTACTTCCTATTACACAAAACAAGAGTATGCTTTGGGAGCTACTCATGAGGAGATTGTGGTTCCTCTTGCGAAAACATTCATTTCCTCATATCGGGATTTGCCTCAATATGTGTACCAGATACAGAACAAGTTCCGTGACGAGAAGCGCGCAAAATCAGGCATTCTGCGGGGCAGAGAGTTCCTTATGAAAGACCTGTATTCTTTTCATAAAGATGAGGCAGACTTGGACACATACTATGAGAAAATGAAGGATTCTTACAAAAGGATCTTTGAAAAAGCGGGCATTGGGCATGTCACGTATCTTACCTTCGCTTCTGGAGGAACATTTTCAAAATATTCTCATGAGTTCCAGACGATAACCGAGGCAGGAGAAGACACTATTTACCTTTGTGAAAAATGCAGGGTTGCAGTGAACGAGGAGATCATAAAAGAACAGCCCGTATGCCCTGAATGTCAGAATAAGGATTTAAAGAAAGAAAAGGCAGTGGAGGTGGGAAACATTTTCAAACTGGGTACCAAGTATTCAGAGCCTTTCAGTCTTAGTTATAAAGACGAGAAAGGGAAAGAAAACCTTGTAGTAATGGGATGCTATGGCATAGGGTTGAACAGGCTCATGGGAGTTATTGCAGAGGTGTTTCATGACGAAAAAGGAATCTTGTGGCCAAAAGCCGTAGCTCCCGCTCTCGTTCACCTCGTATCTCTTCAAGGAGGAGAACAAAAGGCGGAAGAACTGTATGAAGATCTTCTAAAAAAAGGCGTTGAGGTGTTGTATGATGACCGACTAGATCCGAGTCCTGGGCAGAAGCTTACAGACGCAGATCTTATTGGCATTCCCCTAAGGATCGTGGTGAGCGCAAAGACGATCTCTGCAGGGAAGATAGAGGTGAAGAAACGGAATGAGAAGCAGGAACACCTTATTGATGAAAGAGAAATCATAGAGTATATTCATTCCTTATGAATTCCGAACGAGATTTCATACAATGTTTATGAGTAATAGAAAAATCAATGTGCATATGAATAAGAGCGTGACAAACAGTATCAATCTAATATCTCGTACGGGATGAAAAACATATTCAGAAAAGTTCTCTCATTCCTAGGCCAGGACATTGCTATTGATCTTGGAACTGCCAATTCGGAGGTGTATGTGCGCGGAAGAGGCATTGTTATTCAGGAACCCTCGGTAGTTGCGGTTAATCAAAGAACAGGACAAATTTTAGCTATTGGAGCTGAAGCAAAAAAGATGGTTGGCAGAACTCCAGCCCATATCGTTGCCACAAGGCCATTGAGAAAAGGCGTTATCTCTGATTTTGAAGTTACCGAGCAGATGCTCCGTTACTTCATTGAGAAGGTAACAAAGAGAAGATTTTTGTTAAGCCCGGGTCCCCGTGTCATCGTCGGCATCCCTTCCGGGGTTACCGAGGTAGAGAAGAAAGCGGTGCGCGATGCCACTTTAAACGCGGGAGCAAGAGAAGTATTTCTCATAGAAGAACCTATGGCAGCTGCCATAGGAGCCAGACTGCAGGTGCAAGAAGCAGGGGGCAACTTTATCGTAGACATAGGAGGGGGAACCGCAGAGGTTGCCGTTATATCTTTGGGGGGTATTGTTGTTTCCAAGTCTTTGCGCATTGCGGGGGATAAATTAAATGAAGACATTATCCAATTTGCGCAGGAGGAGTACAAGATCTTAATAGGAGAACGAACCGCAGAAGCCATTAAGATTGCCGTTGGATCTGCGTATCCCTTGAAAGAAAAAATGGAAACTCCTCTTCGTGGAAGAAATCTGGTAACTGGATTGCCCGAAGAGATCATGGTGTCTGACACGGATATTCGGAAAGCAATGGAGCGCTCAGTGCGCCAAATAGTCAACGAGATCAAGGCAACCGTGGAAGAAACTCCTCCAGAACTTCTGGCAGACATTATGGCAAAGGGCATCCATTTGTCAGGAGGAGGAGCGCTACTCCGCGAGCTTGATGTGCTTATCGCAAAAGAAACAAAAATTCCCACCATTGTCGTAGAGGATCCTCTTACCGCAGTAGTGCGTGGCGCGGGGCTTGTGTTAGAAAATCTTGATGAGTTAGAAGAAGTGCTTGTAGAGACTGAAGAATTAGATCCGCCTCGATAAGAAAAGAGGGGAGCATAGATTTACCATCTTCTTATCATTGTTATGGCAGAATTAAGAAGATACAAGTTTGTGTTTTAGTTTTTGTAAACTATTCATGCTATAGCAATTATAGTTGACAACCAAAACCGTTCGCCGCGAGGGCAGTTTTTTGATGAAAGTTGACAAAAGTTATAAGTTCCTGTATTATATATCTAACAGAAAATTTGCAGGGGAGGTGCATAATGGAAAGGACATTTTTCTTGACCGACCAGGCGATAAGCGGCAATGTGGTGGCATATCGGCTTCGCAGTACCTTAGGGAGGGGGTGTCGGTACTCTCCGAATCATCCATGGACAAATGGAGAAGGAGTTCTTGTGGATGATGAAACAGGGCACGCCTTTGCCCTGTTTAGGAAACAGGAGGGGCGAAATGTTATTGTGTTGCATGATGGCCGAGACGACTTTCTTGGCTCCATAATGGCCATAGCTAGTCAAATGCCCATCATGTAACCAAGACCAAGTACGTTTAGTAGCCGCATGGTTCACCCAGCGGCCCTTCTTTTACATTAAAGAAGTTTTTTGGTAAGATTGTTTTATATATGGTGAGTTAATCGAACTATGATCTCAAAAGAAGAAATACAACATATTGCGCAATTAGCAAGGATTCGAGTAAATGAGAATGATCTGGAAAAACTCCAGCAAGATCTTTCAGAGATCCTTGAATATTTTAACGTACTCAAAGAAGCCAATGTATCTGGTATAGAGCCTATGACACTTGTTTCACTACGGGAGATCCCCCGAATGGGGAAAAACGTATCAAGGGAAGACGTTGCCCGTCCAGGAAGTCCTGCGCTTTTGCAAAAGCTTGTTACTATGTTTTCTGCTGTTCGTGAAGGATTCTTAAGGGTAAAAGCTATTTTTTCTAGATGAACACGAATTTGTCTATTGCAGATATTAGAAAAGGGCTTCAAGAACATCAATTCTCCGCAAAAGAACTTGCGAGAGAGTTTTTGGGAACCATCACAAAGAAAGATAAAGATATCCATGCGTTTTTGAATGTTACAGAAAATCTTGCATTCAATCAGGCAGAAGCGATTGATAAAAGAATTGCTCAAAAAGAGAAACTCCCTACGTTAGCAGGAGTTCCGTGCTCTGTAAAGGATGCCATTCTTGTGGAGGATGTGCCATGCACAGCAGGATCCAAGATTCTGGAACACTATGTTGCTCCGTATGACGCTACGGTAACAAAAAAGATCAAAGAGGCCGGGGCAATCATTGTAGGCAAGACAAATATGGATGAATTTGGCATGGGAGCTTCTACAGAGAACTCTGCTTTTGGACCTACAAAGAATCCACACGATTTGACGCGAGTTGCCGGGGGAAGCGGAGGAGGGGCAAGCGCAAGCGTTGCTGCCGCAGAATGCGTCATTGGCCTTGGAGAAGATACTGGCGGTTCCATACGTTTGCCTTCGTCTTTTTGCGGCGTGGTGGGATTAAAACCCACCTATGGGGCAGTATCAAGGAATGGCGTTATTGCACTCGCTTCTTCTTTAGATCAGGTAGGGCCGGTCGCAAAAACCGTGGGAGACGCAGAAATTCTATTCAATGTTATTCGTGGTAGAGATCCCCTTGATTCCACTTCTATAGATGCAGAAATTGGAAATTGGAAATTGGAAATTGGAAATTTACGCATAGGTGTTCCTAAAGAATATTTTGCAGAGGGTTTAGATCCTGCAATCGAAAAAGTGATTCGCGGGGCGATAAATAAACTTGAAGAAGCTGGCGCCCGCATCAAAGAAGTTGAACTTCCCAATACAAAGTATGCCCTTGCGGCATACTACATTATTAATATGTCAGAGGCGTCTGCAAACCTTGCGCGGTATGATGGAATGCGTTATGGAGTATCTCGGCAGGAAGGGTCTTTGCTGCTAGATGCATATCTGGATTCACGGGGAGAAGGATTGGGAACTGAAGTGAAACGGCGCATCATCTTGGGCACGTATGCTTTATCTGCGGGGTATTATGAGGCATACTATAATAAAGCCCAGAAAGTTAGGACGTTGCTAAAGCAAGACTTTGAAAAGGCCTTTGAGAAAGTGGACATCATTGTGGGCCCGGTCAGTCCTTTTCTTCCATTCAAAATAGGGGAGCGCATAAGAGACCCCCTGCAGATGTATTTGGTAGATATTTACACGGTTCCTGTGAATCTTGCGGGGTTGCCCGCGTTGTCAATTCCGGCTGGAAGAGTTGGGAATCTTCCCGTGGGATTACACATGATAGCTCCCGCGTTCCAAGAACAAAGGCTCTTTGAGACAGGCAAACTTTTTGAAACATTATGACAGGCATACAAAATATAATTTCTTGGGTAACAGACCCTGGCATGACAATGGCATTTTTCCCTTGGAGCATACTCTTGGGAGTCATTGGCATTGTCATGCTTATTTTTATCGTGTGGGTTATATGGAAATATAGCTGGAAGCAGTTTGTTTTCTTGTATGACATTACTGAATTTTTTACCTATCGCGCGTATGGAACGGGGGGACTCACGGGTCAGTGGAAAAATGTTGTAAAACGTTTGGAAACCGCAAACGAAGAAGAGTATAAGCTTGCAGTGCTTGAATCGGACGCCATGCTCGATCAATCGTTAAAGCGCATGGGATTTGCGGGAGAAACCTTAACCGATCGCTTACAGAAGGTAAGCGCCGGGATTATTGTTAATCTCCCCGAAATTCGCCAAGCAAACGCTATCCGAAACAATATTGTGCACGACCCAAACTATATGCTCACCTTGAGCGAGGCGCGGAGAATTATAGAAGTCTACCAGGCCGCCTTTGAGGGTCTTGATTTAATCGATTAAGTGCCGGCGGGAAGGATCGAACTTCCGACCATAGTCTTATGAAGGCTCCGCTCTGCCACTGAGCTACGCCGGCACGCTCACACGGTTCCCCCCGACCCCCCTCTTTTAGAAACCCACTGTTTCTAACGGTCGCCTGAGGCGACCTGTTTTCCTACACGGGGAGAACCGAAATTTTACATACGCAAAATTTTCCTTGCATGTTGCGGGGCCGGGAGTTGAACCCGGATCTAAAGGTTATGGGCCTCTCATGATACCGATTCACTTCCCCGCGGTGTTAGTATATCGTATTCTTGTGGTTATATCAAGAGAGTTTTGTATTGCGCGGGCGAAGGGATTTGAACCCTCGGTCTCTTTCGTGACAGGAAAGCGCTTTAAACCAGACTAAGCTACGCCCGCGTGATTATTACCATTTTCTCTAACTTTCACAAAAATGTCAATATAACTCAATCTATTGCTATAGCAGTTTTTTGTTTGACAAAGATTTGTATTCATGTAGAACTAAGGGTAAGCAGCACCTTCAAAACTGAAGGGTGCGTATTCGGAAAGGGAGGAAGACATGAAGCTAGAAGAGCGTCTCTGGGTTGCTGCGGACTATGATCCGCGCAAGGAGGGCGACATCGCTGGGGTACTTGAGAAGGTGCATGAGCTTGCTAAGGCTCTCCAAGGAACCGGAGTTACTCTAAAGGTAAACTCCATTCTTCGGGCGTGGGGCTACGGCCTGATCAGAGAGATCCATGCGTTTGGTCTTGATGTTTGCGCCGACCTCAAGTTGACCGACATCTCCAATACATCGGAGCTTGATGCCGTCATGCTTGCTATGTTCAGACCAAGGTACATGACCATGATGTGCGCATCGAGCTTGGCTGCGATCGAGAAGGTCAAGAAGGCTGTTGGCGCTTCCACTCAGGTCATCGGCGTAACCCTGTTGACCGACATCAGCCCGGCGGAGTGCAGTGATCTTTATGATATGACGTCGCTCGAAATGGCTATCCGGTTTGCCAAGCACGCCAAGAAGACTGGCTGTCTTGACGGGCTTGTGGCATCTGCACTTGAGGTGCCTAGGCTCAGGATTTTGCTGGATGATCTTTCCGGGTTAACACTGACCACGCCCGGCATCAGGCCTGCGTGGGCTCCCGTACAAAACGACGACCAGAAACGCGTTGCTACGATAGCCGAGGCAATTCAATCTGGCGCTGACCGCGTGGTGCTCGGCAGACCCATCACCCAAGCCAAGGACCCCCGGGAAGCCGTGGAACGCACTCTAAAAGAAATCGAGGCAGCGCTTGCTGCCATAGCACAGAAGGCCTAGGTTTAATAACAAGAGGTCCTCCGCTGACAGGGGAACGTTCTACGCTCCCTTGCCAGCGGCCTTTTCTTTGTGCCTAAACTCGGTTTAGGTGTGGATAACTAAACCGAGTTTAGGCGCCTTGATTATGCTTTTATTTTAAGGTAAAATAAGGAGGTACATGGATATTAAAATAAGTTTGCAAGAAGAGCAGGAAATAAGGAAAGCTCTTGAAAAAAGAGATGATCCTGAAGCCAAAAGAATGCTTCGGTTTTTAGATATGCCAGACTTGTCGCGCGCGCCAGACAACCCGCTTTATGAGCTAGTTTCTCGTACTCTGCAGACCAAAAGCCTGGTTGGTTTTGACGTGATTGTCATTCCCGAGATTGTTCCTACTCATATTACTTTTGATTTGTTCAATATGCCTCTCGGGCATCCGGCTCGCAGCAGATCTGACACCTACTATGCTACTGACGAATATATCCTTCGTACACATGACACGGTGATGTGGTATTATTATCTCAACCATCCAGCCATAAAAGCGCGCATTCAAGAAAATCAGCCATTGGGCGTGATGTGCTACGGCAAGGTTTACCGTAAAGACGAGATCGACCGCAGGCACATGAATGTTTTTCATCAGTTGGGCGGCCTGTATCTGGTGCCAGACAATCAACGAACAGTTACACTGGATGATTTAAAGAATGTTCTAACCGAGATAGCCCAGAATATCTTTGGCGCGAACGTAAAAAATCGTTTCAATGAGGATAATTTTCCTTACACTGATCCTAGTTTAGAAATGGAGATCGAGATAAATGGCCAATGGATCGAGATGCTGGGTTGCGGACTGCCGCGCCAAAGCGTTTTAGCTAATTTTGGCCTTACCGGGTACAACGGCTGGGCATTCGGTTTTGGTTTAGAGCGCCTGGCAATTGTTAGCATGCAGTTGCCAGACATCCGTTTGCTATGGTCGCAAGACGAACGGGTTGCGCAACAGCTCAAACTTGGTAATCCGTATAAAGAGGTGAGCAAGTATCCGCCCATTACCCGGGATATCTCTTTTGTGGTCAACAAAGATTTTGTTCCCAACAACTATTTTGATCTGATCCGTGACATTGGAGGAAACCTAGTTGAAGAAGTGAAACTGATTGACAAATATGAGGACGAGAAAAAGTTTGGACCAGACAGGGTAAGTTATACCTACCGGATCGTGTATCGGAGCAATGAAAAAACCTTGGAGGGTTCAGAGGTTGATGCGCTTTCCAATGAGATTTACAAGCAAACAGCCAAACAGTTTGGCGCGCAACTCCGTTAGTAATATTATGGTAAAGCAATCAGCACAATCATCTAGTTATACCGCAAAAGACATTCAGGTTTTGGAAGGGTTGGATCCTGTAAGAAAGCGCCCCGCAATGTACATTGGGTCTACCGGCTTGGATGGACTTCACCATTTAGTGTGGGAGGTTTTAGATAACGCCATAGACGAGGCCATGGCAGGGTACGCAAAGAACATCGCGGTGTCTTTATTGCCGGCAGACAGGGTTAGGGTTATAGATGACGGAAGGGGAATCCCGGTGGAAAAGCACCCCCAGACCAAGAAGTCTACTCTTGAAACCGTTATGACCATTCTGCATGCTGGAGGAAAGTTCGGCGGAGAAGCCTACAAGGTGTCAGGGGGTCTTCATGGGGTTGGCGTTTCTGTAGTGAACGCCCTTTCTACCTACTTGAAAGCCGAAGTGTCGCGAGATGGCATGCGTTATGAGCAAGAATACGCGAGAGGAAAGCCTAAGGGACCAGTCAAAAAAGTAGGGGCTTCAAAGGGCACTGGTACTGCCGTACTGTTTGAGGCAGATCCTGAAATATTCAAGGAAATCAAGTTTGATGCTAAAAAGATCAAGGATCACTTGCGACAGCAAGCGTATCTTACCTCGGGCGTACGCATTACGTTTGTTGACGCACGAGATGAGCAAAAGAAGGAAACATACTCTTTCTACTTTGAGGGAGCTCTTGCTTCGTATGTCGGCTATCTCACCAACGGAATGGTTCCCGAACATGAGAACATATTTTATGCAAAGGGAGAACGTGATGGCATTGTGGTAGAAGCGGCATTTCGCTACACAAAAGAGTTTGAGATCTATGAAGAAAGCTTTGCTAACAATATTATTACTCCCGAAGGAGGGACGCATTTAACAGGTTTTCGTTCTGCGCTTACCCGTACGCTCAATGACTACGCAAAAAAGAATAACATCTTTAAAGGAGAGGATGCTCTTACCGGAGATGACGTGCGAGAGGGCATGACCGTGGTAGTATCAATAAAAATCAGGGAACCTCAATTTGAGGGCCAGACAAAAGCGAAACTGGGAAATCCGGAAGCTAAAACCGTGGTAGAAACCGTAGTTGCAGAAGCCCTAAATGATTTTCTAGAAAGAAATCCGCAAGATGCTAGAGCCATTCTTGAGAAATGCCTTTTGGCTTCCAAGGCGCGGCAAGCAGCAAAAGCAGCGCGCCAGACCGTATTGCGCAAGGGAATCTTGGAAGGCCTTGCTCTTCCTGGCAAGCTTGCTGACTGCTCCTCAAAAGATCCCGAAGAATCAGAATTATACATCGTGGAAGGGGAGTCAGCGGGAGGTTCGGGCAAACAAGCGCGAGACCGGAGGTTCCAAGCCATTCTTCCTTTAAGGGGAAAGATATTGAATGTTGAGCGAGCTCGTTTAGACAAGATCCTTGCCTCCAAAGAGATACGCTCTCTGGTGATTGCTCTTGGCACTGCCATTGCCGAAGATTTTGACATTGAAAAGCTTCGTTATCATCGCATCATCATCATGGCTGACGCAGACTCCGATGGAAATCATATTCGCACGCTCATTCTTACTTTGTTCTATCGATACTTTAAACCATTGATAGAACATGGGTATCTTTACATCGCCCAGCCTCCGTTGTATAAAATCCAAGTAGGGAAACAACTAGGATATGCGTATTCAGAAGAGCAAAAGGAAAAAGTGATTGCGGGTTTGGTAAAACAAGGAGGAAATTCTAAACCCAATATTCAACGATACAAGGGATTGGGAGAGATGAACCCGGCAGAGCTTTGGGAAACAACCATGAATCCTGCAAACCGCATTCTTTTGCAAGTTACAATTGAAAATGGAAAAGAAGCAGACCGCATCTTTGACATCTTGATGGGAGACGAAGTATTGCCCCGCAAGAAGTTCATTCAAACCTACGCGAAGAGCGTGAAGAACCTAGATATTTGACAATTAGTAGGATTGCTGGTACCGTTAACTCTAGAGAGGCCTGGAGGCCTTTTTAGATAGAAAAACAGATGATATCGCCATTTGGGAAACTCTTTCTATTCTTGAAGGAGGTACGCCTCGAAACAAAAAAAGTAAATTGGCCCAGGAGGGAAGATACGATAAAAAGCACTATTATCGTGATCTTGTTTTCTGTTGCGGTTGCCATGATCTTAAGCCTCTTTGACCTTGTCTTTACTTCTTTGATGAAGCGTTTTATTCTGTAAAATAGCACTATGCCTAAACAGCAAATCACCCAAGAGCGCAACTGGTATGTTATTCACACCTATTCTGGGTATGAAGACGCTGTAGCGCGAAACTTAAAGCAGAGGATCGAATCCTTGGGCATGGAAGATAAGATATTTCAGGTTTTGGTGCCCAAAGAGAAAAAGATTAAAATCAAGAACGGAAAGCGAAAGCTCATTGAAGAAAAGATCTACCCAGGGTATGTTCTTGTAGAAATGGTGGTGACCGATGATTCATGGTATGTAGTAAGGAATACTCCAAATGTGACTGGATTTGTGGGGGCGGGAACCACTCCCATTCCTGTATCTGGAGACGAAATCGAGTATTTGAAAAAGCGCATGGGACAGGATTCTCCCCAGTATGACATTCAAGTAGTTTTAGGAGACATGGTAAAGATAACCGACGGTCCATTCAAGGACTTTGAGGGAAAGGTATCTGCAATAGACCAAGAGCGAGGCAAGATAAAGGTGCTGGTTAGTATGTTTGGTCGAGATACTCCCGTTGAACTAGATTCCTTACAGATTAAAAAACTCTAACATGGCAAAGAAAGTAAAAGCAGTAGTAAAACTTCATATCGCCGCTGGAAAAGCGACTCCGGCCCCTCCCGTAGGCCCTGCTTTGGCTTCTCACGGAGTAAACATTGGAGAATTCTGTTCCAAGTTTAATGAAGCCACAAAGGCCAACGAGGGATTTAAGATCCCCGTAGACATTACTATATACGAAGACCGAAGCTATCAATTCAAGCTTCATGAGCCGCCCGCGGCACAGCTAATCAAAAAAGCCTTAGGTCTTGAGAAGGGTTCGGGCACTCCTAACAAAACAAAGGTTGGGAAAATAACCCAGGTTCAGTTGGAAGAGATTGCAAAAAAGAAAATGCCTGACCTGAATACCGAAAACCTAGAACAGGCAAAGAAAACCATTGCAGGCGCCGCAAAAAGCCTGGGACTTACTATAGAATAAACGATATGATCCTTTCTGACAGAGATATCAAGAAGTTTATCTCAGAAGGAAAAATAAAAGTTTCTCCAGCTCCGGATTTTGAAAAACAACTCGGGCCGTGTTCTCTTGATCTTCATTTGGGAGATACCATGAAAGTATTCAAGACTTCTCCATATCCGTATCTCGATCTTAAAGGAAAGGTAGAAGTTGAGGGACTCATGGATGAAATCAAAGTAGTGGAGGGAGGACCGTTCATACTTCAGCCAGGCGCTTTTGCGCTCGCTATAACCAAAGAAGAGTTCACGCTCCCAGATGACCTTATGGGCCGTCTTGACGGAAGAAGTTCTTTGGGACGATTGGGTATTGTAGTGCACTCTACTGCTGCAAGATTTGACCCTGGCTGGTCAGGAAAAGCTGTCATGGAACTCGGAAACCTTGGACCCATGCCTGTCATTCTCTATGAAGGAATGAGGATGTGCGCGCTTACGTTTGAAACGCTTTCTTCTCCTGCGGAGATTCCATACGGCAAGAAACAAACAGACAAATACGTGAAGCAAGAAAATCCTCAAGCAAGCAAAATAAATAAAGAATTCACTCAGTAGTAATAAAAAGCCCGCCACCATGGCGGGTTTTTCGTATACCCTATTCTGCCATTTTTCCTGTCGTGGGGTCGTATAATCCACCGGCAACAGTCAGTTCTCCTTTTATTGGAGGATATGGATCGTATCCTTCAAGAGTTACCATTTCCGGCCTAAAATCGTCTATATTCTTAAGAGATGAGTCAATAGAAACCCTAGGAAATGGTTTTGGTTCTCTTGTGAGCTGCTCTTTCACTTGTTCTATATGATTTTCATATACATGATAGTCGCCAAATGTATGGATAAATTCTCCTGGTTTGTATCCGGTTACTTGGGCTAAGATTATGGTCAAAAGCGCGTAGCTTGCGATGTTAAAGGGCACCCCTAAAAAGAGATCTGCTGAACGTTGATAGAGTTGGAGCGAAAGCTTGCCGTCTCTCTGCGAAAATTGATACATATTATGGCAAATAGGAAAACGGCTGGCATCCTCGTTGGTTGCCATAGTATAGAGATATTCTGGATTCCAGGAGTTTATAATTAAGTTCTTCGCGTCTGGATCATCTTTAAGTTCTTGTATTGCCCATTTGAGCTGATCCACTGTTCTCCCTGCTGTACGAGTAGGCCATCGTCTCCACATTTCCCCGTATATGCGGGGCAGTTCTCCGTAGTCTTTGGCAAACGCAGGATCTTTCGCCACCCTTTCAATAAACTCTTCTTTAGTTAGTTCGGGAAGCGCTCTCTGTTTTGCATTCTTTTTGTAGGTTTTATACGGATAGTCATCCCATATATGCACATTATTGTCCACCAGATATTTAATGTTTGAGTTTCCAGACAAGAACCAAAAAAGTTCGTGTAGCACTCCTTTCCAGTATACTTTCTTTGTAGTAAGCAGAGGAAAATCTTGAGATAGGTCGTATCGTATTTGGCTGCCAAACAAGCTGTACAACACAATGTTTGTACCGCGATCAACCTTTTTTACGCCTTTTTCAAGGGCGTCTTTAAGCAAATTGAGATATTGGTATTCAGGATGCATTGTGATATTATATCACAATGAATCCCGTAAGAAAATTTACATTCAAAAGTTATCCGATAGACACTTTTTCTTGTTTTGATAAAGGTGCGAAGATTAACCAAAGATTGAAAATTTTCTAACGGGATGAAAGTTTTCATTATAGCAGCCCTTTGCGCAGACGGGTTTATAGCTAAAAATCCTGGCCAGTCTACCTTAACCTGGAGGAGTAAGGGAGATAGGCAATTCTTCATTGCAAAGACAAAAGAAGCTAGGGTGGTGGTTATGGGCTTAAACACCGCCAAAACCTCCAAGCGGCCCATGCCAGACCGTTTAAACATCATCTACGCGCAAAACAAGGAGGAACTTCCTCACTGGAAAGACTTTGAGGGCTGGGAGATAACGCAAAAAGACCCCGCCTCTCTAATACAAGAACTTTCAGAAAGAGGGTATGACCAGGTTGCGATCTGCGGAGGTTCCACTATATACACCATGTTTATGCAGGCCGGAGTCGTAGATACCCTATATCTTACTATAGAGCCAGTGCTCTTTGGCCAAGGTATGAGTCTTTTCAATAAAGAAGTAGATAAAAATCTTACGCTTATCTCAACAACAAAATTAGAAGATAATACATTACTTCTCGAATATGGTACTCGGAATTGAACAATTGCATACATTAGTTAAGGAGCAAGGCCTTGTTACAAACCTTTCCGAACGAGAGCTCACGAATCCAGAGGGTGCCGGGTTTGATTTGAGAATAGGGGAGTTATACGAGGTTTCGGGGCAGGGATTGCTTGGGGTCACAGAACGGGAAACTCCCGAGATAAAACTTATTGCAGCATACGAAAATGGGAAAACCATTGAAATACAGTTGAAACCGCATGTCTATTATATTTTCAAGACCGTTGAAGAGGTGAATATGCCAGAAGACCTTCTTGCTATTATGACTCCGCGGTCTACGCTGTTTCGCTCTGGCGTCTATGTATTTGGCGGCCAGGTTCCTCCAGGGTACAAGGGAGGGCTTAATATGGGCATATATAACTATAGAGATACTGACTTTAGACTCGAAATGGGGGCGCGAGTAGTGCATATCATGTTTTTTGAGGTAAAAGGGAAAGCAAATCTCTACCGGGGCCAATGGCAAGGCGGAAGAACCACCACAGACAAAAAAGAAACACAAGTTTAAAGATATCTATGGATACCGACGAAAAAACTGTTTATATCTGCGGCGCACTCACAGAATTGCCACCAGAAGAACAAGAATCAGTAAAGAAGTTCTACAGTAAACTTGGGGATCTTTGCGGTGAGGTGACTGGTAAACGTGCTTTTGTTCCTCATGAGCATTATGATCCTATCCGTCACGCAAACTTTACCCCGGCAGACGTTGATAAGGCTGAACGTGATCAAGTTTGCAATCATACATCTCTTGTGCTCGTTGCAACATTTACCCCTTCATGGGGAGGTGGCATTGAAGTTGAGATGGCTTACAGAAGCAACGTTCCTGTTATCGTTTTATGCGAACGTAGTAAACTTGAACAACGAAAAATATCCCGTCTTCTACGAGGTAATCCTGCTGTTATTTCAGTTATTTCCTATGATACGGAAGAGGAAGTTGTAGAAAAATTGCGGAAAGAATTAAAAACTTACACCGAGGCGTCATTATGCTAAAGAATCCTTATCTAGAGAAATTCATCGTGTTTGAGGGTATTGACGGCTCGGGAAAGTCTACTCAAACTAAACTCCTTGTTCAAAGACTTAAAAAAGAAGGCAAGAGAGTTGCGACGTTCGATTTTCCCCAATACGGCAAAAAATCAGCCGGCATGGTGGAGGAATATCTTTCGGGCAAGTATGGCTCCCTGAAAGAAGTAGGGCCATATCAAGCATCCATTTTCTATGCCGTAGACCGTTACGACGCAAGTTTTGAGATACAAAAGACCCTCTCAAAAGGAACCATCATAGTTTCAGACAGATACATAGGTTCTAATGTGGGGCACCAGGGAAGCAAAATTTCTTCTCTTTCTGCGAGAAAGAAGTTCTTTTCCTGGCTGTATGACTTAGAATATAACATCTTTCAGGTTCCCAAGCCCACAAGATCGTTCCTCTTGAAGGTCCCGCCTCGCGTTGCGCAACGGCTCTGCGAGAACAAAGAGAGAAGAAAAACAAAAAAGACCGATATTCATGAAGAAAACATTAGGCATTTGCAGAACGCGGAACGCTCATACCTTCATGCCTCGCGCCTATTCCCTAAAGACTTTACTGTTATAGAATGTATGAAGGGGAATACATTGCTTTCTCGGCAAACAATACATGAAAAGATCTGGAAAGAAGTAAAAAAACTTCTATGAAGTATACGCCCACGATAGGTTTAGAAATTCATGCGGAGCTCAAAACAAAAAGCAAGATGTTTTGCTCATGCAAGAATGATCCCCTAGAACAGCACCCGAATATAAACGTATGCCCCATATGCTTGGCGCATCCAGGAACTCTTCCCGTGGCAAATGAAGACGCAATACATAAAGTCATTAAGGTTGGCCTTGCTTTGGGATGTACTATTCCTGAACATTCAAAGTTTGACCGCAAGAACTACTTTTACCCCGATCTTCCCAAAGGATACCAGATATCGCAATATGACATGCCGTTTGCCAAAAACGGATTTTTGGAAATTCGAAATTCCAAATCCGAAATTCGAAAAATACTAATTACCAGGGTGCATCTGGAAGAGGATACCGGAAGATTACAGCATCTCTTCGAGTCAGAGTACTCTTTGGTTGATTTTAACAGAGCTGGAGTACCTTTGATGGAACTGGTTACAGAACCCGACATCACATCTTCGCAAGAAGCTTCTAGCTTTGCTCAAGAACTTCAACTAATACTACGCTATCTTGGCGCTTCAGACGCAAACATGGAAAAAGGGCAAATGAGAGTAGAAGCCAATATCTCAGTGAGGCCCGAGGACCAAGAGAAACTGGGCACAAAAGTAGAGGTTAAGAACTTAAACTCTTTCCGCGCGGTAGAAAGAGCCATTGAGTATGAGATACAGAGGCAGACAGAAGCGTTAGAACAAGGGAAGAGCATTATTCAGGAAACTCGCGGCTGGGATGCGCAAAACGAAACAACCTATTCTCAAAGAGAAAAGGAATCTAGCCATCAATATCGGTATTTTCCTGAACCAGATCTTCCTCTGTTTCAATTCTCCAAAAAAGAGATAGAGTCTTTAAAAGTACAGCTTCCAGAACTTCCCCAGCAAAAGAGAAAACGCCTCTCTCAAGAGTATGGCCTTTTAGAAAAAGAGACAGAGGTCTTTGTCCGCAATAAAGACATGGGAGAATACTTTGAAAAGGTAGTCTCTGAACTAGGACCCCGCATTGAACATGAACACCTCAAAAAACTCATCAAGCTTTCTGCAAACTACATCTTGAGCGATCTTATGGGGCTATTAGAGGGAGCCTCCGTAGAGGAAGAAGACTTCTTGATTACCCCAGAAAATTTTGCGGAGCTTATCCTTCTTATAGAAAAAGAGGAGATATCAAGCGCTATTGCAAAACGGGTGCTTAAGGAAATGTTCGCAAAAGGCGGCGACCCTTCCAAGATCATCGCGGAGCGGGGACTGTCCCAGCTCAACGACGAGGAAAGCATTCAAAAGATAGCCCAAGAAGTTATTAAAAAAAATCCCAAAGCCGTAGAGGACTATAAAAAAGGCAAAGAAAATGCTTTGCAGTTTTTAGTAGGCCAACTTATGGCGCAAACCCGAGGAACTGTTAGCCCAGATATTGCTTCAAAAACGCTTCGCAGTCTTTTGAAGAAGTAATCCAATTGACGCGCTGGTCTTTTTTGAACCAGGTCATCTGGCGGCGGGCAAAGTCTTCAGTCGCTTTCTGAATTTGCTGCTTGAGGGTTTGCAAAGGTCTGTCCTTTGCAGACGCAAAGGACGGATTTTTGTGCAGGTAATCTACAACAAGACGATACTCAAAACCAAATTCCTCAATTCGATCCCAAGAAAGACCAGATGCTCTCAAATTTTTTACTTCTTGCAAAAACCCTTGTCTAAACATCACTAAAATTCGTTTTTGTATTCGTTCTTTCAGTTCTTCCCGCGATTTCTCAACGCCAAGGAACAGCACAGGATAGGGGAGTGGGCGTTTCTGGAACGGAGGCACTGGTTTTTTTGTTGTCATTACTATCTCTAAGGCGCGTATAAGCCGTCTTGGATTCTTCTGTTCAATGGTTTTGGCGCGCTGCGGGTCAAGCTTTTGAAGCTTTTTCAAGAGTTGTTCTGCGCTCAATTTCCCTAATTGTTGTCTTAACTTCATATTTGGCTTTACTTCGGGAATTACCCAGCCGTCTGTTAGAGTATAGATATAAAGCGGGCTTCCCCCAATTATAACGGGAATATTCCCGTGTCTCGCTATCTCTGCCATGGCTTTCTTAACAAGATGACAATATTGAAAAACTGTAAATTGTTTTTTTGGAGAAGCTACGTCTAAAAGATGATGGGGAACGCCCCGCATTTCTTTTTTGGTTATTTTCCCAGACCCAATATCCAAGCCCCTATACACCTGCCTTGAATCTGCCGAGATTATCTCACCCCCAAACTTCTTTGCAAGTTTTATGGCCAACGCGCTCTTCCCAGATGCTGTTGGTCCAAGAATAACAATAAGTTTTTTCATGGTAAAAGCGAGATACCACTATACCAAAATAGCTCGCGCAGGCGATTTTGCTGGTCCACCGATGAGGCGGAAAATCGCCGAGCGGGCAGACCGCAATCCGCGCTGGCGGATTGACGAGTCGGTATTTTGAATAGTGGTATCGAGTGCTAATGGACCTCCTCCTTCTTTTCTTTTAAGAAAGACCTCCAGTGCTCTAGAAATTCCACAAATATCTGAAACGGAATCTCAATTAAGAAGTTTAAGAGCACGACTAAAATGTTGTACCTGGCAACTTGGCGAGACAGCCACCTTCCCACCGCAATGAAGGGGAGGGTGAAAAAATCAAAGACGCTGTACAAAAACCCCTGTTTCTGCTCTCCAATAAGAAGCTCTGCTCCTCTCTGGCGTATTTTTGTTCCTCCAAAGGTGATAAGAGAAATAAAGAGCAAGAATACAACACTAGAAAGAGTACTAAAGTTTAGCTTGTTGAGGGCGAAAAATAGAAGGCCAAAAGAGAGGACGAAACTCGCAAGATATATTGCATAGATAATCGTGTTGAGTATGGCTCCTTTTTTTCTTGGGGAAGTCAACTCATGCATATTGCGCTTATCTGTTGCATACGTAATGCGCATAACCTCCAGCATCACCTTCTGGAAATTCTCTTCGGAAGAAGTCGTAATGCTGGTCATTAAAAGAAGCATTAGGAGGGGAGGCACGGCAACGCTAATTCCAATGGCTCCTGTATTAAATTCATGAGTTACATACTTATCGAAAGGAATTTCTGCCGCAAGGGCAATGAGTATTTTTGAAAGAAACACAGAAAGCGTGCCGTAGAGTGCGGCCCGGTGCATTTTGCCGCGCAATTTTCCAAGGCGAACGGTATAGGCCTCTTTCATGGCCCCCTCAAGTTTTATGGAATCCTGGGCAAGTTCAGAAAAATTGTCAGGATTCTCCGTAATGATATCTCCTACAAGAAGATAGGGCGTGTCGTATCGCTCGGCTACTTGATACAGTTTTTCTGAAAGAGGATGAAAAAGAATGCCTCGGATCTTTTCGGAAAGCACGTGTATCTTTTCTGCAATCGTGCGAAGGGTTTCCTGATCTGGGTTTTCCCAGAACGGGTAGAGCTTCTCAAAGAGATGATATGAGATGGTGGAGTCGTCTAGTTTGAACAGGGCGCGGCAAACAGCCACGTATACCTGGATGTGCTTGTCCGCTTGTGAAAGGGCTATCCCGTTCTTCAATACAATATCCTGTTCCATGCTTTGCGTCATAAAATCGATCAGAGCGCGTTCTCTCCTGGAAGAGATGAGCGTTTCTTCAACTTCAGCCGCGGCAATGCCCAAAAGCCAGCCTTGCAGCTTCGCCAAAAGCTTTCCTGAAGCATCCTGGGAAGCATGTTCTAAAAGAAAAAGATATTTAGAAATGATCTGCTGAATTTCTGGTATCCTGCTAGAAGGTATATTGTTATTTGGGAAATGCCCCCCTCGAATAAGTTCTTCAAGAAAGGGTTCCGCAAAATCTTCGCCTGGAGTTCTGGTAAAAACCCGTCTTTTGAGGATGCGCTCAATGGCGGTTTTCCGGAGCAGGTGCTCTTCTCTCCAATCAACGACTCCCCGGATCTTCTCATAGAAAGAAGCCACACGGGCCGCAACCTCGTCTACCCCAATAGTGGCATCTCCCTGTTTTGGCTCTGCCTCTTGTTTCCAAAGCCTGTGCTGCTCGATAAGAGTTTTGACGTTTTTTGATAGTTCCATCCTTCGCTTTTCGCTTCGCTAAAAGCTTCGGATGGCAAGCCATAACGACATCTCATAGCTGTGCTTTTATTGCACTCGCGAAGGATGTCCTGCCGTAGCTTTAGCGAAGGCGGACTACATTATTATTTTTTTTCTTCTATTTCTTGTTTCATCTTGGCGGAAAATGCCTCAAGCGTGGTCTGACCAAGATCTCCTTTCTGGCGATCCCTGACGCTTATTGTTCCTTGCTGCTCTTCCTTTTCTCCTACAATCACAAGATAGGGGATTTTCTGCATTTGCCCTTCCCTGATTTTCTTTCCAAGAGTTTCATTCTCTTCTTTGACTGTTACGCGAAGATTTTTATCTTTTTCAAGAAGTTCTCCATGGATTTTTTTAGCAAAGGCAAGAGATTTATCTGACACAGGAAGGATCCATACCTGTTCTGGAGAAAGCCACAAAGGGAATGCGCCCGCATAATGCTCAATGAGAACACCCATGAACCGCTGAATAGAGCCAATGACGGTTCGGTGAATAATAATAGGGCGTTTTTCCTTGCCGTCTTTATCAACATAGGTGACATCAAAACGCTCTGGCATGGCAAAGTCCAGTTGAATGGTGCCAAGCTGCCAAGAACGCCCTAGAGAATCTTTGATGTGAAAATCGATCTTCGGCCCGTAGAAAGCGCCATCACCTTCATTGATTTTGTAATCAATGTTTGAGCTCACGAGAATTTTTTTTAAAGTATCCTCTGCCTTCCGCCATACTGCAAGACTTCCAATATACTTTTTGGGACGTGTAGAAAGTTCCACATGCACATCCTGAAATCCAATAATCTTGTAAAACTCAAGGATAAGCGAGATAACGCCCGAAACTTCTTGTTCTACTTGGTCTGGCCGGGTAAAGATATGCGTATCGTCTTGGCGGAAGGCGCGAACCCTGAATAAACCATTGAGGGTTCCAGAAGGTTCATGGCGATGAACCTCGCCGGCCTCCGCAAACTTCAAGGGAAGTTCCCTGTAAGAACGGGGGCGCACCTTGTATATCAAAATCGTGCCCGGACAATTCATGGGCTTGATAGCAAAAATCCGATCGTCAATTTTCGTGAAGTACATGTTATCTTTGTAGTGATCCCAATGTCCAGATCGTTTCCACAGATCTTCGGAAAGAAGCATAGGAGTGGAAACCTCTTGATACCCTGCTTTTTTATGAAGTTCTTGATGCAAACTCATAAGTGCTTGGCGCAAGAGCATGCCTTTTGGATGCCAAAACACGAATCCAGGACCCTCCTCATGAAAGCTAAAAAGGTCTAGTTCTTGTCCAAGCTTCTTATGGTCTCGTTTTTTCGCTTCTTCCTGCTGCCACAGATATTGATCCAATTCTTTCTTGGTTTCAAAAGCAATTCCATATACCCTGGTAAGCATGGGGTTCTTTTCGTCTCCTCTCCAGTAGGCTCCCGCAACCCTAGTGAGTTTAAATCCATCTATAGGAAGTTCTTTAGTGTTTTTGACATGTCCTCCACGACACAAATCCACTAGTATATCTCCGGTAAGCATAATGCCAAGTTTGGCAAGCCTTTTCTCCTTTATTAGGTCCTTGGCGATAATAACCTTATACGGCTGTTTTTCTTTCGTAAAGTACGCTACTGCTTTTTTAGCGGACCAAAGTTCTTTCTTGAAAGCCAGATTTTGACTTGCAATCGCTTTCATCTCTTGTTCAATGCGAGGGAGGTCGGCATCGGTTATGAAATGCCCCGCCTTTGCTAAAGCTTCGGCGGGCAAGGCAAAATCCTGGTAGAAACCGTTTTCAATGGTTGGGCCTATAGCGGGTTGCGCTTTTGGATAAAGCCGCCTCACTGCAATATTGGTGAGATGGGCAAATGAATGGCGTATATTCTCAATTTCGGTGTTCTTCTCCATAATGCATGAGTATAGCACAAAAGAAACCGTTTGGGAACAAAACCTTCTCTAAAAAGAGGAGGCGAGGTTTTACGCTAAGACTAAGTTATTTTACCGCAAGTAGATTTCTTAAATAATCTACTTTCTCCTCTAATTTTTCTATCCTTCTTTGGTGATCAGTGATTAAAATATTTTCAATCTTATCGAATCGTTTATTCATTTCATCAAATCGTTTATCAACCGCATCAAATCTTTTATCAATCCCAACAAAGCCTTTTTGTACCATTCTTGCCAAATCTTCAGTTGTGATGTTTTTTGCCATAGCAAACTTATTTTCCTTTATTCAAAATACGATGTCAAGTATTATAGTCGTATAGATTGTTGTCTAATTAAAGCCATGGCTTTAATTAGACGTTAAGAAATCGCGGATATCAATATATAACAAAACCTTGCTATAGCAGAGGTTTGTATTATATGCGTTTTTGCGCAAATGTATAGAATATAAAAAATAGAATGTAAAAATGTGAAAGCCCCCGTTCTTGCGATTGGGGGCCTCATCACCATAGGTCTTTTTTATCCCGCCAGACCATTTGGCAGGAAGATTCCTAGAGGAGACCAATCTCCTTTAGGAAATTCTTTGCGGATTCGTCGAGACCACCCGTTCTTGTGGCGGACTTGACCGCTTCTGTCGCGGTCACCCTTTGGGTGCATCGCACCTCGTGTTGTTCGGGGCTTGATCCCCCTTCGGAAGGTATCATCCCGAACATTATCGGTCCGGGATCCCTTACGGAGCTGTCCCTCCTGAGGGTTATCCATTGATAGAATCCTATCTTTACCTTCCGACCCGCTTCCCACCCAGCTACCCTCGCCGCCTTGACCTCGGCGGCGTGACTCGTCAGAAGAGCGTCGTATTCGGCGCTCTTTAGCACAACCCTACTGAAGATTTTTTTCACCTTTTGTTCTCCCCTTTTTCTTTCCTATTTTTTTTCAAAGATCTTGCAATCTCTTTGAAAGCTCATCAGTTAGATTTGACAAGCCCTCAAATGATCGCAGGAGTCGAGGGAAAGATTTCTCCTCCCCTCGACTCCTTTCTGTCTTGGTCTATTCTACCTTTGTGCCCGTAGGCACCCGGGCGACGAGATGGCGGTAGACGGCCGCCGCCGCGGCCGAGTCGTAGAGCGGGTTGTGCGTCCCCCCTACGAACTCGCCAACAGACAGCTCGTGCTTCTTCATGTAGCTGTCGACCGACGTTGGGTCTTCCCCAACCTGTTGGAGATTTCCCGAAACGTCGAACAGGGGGTAGGGCGCGTCCCAGTCCCCGATAACCCCAAGAACATGCATGTCGCGGAGGATTTGCGCCTCCACAATATATCCCATGTGAACGATCACATGGGCGTCCTCCTTATTCTCCATGTAGAACTTGGCGAAATCGGTGAGGAGCCATCCGTAGGTATTGTGGGTCACGGGGATCCCAACCAGCTTGGGGAGGACATTCGTTCTCACCCACTCATCGGTCACCGTTGAGTCCGGCAGACGACCGACGAATCGAGCGATCTCGGTGCCGTCCTCGTCATAGACGATGGCACCTATTGCAAACGCCTGCCCCCATAGACCGTTGGTCTCTGCGTCGAAACTAAATATTTTTTTCATGATTTCTCCTCTTTTTATCCGCCCCAAAACCTTCTACTAACAGAGTAGATGCCGGATGCTTTAAAATAAGCATCAAACTTGTTTTTTTCCTTTGAATTGTCAAGGTTCTTTCACTCTTGACTGCGTACATTATAGCACCTTTCCTTGTTCTTGTCAAGGGTTTTTGTACAAAAACTACTGCTCTACCAGCTCTTCAACCTCCTCTGCAATAAGCTTCTGATCTCCGTTCCGGCTGTCTAATCTGCCGGTAATAAATACAATTTTGTTCTCCTGAAACATAGTAGGATTCTTTTCTAATATAGAGGGAAACACTACCACTTCAATCTTGTCGGTCATGTCCTCAACTCCCATAAACAGCATGGGTTTGCCAACCTTAGTGATAATCTTCTTTAAAGAGGAAATAATGCCGCCTATCTTAATCTTCTTTTCTTTTACAAAAAATGGAGTCTCTGCTTCCTTTTTGATATGCGCAATAGAGAATGCTCGTTTAGCCAAAATATTCTTTACTCCCTCTAAAGGATGCGAGCTCACGTATAAACCTAAGAGCTCTTTTTCCCATACCAAACGTTCGTGCGGCGTTGCAGGCTCACTCTCTTGTAAAGATAGGGTATGCGTATTCGATTCCGCCCCAAACAAAGACTTTTGCGCTCCATTCTGCGCCTTGAGGCTTTCTCTTGCAACTCCAAGAAGCCGTTCCATATTAGAAAGCAACTGATTGCGCTCTCCAAAGTTATCAAACACTCCTGCCTTGACCAAGCTCTCCAAAGATTTCTTATTCAAATCTTTTGTATGAACTCTATTGATAAAATCCTGAATAGAAAGATATGGTCCTTGCGCTTTTCGTTCTTTAATAATTGCCTCCACAATGCCTTCTCCCACGTTCTTTATGGCCAAAAGCCCAAAGCGGATCTGGTTTTTAGACGGCACCACGGAAAAATTGCTGAAACTTTCATTCAACTCCGGAGGAAGCACCTCAATTCCCATTTTCCGCGTTTCCTCAATAAGAAAGGCAATGCGTTCTATGTCATTCTTTTCTGCGGTAAGCAAAGCAGACATAAACTCAACAGGATAATGCACCTTTAGCCATGCGGTCTGGTAAGCAATAAGGGCATATGCTGCGCTGTGCGATTTATTAAACCCATAGCGCGCAAAAGGTTCAATGAAATGGAAGACCCCTTCTGCTATCTTTTTATCTATGCCGTTCTCCACGGTCTTTCGTATAAACTTCTCTTTTTGCTCTTGGAGAAGCTCTTTTATTTTTTTTCCAATGGCTTTGCGCAGTACGTCTGCCTCTCCATACGTAAACCCTGCAAGGTCTCTTGCAACTTGCAAAACCTGCTCTTGGTATACCGCAATGCCATAAGTGTTTTTCAATATGGGCTCAAGCTTTGGATGCAAATAAGTAATCCTTTTCCTTCCATGCTTTCTATTGATAAAATCTGGGATAAGTTCCATAGGACCTGGCCTGTATAAAGCGATCATAGCTATAATGTCTTCAAATTCTGTGGGCTTAAGTTCTTTTAAATACCTGCGCATACCGTCTGACTCCACCTGGAATATACCAACAGTGTTTGCATCGCAAAACAGCTTGTACACTTTTGGGTCGTCTACGGGAAGATTATCCATATCAACATTCTTTCCATATATGGCGTAAATACGCTTTAAGGTTTCTTCAATAATGGAAAGGTTCTTCAATCCAAGAAAATCCATCTTTAACAACCCCAAGTCTTCAATACTGTGCATTTCATACTGCGTCACAATGTGAGTATCGTTCTGGGTAGGATGCTGCACAGGAGCAATATTCTCTAGGGGTTCTGAAGAAATCACCACTCCGCAGGCATGCGTGGAAGCGTGGCGCGCCACGCCCTCTAACTTTTGAGCTAAGTCAATGAGCTTCTTTGCCTTTTCGTCTGTGTCATACATCTCTTTAAACTCGACAACATCTCGCAAAGTATCCCCTAGGGTAAGTCCAAAAGGAATCATTTTTGCTACCCTGTCGCAATATGAATATTCATACGCTAAAGCGCGGCCTACATCCCGCACGGCAGCGCGGGCCGCCATGGTTCCAAACGTAATTATCTGCGCAACCTTGTCATGCCCGTACTTTTCTCCCACATAGGTAATGACCTCATCTCTCCGGTAATCGGCAAAGTCCAGGTCAATGTCTGGCATGGAAATACGCTCTGGATTCAAGAATCGCTCAAACAAAAGATTATACTGCAGCGGATTTATATTCGTAATATTTAAAAGGTATGCAACCAAAGAACCTCCAACTGATCCTCTTCCTGGCCCCACAACAATGCGGTGTTCTTTTGCCCAATTCACAAAATCCTGAACGATAAGAAAGTACGAAGCAAATCCAGTTTGCTTAATAACTCCCAGTTCATACTCAAGACGCTCTGGCGCCTGGGGGTATTTTGCAAGCTCCGGTCTTCTGCTAAATCCTGCCAAACATAGTTCTTTTACATATTCGTCTGCGGTCTTTTCTGGAGGTAGGGGAAAAACAGGAAGTTTTGTCTTGCCTAATTCCAGCACGAGATTGCATGCGTCTGCAATTTTTTGAGTATTTGATAAAGCCTCTGGCATATCTTTAAAAAGCTCTGCCATTTCTTCAGAACTTTTTAGAGAGAAGTCGTCTTTCAGAAGCGTAAGGCGTTCTGGATCGTCTGGCCGAGCTCCGGTATTTATAAGCATCAAGATGTCCTGCGCCTGCGCGTCTTCCTGCCTTAAGTAATGGGAATCTCCGGTCGCCACCAAAGGAATGGATAACTTTTTAGAAAGTTCAACAAGCCCTTTATTTGCCACGCCCTGTTCTGGAATGTTGGGATGATGCTGAAGCTCAAGGTAAAAGTTCTCTGGGCCGAATATCTCCTGGTATGTTCTTGCCCTTTTTTCTGCTTCTTCAATTCTCTTTGCAAGCAAAAGACGGGGGATTCTTCCCGTTAAACATCCTGAAAGAGCTATTAAACCCGCGGAGTGCTTTCTCAATAGCTCTTCATCAACTCTTGGCTTGTAGTAAAAACCTTCTAGGTGGGCCCTGGTAATAAGTTTTACGAGATTGCGATACCCTTCCTCATTCTTCACAAGCACGGTGAGATGGTATATGGCGTCATCTATGCCAGGACGCTCTTGGCGCATATTCTCAAACGCAAGGTAGAGCTCGGCTCCCAGAATTGCTTTTATGCCTCGTTCTTTTGCTTTTTTGTAAAACTCTATGGCTCCGTACATGTTTCCGTGGTCAGTGAGCGCAACAGAGTCCATGCCGAGCTCTTTTACCCGATCTAAAAGCTGGTCTATTTTGGGTAGACCATCTAACAAGGAGTATTGAGAATGGACGTGAAGATGAGTGAACGCAACAGGCATAACTCTTTGATTGTATCATTCTTTAAAAGGCGCACAAGCAAACCATTGACAAACTCATAAATATGGCCTATAGTAGAGTCAGTAGAACCAGTAATATAAGGAGAGGAGGTGACACGTGAAAATCACGATGAAATTCGAGGGGAGTAAGGTATTCGATATGATCAAGGAGGAAGCTGTTCTGGCTCAACTCCGGGGCGCTCCGTTCATTATTTCTAGACGAGCAGTAAGATTCCAGAGAGACTCCCTTGAGTTGGTTGTAACTACCAACTGCAAAAGAACGGTGATGTCCTTCGGAGGACCAACAATCAATCTTCGCGATCTTGAACCACCTCCAGGGCTCCTACTCAAAGACAGTAGTATAACCAGCATAAGGGTATAAGTGTAAGTGGGACCAAGCGAAGGAGGAGAAACTGCGAGAAGCCCAGCAGTTCTCCTCCTACCTCAAGAATTCATAAAGGTTTTGTGGATTGTTGAGGTAAAAAACTCCCCGCAGAAATGGGGGAGTTTTTGTTTTTGAATTCAGATTTTTAATATTCAAGAAGTCTTCAATTGAAGAAATTAGTATATAACAAAACCTTGCTATAGCAGAGATTTATTATATGAGTAAAGGCAATAAAGTAATATGATATACTAAGTTCATGACTTGGGCTAATTTTCGAGAAGAAAAGAAACTGTGGAAACAAGGATATCAATTTGTTGCCTGCATTGATGAGGCTGGCCGGGGTCCCTTAGCTGGCCCGGTTGTTGCATGCGCCGTTGTGTTAACTAAACCGAGTTTAGGACATCCTAAACTCGGTTTAAGCAAACTTCGGGATTCAAAGAAGCTTTCTCCAAAAAGGAGAGAAGAGATTTATGCAAAAATCATGCACCACCATGGAATATGGTGGGGAATAGGCATTGTTTCTGAAACGGTGATTGATAAAATAAACATTTTTCAAGCAACGAGATTGGCCATGAAGAAAGCCCTAGCAAACCTTCAGAAAAAAACTCCTGTTGATTTTTTGATTGTAGACGGTAATAAAAAACTTTCGTTCATGAACATGCCATGCAAGGCGATCGTGAAGGGAGACGAGAAGGTGTTCTCGTGCGCGTTAGCTTCTATCATAGCAAAGGTGACAAGAGACAGAATGATGCTGCGCTATCACAAAAAATACCCGCAATACGGATTTGATAGGCACAAAGGATACGGCACTAAATTGCACTTTACAATGCTCAAAAAATATGGCCCGTGTGAGATTCATAGAAAAAGCTTTGCGCCAATGAATAAAAATCCAAAGTTCAAAGTTCAAAATCCAAAATAAATTAGAAATCCAAATACCCGCTTCGCCAAAGCTTCAGTGAGGCGAGTCAAAACGCAAAACGGTTTTGAATTTTGTGCTTTGGTCTTTGGATTTCCAGACTATTGCAAAATGCGAATCATTTTGCTATAGTCTGGCATATGGGAGTTCCAAAATGGCATCGTTCCAAATCAAGGCAGGGGCAGAGAAGAATGCATATTTTTCTCAAGGCTCCAAAACTTCAAACTTGCCCAAAGTGCAAAAAGGCTTCTTTGCCGCATGTCACATGCCTCAACTGTGGGTATTACAAAGGCGTGCAGGTGAAAGACGTTCTTGCTAGGCTCACAAAGAAAGAACGCAAACTGAAAGAGAAAGAATTAAAGTCCAAGAACAATGGCAAGTAGGCATTTGGCAAGATCTATTGCAATGCAGTCTTTGTATGAATGGGACTTTGCCGCAAAAGAGGGAGACCTTAAAGAGCTGGTTGAACGCAATATCCAGGAGTTTGGCCCAGGACTGGAAGATGTGAATAAAGACTTTATTAGAACACTGGCCTCTGGGGTAAAAGAGCGCTTTGCAGATCTTAACCAGATTATTGAGAAGGCTGCTCCAGAGTGGCCGCTAGAGCAGATAACAATTGTGGATCGCAATGTACTGCGACTGGGACTTTTTGAACTTTTGTATGGTAACAAAGACGAAGTTCCTCCCAAGGTGGCGATTAATGAGGCTATCGAACTAGCAAAGAATTTTTCTGGCGAGAGTTCGGGAAAGTTCGTGAATGGGGTTTTAGGAACCGTATATCGGGAATTAGACAGTAGCCAAACAAGTTCGTCATGAAAGATTTTTCTCTTTTAGAGTCTAGTTTGAGCGTTTCTTTCAAAGAGAAGAATTTTCTTGTACAGGCGTTTATTCATCGCTCGTACCTAAACGAAAACCCAGATTCTAACCTTCAGCATAATGAACGCTTGGAGTTTTTGGGAGACGCTGTATTAGAACTCATAGTAACAGAAAATCTATACCAACAGTATCCTGATAAGCCAGAAGGAGAGCTTACCACCTGGCGGGCAGCGCTTGTAAACTCAAAGATACTGTCTGAAATTGCGCGGTCCCTGAAGTTCAACGATTTTTTGCTTCTATCCCGCGGAGAAGGGCACGAAGAGGGAAAGGCAAGAGATTATATTCTTGCCAACGCCATGGAGGCGTTCATTGGAGCCCTGTACCTTGACCAAGGGCTGAAAGTATGCGAAAAGTTTATCACAGAGCATATTCTTTCAAGACTTCCCGTTATACTCTCTGACAAGCTTTTTGAAGACGCAAAATCCAGGTTCCAGGAACTCGCCCAAGAAAAAGTAGGAAATACCCCAACCTACCAAGTTATAGAAGAATGGGGTCCTGATCACGCAAAGAACTTTAAGGTAGGGGTGGTCATTGGCAGCGAGATTATCGCAGAAGGAAGGGGCACATCAAAACAAGAAGCAGAGCAAGACGCGGCTTCCCAAGGATTAAAAAAGAAAGGGTGGGTCTAAAGTAATCTACGACTATGTTAATGATACGATTCATGCGAATAGGAAGGAAGAACCAGCCGTCTTTTAAGATAGTGGTGACCGAAAAGACGAAGTCTTCCACAGGAGGCCGCTTTGTAGAAGAGGTTGGTTTTTATAATCCTGTTACCAAAGAAAAGATACTAAAGCCAGAAAGGATAAAATACTGGATATCACAGGGCGCGCAGCCAACCCCCACGGTTTCTAATCTGTTAATATCAGAGAAAGTAACCGAGGGAAAGAAAACTCCAAAACATAAGAAATCAAAGAAAATAAAAGCTGAAACGCCAACAGCGCCTTCAACACCAGCGCCAAGCCCAACTACTTGACATTTTCTGCGATATATGCTATATTATAACTATACAAAAGAATAAAGGCCCACTGGCGAAGGAGAGAGCGCTAGTAGGATAAACATAGAAGATGAACAGACCCGCCTATGCTAAAGCTTCCGCCGACGCTAAAGCTTTGGTGGACAGGTCGGCGGGCAACGCAGGCGGCTCTCCCTGCCCCGTAGCATCTCGCAAGAGATCGGTACGGGGTCAAAAGAGCCGTTTGTTCGTTTAAAGAGGAAGTTCTTTGAGAAAATAAATAACAAAAATCTGTTCGAGAGTGGTTTCTTGAGCGTCTAATCTTTCTGGACTTTCAAGAAACTGCTCTCCGAGCAGGTACATTAGGCTGCCGAGAATCTCGACAGGGGAAAAAGGAGAATACCGTGAAGCACAACAAAAGGGTCGTCCTACTGGGTCTCTTACTGGGGATCCTGGTCGGAAAGCTCATCCCGTTGAGCATAAACGTGCCGTCACAGTACAGGCCCACGTTCCTCATCTTAGGAATAGTCATGGCACTCGTTGTGATATGGCAGGTTACGAAGAAAGGAGATGTTTTCCTTCTAGCTTCGGCGATATCATTCGTCATAACTACTCTGCTGTACGTCACGGTTACGATCTTTGGTCGAGGGCCCCTACAATACAATTGGGGGAGCTGGAAATATGGTCCCGACGAGTTCCTGGTAACACTACTGGGAAGTTCAATACTCTGTGCCGTCGGGTGGAGATGGCGGTGTCGGGTTGCGCACCCCCCGGCCTCGAAGATCGAAGCCGTCTAGCGCGGAAGGACGAGGTATCAGAAGTTCAAATCTTCTCCTCGTCCGCACACTTGAACTCATAATCAAAAGATTGTGAATTCAAGTGTGGAGGTTTACACCTTTACACCACGTTAGTCCTGACCGGTATGGCAGGCTGTGGAAGGAGTTCTTTCATGAGTCTAGTTCGTTTGGTTGCACTGCTTCGAGTCCGGGAGTTGGTGAACCCCACCAACCAAAACATCGAACTGATCTGGGTAGGTCCAAGGAACGTTCACGTCCGCTTCCTTAATGGAAGCATGGCATTGTTTCCCATCTAGAGAAGAGGGTGGCGAGCCTGCTCGTGAAAGCAGCAGGCTCGCCCATCCCATCCGCTGAATTCAAAGGGGGGGGAAATGGAGGAGCATCAATCCTTCCAGGCACTCTTGCAAAAACTGCGAGAGGGAAGCCCAATCATGGTGGAAACGGGACCACTCTCGAGAACCCTATTTTACGAAAGTGGGAACTACTTTGAGCAGACTCCTCGTGGACAGAAAAAAATCTCCAAGGAGGAAGCTCAAGCATACCTCCGTGTCATGATAGCTCGCTGGCGCCGAGAACGGCGCGAGGAACACAAGGAGAAGACGACGCAATGATGTTCGTCTTCTTCGACCCCTTAAGCCCAAGGCTAGGCCTTGTGCCAATGTCGTGGGCTTAAGGGGTTGATAGTATCTTAAAAAGAGAAGGAGGATCCAAGTGGAAAACCTATATCGCATCTACGCGAAGACCATGGGTCCGAATTCTTCGAACAGTATCGAGAGGATGAGTGGATGCGACGGCGTGCATCATGCCGTCTTACCCATTCGGATCTACTTTGGGAAAGATAAAACGGTAGAACATGCAGAATCTTTGCCAGTCGAACAACAAGGACTCTGCGACAAAAGTTGCGGTCCAGAAAATCTCGGTAGCTTCCTCTTCCCATAAGGAGTAGAGAACGAGGAGATACGAAAAGCAATAAAACTTTCTCTATCCTCGCTCTACTCCCCTTCGCCGAGTTTCCCACCTTAGCAAGGTGAGGGATTCAGCGAAAGGAATTTTTTTCAATACTTTATAGTAGCGAATTGAACATTAGTTTTTGAGAACCATCCAGAAAGATATTTAGGGATGCAATACATATATGATTAGTGTTCAATTTGCTGCTATGCGCTCAAGAGTAGAAGCGTTCTCGTAGGAAACAAGTTCTCTCCTGTTTCTTGCGGGAACACTTCTCTTCTTGACACACCTCGCGAAGAATATACAATAGGGGAGTAACATCAGAAAGGTCGAATAGCAGTTTGTACCGTTTTAACTGAATTCATTATGGCAGACGCATACCAAGATCTTCTTGAATATATTGTAAAAGGCATTGTAGACCACCCCGAAGAAGTAAAAATAGACAGAAAAGTTGACGAGATGGGCGTACTGCTCACTCTCAATGTCAACCCAGAAGACATGGGTCTTCTCATCGGCCGCGAGGGTTCTACAGCGAGATCAATCAGAACATTGATCCGCATTGCAGGTCTCAAGGCGCACGCAAGGGTTAACCTCAAAATAGAGGAACCAGAAGGAGGCCGCGCGCCAAGGAAAGAATCCATCGGTGAAAAGAAAGAATCTATCGACGACCTGAAGATATAACAGATTGTCTGAAATAAGAAAACAGTGCTACCATACAGGTGGCATTGTTTTCTTTTCTCAACTATGATTATATTCGACGTCATCACTATATTCCCAGAACTTGTAAAAGCATTTTCCCAAGAATCCCTGCTCAAAAAAGCGCAAGAGAAAAAACTCTTAAAGATAAATATACACAATCTTCGAGATTGGGCAAAAGATCCGCACAAAAAGGTTGACGACAAACCCTTTGGCGGGGGATTGGGAATGGTATTCAAGGTTGAACCATTGTATAGAGCAGTGCAACAAATTCGAAATTCGAAATCCAAAATAATACTCTTTACTCCTCGTGGGAAAAAGTTCACCCAGCAAAAAGCAGAAGAACTTACAAAGAACAAACATCTTATTCTTTTGTGTGGAAGGTACGAAGGAATAGACGAGAGGGTGGCAAAACATATTGCAGATGAGGAGCTATCTATAGGAGACTATGTGCTTATGGGAGGAGAGATCCCTGCCATGGCTGTTATTGAGACAATGGCCCGCCTTATCCCAGGAGTGGTAGGCAAGCCCAGCTTCCTTAAAGAACGCCGCCTAGACGCCAAATTAGGGCAAAAACAGGGATTTTTAGAGTATCCCCAGTACACCAGGCCAGAGATATTTGAAGCCCGCCTTCGTTCTACTAACGGTAGAACTTCGGCGAGGCAATGGAAAGTACCTAAAGTTCTCCTTTCTGGCGATCACAAAAGAATAGAGGAATGGAAACGGAAACGAGGCAGGCTTATTTGCAAATAGGGGATTTTATGCTATCCTATCCTTGATAAATGGGCGGTTCGTATAGCGGCAATTACGTGTGGCTGTAAACCACATGCCTTCGGGCTCCAGAGGTTCGAGTCCTCTACCGCCCACAAGATGACAATAAAGTGCCGAGGTAGCTCAATGGCAGAGCACGTCATTGGTAATGACGCGACAAGAGTTCAATTCTCTTTCTCGGCTCACTACTTCGCCCCTCGCTATAACGATAGCTCGGGGCTACGAAGTGCAAGCAGTCGGAAGAATATGAAATAATAATTAGATATCGAAGTAGTGCCCCTCGAAGCTTTAGCGAAGTGGGGCCACAAATGTATGGCTACAAAAAGAAAGGCATACACTAAGCTGGTGTGCGCGGTATGCAAAAAAGTAAACTACTTTGCGCACAAGTCCAAAATGGTGAAGATGAAAGAAGGGGAGCAGAAGCTTGAACTAAAGAAATTCTGCAGACACTGCAGAAAACATACTCCCCACAAAGAAACAAAGAAATAGCTTTTTCTTAGAGAAAAAGGAAATTACCCCGTGGTGGAAAAATAGGAACGCAGTGACGTAAGAAACCGAAGGTGTCTTAAGCCGAGGGTCGGGGTGATTTTTTAGGGGCGTAGTGAAGTGGTATCACAAGGCTCTCCAAAAGCCTTGGCGGAGGTTCAATTCCTCCCGCCCCTGCAAGGCACAATTCTGCGCCTTGCTTCGCCAGAAGACAGATACAGTACTGTATCTGTCTAGAAGCAAAAGCAGAATTTGACGCAGACAGGTACAGAATTGTACCTGTCCAAAAAGAGTAATCATGAAATTTTACTACGTATATATTCTCTATAATAAATCAAAGGATTTTATTTATATTGGATATTCAGAGAATCTTCAGCAAAGGTTCCGCGAACACAATAGTGGCGAATCAAAATCTACAAAACATTACCTTCCATTAGAGCTTATTCACTATGAGGCTTACCGAAATAAGAAAGACGTAAAACGTCGAGAATTATATTTAAAAACAAATCGTGGAAGAACAACTTTAATAACAATGCTAAAAGAGTATTTTGCTAATTAAGCAAAGAATCGCCAAGCAGGTCAAAGACCCTGAGTTTTACCGAAGGGCGGTTTTTTGATTTAACTTGACCTTTTTCAAAGATTTGATAAAAATGGATGTGTAAAGGAGGTACTCAAATGAGCGATACTTCAAGGACTAGCGAGAAGCCTGTTGTAAGTGGGAGGTACGAATGCGGAAAATGTGGTACTCGATTGGCTGTCACTAGGGCCACGGCGACCTGCGGTCCACTCAAGTGTTGTGGTACATTTATGAATCAAATGGCGCATAATCCTTCTCCCACCTCGATCTAGACCTTTTTGCTTCTCTCAAATACAGCAAGACTCGAAAGAGCAAAGAAAACAAAGTCCCACTGCACGAACAGTGGGCTTTTCTTTTATTTCAAACAAACTCACTATGGTCTTTTTGCCAGAATAGCATTGCTAAAGTTACCCTTGGATTAAATCTGGATGCCACTCTGTTTTTCCAATGCAGTTCTAGCATTTCCTAAAAGCTCCTGCATAAACAGAAAACGCCCTTCGACTTCGCTCGAAGAGGCGTTTTCTCGTATATCGGAGGCTACATCTTGTCTGCTCCGGGAAGAGGAAGCCCCAGCTTCTTTAGGTTTCGCACCACAGAGGCAAGGAGAGCTACCACCACGAGCAAGAAACCCACCGGAACCAAGAACGCAAGAGAAGGAAGCCCTTGCGCAACAAGCTGCAACACCGCATACCCGAATACATACGCTAGTACGGATCCCTTCATGAATGCCGCAATCTTTCCGAACCGAAACTCCTTTCTGACTACCGCTCCCAATATACCCAAAATAACATCAACCGCAATCAAAACAACGATAATCTGAACCTGGGTATTTGAAAAAAGATCAACTAAATCTGGCATTTTTGTCAATTATAGATTATAGTACCTGTGTACCGTAAAAGTCTTTCGACCTTTTTTATAGTATATCAATATGCTTAAAATAGTAAAATATCCTAGTCCCATACTCAAAAAGAAGTCAGAAGGGGCGCGCCACGAAGACAAATCTCTCCATTCACTTATCCCGCAAATGATTGCAACCATGAAAAAGAACAATGGAATCGGGCTTGCCGCTCCCCAGATTGGAATTTCGAAAAAAATAATCATCGTCACAGAAGGAAACGAAAGCCATGCGTTCTTAAATCCAAGAATAATAAAGCAAAGCAAGGAAAAGGAACGTGATGAAGAGGGATGTTTGAGTTTACCTGGGCTGTTTGTAAAGGTTCTCCGGTCAAAACAAGTGGAGGTTGTCGCCCAAACAACCAATGGCGAAGAAGTACGAATTAAAGCTCAAGGTCTTGGCGCGCGGATCTTCCAGCATGAGATTGATCACATAGAAGGCAAGCTTATCATCAACCGCGTTAGCCCCCTTACCCGATGGAGACTACGGAATCAATTAAAGAACTTGGCAAAGTAACAAACCCTGCTGTTCTTGGAGCGTTTGCCGCAATACGCAGGGAAGATTTTGTGCCTCCGGAGATAAAACCCCTCGCTTCTCTTAATGAAGCGCTTCCTATTGGATACGAACAAACCATATCCCAACCCATGGTTGTTGGATTTATGTTAGAACTTTTAGGCCCCAAGCAAGGAGACCATATTCTTGATATCGGAGCGGGTTCCGGATGGACCACAGCGTTGCTCTCTCATATCGTGGGCAAAAAGGGAAAAATAACGGGGTTGGAGATCATTCCAGAATTGGCAAAGTTTGGAAAAGCCAACTTAGCAAAATACGGTTTTATTGAAAGGGATATTACAAAGTATCTCTGCCAAAATGCAAACAAAGGATACCCTCCTGAAGCTCCATATGACGCTATTCTTGCAAGCGCATCTCTCTCCAATAAAGAATTGCCTCGCGCATGGAAAGAACAGCTAAAAGTAGGGGGGAAGATTGTGGTTCCCATAAAAGAATCTATCTGGGTGTTCACAAAAAAGCCTGCCCGCCGAGGAGGCGGGAGCGAGACAGAATTTAAGGAGAAGGAATATCCTGGATTTGTCTTTGTTCCATTTATTTCATGACACTTTTTGATTATAAAAAATTCTGGGTAAAAACTATCCTCTTTGCAGGATTTATGTTTTTTCTTATAGCGTTTATAGAAATCTTTGTACCTATAGATAGCAGGTCTTCAAAAGAAATTACCTTCTCTATAGAGAAAGGGGCGGGAAGCAGAGAAATAGGGTACAATCTGCAGATGCAGGGGCTCATTCGTTTGAGCCCGCTCTTCCGCATCTATACGCTCACAACAGGAGTATCTTTGAAACTTCAAGCGGGGGATTATTTCTTAAGCAAAAGGATGTCTATGTTTACTATGGCGCAGAAGTTTACCACGGGAGATATTATACAAGAAAAATTTACCATTATAGAGGGATGGAACAGCAAAGATATTGAAAACTACTTTGCTCAAAGAGGACGCGCCATAGAAATTTCACCTGATTTGGAGGGCTACTTATTCCCCGACACCTACTATATTAAAAAGAACGCGTCCAATGAAGAAATCATTGCCGTAATGCGCGCTAATTTTGAGAAAAAATTCAACAATGACTTCAGAAAAGAAACCCTGCTCCAAGGAAAAACAATCGCGCAAATAGTCACTATGGCTTCGCTGCTTGAAAAAGAGCTCCAAACTTCCCAAGACAAAGCAATCGCAGCAGGAATATTATGGAAACGGCTATCTATAGGCATGGCTCTTCAGGTAGATGCCGCGCCAATAACCTATCAAGAACGAGGACTGCCTTCGAACCCCATTGCAAACCCAGGGCTAGATTCTCTGAAAGCTAGCTTGTATCCACAAGACAGCCCGTACTGGTATTATCTTTCAACCCCAAAAGGTAAAACTATATTCAGCAAAACTCTAGAAGAGCACAACATCGCAAAAGCGAAGTATCTAAAAGGGTATTGACAAAGAAACGAGAAAGGGATAGTATAGCAATATATTCCGCAGACAGTGGGTCTCCGAAGGAGACACTGAGCCGTAAGGCGAAGTGCTACCAAAAGAATAAACCCCACCTAGGAAAAGCAACATTGCTTTTTGTCTGTGGGGATACCACGGTTTTTTATTTTTATACCAATGAAAACAAAAGCGCAAAAAGCAACAACCATAAAGGGGTTAGGAGAACACATTGAAAAGCAACATTCGATCCTTTTTGTTGACTACAAGGGGCTCAAGGTAAAGGAATTGCTACTTTTGAGAAAGCAATTAAAAGAACTGGGGGCAAAACTGCAGGTTGCAAAAAAGACTCTCCTTAAGAAAGCCCTGCAGGAAAAGGGGATAGATATGGACTTAAAAGGAATGGAAGGGCAAGTAGCGGCAATTTTTTCCTTCCAAGACGCATTTTCTCCCATAAAAAGCGTAGCGGCATTCGCCAGAATAACAGAGAATGTAAAAATACTGGGAGGATACATCGAGGGTCTGGTTCGTGACGCGCTTTCCATGAAAGAGATAGCGTCTCTTCCTTCAAAACAAGAATTACTGGGAAGATTAGTAGGGAACATTGCTGCGCCAATGTCAGGATTCTTGAATGTTATGCAAGGAAACATCAAAGGTCTACTGCGAGTTTTGGCACAAGCCAAAACGTCTTAAATTTCTAATTACTAATTCCTAAACATATGGGAGAACAAAAAGAAACTATAGAAATTCCAGAAAAATTCCAGGGGCTCGTTTCAAACATTGAGAAGCTCTCGGTGCTCGATTTAGCTGAACTTGTGAAGATATTAGAAAAGAAATTCGGAGTCTCGGCTGCAGCTCCGGCAGCGGCAGCCGCACCCGCCTCCGCTGAAGCTGCGGCGGACAAGGAAGAAAAAACCTCTTTCAATGTCCAGCTGTCGGCAGTGGGGGATAAAAAGATCGAGGTTATTAAGGTAGTAAGAGACGCAACAGGAAAAGGATTGAAAGAAGCAAAAGATATCGTTGATGCGGCAGTTGCCGCTCCACAGATAGTGAAAGAAAATGCCTCAAAAGAAGAGGCAGAAGATCTCAAAAAGAAATTCGAAGCGGCAGGAGCAAAAGTAGACTTGAAATAGTCTACTCTAACTCTATGGCAAACACCCTGGAACCCGCAAGAAGGTACAGGGTGTTTCCATTTCTAGATACGGTAAAGTCCAGCAAAGGATCTTGAACTCCTATATGATACTGCTTTATCAGGTCTCCGGACTTTGAAAGAAGGATAATGCGAGACTCTGAAGGGTCAAGAATATACAAGTAGGGAAGCCCAAGAAAAGCTTTTACCGAGGTTGCGTTCTTAAGGAGTGGGAATATCAGAGGCGCAATATCCTCTTGCCACAGCCCCCCAAAATACCTCTGCAGCGTATTATCCTGAGCAAGAACCCAGATGTTTCCATCAATGGCAATAGATTTTGCCCCCATAGGGAATTTTAATGATTCCTTGCTTATCCACGCAGTAGGAATGCTAGAAGTATTTAAAGGATCCTCATGCTTTGTAATAGCCCCTTCTTGAGAGTTGAGGACATACACGTTCTTGTCAAATTCAGCCGTACGCGCATCCAAACGTCTAATTTTTGGATCTGAAACGGTCTTTCCTTTTCGTTCTTGGAGATCAAACATAAATATCTGGGAGGAAAAGGGGTTGAAAAGGTATAAGCTCCCTTGCGCGATCACTATGTTTTGAGGAATAAGACTGGTATCTTCCTGCTTTATATCTACAATCGTTGCGGGATCTTTTACTTCTTGAATGTTGTTTATAGAAAGGAGCTGCTGCTCTAGTTCTTCTTGTAAGGCAAGAAAGGTTTCATGGAAAGGAACTTCTTTCCCAGTATGGCTGGATGCCTTCTTCCATGCTTCCTGCAAAAGAATGTTTGCGCTTCTTGTATCATTCAGCTCCAGGGCGTCTTTTCCTTCTTTCTCAATGGCTCGAATTTGAAGCACAATAGTCTGGGCTTGCCCTTGCAGTTCTTTCTTTTCTCCCTGGAAGGTGAGAAACCCGCCCGCAAGAAGTATAAAGAACATGGCAAGCATGACAATTTTCTGTCTTTTTACTTTTATTATCGGGAAACGCAACAGCTGCAGAAAATTCAGTTGAAGCTTGGGAAGCTTTACAGAAAACAGGTTCTTTTTAAGAAAAGACAGCGGTGGTGTTTGCGGCGCAAACTCTTCCATGAGAACGGCAAACAAAATGCCAGACAAACGAGAGAATGTCTTCTCTCGCTCTTTTAAAAGTGTCTGGAATTGCTTTGCGCTAGCAGGAACGCTCAAGTCTGAAAGAGCGTTTTCTTTATTCAAGGCATTGTATACATCTTTTGAAAGAACGACTATTTTATCTTGCCAAAACGCATTCAGCGAGATAACTCCGCTGAACAGCTCTGTGCCATAAGAGGAATCTTGGAGATCCTTTGCGAGATCCACCACGTTTGTTCCACGAGTCATAAATACTTTCATGCCTCCGCATTTGGCAAGCATGACAGAAGACTTTTTACCTGAATTCTTCACCTGCAAGAGAACCGCATGAAGATTGCCGAGCCAGTCATTGTTTCCCTTGTGAAGTTCCTGGGCAAAAAAATCATTTGCTCTTTTTAAAAGTGCCCGAAAGAAATCATTTTGAGATTTTACCGCAGAAGATGAGGCATATTCTTGAGAAACGACCTTGGCAAACTTTTGTAGCAATCCTGAATTTTGGGGAAGGGCATGCTCAAGTTCTCCTACTATATACAGATTCCCAAGCGAAGGATCTTTCTCCGACTCTAAAGAAAAGACATGAAAGAATCTGTCTTTTTGAGCTTTTGGGTTGAAATAGTACTCAAAAACCTGCATTGTTTTATTATACACGTCCTCTTGACGGCTTTCCATGGTTTTTGTATACTCTCTTAAATAAAGTCAGCACCTTAAGGAGGTTCCCATGCCCGCAACGAGCTCTTCTAGTTCTGGCAGTAATTCAGCCACCTCTGGCGGCAATCCTCCATCTCCGTCGAATAGAACAACCATGAGTCCTTCTATGCAAGGGTTTCCGCGCATAGAACAAAAACTGAATATATGCCCGTCATGTAATCATCCAATCAATCCCGAAACTGGACGCTGTGGCTGTTCATAGAACCTAAGGCTAGGGAAAAGATGCGTCCAAACGCGCCGAGGCAGACAGACATGCCTCGGCTTTTCTTTACCCCCACACTAATATATTAGTTGCGGGGGGGTTTGCACATCGGATGTTATCAAGAGCGGTGTCTGACACCGCTCTCCTCTGACACCGCTCTCCTTTGGGTTAAAGTAGAATTCAAAGATTTGCATTGTTCCATTATACCCAATCTTGACGTTTCAAACAATTTATGATAAAAAACTATACATCTCAAAATGGTGAAAGGAGAAGCTGCATGGGAAAGCATCGGTTCATATTCGCAGGAATCATTGTCTGCCTGATCATTTCCTTCTTCACTAAGGACCTTAGCCTTTTCCTTTTCGGACTAGGCGCTGGGACAACAGGCGGTCTGCTCATTGAGTACATAGGGGTCAGAGTAATAAGGCTCTGGGACTACGCAGGAGGAGGCCTCCCCGTACGAGTCATCCTGCGCGGTTGGGGAGAGACAGGAGCGGTAGCGGTTATTGCCATCCAGTGGATTCCGCACTTCGGGATTGCCCTTCTGGCAGGCTTCCTATTTCCACTATTAATATTCGAACTCCCCAATATCCGTGCCAAAGGATGGAGCTACCATGCACCAAGTTGGATCGTGATCATGGGGTGGGGGATCACGACATCTTCTTTCCAATCCACCGTAGCACTCTTATCTGGACGCGGCTTCTAGACGAAACGCGCCCTTTTTCTTTGAGACAAAATGTGATATACAGATACATGTAATAGCGGGCATTTAGCTCAGCGGTAGAGCGCTTCGTTCACATCGAAGAGGTAACAGGTTCGACACCTGTAATGCCCACAACGTACAAAATCAAAGATTTTTACGTTGTAGGAACGTAGAATTTGAAAACAAATTCGTACGTTCCACAAGACCAAAAAGGTCGCAAAGGACTAAAAACTATTAACTAAAAACTGAAGCTTATGGCAACACAAGTAATTAAAAAAGACGGCTCAAAACAGCCGTTTAGTACAGACAAGATAAAAAGAGCTATTGGAGAAACAGCAAAGGAAGCTGGCTTGCCTGAAGAAAGAGTTTTGCAGGTAGTAGCAGAAGTTTCTGACATTGTCCTAGCACAAACAAACTCGCAGGAAGAAATAGCGACATCTGAGATAAAGTCTATGGTCTTGAATGAATTAGACAGAGTGGAACCCAGCGTATCTGCAGCCTGGAGAGCACACGAAGCGTCAAAAGAATGAACGGTACAACATTAATGAAAAAACCAGAAGACTATTTTAACAACGGGGAGGTATATGTCTGGAAAGAAACTTTTGCGGTTGCAAAATCAAAAAAGCCCTTGCCAGACGCAGTGGTCACCATTCAAGACAAGAACGAGATCACGGTGATTATAGATCAAGAGAAACTCCAAACGCACAAAGAAGACATTACGGAAACAGACAAGGATTGGAAGATCATTACCTTTGACATGCTCTTGCCCTTAGACATGGTAGGGTGGATAGCCAAAGTATCAGACATCCTTGCAGATGAGGGAATAAGCATACTTATTTTTTCTGCGTATTCTACCGATCATGTGTTAGTGCAAGTTTCTGATCTTGAAAAAGCAACGAACAAGCTCAAGTCCATGGGTTGCAGAATAAGCGAGAGATAGAGGAGAAAAGGTAAAAGGAAGATAGCCAGCATAAAGCTGGCTGTTTTCTTTTATTACGCTGGGGATAATATGGGGAAAAATAGGCGTTTTAAGGCAGAATTTCAATAGGTATAAATGTGGTTGACCAGGGTGTATGGGTGGGATATAGTGGATATGTAGTGGAGGCCTGTGGATAAAAGTGGGGATAACTCCCCTTAACTGTGGATAACTCGCATGTTCATTGGAGAATACACATACTCAATAGACGATAAAAAGCGTCTTGCTATTCCTCCCAAGTTCAGGGAGATTTTAGGTAAAAAAGCTGTTATTACCAAAGGACTCGATGCTTGTCTTTTTTTGTATCCAATAAAAGAGTGGGAAGTGGAAGCTCAAAAACTTGGAAATCTTCCTCCCACGCAAACAGCTGCCAGAAGTTACGCAAGAATAATGCTAGCGTCCGCGCGGGACGTTGATTTTGACGCGCTAGGAAGAATCGTGCTTCCCGAATACCTCAAAGACTGGGCAGGATTTGGAAAAAGAGTTGTGGTAACCGGCGTCTACAAAAAGATCGAGATATGGGATGAAAAGAAATGGACAGAATACAAAGAAAAAGTTGAACCGAATATGGATAGCATTGCAGAAAGTTTGAAAGAATACGGCATTTAATGTATGCACATCTCTGTTCTGAAAGACAAGGTCATAGAATACCTAGCACCAAAACCAAACGAACATTTTATAGATTGCACGATAGGACAGGGAGGACACGCCCTTGCCATCCTCGAAAAGACCAGACCTAAGGGAAAAGTACTCGGCATAGACCAAGATCCCGCATTCTTATCCCAATTGAAACAAACTATCCAGAAAGAATACAAGGATCGATTAGTGTTAGCAGAAGGAAACTTTGCGCATATCACAGCTATTGCCCAGCAAGAAAAATTCAAACCAGTGCACGGCATTCTCTTTGACCTCGGATTCTCCTCTCTGCATATTGAAGAAAGCAAAAGGGGATTCTCGTTTGCAAGGCAAGAACCCCTGGATATGCGGTATTCCTTGTCTAATCCCATTACGGCAGAAAAGATAGTGAACTACTGGTCAAAGACGGATATCGAGAGAATCTTGAAAGAATACGGCGAAGAGCAGTTTTCAAAAGAAATATCACAGGCAATCGCAGAACAGCGAGCGCAAACGCCAATTGTGAGGACAACACAGCTGGTGAAAATCATAGAGGAAGCAACCCCCAGGTGGTATCACAGAAAAAGAGCGCATCATGCAACAAAAACATTCCAAGCCTTACGCATTGCGGTGAACAACGAACTAGAAAATATTAAAGAAGCCTTGCCTCAAGCAGTAGAACTCCTGGAACCAGCAGGAAAAATAGCCGTCATATCCTTCCATTCGTTAGAAGATAGAATCGTAAAAAATTTCTTTAAAACGCATCCATCACTTTCCATGATAACGAAAAAACCAATTACCCCTTCATTTCAAGAGCAGAAAGCAAACCCCAGATCACGATCTGCGAAATTGAGAATTGCCTTGAAACTCCCAACCAAAACATGAAACTCATAGTCACACTTGCCACTGCCTTTGCGGGCGTGTTTGGGTTTCTTTATATTCTTCAGGTCAATGCTCTGACTGCCCAGGCCTATCACATGGGAGAATACGAAATACAAAAGCAGGAGCTTTCAGACTATACTAAATCTTTGGAGGCAAGCGCCATTCGCATTCTTGCAGCAAAGAATCTTGAGGATCTTGCGGCCGCCATGAGTTTTGAGAAGGCGCACAACATTTCATATATAAAGATCACAGAGCCAGCGGTAGCATCGACGGTAACAAGATGAGAACGCTCATACTTCTTGCATGCCTTGTGCTGCTGGGAACGGCCCTCATAGGCCGTTTATCATATATACAGATATTCCGTCACGGATTTTACAAAGCGCTGGCCCAAGGCCAACATGCTTTTCCGTATGTTGCAAAAGGGGAGCGTGGGAACATCTTTACGCAAAACAAACAAGAAGATCTGCGCACATTGGCAACTCACGAGAAAGCTGCCCTCGTATTTGCAACTCCGTCTGAAGTAGAAAACCCGCAAGACACGGCAAAAATCCTAGCAGATATTCTCGCTATTGAAGAATCTTTCGTCCAAGAAAAGCTTTCTCACGCAGAGGGCCTGTTTGAAGTTTTAAAGCGCAAACTTACGAGCCTCGAAAAAGAAGAAGTTGTGAGAGCATCTCTGCCGGGCATATATCTCAAAGAAGAAAGCATGCGAAGATACCCCCAAGACACATTCGCATCCCAAGTCTTGGGATTCACGAACCAAGACGAACAAGGCCAATACGGCCTGGAAGAATATTATCAAGAAGAACTTGAGGGAAAAGAAGGATTCTTTACCGCCATACGGAGCCCAGGCGGATACCTTGCTTCAGAATCAAAGGGGATTCTTAAAGACGGGTCAGATCTCCTGCTCACCATAGATTACAACATTCAAGCCCAGGCAGAAAACATCCTGTACAGAGAACAGCCGAAGCTGAAATTCGAGCAGGCAAGCATTATTGTCATGGAACCTTCGTCAGGGAGAATTATGGCATTAGCGAACATTCCAAACTTCAATCCTAATGAGTACGGGGAGATAAAGAACCTTGCCGTATTCCAAAATCCCGCCATACAAAGCCTGTTTGAGCCAGGTTCCGTGTTTAAGCCCTTAACCATGGCAGGAGCGATTGATCAAGGAACCTTAAAGCCGGAAACCACCTATGAAGACAAGGGAATAGTGCGCATAGGAGGATACAAGGTATTAAACTACGACGAGAGAGTCTGGGGAAAGAGAACCATGACCGAAGTGTTAGAGTTTTCCATTAACACGGGGGCGGTATTTGCCCAGCAGCAATTGGGAAACGAAAAGTTTCTCCAGGCATTAGAAAAGTTCGAGCTGTTCTCTCCCACGAACATTGATCTTGCAGGAGAAGCATATTCTCAAAACCAAGAATTGAAGAAAGGATACGACATTAACTTTGCAACCGCTTCTTTCGGACAGGGAATAGAAATAACTCCCATACAACTGGTGCGGGCGTACAGCGCAATTTCAAATAAAGGCGTCATGGTAAAGCCATACATAGTAGAAAAGCGCATAGACGGAAATACCGAGTATGAGACAAAATCTGAATTTTCTTTGCCCGTTGTTTCTCCCAAAACAGCTAACCTCGTAACTCAAATGATGGTCAACGTGGTTGAGAACGGGTTTTCCAAGAGGGCAAAAATCCCCGGCTACTATCTTGCGGGCAAAACAGGAACTGCCCAAGTTGCGTGGTCTGCGTTGGGCCAGAACAAGTCAGGGTACTCTGACAAAACAGTGCAATCATTCGTGGGATTTGCTCCCGCGTACGACCCCAAGTTCCTCATACTGGTAAAGCTCAACAATCCACAGGCAAAAACCGCAGAATACTCTGCCATGCCCTTATTTCGAGAATTGGCAAAATATATCATAGACTACCTTGAAATACCTCCTGACTATGATATAGAATAAAAACTTGACACCATCTTTCCATACTCTATGATAAAAATGGTGTGAGAGACGAAGGAAGAAATCAAATGAGATTCCCACGCCCGCCGTTCGCAAGAACATGAGGGCGCTAACCACTCAGAGAGTGGGGAGTTCTCAGGGGAGAATGGGAGCAGCCGAAACCTCCGTAGAGAGGGTCGGGCAACCAATCCTGGCTAAACTGACGCCTTTCGCACCACTTGCACTCTTGCAAAAAGGAGCTCTCTGAGCTCCTTAACCTTTTCTTAAGGGAAACTGTGTGCTACGCTTTGCGCAGTAAAAACTCTTTTGGCCTTATCGTCTAGCCTGGTCTAGTCCCGATTCCGACACTGTCGGAAGCATTCAGAAGAGAGAAGTATCTTAAATCATTAAAAAGCAGAGAAGCTCTTGAAAGATTATTTATTAAGGCCCCATCATCTAGCCTGGTCTAGGATGTCAGATTCTCATTCTGAAAACACCGGTTCAAATCCGGTTGGGGCCGCCATCGTCTAGCCTGGTCTAGGACACTAGATTCTCATTCTAGGAACTCGGGTTTCCCGACTCCGACAGCGTCGGAGTCGAGGACTCTCGATTTCGCAAAATCGGAGCAAATCCCCTTGAGGCCGCAACGTAATAAATTTGTTTTACAAATTTAAACGTTGCTGGAACGTTGAAATTTCAAGAGGAAATTTCTTACGTTCCGCTAATCGTCTACAAACCGTATAAACGGCAAGAGCAGCCATGCAGCTCCAGTGAATACCGCAGAAACTAGTATAAGAGGAGGAAGGCCCATCTTTGAGAACAGATACCCTCCCGCAACCGCAGACAGCATAACCCCAATATTCCAAAATGAGGTAAGCGTTGCAAAGGTGGTTCCCTCAGCATATTTGAGACAACTGCGGGCAGCAGCGTTGAGTATGACAAGGAAAGAAAGGGTTCCAACCAGTCCCAAGATGGCGGCGCTTGCAAGGTATAGTGTCTTTGCAAGTGCCAGGTTCTCTTTGATAAACGGAATAAAATAGAGAAGATCAAATAGGGTCGCAACAACCCCTACACCTATCATCCACCGCAAGAACGGCTTTGTTTTTATAGTATGCAAGTATTTCCCAAACAAGAATGCCGCCAAGGCCGCGCATGCAGACGAAACTGCCGCAACAGTGCCAAAGAATAACTGGTCAAACTTTAAATTATCCACGGAATAGTAAAAGAAAGGAACTCCAAAAGAAGGGCTGAACGTCCAAAAAAACAGAAAGAACGCGAGAAGCCACATTCGTTTTTCCCGGAACGTATCTTTAAGCGCTTCAAACGTATGGCGAACCTGCTCTTTCACATGCAATGATCGTTCTTCTTTCACGAATAAAAATACCACAACAAGGATCAAAAGCGGAAAGACGGCATTTATGGAGAATACATCTTGCGGTTTTAGGTTTTGGGCAACCCATCCTCCCGCATACCCTGCAATAATAGAAGCTATATATACCGCGCCCCACTGAATGGACTGGAATCGCCCGGTAAGATTATGCGGCTTGCCCTGTTCTATCATTAAGGCATCGCAAATGACATCCATAAACGCATATGCCACGGAAGAAAGCGCAAAAAGGAACAGCAAGGTCTGCGCGGTGTAGTTTTCCATTTGGCCTAACGAAAGCCAGACTCCTGCCGCTAAAAGCGTGGTGACAATAAGATATGACTTTCTTCTATACCCCAATATAGGGAAGAAGTCAGAGATAATACCCCATAAGGGCTTAATAGCCCAGCCAATTAAGGTAATAGCTCCAAGGTACGAAGCTTGTGTGGCAGTAAGACCAAGAACATTTTTCATTAAGAAACTGATGGTAATAGAAGGAAGCTGCGCCATCCCGTTCGGAGAGAAAAAATAAATGAGCCCGAATACCAAAGAAAGCTGGAGGATTCTCTGTTTTGAAAGAGGAAATTGCATGATAATATAGTATAATACAAAAATGGCATCTACAAAAACTTCCCTGCCCGCCGAAGCCTCGGCGCAGGCGGGATGGCATAGCCTTTCAGTGAAGGAAGTGATACAACTCCTGAAAACGGATATTATCAAAGGACTCACCAACAGGGAAGCAGAAGAAAGACAAAAGACATACGGACCCAACGCTCTTGGAGAAGAAAAGACGGCTTCTTCTCTTTTTCTGTTTCTTTCTCAATTCAAAAACCCATTGGTGCTCGTGCTCTTGTTCGCGGGATGCGTAACCTTGCTTCTTTCAAAATACACCGATAGCGTTGTAATCTTGGGAGCCATGCTCGTGAACGCGTTCATTGGATACATTCAAGAGCAAAAGGCAACACATGCCCTGTCAGAGCTCAAAAAGGTGGTGAAGTACAACGCGCTGGTTATACGAAACGGAGCAGAACAAGAACTAGCGCAGGAACATCTTGTGCCAGGAGATATTATTCTTTTGCAAGAAGGAAGCAGAGTTCCTGCTGACGCAAGGATTCTTGAATCTTGGAACCTAAAAATTAATGAAGCTGTCTTAACAGGGGAGTGGCTGTCTTCGTCAAAACAAACAGAACCCATTCCTGACCAAACTCCTGTTGCTGACCGAGATTCCATGGCGTATATGGGAAGCATAGTGGAAGAAGGAGGAGGAAAAGCAGTGGTTGTTACAACGGGCCATGATACAGAAGTAGGGAAAATCGGGATATTATTGCAAGGCACGGCAAAAGAAGAAACACCATACCACCAAAAGTTAAAACGCCTTTCTTCTGTTATTGGAATTCTTGTTGCCGTTGCGACTTTTCTTATATTCCTAGCTGGAGTCGCAACAGGAAAAGACTTTGTTGACATGTTCACCATAGCGGTAGCCATTGCAGTGGCTGCTATACCAGAAGGACTGCCCACGGCCATGACCATAGTATTGGCCATAGGTATGCAGAGAATTCTCGCCCAGAAAGGATTAGTGCGCCATTTGGCTTCTGCCGAAACCCTGGGAAGCACTTCAGTGATAGCAACCGATAAAACCCTAACGCTTACCGAGGGCAGAATGGAGGTTGAAGAAATTGTGCCGTTTTCTAGAAATGGCAGGGAAGACATTCTTTGTACTGCAGCGCTTGCAAATCGAGCGTTTATTGAGAATCCTTCTGCGATGTTTGAGCAGTGGCACATTGTTGGCAAGCCAACCGACACGGCATTAGTACGGGCTGCCATGGAAGCTGGCATCTCAAAAACAACGCTAGAAGAAAAGATGCCCCTTGTCTTCAAAATTCCTTTCGGCGTCCTGACTCCATACACAGCATCTTTTCATCAAACATTCCAGGGAACCTTGCAATGTCATGTTGCCGGCCTTCCAGAAACCATTCTTTCCTTGTCATTGCTTTCGCAAGAAGAAAAAGAGCGCGTGACAAGAAAACTTGAAGAATTGGCAGAAAGAGGCCTGCGTGTTATTGCGCTTGCCAAGAAAGAATTATCTAAAATCCCTGATTCTTTCCAAGGAGAAGTTACACGTCTCCAATTTCTTGGCCTCATTGCTTTTAAAGACCCTCTGCGCATAGGGGCAAAAAAAGCCATACAAGAAGCAAAAGAGGCAGGGCTGCGCATTATCCTTGTCACGGGAGATCATCTACTCACAGCCTATGCAGTTGCAAAAGAGCTTGGAATTGAGCAAGATGACGTCTACGCAAGAGTGAATCCTGCAGAAAAAATGCGCATCATAGAGGAATGGCAGAATAAAGGTGAGATTATTGCAATGACAGGGGACGGAGTAAATGATGCCCCTGCGCTCAAAAAGGCAGACATTGGCATTGCGCTGGGATCTGGCACCGATGTTGCGAAAGAAGCTTCAGACCTTATTCTCCTTGGAGACGACTTTGCTATTATTCCTGCTGCCATACGGGAAGGACGGCTCATTATAGACAACATACGGAAAATCATCACGTATCTGGTTTCGGGTTCCTTTACCGAGACCATTCTTATAGGAGGAAGTTTGTTAGTAGGACTCCCCCTTCCTGTCACCGCCCTCCAGATCCTTTGGATAAACCTTGCAGAGGATGTGCTGCCAGGAGCTGCCCTTGCCTTTGAAAAACCCCAAAAAGATTTAATGAAAAGAAAGCCCCTCAAAAAGCATGAGTCCCTGCTCACAGGAGAAATGAAAGCAATTATCTTCTTTGTCAGTGTCATAAGTGATGTTCTACTCTTTGTACTCTTCTGGTGGCTTTTGCAGGGAGAGTATTCTTTGTCGCACATTCAAACCCTCATTTTTGTTGGGCTTGGCTTAAACTCTCTTTTCTATGTATTCTCTATACGCAATCTCCGAGAAAACATCTGGCGCCATAATCCCTTATCCAACCCATTGCTCGTGGGATCTGTTGTATTCGGAATCTCTTTGCTTCTCTTGGCGGTGTATGCCCCGTTCATGCAGACGCTTTTAAAGACAGTCCCGCTCTCGCTTTTTGACTGGATGATACTTGGAGGATTAACAGCGCTGGATATAACCATGATAGAAGCCATGAAGTGGATTTTCATAAAGCGTGAAAAACTGATACAATAAAATCATGACTGAAACTGTTCTTATAGCCATAATCGCGTTTGTTGCAGGCGTGATTTTATTTTTGTTTTTGCAAAAAAACTCAAACAAAGGGAAACAAGATTCTTCGTTTTTAATGCTTCAGAACCAGCTTAATGAAATGGCGCGCGCACTCGATACAAAACTTGGCGAATCAACCAAACTTATACAAAACCAGTTTGGCCAAAGCACAAAAATTATTCGCGAGATTACCGAAGAACTCGTAAAAGTAGGCGAAGGCCAAAAGCAAGTAATGAACGTTACCGATCAGCTCAAAAATCTTCAGGATATTTTAAAGAATCCAAAGCAACGCGGAGTGCTAGGGGAATACTATTTAGAAACTCTTCTAAAAAATGTAATGCCTCCTGGCTTATACCAAATGCAATATGGCTTCCCAGACGGCACCATTGTTGATGCGGTAGTATTTGTAAAAGATAAAATTATTCCGATAGATTCAAAGTTTTCTCTTGAAAATTACAACCGGCTTGTTGAAGCAAAAGAACCTATGGAAAAAGAACGGCTTGAAAAAGCTTTTATCAATGACCTTAAAAATCGAATTGTTGAAACTTCAAAATATATTCAACCCGAAAATGGAACAACCGAGTTTGCTTTTATGTTTATCCCCCATGAAGCCATATACTACGATCTTTTGGTAAATAAAATTGGGGCAATAACCGAAGATACCGAAAACCTCATTCAACGCGCTGCGGGAAAATATAAGGTAATCATTGTTTCACCAACTTCGTTTTTGGCATATCTCCAAACCGTACTTCAGGGATTAAAAGCTATGGAAATTGAAAAATCTGCCAAAGACATACGAGCGCGCGTAGAAGACTTGGGCCGCCATATCGACAGCTATCAAACCTATATGCAAAAACTGGGCACGCATTTAGGAACCTCTATAAGCACATATAATACTGCCTATAAAGAATTTGTAAAAATAGATAAAGATGTTTTCAAAATAACTGGCGAATCAGCTAACATAGAAAGAATCGAGTTAGAAAGGCCCGAAGAAGAGAATCGCAATTAGAGATAAGAAACGTTGACTATTTTTTTGTTTCATGTATACTGGTTCTTATGTTTGCAGTCATCAAAACCGGGGGTAAACAGTATATAGTTAGCCCTGGACAAAAAATTAAAATAGAAAAACTTTCCAATAAAGAAGGCCTGCCTGCGCAGGCAGGGGAGGAGGTTGTGTTTGACCAAGTATTGCTCCAAGAGACAGACAAGGATACCAAGATCGGGACTCCTCTGGTTCAGGACGCAAAAGTAAAAGGCAAGGTACTACGCCAGGGAATGGGAAAAAAAACTATTGCGTACAAATACAAGGCAAAGAAACGGGAACACTCAAAGAAGGGACACAGGCAGCTATTCACCGAAGTAGAAATTATCGAGATATAGAACAAATATAAAAGAAAGAGAGGGGCCAAAACTCAACTGCTTGAGTTTTGGCGGGTTTGCGCGCCGCGAGTCCCCGAGCGGCAATAATGCAAACCCAGGGTCTGTTTTCCAAAACTGCTTAAAGCAAATCGTTTTGGAAAACAGAGAGAGGGCTAGCCACAACGGACTAGCCCCCTTGTTCCCTAACTGCACTGCTCCCTAGCCGCGCTGGGTGGGAGGTCTTGTGAACTTCCCTTTACGCCAATCCCATATCAGGATAGCGTAGTATACGCCAGCAGCCACTAATCCCAGGCCTGCAATCCATAACAATGGACGTAACCCCGCCCACATGTACATTGTCATCCACAGCCCCATAAAACCAAGGGCGTATTGAATGCCAAAGTACACGAGGTGGATTTTGCCAAGCTTGGATATCACTCCAGTCTTAGGATAGAACACATCTGGCCTATGGCTCGGCAAAAGCCAGACTAGATGCCATATGATAGTCCACACAAGCGCCACCACGGCGCTTATGACTACCGCTTCGGCAGACAATGGCCACCCTTGCACCAAAATGTATAGGATGGCAAAGTCCATGATTGTCAGGCAGAAACGGTCTCCTATCATGAAGAACTGATAGTTCTTCAGATACTGGATCCCTACCAAGGGGATTTCATGATAGAAGATCAGCTTGCCCTCTAGGCGCACCATATACTGGCACGCGAAGAGATTTAGAAACCCAGCTAGAATACCCAGGAATATTGCCAGTGTCTCCCTGATTTCCACCCTTTATCTCCTTTGGGCTTTTAGCCCTTGCATATTTTGAACCGCGCTACGCTAAAACAGATTATAGCATCCATTGCGGCATTTGTCAATATTGGGTTTTCAACTCTTCAAAAATGTTCCCCCAACCGGTAATTGCGTTTTTGAGATGAATACGCAGTCTTTCTTGTTCTATATCTGGTATGCCGCGATGCTGAAGTTCTCCAAACATGAGCTGTATTCTTGCAAAGGGGATTTGCCACACCCCGTCTGATCCGTCAATAAGGGAAAGGTATTTGTTGTAATAGAAAATGGCGCACTCAGCTGCAATACCAAGGTATTCTTCATTGCTTGTGTATTCAAGCCGCTTGATAACAGCGTCAAATACTAAAGAGAGCAGGGCTGAAACCTCCCCCGCGCAAAAATAGCTGTCATAATGATCGAGATTGCCAAGACGCTCAATCTTTTTCAGCCCGGAACGCAGCTCTCCAAGAGAAATTGGCTGGGAAGTTTGGGGAACAAGAAACACAAGAGGAATTTTCGCGTGAGGCCTCGCCCAGGAGCCATAGTCTGAAGCTTGGGCAAGCAACTGAAAATCTGCGTGAAGGGGATCTGCATAAAGCGCGTCTATCTTTTTGCCAAAACCATGCTCTATGGTTATCGCGGATTCGCAAACCTCCTTTTCATTGGGCACCTCGATATTTCTTTGAATGTCCCAAAAAACCGCAAGCGCAGCCACATGCTTGCAGTAATCTTCGTTAAGAGCGTAGGGGCAGGTGCAGTATCCATTTCCGTACCTTGGACCCTGCCTAAACTCAACTTCATACTCTGTTGAACCCTGCACCATGGCAGACAAAGTTTTACCGTGAAGGCGAAGATCCTTCACATGCCCTTCCTTGGCATACCCAACTCCTCTTTGAAAGACTTCTTTTGTAGTATTGGCAAGGATATGCCTGCTTAACGATTGGGAAGCGAAGTCCATAAAAACTTCAAAGAGAGAACTCTTCTCCCGGAGCTTCCTGATATTGCATGTCTTTTGCCAAGTCGGTAAAGCTTACCGTGCGCTCGTTAAAGTAGAGTTTTACAGAACCTACCGGGCCGTTTCGGTGCTTGGCAATAATTATCTCTGTAATACCCTGATTAGTAGGGTCTGGCTTGTATTTATCCTCGCGGTATATAAAGAGCACTACGTCAGCATCTTGTTCCAGAGATCCACTTTCACGAAGATCAGAAAGGCGTGGACGCTGGGGCGTTCTTTGCTCTACCGCTCTTGAAAGTTGAGACAATGCAAGAACAGGAACATTCAGCTCCCTGGCTAATCCCTTGAGAGATCTGGAGATTTCAGTAACCTGCTGGACAATGGGAACCATGCTATTTCTAGGATCAATGAGCTGGAGGTAGTCAATGATCAAAAGGCCCAAGCCGTGATTTGCCTGAAGGCGCCTGGCCTGCGCCCTCATTTGCAGAACATTCTGCATAGAGCTGTCTTCAATAAAAATAGGGGCTTCAGAAAGGGTTCCCATGGCTTGCTGAATGTGAGAAAAATCGTTCTCGTCTCCGTCTGAAGAGAGCTTTCCCGTTCTCAAACGCCACAGATCTACCCCTCCTTGAGAGGCGATGAGACGGTCTATTACCTGGTCTTTGGACATTTCCAAGCTAAATACGCCCACAGGGATTTTATGATTCACCGCAACGCGCCTGGCAATATCCATAGCCAAAGCTGACTTTCCTAACGAAGGCCTGGCTGCCAAGATGATAAGATCAGACTTTTGAAAACCAGAGAGAATGTTGTCTAAGTCCGCAAACCCGCTTGGGACTCCTCTGGTTCCTCCTTCATGCTTTGAAAGCTTATCTATTCTTTCAAACGCTTCTTCCAAGTCGTCTTTCACTGGCACAAAGTTGCGAGACATAGAACGCTGCGCAATAGAGAATATGCTTGACTCTGCTTTGTCTAAAAGAACGTCTGGGTCTTCTGTTTCGTCATACCCCATAGAGCCAATCTCGTAGGATACGGAGATGAGATCTCGCAGAATTCTTTTTTTCTGCACTATTTTCGCATATGTTAACACATGCGAAGCAGTAGGCACGGTATTGATGAGCTGGGTAAGGTATGTATTTCCTCCAATTTCTTCAAGCTTACCCTTCTCTTTTAATCTCCCTGCCGCAGACAAAACATCAATGGGATCTCCTTTTCCAAAGAGTTCTTGCATTGCCTCATAGATCATCCCATGGCTAGACTTGTAAAAATCCCTGGGCTCTAAAAAGTCAGCAACCTTGACCATTGCGTCTCTGTCTAGCATTAAAGACCCTAGAAGAGACATTTCGGCTTCTAGAGATTGGGGAGGAAGCTTGTTTAAAGAAGGTTGAGTTTGCGCCATAGAACAATCATACAGATTTCTGCCTTTTTTGACAAGCATGCACAGTTATGTAAGATACAAAAATAGCTCCTTCACAAGTTCATTGGTTCATTGTTGAGGAGGAGCTAAAATGAAAAAAGGAGGTGTCTCGTGACAACACTCGTAACAGGGGAAAGATGCAAGCACGGAATGCTATGGAAAGACTGTAAGAATCCTCTCTGCACACGAGAACTTAGGCAAAAACAGCAAGGGAATAGAGTGTTTGAGCCTGTTCCTGTATCTGGGGTTCCAATTCCTGGAAACGGGAAACTCAAACATCCTGGGCGAAACACCGCGGCCACGGGAAAACGTCTTTGCAGTCTCTGCGGACACCCAAAAACTAATGCTTGGAGAAGCCGTGTATCTCACGAAATCGTCTGTAAAGCGTGCTACCAAAGGGCGCGCTACAGCAATATTCTCACTCACAAGCCTTGCTCGGAATGTACCAGAGTTAGGCAGATGGTAGCGCACAACGAATTTGGCGATGCAATCTGCCAAAGATGTTACCAAAAGAAACAGCGCGCTAACGCCAAAATGGCCGCTCATCCCGCCGGATCTCCTTGAGTTCCGGCGGGCCTTTTCTTTTTCCCAAGTTTCCCAAGAAACATAGCGGTGTCAGAAACGTAGCGGTGTCAGACACCGCTACGTTTTAATTGGGGGCCGTTGGACGTATCTTCCACTTGCCAACCTTTCTCTAAAATCAGCAGTCGGACTTCATCTGCCTTTTTCCATTCTTTTTCTTTGCGATATTGTTCTCGCTTTTTAAGCAAAGCAGTAACCTCTTGAGGAATCCGCGTTGTCTTTTCTCGCCAAAATATGAAAGAGAAGACCTCGTCAACCTCTTTAAAAAACTCAAGGATGTCTTTTGCGTCATCTGTATTTAATGCAAGTTTAGAAAAAATGGTATTGCATTTTCTCACAAGCTCAAAGAGTACGGCAACGGCCTTTGGCGTGTTTATATCGTCTTCCATTGCGTCTTGGAATTGCTTTTTGAATTTGAAAATTGGAATTTGCCCAGTCATCCGACTGGGCACCCCGTCGGATGACGGGGTGGATTTTAGATTTTGAACTTTGAGCTTCTCCATGAACTCATCAATGCGCTCCAGCTCCTGTTCTGCCTGCATGAGATTGTCTTGGGAATAATCGATAGGGGAGCGGTAGTGTGTTTTCAGCACAAAAAAGCGCAAGAGACGCGCCCGTTGGTTGACCCGCCTTCGCCCAGGCTTCGGCGAGGCAAGGAAATCTCTAATTGTAATAAAATTGCCCAAAGACTTTGACATTTTCTCTCCATTCGTGGTGAGAAATCCCGTGTGCATCCAGTAACGCACCAAGGGCTTCTTTCCTGAAATTCCCTCCATTTGCGCTATCTCTGCTTCATGATGAGGAAAAATAAGGTCTCTGGCGCCTCCATGAACGTCATACTGCGCCCCGAAGTGCTTCTCTGTAATGGCGGTGTCTTCTATGTGCCAGCCTGGCCTGCCCCACCCCCAAGGGCTTTTCCATTTTGGCTCGCCTTTCTTTGAAAACTTCCATAGGGCAAAATCTCCCTTGTGCCGTTTCTTAACCGAGTCATCAATGCGTGAAACAGCGTCTTGCGCCTGCTGGGTGGTACGGCCAGACAGCTTGCCGTATTCCTTGAACGAAAAGATGTCATAATAAATACCATCATCTGGAATAACATACGCATGCCCCTTTTCAAGCAATCTATGCGCCTGACTGACAATTTCTGGGATATAGTCTGTGGCTCGGGCATACTTATTCACAGATAACACACGAAGCGCTTTCATATCCTGCAGGTATTCTTTCTCAAACCTGCCCGCGAGCTCTTTTGGAGAAACCTGGGTTTCTGCGGCTCGCTTGATTATTTTGTCATCAATATCGGTGATGTTCTGAAGATAGAACACGTTAAACTTCATTGCCTTGAGATAACGCACAATCACGTCAAAGGCAATATATGTTCTTGCGTGACCAATATGAGAAAAATCATACACCGTAGGGCCGCACACGAATAAGTTTATCTTATTCGCCCTGAGCGAAGTCGAAGGGCCAAAAGGCTTCAATATTTCCTTCTTTCCGGTTAAAGTGTTGAAGATTTTCAGCATAGAGCGTATTATACCATATTATGGCGAATCTCGTTTTATACCGAAAATATAGACCGAAGACCTTTGGGGAGATAACTGGCCAAGAACATGTGGTGAGAACCCTAAAAAACGCTGTTTCTCACGACATGATATCCCATGCCTATTTGTTTTCAGGTCCCAGGGGATGCGGAAAAACCACTATGGCCAGGCTTCTTGCCAAAGCTGCAAATTGCGAAAAACCAAAAGCAGGAGAGCCTTGCAACGAATGCTCCTCATGCAAAGAGATAAACCTTGGCAGCGCCATGGATTTAATAGAGATAGACGCCGCCTCCAACAGGGGGATAGACGAGATTAGAGACCTAAAAGAAGGAGTAAAGTTCTCTCCCTCAAAACTTAAATACAAGGTGTTTGTTATAGACGAAGCGCACCAACTTACCAAAGAAGCTGCAAACGCTCTTTTAAAAACGCTGGAAGAGCCACCCTCCCACACCATATTCATCCTTGCTACCACAGAGATACAGCGCATGATCCCAACCCTGGCTTCTCGTTGCCAGAGATTTGACTTTCGCAAGTTGAGAGTTCCAGAAATGGTTGTAAGGCTTCAAGACATGGTAAAAAAAGAGGGGATTGAAGTAGAAAAAGACGCGCTTGAGCTTATAGCTCACCATGCTGGGGGTTCATTACGAGACGCAGAAGGCCTTCTAGACAAGGTTTTGACTTTCCACTTGGGCTCTGGTAAAAAAGAGGGGATACGAACAGAGGTTGTGCGCGAATTGCTGGGAATAGTAGATGTTCAAATAGTGGGATTTTTTGCAGACCTCCTCTTGGCAAAGAACCCTGCAAAGGCGATAGAGTTCCTGAACAAGAACCTCCAAGACGGCATGGATCCCCAGGAGTTTGCCAAAACCCTAGTAGAGTATTTAAGAACTCTTCTTATACTGAAGATAAACCCAGCATTGGAAGATATGTTCGCGGGCCCCTTAACAAAAGAACAACAAGAGAAAATACGGCTGCAAGCGTCTAACACCGCAGAAGAATTTCTCTCTCGCGCCATAAAGAACTTCATGGAGGCAGAGCAGAAAATGAAGTATTCCAGCATTATTCAGCTTCCTTTAGAGCTTGCGATTATTGATTCTACTTTGACAAGCTCAGTATAAAAATTGCGGGGTGGTGTAGTGGTAGCACGTCTCCCTTTGAAGGAGAAGATCCTAGGTTCGAATCCTAGCCCCGCAGCAGTCATATGCTAAGTCAAGTGACCGAGACGCATAAAATCAATCGGTACTAAGACAATAAATGTATGTCAACTAATTTTTACGATAAAGTAGCTAAGAAATTTGGCGGTTATGGATATGGCAATAGCATTGAGCCTCGATATAAAAGTGAATACCCAGCGGGCGAACCCGAAAAGATTTTTAAAGAAAAACTACTGGAATTAAGTTCAAAAACCAAAACGGTACTAGATATTGGATGCGCTGACGGTAAATTTACTCTTTCTATCGCACCTTTTTTCCGCAAAGTATATGGTATTGATACTTCAGAAGTAAATCTAGATATAGCCAAAAGCCACAGTGACGATAAAAGAAGCAAAAATGTTGAATATTCTTTTCAAGACGCGAAAGATACCTCATTTAGAGATTCTTTTTTTGATGTAGTTTATTGCAGGAGGGGGCCGTCTTATTACAAAGAGTATCACAGGATTCTAAAAACAAATGGTGTGTATCTTGAGATTGGGATTGGCGAAATGGATACAATGGAATTGAAAAGAACTTTTGGCAGAGGACAAAACTTTGGCAGATGGGATACATCAACATTGCAAAAAGATATTCAAGAGTTAAAATCTCTTGGTTTCGCCATGATTTTTGCAAAAGATTTCCATTACTTTGAGTATTATCGTTCTTACGAAGATTTAGACCTATTTTTACAGGGAGTACCTATTTTTGAGGATTTTGATTCAGAAAACGACAGACCAAAATTAGAACAGTATGTCAAAGAATTTTCAACAGCCAAAGGAATAAAGCTTTCGCGTCACAGGATTGTATTAGTTGGACATAAAGTTAAATAAGAATGAGAAATCAAAATGCTAAAGCTTGAAAAACTCAAAAAGGGAGATAAGGTAGCAATCCTATCTCCGTCTTTTGCCGCTCCAGGTAAATGGCCTCATGTATATGAGCTTGGCTTAAAGCGTGTAAGAGAAGTTTTTGGGCTTGAGCCAGTGGAGTTTCCTGCAACAAAGAAACTCGGCGCCTCAAAAGAAGAAAGATCCCGAGATC